>Ga0116230_10000013_pt1 | contig 153915 bp, 110 predicted proteins | sample S1TSphfallax_3_FD_88678 | JGI IMG/M metagenome (GOLD analysis project Ga0116230, IMG submission 88678) | Host-associated microbial communities from peat moss isolated from Minnesota, USA - S1T2_Fd - Sphagnum fallax MG | ecosystem: Host-associated > Plants > Peat moss > Unclassified | place...
CGCCTCGACAGCGTGCGCTTCGGCCGCGCGTTGGTTCGCCTCGTGGCTCGCGGCGCGCGCTCGTTCGTCAACCTGCCGATTCGCCCCGGGCGCCGCCGCTGCCGGCGCCTCGGGTCGTGCCGCAGGCTCACGCGCGGCGGGCGGTTCCGCGCGCGCAGCAGGCTGCTCCGTGCGCACGGCAGGCTGGGCAGCGCGCGCGGCAGGCTGCTCCGTGCGCGCGGCAGGCTCGGCAGTGCGCGCGGCGTGATCCGGGACCGGCCGCACCGTCGTCGGTGCGGGCAACTGCACATTGCGCCCGACGACGAAGCTCGGCAGCGACTGTGGCGCATTCGGCCGGGGCGCGGGAGCGCGCACGACCGGTGGCAGCGCAGCGGCTAGGTGCGCGACCGCAGGTACTGCGACGTTTACCGCTTGATGATTGACCGTAGCCGTGGCCGGCGCGTAGATCGTGACATTGTTGATCGTGGTGTTGTTGTTGATCGTCGTCGTATTGTTCGTGGTCTCATTGATCGTGCCGGTGATGCGCATGCCGACGTTCACGACCGGCGGGGCGCCGGTGACGACGGCAGGCGGCGTGCCGAGCGGTGCGGGAACGATCAAGCCGAAACGCGAACCCGGAGGGGGCGGGACGAAGACTCCCTCGGGACCTTCGGGAGGCGGTCCTGCTGGAAATCCCGGCCCTGGCCGCTGCAGTACCAGATTCAGGCCGGCCGGGGGCGGAACCATGCGCACGTCGGCGGCACCCCAAAAGCCATCGATGAACACGACCCGATCCGCGCGATGTTCATAATAAGGCTGGACCCAGTGATAATGCGGCCGCGGCGGCTTCAGCCAGCGACCGCTCACCCATACCCAGGTGCCTTGCCATGCCCAATAACCGCCCGTCCAATAGACATCCGGCGCCGGCTGAGGCGGTGGCGGTTCGTCGAGCATCGGCGGTGGGGCAGACGCCACTTCGACCGGAGCAGGCTCCTGCTCCGGCGCTTGCTCATAGACACTGACGACCTGCTGCGGCCCCGGTGCGTAATCGGCTGCGCCTTCGGCGACGATATCGGGCGCAGGCGCCGACGAGGGCGCGGGTGTCGTCGTGTCGGTCGTCGCGGACGGTGGTGACGACTCGGTCGACGATGCCGGCGCCTGCGGCGGTGGTGGCGGTAGTGGCGGTGGTGGCGAGGGGGAGTTGCAGGCAGCCAGCAGCAGGCCGCCGGTCATGAGCGTACCGGCGAGCAGACAGCGATCGAGTTTCATCTCGGCGGAACCTCCAAGAAGTGAAATTCTGTCTTCGCCCCGATTCGCGTCCATTCGCACCGCAATGCATAGCCATCGGCGGCATAGATTTCAGACCAGCCCCGTGTGCCGTCTTGATCCTGCTCTTCGCGCTCCGCCGCGGCTCCCGCGCCGCCATGGCGCGCAAGGAATTGCTCGACGCGAAAATCGCCGTCGGAAGAATGGACTTCAGGAATAGGCTGACGCATCGACTCCCCCGGCAATCGGCATTTGGTGATGTGCCAGAACATACGGCGTTCGCGCGTATCGATCCGTCGGTTGGCGCCGGCGGCGTGTGTGGGACAGCGAGCTGCACGCGACGCGGCCCGCTGCGCGCTCTGTCGGCGGACGCTGACAAGACGATGAGTGATCCAGCCGATGAAAGGCGTGCGACGAACGGCCTAGGCTCACGCTCACTGCATCGAGCCGAGCGTACGCGGAATTCACGGGCGGCACTCACCTTACCCTTCGGGGATATAGCCAAGAGGCTCGTTTCGAACTGTCGGACGCTCGCTCGATGCAGGTTCCGCCGACTGTCAGATGTCCTTCGCGCTGTCTGCGCCGGTGACCTCGTACTCCGCGCCCGTGACCGTCATGTTGCACTCGCGGGTGCAAGGGCGCCGTCAAGGTCGGCGGGTTCCTCGGCCTGGTAGAGCCGCTCACGGTCCCGTGCGACGCGTTCGTACGTGCCGATCAGACAACCTGCGGCAACTGCGCGGTCGAGCACGGCCTCGATGAACTCTTCGCGTCCTGGGACCTTGGAGAAATGCGCGCCCGCGCGCAGCGCGAAGAATTCAAATGCATAGCGGTGCTTACCGTGGCCCGGCGGCGGATCGGGCGGCAACCACGCTTGTTGAAAAAACGAATTGCGGCCGGCCTCAAAGCCCAGACCCTTGTGATCGGGGCTGTTCAATGCACCTTCAGCCAGGAAGCCAAAATCGCCGCCGAGATTCACCACGATCGCATGCACCAACGGATGCGGTGTCGGCGCGTCGGCATCTTCGACGATGAAGGCGACGGAGCTGGCATCGGCCGGCGCGCGCCGCCATTGGATCGGCGGGGAGATGCCCGCACCATCGGCGGTGTAGAGGCTCGGTATCGGGCCGTCATTTTCGATGACGCCGCTGGTCACCTCGATCCAGGGCACGTCACGCACGGCGTGCAGGCGGCTCGCCACGATGTTCTCGAGACCCGCGCGCTGATTGGCAAGCGCCCGGCCCAAGCTTTCCGGAAGTTTCTCCAGCATCACAGTCCTCGCGATTGAGTCGCCAGCGAATCGACCGACAGATTAAGGATCTTCAGTGTGCAATCGCCAATCTCGCACGCCGCGAGCGCACGTCGGCTCTCTCCTACTCGCCGCTTCCCACAACGGCTCGCGCCCGCTGCCGACAGCCCCGAGGCAAGAAAACCGAGACCTTTGTCAGACCCTTCCCCCTGGAGACGGAACAGCACATGCAGCAACCCGCCCCGGCCCACGAGCCGTCCACCGAGCAATCGCCGACTGCGCGGGCGAAGCCTCGCGACCCGCAGCACGAAGACAGCGACAAACAGTCGGGCACGCTGGACGCACTGGAACGCGATCAGGCGGTCGAACATTCCTCGATTCGCGCACTGGTCATCCACGAGGTCTTGCGTGAAGAGGGAGAAGCGGAACTCGAGCGGCATGCGGGCTCGCTTGCCTGGTCCGGGCTCGCGGCCGGCTTGACCATGGGATTCTCGTTTCTGGGCATGGCCCTGCTGGAAAGCGGTCTGCCGGCCGCGCCCTGGGCACGGCTCATCGACAGCATCGGCTATACGGTCGGATTCCTTATCACGATACTCGGCAAACAAGCGCTGTTCACCGAAAGCACACTGACCGCCGTGCTGCCCGTGCTGGTGCGTCGCGATCGAGCGACGTTCAACAAGACGCTGCGCTTCTGGGCCATCGTGCTCAGCTGCAATCTGCTCGGCACCTACATCGTTGCGGGTTTTCTCAGTCTGCACGGCATATTCCCCGCCGAGATCGACAACACCTTGCTCCGTATTGCGCATGCTGCGGTCAGCGGTCCATTTTGGCCCACGCTGCTCAAGGCGATCCTCGCGGGCTGGCTCATTGCGGTCATGGTGTGGTTGCTGCCGAGCGCGGGCACCTCAAAAATCCTCGTGATCATGTTCCTGACTTACATCGTCGGCATCGGTCGCTTCTCGCATATCGTCGCGGGCTCGGTCGACAGCGCGTTCGCGGTCTTTGCAGGCATCGCATCGATCCGGGATTACTGCCTGGGCTTCCTTGTGCCGACGCTGATCGGTAACACGATTGGCGGCGTCGCAATGGTCGCGCTGCTCAATCACGCACCCTTGGCCTCAGAACTCGAGGCCTCCGAATCGCACGAGACGTTCAAGTGAGAGAGACCTCCCGCGCAGCGGGAGGTCTCGCGAGGATCATCGCTGCGCGATGACGATATGGTTATGCACGGCGGTGACGCCGTCGGTGTCCTTGGCGATCATGGCCGCGAGATCACTGGCGTCCTGGGTCGGCGCTTTGCCGCTGAGCCAGACGACGCCCTGCTCGTCGGTATCCACCTTGATGTCCGTCAAGGTCGACATGTGTTTTGCAGCGAGCTTGGTCTTTACTTTGGTCGTGATCACTGAATCCTTGACGTAGTTGCCCGCTTGGGCCGTGTCGGAGCTGTTGTTGGGTTCGTCGGCGAACGCAACGACCGTCGACAAAGCGCTGGCCGCCACGATTGTGCTCAACAATAGAGTTTTCATCTCGATCTCCTTATAAGAATTGAGCTTCCATCATAGGAGCAAATTTCTCGCGACGCATTCCTGGAGCTCCCGGCTTCATCACCGACGCCGACGCGACAGCGCGTCAGAAGCGACCTACAGACGCAAACGGATCAGATCGAGAGAAATGGCCAGGTGTCGAGCTCGAACTGGGAAGGCGTAGTCTGGATCACGCGCTTGGCGGAGCCGCTGGTCCCGGCGCCGCGTTCCGGTGCCGCTCGGGGTGCTAGCCCGTTCGAGACCCGCTGCAGTGCTGCCAGCGACGGCTGGTGCCTGCCGAGCATCTCGTTGATGCTGACTGAAGAAGTAATCGCGCGAATGTCGGCGCATTCGCGCGCCAGAGCTTGGAGCTGCGCGGTCAGCCAGCGGGCGCGGGCGACCGTCGACCAGTGCACCGCACGCACCCCTAAACCGGCGCAGATCGTGCGCAACGAAGCGCGCGGCGGAGGGGTCTGATGATATTGCTGATTTGGATGGCCGCAGAGCCAGCCACTGACAACACGGCTGATGCGCCATGCGACGAGCGCACTCGCGCCGTACACAGGAGACTCAGCGCTCCCTGCCCAACGCCGACAGACTTCCCTCAGTAGCAAGGCGCGGCGGCGCAGTATTTGCAATTGGCCGATCGGTTCGAACATGCTCCACTCCGACGCTCGCAGATCCTGATCCTAGGGAGCGGCGGCGCGGGCCGCTATCCTAGAAGGGCCCCGCGATCCTGTAGGAAATCTCCTAACCAGGCGTGAGGCCGAGTGCCGCGTTCGAGCATGGTCAAATCCCCCCGCGAGAATTCAATCGCTGCTTCCCCGTCGTCCGATTGCGAACCCGGCGAGGAAGCCAATGGCGCTCGCCGCTGCGATCACCTGCCAGGGCGACTCGCGCACGAAGCCATCGGTGGTGGTTGCAATTTGCCGAGCCTGCCGGCCGACGTGCGCGGCGCTGTCCTTGACAGCACTGCGAGCCGCGCCCAGCGCAACGCGCGCTTTGGCCCTGATTTTTTGAATCTCGGGACTTTGGACTTGGGCGATTTTCTGGATCAGATCATCGACACCGTCGAATAATTCTTTGAATTGTGCGGCATTGCCGTTCGATCCCGCTGGCGCGGGTTCCGTGTTTTCCATCGTAGTCTCCTGCTGAGAAAACAAGCTTGCAGTTTCGCGCTGCAGTCCGGTCAGCGCCGTCGGTAGGAGTGCGCGCTTGTCGTCGGCTGTGCAGACACCGAAGCGTAGGAATTCCCTGACGCGGCGCGGCCAAGCGACGCGTCGCTGGCATCGTCCTACGCTGAGCATCAGGGCTCGCTGCCTGGCGCCGCTGGCGCTCAGTGGGGTCTGATCGTTGCCCATGACCGCTCCCACCTCCGCCCAAACTCATTTCAATGTCGCGCGCGCCGGTACACCGGATGCGGCCTGGCGTGCCGCGGCCTGCAGCTGCCCGGAATGGTCGCCGATGCCGCCCGCGCTCCTCGTGGTCGCACCGCATCCCGACGACGAAACGCTCGGCGCGGGCGGCCTCATGTACGCGATGAGTCGTAGCGGCTGTTCGGTCACGGTGCTCAGCGTCACCGATGGGGAAGCGGCGTATCCCGATTGGTCCGATTTGAACGCGGTTCGCGCGCAGGAACTCGACGACGCCCTGCTGGTGCTCGGCGCTGGCGCGATCCGCACGCAGCGCCTACACATTCCGGACGGCCGGATCGTCCACGCCCAATTGCGCCTGCGCGAGGCAATCGAAGCGCTCGCCCGGCCGCCCTGCCTGCTGGTCGCGCCGTATGAGCGCGACGGCCATCCGGATCATGAAGCCGTCGGCCGGGTCTGTCTCGAGATCGCGGCGCGGCTCGGCCTCGCGCTGGTTCGGTACCCCGTTTGGGCCTGGCACCATGCCGGTGTCGACCTCTTGTCGGACCATCGCTGGGTACGCTATCCACTGACGCGAGCGGGATCCGCAGCGAAGTCGCGGGCGCTGCAATGCTTCCGCTCCCAACTCGAGCCGGAGGGCCGCATTCCGATCGTGCCCGCCCACGTGCTTCCCTACTTTCAGCGAGCCTATGAGATGTTCGCACTATGACGGCAGCACCGCTGCATCGCTGGTCGGTGGCCGTCGTCATCCCGGCACACGAGGAGCAGGCTACGATCGTGCGCTGCCTGCGCGCCGCATTGGCCGCATGCGATCACGTTGCGGCCCGGGCGCAGACGTGGATCGTCGTCGTCGCTGATGCCTGCACGGACGACACGGCGCGACTCGCCCGCCGTACGCTCGGTGACCATGGCGAGGTGCTGGAGTGCGCACATCGCTCGAGCGGCACAGCACGCCAAGCGGGTGCATCGGCAGCGCTTGCCCATTTCCATCGGCTGGCCCCGCGCGCCGATCCGAGCCGCATCTGGATCGCGAATACCGATGCCGATACGATCGTCCCGGCGGAATGGTTGGGCGTGCATCTGCAGTTCGCCGATCAGGGCGTCGGCGCACTCGCGGGCATCGTCGCCATAGACCCGACCGACGCGGGAGCAGAAGTGATCCGCCACTTTCAAGCCACCTATCAGGTCGAGCCGGACGGCACGCACGGCCACGTCCATGGCGCCAACGTCGGTGTGCGCGCGGACGCCTATCTCGCCGTCGGCGGTTGGAGCTACCTCGCTTTGGCCGAAGACCATTGTCTCTGGAACCGGTTGCGGCGCCACGGCTGCCACGTGCGCTCCTCGACGCGCAGCGTGGTCCGCACGAGCGGGCGATTGCAGGGACGTGCCAAGGGCGGCTTTGCCGATACCTTGCGCGCGCAACTCCGGCCGCTCGATGCCCGCGCTTGAAGAACGCGCACGCGGCCATGTGGCGGCGGGCGAATGGCGCCTGCCCGCGCCGGGCCGTGGTCACACCATAGACCGGCATCGCGCGCTTGCCGCCTTTGGTCGGGAGGACCTGTCGCTCGCACGCATCGCGGAGGGACACGCCGACGCGCTCGCCATACTCGACGAGGCCGGCCATGCACCGCGCCCGAACGCGCTGTACGCGGTATGGGCCGCCGACGGCCCAGACAGCCAGGTCCACGCCGAAGCTCGCAACGGCGGCTGGTGCATTCACGGCCTGAAGCAATTTTGCAGCGGTGCCTCGTTCGTGACCGCCGCCTTGCTCACCGCACACAGCGATCAGGGGCTGCTGTTGTTCGATGTAGCCCTGGACGGGGGGGGTATTCGCATCGAAGCCTCGCGCTGGAGGAATGCGGCACTCGCCGATACGGACACCTTTCCGGTTTCCTGGGCCGCGGTCGAAGTCCCGGGCGGTTGCCTCGTCGGTCCGCCCGATTGGTATCTGACTCGACCCGGCTTTTGGCACGGGGCGATCGGCCCGGCGGCTTGCTGGGCGGGGGGCGCGCTCTCGTTGATCGAGGCCGCCTGTCGTTTCGACCGCGCCGATCCGCATTCGCGCGCTCACCAGGGTGCCCTTGCGGCGTCCGCATGGGCCTTGGCGGCCATCTTGGATCAGGCAGGCCGCGAGATCGATGCCGATCCCGCGGATCGCGAGACACAGGCGCGGGTGCGCGCGCTCAAAGTGCGCCACTTGATCGAGCGCCAGTGCACGGAAGTGCTCGATCGCTTCGGCCGGGCGACGGGACCGCATCTCTTGGTCGGCGATCCGCAGATCGCCCGGCAGTTCGCGGCACTCGGCATCTACTTGCGCCAATGTCATGGTGAGCGTGATCTCGCGGCAGTAGGACCGTCCCTACAGGCGGCACAGCGCCGGCTATAGCGCCGGCATGTCCCCCGTGAAGTAGGTGAGCACATCGGCGCGCAAGCTGCCATCACCCTGCGGTACACCGTACACCTCGACCGGTTCGCCGGCCGTCAGGGCCGTCGTCAGTGTGACGAGCCCCGCCGACGTGCTGATATCCACGGGGCTCACGGTCACGATGTCGTTGGTGCGATCCACTTGATAGACCAAGGTCGCGGAGCCCGGGGTGCTGCTCACGTCGACGGTAGCCGCCACACCGCCGGTCGGTACGGTCATCGTGAATGAGTTGTTTGCCAAGCCGGTGGCCACCGTACCCAACGGCAGCAGAGACGGCGTGACGATGCTCGCCGCGGCCGACCAGCCCGTCGCGTTGGCGGGATCTCCCCAGACGGCGAAGCTCTCGCCGAAGGTGGGCACGGCCCCATAGGCGCCGCCGAAGTTGACGCTGCCGTCCGTCGTCGCGACGAAATCGCCGACCGCACCGCTGCCGCTGGTGAGCAGCGTCGGATACGCAAAATTCCACCATTTGTAGCCGAGGATGGCATTACCCGAGTCGTCCGTCCCGTTCGGGGTGGTACTCGCGATGTAGTCGAGCGTCACCGAGTAATCGTCCGACACCGTGTGGAAGTCGTGGGTGTACGTGAATCCCGTCGTGCTCGGCGCCGAAATCGACCCGTCATATTTTGCGGTTTCGATATCGAAGCTCTGCGCGACCAGCGGCGTCGCGAGCGGATCCACGACACTGGCGTGAACTTTGAAGCCGCGTACCAAGTCGTGCGCGGTCAGGAACCCCGTGCCCGTGCCGATCGGCGTCGAGTCGGCGGTGGGATTTTGCGGTTGCCGAAAAAAGAACTGGGTGTTGGCATTCACGATCAAGGGCACGGGCCGGCCGGATTCGTTCGACACGGTGACCACATCGGTCGCGCCATTGACGTGCAGTACGTGACCCTCCGGGCTGATCCAGACGCTGTTGAACGTGCTGCTCGCCCAGATGCGCGTGGCCACGAGGCTGCCATCCTGCTGGTAGCGTGCAGCGATTCGCACGTATTTTCCGACCAACGAGGTCTCGGCCGAGAAGTTATCGATCACGGTCTTGGTCTTGGCATCGAGGTCGTAGAACAGCGTACCGTTGCTCGCGTCCGCGAGAATCTGCAGCGATTGCGAGGATGCAACGGCCGTTTCCGGGCTCACGACGGGCTCGGTCGGAAATTCCTTCGTGATGCTGATGGCGGTGATGTCACTCGAGACCGAGGTGACCCTCCCGTAAGTGTGCCGCAGCACCAGTCGCGTCAGGTCATGCACCGGGTGGTGACGCACGGGCCCATCGAAGTTGACGGCCCAGAGCGTGGTCCCGGGTCCGGGCGGCACGTGTCCGACCAGGAACGCGGGATGGCCGAGGTCGAATTCCAAATCCAAGGCGTTGCTTTGAGTGGCACTGACCACGAGCGGCGAGACGAAGTTCACCGAGACGGGCACCGTGATGTCGGTGCCGCTGCCCTGGGTGTGTTGCACTTGGATCTGTCCGCTCGCAATCGTGCTGCCCGCGGGTGCTGCGAAGCCCGCGGAAGGATCCGCGGCAACGGTGAGCAAAATGTCGCCGGCATTACCGCTGACCGTGAGCACCGCCGCGGTGTAGGTACCGACCGGTACGGTCACGTTGCCGAGAATTTCTGCGATCTGATCGAGCTGCACCAGATTGACCATCGGTGCGGGCGTCGGCGCGGTGTACACGACCACATTGCCGCCGCCACCCTGGGGCACCAGGGCAATCGAAAGCACTTTGACTCCGATGGTCGCCCAGTCTTCGGTGGACGCATCGCTGATCATGACGGGCAGCGCCGCCGTTTGCGGCGGAGTCGTGGTACTCGTGCCGCTGGTCGGGCCCGCGGCGCTGGCGCCGCCACCGGAGCCACCACAGCCGGCAGCGAGCGCGGCAGCGATGCTCAAGGGCAGCAGTCGAGCGGTACAATGCTTCATTTGAACAAACTCCTGTATTTGACCGAATGCATTTGTCGGCTGTGTGATGCGCGGCGTGCGCATTCACTTCCCGCGAGCAACGGTCCTACGAGGAATGCGTTGACACGCGCGAGCGTCGCGAAATGGCGACGAGCACGCGGCCAGTGCGGTTCTGGATCTCAGCCTGTTATGTTCGACCGACGGTTAGATCGAGCTGAAACGCCCGATGGTCGGTGCGCCCGCGCGCGCGGTCGCGGTCTCGACGGCTTGGCTCACGGTCTGAAAGATGGGGCTGCTCTTGCCGATCGCAGGGAATAGCAATTCCGCGGTTCGGTAGGCCTCTTCGAGATGCGGATAGCCGCAGAGGCGCAGGGGATGAACCAAAAAATCTCGGGCGGCGAAGTATTTCCCGTCACGGCGCTCGTTCTACGATACCGTCGCGGCCTTGACGATCGTCGACAAGGCGCGCGCATTCGCGAACGGCAGCGGCAGGTATTGCGCGCGCATGACGGCGGCGAGTTCGCGCGCGAGATCGCTGGGTCGCGGCGAGGTGTCGACGAACAGCGTGGCAACGCCCGCGGCCGACAAGATCCGCGCCGCTTGCAGGGCATTGGCTTGTCCCCGCTCGCGGCCGGGCGCGCCATCCCGCGCAACATTGGCGCGGCCATCCGTCAGGAAGATGATCGTCGGTGTTTCGCCCCGCCGCAGCGACAGGCTCGCGAGTGCGCCGGCCGCATCGATTGCGGCGGCGAGCGGCGTGCCGCCGCCGCCGGGCAAACCGGCGAGACTGCGTTTGGCGCGAACTAGGGAGCGCGTGGGCGGCAACAGCAGGTCCGCACCCTTGCCGCGAAAAGCGATCACCGCAACCTGGTCGCGCCGTACGTAGCAATCGGCAAGGAGGAGTTCGACCGCCCCCTTCGCTTCGGCGAGACGGTTCAATGCGGACGACCCGGAGGCGTCCACGGCGAAGATCGTCAAGGTCTGGGCGCGTTGTTGATAACGCGTGACGCGAAAATCGTCGGGGCTCACGCGCACGCGCTGATCGGCGCCGCCGCGGCCCCGCAAGCGCTGCCAGGGCGCCGCCGCGCGCAAGGTCTCGATCAGATTCAGACGCGCCGAGCCTTGCGGCGGCCCGGCAGAGACGCCGCTCGGGCGCCCGCGCGCGCCGGACTTGCGCAAGGCACCGGTGCGCCCGGCACTGCTGGCCCGCGCCGTGGCGCGCTGCGCAGCGTCGCTGCGGATGCGTGCGAGCAGACCTGCGGGGATCGCGGCCTGCGCTGCTGCGAGGATCACGTCGGCGAGCATCTGCGCATCGACTTGCGGCGGCTGGTCCTCGTCGTCCAGTTCAACCTGATCCTGCGGATCGGCGGGCGGCTCGTTCGCGCTCAGTGGCGGCGGCGGTTCGGGCGGCGCCGCTTCGCTCGGCGGCGGTTCCGTCGGCGGCTCCGCGGGCGGTTCGGGCGGTTGCGCCGGCTCGGGTGGCGCGTCGGCCGGCGGGCGCGGCGCGATCGTCGCACGCGGCGCGAGCACCAGGCGTGCGGCGAGGACCGCATCGTCCTCGCCCACTTCGAGACGCCCGTCGAGCGCGGCGGCCACGCGCGCGACGCGCGCGGTCAGCAGCGTGACGCGCGGCGATCCCGCGCCGAGCGCAATCGCCGTGGCGCAAAGCGCGCGCAAGATCGCCTCAGGGATTTGCACGTCCGGCAGACGCTGACGCGCAGCATCGAGATCCGCGGTCTCGTGCTCGGGCGTGAGCAGCGCATGCATGCTGAAGATGCCGAGATCGAGCAGGAAGGCGAGCCGGTCGAGCAGCGCGATCGGCGCACGCTCCTCGGCCTCACCCTCGTCGAGCAGCACGAGTCCCACGCTCGCAGGGTTGCGGATCGTGACACCTTCACGCCCCGTGACCACTTCGCCGGCATCGAGCACCGCATTGAGGCGTGCAGCGGTTTGTGCAGTGAGCCGCTCGGCCATCGTGACGATGACCACGCCGCCATGGGCTTCGGCGAGCACACCGCGTGCGGCGATCGGACGATTGGCTTTGAGCGTCGCCACCAGATCGAGTCCGCCGAGCAGTCGCCCGTCGGGTATGCTCGCGGGTACTTTGCGCAACGGCGTCGCCTCGGACAGCGAAGCGCGCAAGGCCTGCAACCACTGATCCCGCGCCGGATGCACGGGCGAACGCAAGCACACGCCGCCGAGTCCGCCAGGGTCGATCGCGAACAGCGATACGATCAGCGCCGCATCGCTTTCGGCGCTCATGCGCCCTGCACCTCGGCCGCTCCCAGCACCTCGGCAATGGCCCGCTCGACGCGCACGGTCGACCCCGATTCATCGAGCGGGTCGCGGCGCAGGCGATGACGCAAGGCCGGCGGCGCGACGCGCCGCAGATGCGCCACCGAAACCGCGGCGGCTTGTTCGTAGCTCGCGAGCGCGCGTGCCGCGCGGATCAGGGTCAGCTCCGCGCGCAAGCCGTCGGTGCCGAGCTGCATGCACAATTTCGCGGCCTGTTCGAGCACCGCGTCCGGCAGCTCGATCTCGGCTAGCCGCTTGCGACCGGCGACGATTTTCCGGCGCAGGGCATCATCCTGCTTCTTCCATTTGGCAACGAACGCCGACTTGTCGCGCTCGAACTCGTCGCGGCGCTTGATCACGTCGACGCGCGCCTGCAACTCCGTCGGTGTTTTTACTTCGACCGACAGGCCGAAGCGGTCCAGCAACTGCGGACGCAGCTCGCCTTCTTCCGGGTTGCCGCTGCCGATCAGCACGAAGCGCGCGGGATGACGCACGCTCAAGCCTTCACGCTCGACGACGTTCTCGCCGGACGCAGCGACGTCGATGAGCAGATCGACCAGATGGTCCTCGAGCAGGTTGACCTCGTCGATATAGAGGAAACCCCGGTTGGCGCGCGCCAGCAAGCCCGGCTCGAAGGCCTTGACGCCTTGCGAGAGTGCGCGCTCGAGATCGAGCGCGCCGACGACGCGGTCCTCGGTCACGCCGAGCGGCATGTCGACGACGGGCACGGGGACCAGGCGGTCCTTGAGCGTTTCGCTCTTGGCCCGCGTCTGGCACTCCTCGCACAGTGCTTCCCGCGCCGCCGGATCGCAGCCATACCGGCAGCCGACCACGGCGTGCATCGGGGGCAGCAGCGCCGCGAGCGCGCGCACGGCCGTCGATTTGCCGGTGCCGCGATCGCCGAAGACCAGCACGCCGCCGATCGTCGGGTCGACCGCCGAGCAGATCATCGCGAGTTTCATTTCATCTTGGGCGACGATCGCTGAGAACGGGAACACCGGGCGGGCAAGCATGGTCATTCGACGGCCTTGTTATTGATCTTGGGAAGTACGCGCGCGGCGCATTTTAGCTTAAGAGCCGCAGCGGGGTTCGCGCGGACAAGCGCCACTGCGTGGACAAATCACCGATGCCGGAGCATCGAGCGCAACCGCTATCCAGGCGATATTGAGCACCTGTGAGACGGCGCGTATGGATTGGGCGGCGCCGGCCGGGATCGTCGCATTGCCGCCGCCGCGCCGGCAGGCCTCGGCGACGTCCGTGACGATCGCCTCACCGTCGTAGCCTTGCGCCTCGAGGGCGGGCAGCAGGTCGATGCCCACCGAGAGCACGTGAGCCGCATCGAGCGCATCCCGCGTGAGCAGCGAATGGCAGCAATACAGCCGCGCCCGCTTACCGTCCTGCATGATGGATATCTGGGATTTCGGCTGCTGCGCCTGCGGTGCCGGCGATTCTTGCAGCAGGCGGAACACTGCCCAGCGCGGACAGGGATCGGACACTAGGCTCATGTTGCCCCAAGGCAGAGGAATGCCATTGGCGCGATAGACGGCGCGCAGGAAACCCGGTGGATAGGCATCGAAAAAATGCCAATGCCGATACGGAGAAACCGCCGTCATGCGTCGCATGATCAGCGCCGGCGTGACTCCAAGTTTGGCGCCCGCGGAGACGCTGTGCGCTTCGCGGATCAGAAAGCGCCGGAACGGCAGTCGCGGACAGAGCAGTGCACCGGCAAAGAAACTGCATTCGAAATCGCGCCAGGCATAGAGCACGTCCTGGGCGCCCATACCGCCCGCCGAGGGTGCGGGCTCAGCATCGCGCGATTGCGTCGCGCTGTGCGGCGAGACGAGTCCATCGCCGTTGTGCAGGATCTTGTGGCCGATGAAAAAGGCGAGATCGTACTTGAGCCGCTCCTCCATGCCGAGCAGCCGCTTGTTGAGCCAGACCGTTCCGGGCGCTTCGAAACGCGCACGCACGAGCGCATCGCCGGGACGGGCCGTGTCTCCGTCGAACCACCGGACTTCCAAACCCTGCTCGCGGCAGATCTCGAGGATGTCCGCGACGCTGAGCGGCATGCGCCGCTTGCCCGCCTCCTCCGCCGCGCGTTCGATATCGGGGAAATCGTTGTGCCTCGTTTCCTGCCACACCCGGATCAGCAACTGGGCGAACTGGCGACCGGTCGTGCCGGTCTGCGATAAGAGTTCGGGCAATGCGTTCTGCAGCAACTCGTTGGAGAACAGGAAAGCGGGTTCGAGCGGCATGGCCTCGAGACCGCCGCGCTCACGGCGCACGGGCGCCGCCTCGATTTCCGTATTTTCATCGAGGAACCAGCGCGGTTCCTTGCTGAAGATCCCCGCGAGCATCTCGAGCGTTGCCGCGGACGGCATGCGCTTGCCCGTTTCGACCATGCTGAGATAGGAAACCGAGGGTGCCGCCTCGGCATCGACTTGCACGCAGCGCGCCGACAGCTCGTCGAGCGTGAGCCCATTGCGCTTGCGCAGCGCGCGCAGCTTGGCCCCCAGGAAATGCCCTTGTCGTATCAAACCCGCCATCTTGGCTCCCATGATGTGAAGTTCACAGTGTCAAATTTCTATTGTGTAAATCGTCGAAATTTCACTCTAGTCTTAGACCCACCCGTGAAGCAAGCGGCAATCAGGAGATTTATTGCATGCAAGTCCAAGAGCAGACAGCGAAAACCCTAGCATCCGAATGGTCGACGCAAGCGCGTTGGCGGGGCGTCCAGCGGCCCTATGAGCCGGCCGCCGTGCTGCGCCTGCGCGGCTCGGTCCATATCGAGCACTCGCTCGCCCGCCTGGGTGCTGAAAAGTTCTGGCGGCAATTGCAGTCCGAGTCCGTGATCGGCGCCCTCGGGTGCATGACCGGCAATCAGGCGGTGCAAGCCGTGCAAGCGGGCCTCAAGGCGATCTACTGTTCCGGTTGGCAAGTCGCCGGCGACGCCAATACTGCCGGCGAAATGTATCCGGATCAGAGTCTCTATCCCGTCGATTCCGTGCCGCGCATGATCGAACGCATCAACAATGCCTTGTTGCGCACGGACCAGATTCATCACCTGGACGGCAAGACCGGGACCGACTGGCTCGTGCCCATCATCGCCGACGCCGAAGCGGGCTTCGGCGGCAATCTCAATGCCTTCGAACTGACCAAGGCCATGATCCGCGCCGGAGCCGCGGCCGTGCATTTCGAGGATCAGCTGTCCTCGGCCAAGAAGTGCGGTCACATGGGGGGCAAGGTGCTGGTGGCGACCGACGAAGCCGTGAACAAGCTCGTCGCAGCGCGCCTCGCCGCCGACGTGCTCGGCGTGCCGACGCTGATCATCGCACGCACCGACGCGGATTCCGCGAACCTGCTGCTGTCGAATCACGATCCGCGCGACGCGCGCTTCCTGACCGGCGAACGCTCGGCCGAGGGCTTCTTTCACGTCAAGGCGGGACTCGACCAGGCGATCGAGCGCGGCCTCGCCTACGCGCCTTACGCGGACATGATCTGGTGCGAGACTTCACGCCCCGATCTCGCCCAGGCGAAGCGATTCGCCGAGGCGATCCACGCGAAATTCCCCGGCAAACTGCTGTCCTACAACTGCTCGCCGTCGTTCAACTGGCAGGCCAATCTGAGCGCGGACGCGATGAAGCATTGGCGCGAGGAACTCGGCGCCATGGGCTATCGCTTCCAGTTCATCACGCTGGCCGGCTGGCATGCGCTCAATCTCGCCATGTTCGACCTCGCCTCGGCGTACCGCGAAGACGGTATGCTCGGTTACTCCCGCCTGCAACAGCGAGAATTTGCCGCGGAACCGGCCGGCTACCGCGCCGCGAAGCACCAGGCCTTCGTCGGCACGGGCTACTTCGACGCGGTCCAGACCACGATCACCGGGGGACAATTCTCGACGGGGGCGTTGCACGGCAGCACGGAAGAAGAACAATTCACATCCGCGCCAGGCTCGGTGCCGAAGCGTGAGGTGGCCTGAGAGACAGACGACGCGCATGGCGCAAACCGTCGCTCCATTGCCGGCCGTGGACCGGGGTCCGAAGACCCGGTCCGCGGCTACCCATGCGACGACGATCGCGGAACATTTCAAAAGCTACAACGAAGAGTTCGGCCGCATCACGCGGCGTGCGGCCTTGCACTTCATGGCCTGCGACTGGCGCTCGGCCGCGGCCGATTCGGTCGCGCGCATCGAACTCTACGAGCAGCACGTCGAGCGCTGCGTGCACTACCTCGCGGCGCTGCCGGAGACGCACGCCGCAAACGTCGCCACTTGGATCGAGATCAAGTCCGCGTACGAACAACTGGTCGCGCGACGGCCGGACAGCGATTTCTACCGCACCTTCTTCAATTCGGTGACCCGCGACATTTTTCGCACCGTCGGCGTGAACACGGCCGTGGAATTTTGCGCCACCAACGTCGGCCGGACCGCCGGTTCCGTGCCGATCCGCGTCTATCGCGTGGGCTCGGCGCTGCCGGCCGCGGTTCGCGAGATCCTCGCCGACCTGGCCTTCACCGCGTTCATTGCCGACACGGATGGGGCCGTCCATAGGATCAGCGCCGAGATCGGGCGCTATTTCGAGAATCACCGGCAAAGTGCCGCACCCGAGTCCATCGAGTTTCTGGAGCCGCTGTTTTATCGCGGCACCTGCGCTTTCCTCGTCGGCCGCCTCATCGACGAGACCTCGATGACGCCGATCGCGATCGCCTTCTCGAATTCCGCACACGGGGTGCGCGTCGATGCCGTGATGTTGTCGCGCGCCGAGATCGCCTCGCTGTTCGGCTTTGCGCGATCGTATTTCCACGTCGATCTGCCGGTCGTGGGCGCCGCGATCACCCTGCTGCGCTCGTTCATGCCGCGCAAACCCATCGATGAGTTGTACACCGTGCTCGGCCGGGCCAAGCAGGGCAAGACGGAACGCTATTTCGCGCTGCGCCGCCATCTCGACGCGTCGATCGACACCTTCGTGCATGCGCCGGGGGACCCGGGCCTCGTGATGATCGTGTTCACGCTGCCCTCCCACGATCTGGTGTTCAAGGTGATTCGCGATCGCTTCGGTCAGCCGAAGAAGAGCACGCGCGCGGACGTCATCGAGCGCTATCGCTTCGTGTTTCGTCACGATCGGGCCGGGCGCCTCGTCGATGCCCAGGAGTTCAAACGCCTGCGCCTGCCGCGCGCGCGCTTCATGCCGGGCCTGGCTCAGGAGTTGCTCGGCGAGGCCGCCGAGAGCTGCCGCGTCGAAGGGGACGATCTGATCATCGAGCATTGTTACATCGAACGCCGGCTGCGCCCGCTCAATCTATTCCTGCGCGAGGCGGATCCGGCCGCAGCCGAATCGGCGCTGATCGACTACGGCAACGCGTTGCGAGACCTCGCCGCCAGCAATGTGTTTCCCGGCGACCTGCTGTTGAAGAATTTCGGCGTGACCAGTCACGGCGGCGTGATTTTCTACGACTACGACGAGCTCTGCGAGGTTTCCGACTGCGTGTTTCGCGACTTCCCCAGCCCAAGTTCCGAAGAAGAAGAGACGAGCGCGGAGCCGTGGTTTTACGTCGGACCCAATGACGTCTTCCCCGAACAGTGGTTGCAGTTCTTGTCGATTCCCGCGGCACTGCGCGAGGTGTTCATGCGCCACCACGGGGAGCTGTTTACCGCCGCATGGTGGCGCGGCGCGCAACAGCAACTGGCAATCTCCCGAGGCTAGCAGCCTTTTCGGGGATCACCACTCAGGCAGCCTCCTGACACCGGTCTCAACTACAATGCGCGCCCCAACGACGCGAACAAGTCCCGATCGGCATGCCACCCGTTTCCAACCTCCCGAACCGCGAGCGACTGCGCGGAATTGCAGCGATGCTCGCCGCCGTCTTCGTCTTCGCGATCATGGACGCCTCGCTCAAACGGCTGTCCACGCATTACGGCATGTTCCAAGTCGCCTGCCTGCGCTCGCTGTCCTCGCTGGCCTTCGTCATGGTGCCCCTGGTGTGGCGGCGCGACTGGTCGATCTTGCGCCTGAGCTCCCCGCGCCTGCATCTGCTGCGCGCGGTCCTCGGCATTTTGATGCTGGGCAGTTTCGTCTTCGCAGTGCGCAGCTTGAGTCTCGCCGAGACCTATTCGATCTTTTTGTGTGCGCCCCTGCTCATGACCGCTCTGTCGGTTCCCTTACAGGGCGAGCAGGTACCTTCCCGGCGCTGGATCGCGATCGCTTGCGGACTTGGCGGCGTCATGCTGATCCTCCGGCCGTCCGGTCGGGCCTTCGGTTCCGTGCCCGCGGTTGCCGCCGCCGCGATCGGCACGGTCTGTTATGCCTTGAGCGCCCTGACTGTGCGCACGCTCGGCAAGACGACGTCGAGTGCGGCGATGGTTTTCTGGGTGCTGGCACTGGTCGGATTGGGCAGCGGCCTGCTGTCGCTCGGCGACTGGCACCCGATCCCGGACCGGGAGTGGCCGTGGCTCGCGCTGATCGGTTTGAGCGGCGCACTCGGCCAGTATTGGCTCACGGAAGCCTTTCGCCGCGCCCCACCCTCGGTCGTCGGACCCTTCGAGTACACATCGATGGTCTGGGCTTTCGCGATCGACTGGTTGTTCTGGTCCGCCGCCCCCAGCCGGGAGTTGCTGCTCGGCGCCGGCATCGTGATCGCGAGCGGCATTTTCGTGATTGCCGACGAGCACCGGCTCGCGCAGTTGGCACTCGCACCAGGCTCGCCGCCGCCTTGAATTTGCGCGCGTTTGCCCATACCAAGTCCCAACAGGAGGCTCAATGAACGCAGTACGTCTTAGTCACGAGAGGGGCTTTGCCGATCACGGTTGGCTCAAGTCCTATCACAGTTTTTCGTTCGCGGATTATTTCGATCCGCAGTTCGTCGCTTTTGGTCCGCTGCGGGTCATCAACGAGGATCGCGTCGCAGCCGGGGCGGGTTTCGGCACCCATGCCCATGCCGACATGGAGATCATCAGCTACGTGCTGTCCGGCGAACTTGCGCATAAGGACTCCATGGGCAACGGCTCGACGATCCGTCCGGGCGACGTGCAACGGATGAGCGCCGGCACGGGCGTGCGGCACAGTGAATTCAATCCTTCGGCGAGTGCCGGCGTGCATTTCCTGCAGATCTGGATCCAGCCCGACACCAAGCGGGTCGCGCCGTCGTATTCTGAGAAGCGGTTTCCGGCCGATGAGAAGCGCGGGCGGCTGCGTTTGATCGTCTCGCCCGACGGTGCCGCCGGTTCCCTGACCATGCATCAGGATGCGAAGCTGTACGCGGGCCTCTTCGACGGCGCGGAGTCCGCATCCCTGGACGTGGGATCACGCTGGATTTATGTGCATGTCGCGCGCGGCTCGATCATCGCCAACGGCCAGTCCTTGAGCGCCGGTGATGCCTTGCGCGTCACGGAGTCGGGCTCGCTGCAACTCTGCGGCGGTCAGGACGCCGAGGTGCTGGTGTTCGATCTGCCGAAATCGCTCTGACACTACTTGGCGGCGGTCCGCACCTGGTTGACCAACAAGGCGGCCAGAGTCGCCACGGCGCCGGACAGCAGATACACGCTGACGTACGCAAGTCCGAAATGCGCGGAGAGACCCAAGGCGACCAGGGGTGCGAAGGCCGCGCCGATCAGCCAGCCGAGATCCGCGCTCAGCGCTGCACCGGTGTAGCGGTAATGGGGCTCGAAATTCGCCGTGACTGCACCTGCCGCCTGTCCGTACGAGAGTCCGAGCAGCAGAAATCCGAGCAGCACGAACAAATCCTCACCGAGTAGTCCGCCGCCCAGCAGATTCGGCGTGAAGCCGCTGAAGATGGCGATCAGCACGGCAAGCGCCGCCAAGGTCGTCTTGCGGCCGAAACGGTCTGCAACGAGCCCCGAAACGACGATGCCGAGCGCGCCGAGCACGGCACCCCACATTTGCACGATCAAGAATTCACCGACCGACTGGCTCGAGTACAGCACGATCCAGGACAGCGGGAACACCGTGACGAGGTGAAACAGGGCATAACTCGCCAACGCGGCAAAGGCGCCGATGACCAGGGTCGATCCCTGAAAACGCACGATATCGACGACGCTGCTCGGCTCGAGTTCGCGCTCTTCGAGCAGACGCGCGTATTCCTTGGTCGCCACGAGACGCAGGCGCGCGAACAGCGTGACCACGTTGATCGCAAAGGCAACGTAAAACGGGTAGCGCCAACCCCAATCCAAGAAGTCGCTCGGACTCAAGTTCTCGTTCAAGTACCAAAAGAGCGCTGTTGCAATCAAGAATCCCAGCGGCGCGCCGAGCTGGCCCAACATCGCATACCAGCCGCGTCGATTCGGCGGCGCGTTCAAGGCGAGCAGCGAAGGCAGACCGTCCCAGGAGCCGCCGACCGCAATGCCTTGGCCGATTCGCAGCAGCGACAGCAGTATGATCGCCCAGGGCCCGATGCTCGCGTAGCCCGGCAGGAAGGCGATCCCGACCGTGGAGATGCCCAGCAAGACGAGCGCGGCGCTGAGCTTGGTCTCGCGCCCAAACCGGCGTTGCAGCGCCATGAAGGCGATCGAGCCGATCGGCCGTGCGACGAATGCCAGCGCGAACAGGCTGAACGCGTACAAGGTACCGTTCAGATCGTCCGCGAATGGAAAAAAGACGTGCGGAAAGACCAGCACCGAGGCGATTCCATAGACGAAGAAATCGAAGTGCTCGGACGTGCGTCCGATGATCACACCGATCGAGATTTCTCCCGGAGCAATCGTGTCGTGCGAACTGACGCGACGCAGGTCGCGTTCGAATGCATCTCCGGGCGCTTCGCCCGGCAAGGGCTGGGGTATTTCGTCTGCCATAAGAGCCTAGAATGTCATCGCAAAGCTACGCAACGCGATAGGACAAAACGACCTAATGACGCAGCAGGTGCCGAATCGTTAGAATACCGTATCGAGCCTCACCCCGCCCATGCCGACCGATCTGCCTTTATAGACCATGAGATCCCGCAAGCCCCGCCGCGCCCTATTGGTTCTACCGTGTTTGCTGCTGTCCGGCTGCGACTTGGTCGTATTGCACCCTTTTGGTGCCATCGCCACGCAGCAGGGGCATTTGATCGTCGTCTCGACGGTGCTGATGCTGCTGATCGTCATTCCGGTCCTGGCGATGACGCTGGCGTTCGCCTGGCGCTATCGCGCCTCGAACAGCGAGGCCACCTATCGGCCGGACTGGGATCACTCGACTTCGCTCGAATTGCTGATTTGGTCGGCGCCACTGCTGATCATCATTGCGCTCGGCGCCGTGACCTGGATCAGCACGCACACGCTCGACCCCTATCGCCCCTTACAGGCGCTCAAAGCGCCGGCCGCGGATGCGCCGGCCTGTGCGACGCCGCTGATCGTCGAGGTGGTGGCGCTCGACTGGAAATGGTTGTTCATCTACCCGCAGCAAGGTGTCGCCAGCGTCAATGAACTGGTCGCACCCGTGAACGTGCCGATCCGCTTCGAGATCACCTCGTCGTCCGTGATGAACTCGTTCTACATTCCCGCCTTGGCCGGACAGATCTACGCGATGCCCGGCATGCAAACCGAACTCAACGCCGTGATCAATCACGCCGGGACCTACGAAGGATTTTCGGCCAATTACAGCGGCGCCGGATTCTCCGGCATGCATTTCCGGTTTCATGCACTCGCACAGGCTGACTTCGACGCCTGGATACATGCGACCCATGGCAACGGGGCGATGCTGAGCAAGTCCGATTATTTGCGACTTGCGCAACCCAGCGAGCGTGAGCCGGTGCATCGGTATGCCGGCGTGGACGCGGACCTCTACGCCGCGATCTTGAATCAGTGCGTGCAACCCGGCACCGCCTGTAGGGCGATGCAACCATGAGGGAACTTGTGTTCGGCCGGCTGGGCTGGGAGGCCATCCCCTGGCACGAACCCATCCTCTTGGGCACGTTCATCGCTGTCGCCCTGGGCGCGATCGCGCTGCTCGCGCTGATCACCTACTTCCGCTTCTGGGGCTCGCTCTGGCGCGACTGGATAACCAGCATCGACCACAAGAAGATCGGCATCATGTACGTGATTCTGGGCCTGGTGATGCTGCTGCGCGGTTTTTCGGATGCCGTGCTGATGCGCGCCCAGCAGGCCATGTCCTTCGGCGACTCGACGGGCTTCCTCCCGCCGCATCATTACGACCAGGTCTTCACGGCGCATGGCGTCATCATGATCTTCTTCGTGGCGATGCCGCTGGTGACGGGGCTCATGAACTTCGTCGTGCCGCTGCAGATCGGTGCTCGTGACGTCGCCTTTCCGTTTCTGAATAATTTCAGCTTCTGGATGACCGCGAGCGGCGCGGCGCTCGTGATGATGTCCCTGTTCGTCGGCGAATTCGCGCGCACGGGATGGCTCGCCTACCCACCGCTCTCAGGTATAGCTTACAGCCCCGACGTCGGCGTCGACTATTACATCTGGTCGCTGCAGATCGCGGGCGTGGGTACGCTGCTGTCCGGCATCAATCTGATCGTCACGATCGTCAAGATGCGGGCCCCCGGCATGAGCTTGATGAAAATGCCGGTGTTCACCTGGACCGCACTGTGCACCAACGTCTTGATCGTGGCGGCTTTCCCGGTGCTCACCGCGGTGCTTGCGCTGCTCTCGCTGGACCGGTATGTGGGCACGAATTTCTTCACGAGCACGCTGGGCGGCAACGCCATGATGTACGTGAATCTGATCTGGATCTGGGGCCACCCCGAGGTCTATATCCTGATTCTGCCGGCATTCGGCGTCTTCTCGGAGATCGTCGCGACCTTTGCCGGGAAACGCCTGTTCGGTTATGCGTCGATGGTCTATGCGACCGTGGTCATCACGATCCTGTCGTATCTCGTCTGGCTGCATCACTTCTTCACGATGGGTTCGGGCGCGAGCGTCAACTCGTTCTTCGGCATCACGACGATGATCATCTCGATCCCGACGGGCGCCAAGATATTCAACTGGCTGTTCACGATGTATCACGGCCGCATACGCTTCGAGTTGCCCATGATGTGGACCGTCGGGTTCATTTGCACCTTCACGATCGGCGGCATGACCGGCGTGCTGCTCGCCGTGCCGCCGGCGGATTTCGTGCTGCACAACAGCCTCTTTCTCGTGGCCCATTTTCACAACGTGATCATCGGCGGCGTCGTGTTCGGCATGTTCGCCGGGATCACCTATTGGTTTCCCAAGGCGTTCGGCTTCCGGCTCGATCCATTTTGGGGCAAGTGCACGTTCTGGTTCTGGCTCGTGGGATTCTGGTTCGCTTTCACCCCGCTCTATGTCCTCGGGCTCATGGGAGTGACGCGGCGCTTGAGCCATTTCGACGACCCCGGCCTGCAGATCTGGTTCGAGATCGCCGCGTTCGGCGCCGCTTTGATCTTCCTCGGCATCGGCTCGTTCATCGTGCAAGTGATCGTCAGCGTCCGCAACCGCGCCCGGCTGCGCGACACCACGGGTGATCCCTGGAACGGACGCACGCTCGAATGGTCGACCTCGTCGCCTCCGCCGGCCTACAACTTCGCGTTCACGCCGATCGTCCATGACAACGATGCCTGGACGGACATGAAGAACAATCAATACGACCGTCCTGTCGAGGGCTTCATTCCCATCCACATGCCGAAGAACACCGGCGCGGGCTTTGTCATCGCGATGCTGAGCGCCAGTTGCGGATTCGCGCTGATCTGGCACATGTGGTTGCCCGCAGCCGTCGCGTTCGCCGCACTCCTGCTCGCGATCATCGTGCACAGCTTCAATTACGATCGCGACTATCACGTCTCCGCCGCGGAAGTGCTGCGGGTCGAGGCGGCCCGGACCCTGTCCTTGGCCGGCCGTTCCTGAGACGCACGCGATGCCCCGCTATTACCTGACCATCGCGCACCATCCGCACAACGGCACGCTGCTGGGCTTCTGGCTGTACTTGATGAGCGACTGCCTGGTGTTCGCCTGTCTGTTCGCGGTTTATGCGGTGCTCGGTCGCCATTATGCGGGTGGCCCGAGCGGTGCCGAGCTGTTCGATCTGCCGCTCGTGGCCGTGAACACGTCGCTGTTGTTGCTCTCCTCGATCACCTATGGCTTCGCGATGCTGGCCATGGGCGGCAATCGCCTGCGTGAAACGATGCTGTGGCTCGCCTCGACGGGATTTCTGGGGGCGGGCTTCATCGGCCTCGAACTGCACGAATTCGCGCACTTGATCGCGGACGGTGCGGGGCCGCAGCGCAGCGCCTTTCTGTCCTCGTTCTTCACGCTGGTCGGCACGCACGGGCTGCACGTGACGTTCGGCATCGTCTGGCTGATCACACTGATGACGCAATTGAGCCGATATGGACTGACCGCGGCCAATCGCCGTCGCGTGATGTGCTTGTCGATGTTTTGGCACTTCCTCGACGTCGTCTGGATCGGCGTCTTCACCGTAGTCTACCTCTTGGGCGTATTGCCATGAGCGGCGATGGAGAACTGCACGGTCCCGAGTCCGCGATCGAGCATGCTGGGAGCCGCAAGGACTACGTAACCGGCTTCCTGCTTGCCGTGCTGCTCACGGCAATCCCGTTCTGGCTGGTCATGGGCCGCGTTTTCGGTCACCCGGGCCTGACGGCGGCGATCATCATCGCGCTCGCTGTCGTCCAAATCGTCGTTCACATGGTCTATTTTTTGCACATGAACACCCGCACCGAGGGCGGCTGGAGCCTGCTTGCCCTGCTGTTCACGACGATGCTCGTCGTGATTGCGCTGTCCGGCTCCCTCTGGGTCATGTATCACCTCGACCACAACATGATGCCGACGGGCATGCCGGACACGATGCAGGGCGCGGCTCCGATACCCGACCCGCGCACCATGCCGTGAGACCGGCACGGCAGCTGGTCGCTGCGGTCCTCGCGCTGTTCTTTTTTTGCGTCTTCTGCGCGCTCGGGACCTGGCAAGTCGAGCGTCGCAGCTGGAAACTGCAGCTGATCGCGCGCGTTGAAGCACGCGTGCATGCGCCGCCGGTCGCGGCGCCGGGACCCGCGCAGTGGCCGAACGTGACCGCGGCCGGCGCGGAGTATCGCCACGTCGCCGCGAGCGGGCGATTCTTGAACGAAGCTTCGACGCCCGTGCAGGCGCTCACCGAACTGGGCTCGGGCTACTGGATCCTCACGCCCCTACGGCTCGACGACGACAGCATCGTCATCGTCAATCGCGGTTTTCTCGCCGGCGATCGCAGACCTGCGGTGGGTGCGACCGGCGGCCCGCAGACGACCGTCACGGTCACCGGACTGCTGCGCATGTCGGAGCCCAATGGCGGCTTTCTGCGCCGCAATGAGCCGGCCACCGATCAGTGGTACTCGCGCGACGTCGAAGCGATTGCGAAGGCCCGCGGCCTAGGGCGTGTCGCCCCCTATTTCATCGATGCCGATCGCAGCGCCGGCCCGACCGATGCGGCTGTCGCGCCGGTGGGCGGCCTCACGGTGATCGCCTTCCACAATAACCACCTGCTCTATGCGATCACTTGGTATACGCTGGCGCTCATGATTCCAGCGGCAATCGGGTTGGCGCGCCGTGGCGAGCACTGAGGACGACGGACGAGCCCTGGATGGATCTACGGCCATCCTCAATCACACGACCGGACTGCGCAACCTCGGCCAGCTGATCCAGCTGCGCTGGATGGCCGTGGTCGGTCAGATCGCCACGATCCTCGTCGTGCAATTCGGCTTCGCGATTCCGCTGCCGCTCAAAGAGATGTCAGCCGTGCTGATCCTGCTCGCCGGATTCAACGTCCTGTCGATCTTGCGCCGCCGTCTGCCGAAGGACGTCGGCAACTCGGAACTGTTCCTCGCCTTGCTCGTCGACGTGGCGACACTGACGGCGCAGCTATATTTCAGCGGCGGCGTCACCAATCCCTTCATTTTCCTCTATCTTTTGCAGGTGATCCTCGGTGCCTTGTTGCTGCAGACCTGGTCGGCCTGGACCTTGGTCGCGATCACCGGCACTTGTTTCATCGGTTTGAGCCTGTTCTTCGAACCGCTCGCGATGGCGCCCCCTGCCGCCGGCGTGTTCCCGACGCCCTACTTCGAAGGCATCCTGCTCTGCTTTGCCTTGAACGCGGCTTTGCTCGTGATTTCCGTGACCCGCATCAACCGCAACCTGCGGCTGCGCGATGCGCGGCTCGCGGATGCGCGGGAGCGCGCGGTGCAGGAGGAGAACATCATTCGCATGGGTTTGCTCGCATCCGGGGCTGCTCATGAACTCGGCACACCGCTGTCGACCGTCTCCGTGATCCTCGGTGACTGGCGGCGCATGCCGGCGATCGTCGGCGACGCGGAATTGCTCGCCGAGATCGCCGAAATGCAGACGCAGATCGATCGTTGCAAGCAAATCGTCAGCGGTGTGCTGTTGTCGGCGGGTGATGCACGCGGCGAGTCGGCCGCGGAGACGACGATACGCACCTTCCTCGATCAACTCGTCGAGGAATGGCGGATGTCGCGCTCGCCGGTGCAACTGAACTATGATTGGCAGTTCGGCGAGGACATGCGCATCGTGTCCGATACGGCGATCAAGCAGATGATCTTCAACGTGCTCGACAACGCCCTCGAAGCGTCCCCGGCGTGGGTGGGGCTGCAGGTGCAACGCAAGCAGGACAATCTGCAGCTCGTCGTGACCGACAAAGCCGCGGGCTTTTCGGCGGCGATGCTTGCCGACATGGGTAAACCTTATCAAACGACCAAAACCCGCGCGGGTGCGGGACTGGGACTGTTTCTGGTCAGCAACGTCGCCAGGACCTTGCGCGGCAGCGTTGCCGCACGCAATCGTCCCGAGGGTGGCGCCGAGGTCACGCTGAACCTGCCGCTGCAATCCTTGCGTCTCTCGGCGGAGCTGCCGCTTGGATCGTGAAGTCATGGAAGCCGAGCGGCTGCTGTTGATCGTCGAGGATGACGCCGCGTTCGCGCGCACGCTGCTGCGCTCCTTCGAACGACGTGGCTATGCGGTGCTCGCCGCGACCAGCCTCGCGGAACTAGAGACGGTCCTGGAAACGCAGTCCCCGGACTATGCGGTCGTCGATTTGAAACTGGCCGGCGGCAGTTCTGGACTCGCCTGTGTCCAGGCACTGAAGCGGCACGATGCCGACATGCTGATCGTGGTGTTGACCGGGTACGCCAGCATCGCCACCGCGGTCGAGGCGATCAAGCTGGGCGCCTGCCATTATCTCGCGAAACCTGCCAATACCGACGATATCGAGGCGGCCTTCTCGCGCGCCGAAGGCAAGGTGGACGTGGCGCTGACGGAACGCGCGACGTCGATCAAGACCCTGGAATGGGAGACGATCCACGCCACGCTGGCCGAATGCGGCTTCAACATCTCCGAGGCCGCGCGGCGACTCGGCATGCACCGGCGCACGCTGGCGCGCAAGCTCGGCAAGCAGCGGGTGAAATGAGCCGCCCGAGCGTTCGGCGCCTCCGGTTGCACGCACTACGAACCTGCATCGGGCTCATGATTGTGTTGCGACTCGAGCAATACGGCCTCGAGGTCGCTCTGCACGAACGGCTTGGTGAGCCGCCGCAAAGAGGGATCGACGCCCTCCATGTCGGCAAATCCGGAAATGATCACGATCTTGGTGTTTGGATGGCCCTCGCGTACGCGGCGGGCGAGTTGCACTCCGGTCATGCCGCGCATCAGATGATCGGTAACTAGAACGTCGGGCGCAAGGCCCGCATCGATGGCCCCGAGCGCGGCCTCCGCGGAGTCTGCTTCGTGGACGGTGAAGCCGAGTTCGCTGAGCATGTCCGCCGTGCTGAGGCGGATGCTCTCCTCGTCGTCGACCAACAGCGCCGCACCCGCCGACAGTGCGCGGCGCGTGTGCGCGACCGGGTCGTCGGCCGCGACCGCCTGCGCGCTTCTTGGCAGCCAGATGTTCACCCGGGTGCCCAGCCCCGGCTGGCTCGTGATCGTCAGCGTACCGCCGAGTTGGCAGGCCAAGCCGTGGGCCATCGATAGCCCCAAGCCGGTTCCCTGACCGATACCCTTGGTCGAGAAGAACGGCTCGACGGCCCGGGTAAGCGTCGCCTCATCCATACCGTGGCCGTTATCGGCGACCGTGAGACGCACATAAGGGCCCCGTGGCAGATCGGCGACGGCGCCGTGCGTCAGGCTTTGCGCGGTCACGGAGATCTCGATGACGCCGTCGCCCGCGATGGCGTCGCGCGCATTGACGGCGAGATTCAAGACTGCCATTTCCAGCTGGTTGGCGTCCGCCCTGGCATTCAGGGCATCGCCCGACACCTCGATGCGCAGGACGATCCGCGGACCGATCGTGCTGGCGACGAGGTCGGTCAAGCCCTCGACCAGGGCGCCGAGATCGATCACCTCGGCCTGCAGCGGCTGCCGGCGGGCGAAGGCGAGCAGACGTTGCACAAGCACCTTGGCACGTTGGGCGGACTCGAAGGCGGCGCCGATCAGCCGTTGTTCCCGCTGACCGCCGACCTCGCGTCGCTGCAGGATGTCCAGACTGCCGATGATCGGGGTCAACAGATTGTTGAAGTCATGGGCAACACCCCCGGTCAGCTGCCCCATGGCCTCGAGTTTCTTGGATTCGATCAGCGCGGCCTGAGCCTGGGCGAGACGATTCTGATCCTCGATCCGCTGCGTGATGTCGCTCGCGAACTGAAAGGCGCCGATGCATACGCCGCCGTGATCCTGCAGCGGGCGGTATTTGATTTCATAGACGCAGCGGGATCGAGACGGGTCGCCGCGGTGTTCGATCGTCGTGACCTCCTCGCCCGCGAGCACTCTATTCCATGCCGTCTCGAGGATATCCAGCTGCGCCGGGCTGTCCGCAAGCACGCTGCGCAGATTGTCGCCCACGTTGACGCTCTTGCCATAGATACGCGCGAACTCGACCGCATTGGCACGATTGATCGCAAGAATGTTGTAGTCCAGATCGATGGCCATGATCATGACATCGGTGGTTTCCACCAGGGTCGCGAGCACATTCCTTTCCCCCGTCCGGGCAATGACCTCCAACTCCAGCGAGTCGCGGGATCGTTGCAACAAGCGGCGCGCCTGTACGAGTTCCTCGATCTCGGTATAAGTGCCGTACCAGCGGCTGATCGCAGCACCGTCGCGCTCGGGGTGGGCACGGGCGAGCACCCAGCGAAATTCGCCCGAGTGGTGGCGCAGGCGGTGTTCGATTCGAAAGGATGCACCGGCCTCGAGCGCGCACCGCCACTGTTCAATCACCGCATCGCGATCGGCGTCATGAATCATGCCGAACCAGCCGTCCCCGTCGGTCGAGCCGATCGGTGCACCGGTGAATTCATACCAGCGCGCGTTATAGTAGTCGACATGGCCTCTGGCCGTGGACGACCACACCATCTGCGGCATGGAGTCCGCGATCCGCCGAAATCTTGCCTCGGTCTTGGACGCGAGGTCTTCGGCTCTGGCCTCCAGCGAGATGTCCGTGTTGACGCCGAACCAATTGGTGAGCTTTCCCTCGGCATCGAAGGCCGGGTTGATACGCGTGAGAAACGGCCGCAGCGTGCCATCGGCGCCTCGGATTGGAAACACCATTTCGAACGGTCTCGCGGACGCAATGGCATCGCTCCATCTTTCCAGTACTTCCGCGAGCGAGCGCGGATCGTGGACCGACTGCCACCCCCAGCCTTCCATCTGCGCCGGCGAGGTGCCGGTATATTCGTACCAGCGCGGGTTGTACCAGGTGATATAGCCCGAGGCGTCCGCGATCCAACAGAGGGCTGGAATGTTTTCCGCGAGTAATCGGAACATCGCGTCGGGCACAGGGGCATTGAGCGGGTTGCGATTGGCTCTTACCTCACCCGCCGTTGCGGATTCCTTACCGCTCACGGGTCCTTGCCTGCGGTACGCGACGGCGAGCAATCCCAGTCCAGCTGACCCACCTGTTTCATCGCTGAAATCCTCGATGAATTCGCTTGTCGCAACCCGATGGTCGTAATGATAAGGTGTCTTTGCGGTTTCCAGCAAATTGCGGCATCCGAATGGGGGAATGAATGAATCTCAGGTTTTTGCTGCTGATCTGCGCCTTCAGCGGCGGGTCACTAGTGCACGCGGCGCCAACGCCGGCGCTCGATGATCTCGTGGCCAAGAACATCCAGGCGCGCGGCGGCATCGCCGCGCTGCACGCGATGCATTCCCTGAGCTTTCGCGGCAAGCTGCTCATCAACGACGGCCAAATCGAACTCGGTTTTGCGCAGACCGTTGAGCGGCCGTCGAACATCCGCGTGGAGGTCAGTATTCAGGGCTTGACGCAGATTCAGGCGTTCGACGGCAAGATCGGCTGGCAAATCAATCCGTTTCAAGGTCGCAAGGATCCGGAGCGCATGTCGGTCGACGACACCAAGAGTCTCGCGGAAACGGTGGCCGATTTCGACGGCGCGCTCGTCGACTGGCAAAAAAAAGGCAACAAGCTCGAGTACCTCGGCACCGAGGACGTCGACGGCACGCCGGCTTACAAGATCAAGCTCATACGACCAAGCGGCGACACGGAATACGTCTATCTCGATCCGGATCACTATCTGGAAATTCGCTTGCTGAGTCAGCGCACCGAACACGGCGTAACGATCGAAACCGTAACGGATTTGGGCGACTACGAGAAGGTCCAGGGAGTATTCCTGCCGTTCGCGGTGGAGTTTGGGCAGAAGGGATCTTCGGATCGGCAGAAGCTCATCGTGGATTCCGCGAAGCTCAACGCCGATATCGATGACGCATCGTTCAGCCTCCCCGCGACCGCGCCCAAGAGCGCGGCCGACGGAACCTGACCATGAGCCGGAGAAATCTCTTGCCATTTTCTCTTCTTGGGTTCGCGTCCTTGCTGATCGGATTGCAAGCGCCGGCAGCCACCACGGCCCCGTATTCATCGGCGACGATTTCAGGGCTGGGCGCCCGCAACATCGGATCGGCGCGGATGAGCGGGCGCATTTCGGCAATCGCGGGTGCCCAAGACCCGTCTGGGCGCACCTTGGTGTACGTCGGGGCCGCGAGCGGCGGCGTGTGGAAGAGCGAAGACGGCGGAACGATCTATAAACCCGTGTTCGACGACGAGCCCGTGCAGTCGATCGGCGCCATCGCGCTCGACCCTGAGAATGCCTCCACGGTCTGGGTCGGGACCGGCGAGTCTTGGACGCGCAATAGCGTGTCGATCGGAGACGGTGTCTACAAGTCCACGGACGGCGGCAACACCTGGGCCAACATGGGCCTGCCGAATTCCGAACGCATCGCCAAAATCCTGGTGAGCCCGAAGGAATCCAATACGGTGTTCGCTTGCGTGGCGGGCAAGCTGTGGAGCGATTCGGCGGAGCGCGGCCTCTACAAGACGATTGATGGCGGTAAGAACTGGAAGCTCGTGCTACGCGGCGCCAATCTCTCCACGGGCTGTTCCAGCCTATCGATGGATGCATCGAATCCCAGCGTCCTGTTCGCGGCGTTGTGGGATTTTCGGCGCACGGCGTGGACATTTCGCTCGGGCGGCCCGAGCCCGACTGCCGCCTCGGGCAGCGGCCTGTTCCGCTCCACCGACGGCGGCGAGACCTGGACTGAAATCAGCGCCGCCGCGAACGCCGGTTTCGCCCAGAAGCCGTTCGGCCGCATCGTCGTCGCGCTGGCCCCCAGCAAGTCGAGCCGCGTGTACGCATTCGTCGAGTCGACCGACAGCGCACTCTATTTATCCGATGACGGCGGTGCGACCTGGCAACAACGCGACAAGAGTTCATGGATGGTCTGGCGGCCGTTCTATTTTGCGAATCTGACCGTGGATCCCAACAATCCGGATCGGCTGTTCAAAACCGATGGAGCGCTGATCCTCAGCGACGACGCCGGCAAGAGCTTCAGCACGGTGGGGGGATTCCAAGGAATGCACGGCGACGTGCACGACGTCTGGGTCAATCCCGCGAACTCGCAAACCGTGTTGGCCGGTGATGATGGCGGCATGTGGTATTCCTATAACGGCGGCACCAAGTGGTGGCGAGGCGGCAACTTGCCGGTTTCGCAGTTCTATCACGTGAGCGTCGACCTCGCCGATCCGTATCATGTGTACGGCGGACTCCAGGACAACGGGTCCTGGATCGGCGACACCAGCTATCCGGGAGGCATCACCAACGCGCAATGGGCACCCGTATTCGGCAGCGACGGCTTCTGGGCTTTCGAGGATCCCGCGGACCAGGATTATATCTACGCGGAAGGCCAGGGCGGCTTCGCGGGGCGCGTCAATCGGCACACTCTCGAGACGCGCGACATCCATCCTCTGCTGGGCGACGCGGACTTGGTCAAGTACAAGAAGCTGCGATTCAACTGGAACACGCCGATTGCGCTCTCGCCCAACGAGCGCGGCACGATCTACATGGGCAGCCAGTTCTTGTTTCGCTCGCGCGACCACGGACAGAGTTGGGAGCGCATTTCCCCGGATCTGACGACGAATGACCCCGAGCATCAGAAACAGGAAGAGTCCGGCGGCGTGACGGTCGACAACTCCGCCGCGGAAATGTACGAAACGATTTTCTCGATCAGTGAATCGCCGAAGGACGGCAAGACCATCTGGGCGGGCACCGACGACGGCCGTCTGCAGCTGACCCAGGATGGCGGCGACCACTGGCACGATGTGATCGGCAACGTACCCGGACTGCCCAAGGGCGCCTGGGTCAATTGGGTCGAAGCGAGCCGATTCGACGCCGCAACCGCCTATGCCGCATTCGATCTGCACACCTTCGGCGACATGCGGCCTTATGTGTACCGCACCCGCGACTACGGCAGGACATGGATCGCGCTCGCGAACCCTGCCGACCCGAAGTCCGTGCGCGGCTACGCGCACGTGATCAAGGAAGACCTGCAAACTCCGAACCTGCTGTTTCTCGGCACCGAGTTCGGCCTGTACATCTCGATCGACGGCGGCGAGCGCTGGGCACAGTTCAAGGGCGGTCGCTTTCCGGACGTCGCGGTGCGCGACTTGGCGATCCAGCCGCGGCAAAACGATCTCGTACTCGCGACGCATGGACGCGGTATTTGGATCATCGATGACATCACCCCCTTACGCGCCTTGTCGAACGAATTGCTGGCCAAAGACTTCAGCATCGTTGCCTCACGCCCGGCCGTGGAGCACCTGGTTGCGATGGGAGGTGAGCCGACCGGCGCGGCCGTCTTCATCGGCGACAACCCGCCGGACGGCGCGGCGGTCAGCTACTACCAGCGGTCGCGGCATTTGTACGGCCGGCTCAAGCTCGAGATTCTCGACGCCAAAGGCGCACGTGTAGCCGATCTTCCGGCGAGCAAACGTCCGGGACTGAATCGCGTCGTCTGGAACATGCTCGAGAAGCCCCCGCATGTGCCACCGGCCGCTCAACTTGCTTTCTCTGGAACCCAGGGCGTCCGCGTGCTACCGGGCAATTACACGTTGCGCATCAGCGACAATGGCACGGTGTATACCTCGCCGCTCGTCGTCACCCTGGAGCCCAACGCGACATTCACGCTGACCGACCGCGAAGCGCAGCACACGGCTGCGGTACGCATCAAAAAGCTCTTCGGCAACGAGAGCAAGCTCATGGAGCAAATCACCGGCCTGCGCGCCGAGCTCGCGCACGCCGGGGCCGGACTGCGGCAATCCGATCCACTGGGCGGCAAGCTGCAGAACTTCGACACGGCGGTGGACACGGTTCGCAAGCGCATCGTCGCCACGACCGAAGGCGGCGCGATCACCGGCGAGGAGCGCCTGCGCGAACATACGGACCAGTTGTACGGCGCGATCTTGAGCTGGGAGGGCAAACCGACCACGTATCAGCAGGAAAATATCGTCGCACTCGAAGCCGAATTCGAACGGATCCACCACGATTTCGACGCATTGATCGCGAAGAATCTGCCCGATCTCAACCAGGATCTCGGCACCGCCGGGCGCGGGTCGATCCAGGTGAAACCAGTCGACGAAGACCTCGACGAAGACGCCGACCAAGCTTCCGTCAACCCCCGGACCATGCGCGCTGACCCGGACGAATCAAGGGACCTGAAGGCGCTGCTCGCCAATTTCAAATTGTTGCGTTAGCTAAATCCGTCGACAGAGGCACAGCGCCTACAACGTGCGCACGAGGCGCAAGGAGTCGTAAATCGCGGCATGCGTATTGCGCGCGGACACCGCATCTCCGAGTCGATACAGTTCGAAGCGACCCGCAGGGTTCTCGGCCGGATCCTGCGCCCTGCCCGAGAGCAGTCGGTCGTGATCGATCGCGCCAAAGTTCCGCGACGCGGGTTTCAGCGCAAAATACAAATCCTCGTTCGGGACCGTGCCGTGATTGATCACGACTTGGTCGACGAACCGGTCCTTGCGCACGCCGCCATAATCACTGCCGACGATCGCATGCAACCGGTCCGCTTCGCGCAGCACACTGCGCAGGCGATAGGTCACCGTGAAAGTCACGTCGAGCTGTTGCAGGCTGCGCATGTAAGGCACTAGGTTCATGGCCATGACCTCCGGCGCGAAGGCACGATCGGGCGTCATGATCTCGAGCTTGGCGCCCGATTTGCCGATGAACTCCGCCGCCTGCAGCGCTGCGTGATCGCCCGCATCGTCGAACAGCAGGACGTTACGCCCCGGCCTGACGCTCTCGGCGATGATATCCCAAGTCGAGACCACGAGATCGTTGCCGGCTTCGAGCACGTCCGTATGCGGCGAGCCGCCGGTGGCGACGAGAACGACGTCGGGTGCGAGCGCGAGCACGTCCGACTCGTCGGCGAGCGTCTCGAACCGGAATTCGACGCCCGCCTTGAGACACTGCTGCATGCGCCAGTCGATGATGCCGAGCATGGCCTGACGCCGCGGGCTGCGCGCCGTGAGGCGCAATTGACCGCCGGGCTGGGCCGCCGCTTCGAGCACGACAACCGCGTGCCCGCGTAGCGCGCCGACGCGGGCCGCCTCGAGGCCCGCGGGACCCGCGCCGACGATGACGAGCTTGCGCGTGACGGCGGCCGGCGCGATCTCGTGTGGCTGCGCGAGTTCGCGACCCGTCGCGGGATTGTGGATGCAATACGCCGCCCCACCCTGGTAAATGCGATCGAGACAATAGTTCGCGCCGACGCAGGGTCGGATCTCGTCCTCCTGACCCGCGAGGATCTTGCGCACGATGTGCGGATCGGTCATGTGCGCGCGCGTCATGCCGATCATGTCCACCTTGCCCGAAGCGATCGCGTGACGCGCGGTGGCGACGTCCTCGATCCTGGCGGCATGAAAGATCGGGAAGCGGGTCGCGGCGCGAATCTCGCCCGTGAACTCGAGGTGCGGCGCGCTCGCCATACCCTGGATCGGAATCAGATCGGTGAGCCCCGCGTCGGTGTCGATGTGGCCGCGGACGATGTTGAGAAAATCGATCATGCCGCTGTCTTTCAAACGCCGCGAGATCTCGATGCCTTCGGCCTTCGTCAAGCCGCCTTCGAGAACTTCGTCGGCGACACAGCGCACGCCGACGAGGAAGTCGCCGCCGACGCGCATTCTGATGGCTTTGAGCACGTCGAAAGAGAAGCGCAGGCGATTGTCGAGAGAGCCGCCATAGGGCTCCTCCAGCGTGTTGGTGAGCGGCGACCAGAACTGGTCCATCAAATGCCCGTATGCCTGCAATTCGATGCCATCGAGCCCCGCCGCCTGCATGCGTTCTGCCGCGTCGGCGTAATCCTTGACGATGCGTTCGATGTCCCAGATCTCGAGGCGCTTCGGAAAAGCGCGGTGCGCAGCCTCCTTGTGCAGCGACGGCGAGACGACCGGCAGCCAGAAGTTCTTGTCCCAGCGCGTGCGCCGCCCGAGGTGGGTCAGCTGGATCATGATCGCCGCGCCTTGCTCATGCACGGCGTCTGCAAGGTCCTTCATCCAAGGCACCACCTCGTCCTTGTAGACGAGCAGGTTGTTGAACACCGGCGGACTGTCCCGGGACACGGCGGCCGAACCCGCCGTCATCGTCAAGGCGACGCCGCCCTTGGCACGCTCGACGTGATAGGCCCGATAGCGCGCCTTGGGCATCCCCTCCTCCGGATAGGCCGGCTCATGCGCCGTGGTCATGAGCCGGTTGCGCAGCGTGAGATGCTTCAACCGATACGGCTGCAGGAGAGGATCGTTCGAATTCATTTGCCACGCGCTAAAACTTGTAGCCGATCCTCACCCCGATCTGCCGCGGCGGATTGACGAGCTCGTCGTTGGCGAGACCGTTGAAGTCGTTGGCCGCACCCGCCTGCGGCGGCGGCACGAGGACCTGTTCGCGATCGAACAAGTTGGTCGCGTACAGCGTGGTGTGCCACGCAGCATGCGTCACGGTCGCGCTGAGATTGAAGATCTCATAAGACGAGGATTGTTGCACGCTCGCCGACCCCAGCGTCGGCGCGAGCTGCATCTTGACCGCGCTGCGGTAGACACCGTTGAACGAGACCGACAAGTCGTAGCTCGGCGCGAGTGCTCGAGCGAACAACAGCGCGGCGCTGATACTGTTCTTGGGGCTGCCGGGCATCTGCTCGCCCGAGGTCCCGGTCAGCGCACCGGGTGTGATCACGCCGCCCTCGTTGGCAGGCAGCGAAAAGTCGCTGGACAGCTTCGCGTCCGTATACGAGTAGCCGAGCGCATAGCCGAAGCCGGGCACGGGCAGAGGTCCGCTGGTCTCGAGTTCGAGGCCTTTCGACACGGCTGAATTCGCGTTGTAAACCGCGAGATTGCCCGAGGGCAGGCTCGAGGAAATCTGCGGATCGCTCCAGTTGATGTAGAACACGTCGGCGCTGTAGCTGATACCGCTGTCGAAGCGGCCCTTGAAACCGGCCTCGTAGTTGTTGGTACTGTCCGGTTTGTAAGTCTGCAGCAGCGGGCTCTCCTGGAAGGGACCGGAGAGGGGCACCGAGTTTGCACCGCCGCGGCGAAAGCCTTGCGACCACAAGGCATAGAGGTATTGATGTTTCTCGTACTCCCACGATGCATCGAGCTTGCCGACGGTCTTGGACGCGGGGGAGTTGTGCGGCGTCGCCGGCAGATCGGTCGGGAACGTGTAATCGAGGTAGGACTGCGCGTCGGTGAAGTCCTGGGAGAAATGCCGCACGCCGCCCGTGACTTGTACGTCCCGGGTGATGTGGTAGGTCAGCTCGCCGAACACCGACTTATCCTGGAATTTCTGCGTATCGATCTGCTGGAAGTTGACATCGTTCGGCCCGACGAGGATCGTTTGGCCCAATGCCGCGGCATATTCCGGCGAGCCGGGAATCGCGATGGTCCATGCGCCTTCGCGCGTCTGCTTCTCGTAGAACACACCGATCACGTAGTCGAAGAGATTTTCTGGACCGGCCTTCGAGACCAGACGCACTTCCTCGCTGAAGGTGTGGGCTTGATCGGTGAACAACTGGTCGTAGACGAAGCGCGGGTTGGTGGGCAGTCCGCCGTAGTAAGGCGTGAAGCCGCCGCCGTCGATTCCGGCGAGCGCGTAGGTGTCGTCCTGCAGCGCCGATCCCGAGGTCGTGTAATACGAACTCGTCGACGCCAAGGTCGCGAAACCGACGTCGTAGGACAGATCGAGACTGGTCAGGTTCGTGTAGCGCGAGAACGGCTGATCGATCTGCGTGAATTCCTGATAGTTGCCGCCCGGGGGCAGGTTTGCGGCCGGGTCGATCCCCGAGGGGCCGCCGGTGAAGCTTTGGTTCACCACGGGACCGCCGTCGCCCTGCACGTTCGAATGCAGGATCGCGAGCTGCGCGCTGAAGTCGGCGGTCGGCTGCCACAGGACCGCAGCGCGACCGGTGAAAGTCTTCTGCCAATTCCAATCGTCGCGATCGGAGTAGATGGGCGGGCTCGTCGTGATGCTGCCCGGGTCGGCCAGCACCGGTATGCCCGTGAGGCTGGCGTTGCTCCGCGCCAGCAGACCGTAGGCGTTGATCCAACCCGGATCGTATTGGTACTTCGCCGAGGCGCGAAACGCGAACGTGTCGCCGATGGGTAGATTCACGAGCCCTTTGACTGCGTAGCCCGTACCGCTCGAATGCTCGACCCGGTCGCCGGTTGCTTCGATCGAGCCGCTCGTGACATTCAACTCGGGAGAGTTAGGGATGAGGCGCAGCGCGCCGCCCAGCGCACCTGCGCCGTAGAGCGTGCCCTGGGGACCACGCAGCACTTCGACCTGTTTCAAGTCGTCCAGCTGGAAGTAGCCGTCGATCGGCGAGTTGCCGACATAGGTACCCACGGGGTTCTGTTCGAAGGTGCGAAAGCCGCGGGTCGGTTCGGCGGTCGCGTTGATGCCGCGGATGATGGGCGCGACCGCGCCGGCGAAGCGTGCGCCTTCGTCGTACATGCTGAGGCCCGGCACGACGCTGGCAAGCCCGGAGACGTCGTTGATGCCGGCCTCTTCCAATTGCTGGCTGCTGACGACGGACATGTTGTAGGGCACGGACTCGACCGTCTGCTCGCGGCGATTGGCCGTCACGATGATTTCGTCGAGGCCGCCGGCGGCGGTACTCCCGGCCGCGCCGGACGTCACCGGTGCTTGTTGCGCGGACGCCGCCAGCGGGAAACCGTAGAGCGCGAATACCACTGCCGCCGCCACCGACGAGCCCGCGGCCGGACGCTGCGCCGGCTTGGGCGCGGAAGTCCTCTTCAAGCTTGCTTGCATTTCGATCTCCCGGTTTTCCAATGGTCCCGCTCATCCCACGAATGCCAGAACCATAACCGAGAGAAGTCCCGTCTCGCCTTCGCGCGCGCCGGTGATTTGCTAGTAGATCGACCGCAATCGCGCCGGTTCGGCGCGATCCCCCGCTCAATTGCGCGACTTCACGCGGCGCACGTCGATCGGGCGCATGCCGAAATGGCGCCGGAAAGCGGTCGTGAACGAGGTCGCGTGAGAATAACCCACGGCCTCGCTCACCTTGGCGACCGACCAATTGTGGTCGCGCATCAAGGCGAGCGCGTGGCGCATCCGGCAGCGTAGGCTGAAGTCGGCAACGGTCTCGCCGAACACGGCTTTGAAGCCCTTGGTCAGCGTGGACTTCGCCATGCCGACCGAGCGCGCAAGCTTCGTGAGCGTCGGCGCCGGCGCGAACTGTTTCATGAGCACCACGCGCGCCGCATGCAGGCATTTCATCTCCCGCTCGGTATAGGTTTCGCTCGGAGCGCCGGTCAGCGAGGCGAAGCTGCCGACCGCGCAGCACAGCAGCTCGAGAGCCAGCGCCTCGGTGTAGATCAGCCCCAGCGTTCCGGAGTACGGGTTATCGATGAGCCGCGTGGCGGCATCGAAGGTCTGGGCCGAGAGCGCACGCTGGATATAGTTGAGCGCCGCATGGTCCTTGGAGAAGCAGGTTTGCAGCAACTCCGGAATGGGCACGTCGGCTTGCAGGAACTGACTGGCGAGAAACTCCGGCCGTACGCTGATCGTGATGTAGCGCTCGCGCGCGCTCGGCGCCGTCCATTCGCTGATGTCGACGCCCGTGGGCTGAGCCCAGACCAGCAGCGAAGGCCGGTTCCAGCGCAAGGGTTCCGTGGAACTGACGGCCAGCGACATGTCGCCGGAGATCTTGAAACAGAGCTGGATCAGTCCGTCGCCCGGGACGATCTCGACGCGCGGATCTTTGTAGGCGAAATTGGCGACGACGACATAGATTTCATCGCGGATGCGCGTGAGATCCCAATAGCCCTCACCCTCGTCCGCGGCCACGCGGATGCGCGCCCCGAGCAGGCCGCGATCGGGATGGCGACACATGCGCTCCACGTCGGGTGCGCTCTCGAGACTCGCGAAGGCGTCGGGCAAGGACCGGCCCGAGCCCGCGAGTATCGTGCGGAACAGACCTTCGTTGCGGACGCGCGTCGGCGCAGCAGCGTCTTTTGTCGGATGCGTGGCTAGCATGCCACCGCAGAGTATCAGGTGCCGCCCGCGGATTGAAACGGTCCGGCCTGAGCCTCGGCGGCACGGCGAGCGAGCGTCTCTTCGAGCCAGCCCGGGCGCATCTCGGGTTCCGAGGCGCAGAGTGCGTTGACATAGGGGTGGCGCCCCTCGCCCAGAACCTGGGCGGTAGCGCCCTGGGCGACGATCCGCCCGCGCCACATGACGAGGACCCGATGCGCGATCCGGCGGACCGTCGCGAGGTCGTGCGTGATGAACAAATACGCGAGACCGAGCTGTTCCTGCAGGCGGCGTTGCAGTTGCAGGACCTCCTCGGCAATCAATGGGTCGAGAGCTGCGGTGACCTCGTCGCAGACGAGCACGTCGGGCTCGGCAGCCAGCGCGCGCGCTATGCAGACGCGCTGTTTTTGACCGCCCGAGAGCTCGCCCGGCCTTCGCCCTGCGAGGGCGGGATCGAGACCGACGAGACCGAGCAATTCGGCGACCCGGCCGGCGAGTGCCGGCCCGCGGGTCCCGAAATAGAACTGGGCGGGCCGACCGACGATCGAGGCGATGCTTTGCCGCGGATTCAAGGCTACATCGGGAAGCTGGAAAACGAGCTGCAGGCGCCGCAGTTGCTCGCGGCTGCGGCGGGCGTAGTCGGCCGCTAGTTGGACGCCCGCGAGCGATACGCGCCCGGCATGCGCCGGCACGAGACCGCAGATCGCGTAGGCGAGGGTCGTCTTGCCCGAGCCTGATTCACCGATCACGGCGAGCGTCTCGCCGGCCTCGATGCGCAAGCTCGCGTCGCTGACCGCGTCGCGCCGGCCATGACGCACGGCAAGTCCCTCGACGCGCAGCACCTCAGAGCCCTGGGCGGGAGCCGCGCGCGCCGCCGCGCCGCCGCGCTCGGCGACCAGCGCCCGCGCATAGTCAGTCTGCGGTCGCGCGAGGAGCGCCGCGGTCGGTCCGGTCTCGACGAGCTTGCCCTGACGCAGCACGAGCAAGCGATCCGCGATCTGCGCAACCACAGCGAGATCGTGGGAGATGTACAGCGCGGCCGTGCCCGAGCGGGCAATCAGCCGCTTCAGTTGCGCCAGCACCTCGATCTGCGTCGTCACGTCGAGTGCCGTCGTCGGCTCGTCGAGTACCAGCAACTCAGGCGCGCAGGCCATGGCCATGACCGCCATCGCGCGTTGCAACTGGCCGCCCGAGACCTCGTGCGCATAGCGTCGACCGAAGACTTCCGGATCGGGTAAATCGAGCGCGCGGAAGGCCTCGATGGCGCGTTGCTCGGCCGCGCGACGGGTCGAGAGTCCGTGCCGCACCGGTGCCTCGCAGATCTGATCGATGAGCCGCAGCGCCGGGTTGAACGCGGCGGCCGCGCTCTGCGCGACATAGGCGACACGCCGGCCGCGCACGCGGCGCAGGGCTTCCGCATCGAGCAGGCGCAAATCCGTACCGCCCAGCAGGATGCGGCCCGCGGTGATCCGGCAGCCCCCGCGCGCATAGCCCAAGGCCGCGAGCCCGAGCGTCGACTTGCCCGCGCCGGATTCGCCGATCAAGCCCAGCACCTCGCCGCCGGCGAGTTGCAGGGAGATATCGTCGACGAGCACCAGTCCCGCGGCGCTGCACACGCTCAAGCCCTCGATGCGCAGGACGGGATGCGTGCGGCGCCCGCTCACGTCGCACCCGGCCGCGCGATGGCGGCGAGGTAGCGGTCGACGAGTCGATTGACGCCGATCGTCAGGAAGGCGATTGCGGCCGCCGGATAGAGCGGCACCGGCAGGCCGAAATCGATGGCCTGCGCGTTCTCGCGAACCATCGAGCCCCAGTCCGCGGCCGGCGGCTGGATGCCGAGGCCGAGAAAACTCAAAGAGGCAATGAACAGGAAGATGAAGCTGAAGCGCAGACCCGCCTCGGCCGCCAGGGCGCCCAGGGTGTTCGGCAGGATCTCGCGCGCGAGCAACCACCCGAGACCCTCGCCGCGCAAGCGCGCCGCGGCGACGAACTCCCGGACCACGATCGTGCGCGCGACGGCCCGGGCGATCATGTAGACCCGCGTGGATTCGAGCAGGCCGATCGTCACGACCAGCACCGGCAGAGAATTCCCGAGCACCGAGAGCACCATGAGCGCCGAGATCAACACCGGTATCGCCAGCAGGATTTCCATCGCGCGCGAAACGAGCGTATCGAGCCAGCCGCCGATCGCGGCGGCGGCGAAGCCCAGCAGCACACCCAGTCCGAAGGCCAGCGCGGTCGCGAGCGACGCGATGCTGATCGTGTTGCGCGCACCGAAGACCAGTCGCGTCACCATGTCCCGCCCGAGGTTGTCGGTGCCGAGCCAGTGCTGCGCGCTCGGCGGGTCCCAGACGCCGCCAACGAATTGCGCCTCACCGTAGGGCGCGATCCAGGGCGCGAACACGGCGGCCGCGACGATCACGGCGACGAGCGGTGCGCCACTCGCGACGAATGACAGCAAGCGGCTGCGGGCCGCGACGGGCGTGGTTCCCCCGCCGCCGCGGACGGAGGCGCGCGTCGCTTGTTGGTATTCGCCGGCGCTCATGCCGCGCGCAGCCGCGGATTGACCAGGATCGCGACGATGTCGGCGATCAGGTTCAAGACGACGTAAGTCCCGGCGAAGGCGAGGCCGCAAGCCTGCACCAAGGGCAGATCGCGCTTGCCGACGGCATCGACCATCAACTGGCCTGCGCCGGGATAGACGAACACGACTTCGACGACGACCACGCCCACGACCAGATAACCGAGGTTCAAGGCGATCACGGCAATGATCGGTGCCGCGGCGTTCGGCAGGGCGTGGCGTAATACCACCGTGCGGCGACGCAGGCCCTTGAGCAACGCCATCTCGATGTAGGGCGCCGACATGACGGAGAGCAGCGCGGCGCGGGTCATGCGCAGCATGTGCGCGAGTACGACCAGGACCAACGTGATCACCGGTAGAGTGATCGCGCCGAGACGTTGCGCGAGGCTCATGCCGCCGTTCAAGACGGCGAGCGAAGGCAGCCAACCGAGCTGCACCGAGAACAGCAGAATCAACAGATAGCCGATGAAGAACTCCGGCACCGAGATCGTGACGAGGCAAAGCGTCGAGATCAGTCGATCCAGGCGACCGCCCGCGCGCATCACCGACGCGATCCCCAAACCGAGCGCGAGCGGTACCGAGACCAGCGCCGCGAGGCCGGCGAGCACCACGGTATTGGCGAACCGCGGCAGCAGCACGCCAAGCACGGTGCGCCCCGTGGCGAGCGAACGCCCGAAGTCGCCGTGCAGGGCGTGGGCAAGCCAATGCAGGTAGCGCAGCGGCGCCGCCTCGTTGAGCCCCAAACTCGCGCGGATCGTCGCGAGCGCCTCCGGGGTCGCCTGGGGTCCCAGCAAGGCCGCTGCAACGTCGCCCGGCAGCCAGTCGGTGGCGAAGAACAGCAGCGCCGAGACCACGAGCAACGTGACCAGCCCCGCCAGGACGCGCGCCGCGATCAGACGCGTCAAGCGAGCTCCGCGCGCACCGCGCCGAGGCTGCTCAGGCGAGCCATACGCGTTCCCCGATCCGTTGTCCCATCAAGTCATAGATCGCCGAGGGTTTCCAACCCCGCACCTTGTCCGAGCCGGCTTCGATGTGGTCCATGAACATCGGGATCAAAGCGCCGCCATCCTCGCAGATCATATGCTGACAGACGCCATACAGCTCGCGACGGCGCACCGGATCGAGTTCGCCGCGCGCGAGGTTCGCGAGACGATCGAACTCCGCTCGATGCCAGCGCGTCTCGTTCGACGCGGACGTGGACTTATACGCCTTGGCCAAGGCCGCATCGACCGTGGTCCGGCCATCGGAATAGGAACCGAAAAATGGCGCTTGCATCCAAACCGCGCTCCAATAACCGTCGGCCGGCCGGCGACGCACGTTCAGCGTAATGCCCGCTTCGGCCGCCGCGGCCTGATAGAGAATCGCGGCATCGAGCGCGCCAAAGAAAGCCGCGTCCGAGACTTCGAGAGAGACTTCGAGCCGTTCGCGCCCGGCTTGGCGCAGATGATGCCTCGCTTTGTCCGGATCGTACCTATGGCGAGCAAGGTCCGCCGCGAAGTAAGGATTGTTGGGCGGGATGGGCTGATCATTGCCGGCAGTGCCATAGCCGTTCAAGACGGTCTTGACCAGACGCTCCCGGTCGATCGCGAATTTCAGCGCCAGGCGAACGTCGGCGTTGGCGTAGGGCTCGGCCTGGCAGTCCATTGCGAAGACCGCGTACTGGCCCGTTTGCGAACGGATCACCTGGTAGCGCGAATTTCGACGCATCAAGTCCGCCGTCCGTCCGTCGATGCGATTGATCACATCGACCTCACCGGAGATCAGCGCATTGGTGCGCGCGATCGCATCGCCGATGCCGAGCACCTGGATCGCCTCGACGTGAGCCGCATTCGGCTTCCAGTACCCGCCCGCCTTGCGGGTGATGCAACGGACACCCGGCTCGAACACTTCGAGCCGGTAGCCGCCGGTGCCGATCGGATTCGACCAGTCCGTGAAGCCGTCGGGCACGACGAGCAGGCGGTAGTCGGACAAGGTCGCCGGCAATTCCGCATCGGCGCCCGTGAGCTTGATCTCGATACGCGTCGCGTCCAGCTTGCGCAACTCGGCCACGTTCTCGACCACGGCTTGTGCCGCGGACGGCGTGCGGCCGCGATGCAGGTTGATGGAGTAGATCACGTCTTCGGGCGTGAGGCTCTTGCCATTGTGGAACACGATGCCCTGGCGCAGCTTGAACGTCCAGACGCGCGCATCGCCCTGCGGCTCCCAACTCTCCAGTAATTCAGGCACGGCGCGGCCTTGATCGTCAATTTCGACGAGCCCGTTCATGAGTTGATAGCCAATGTTGATGGGCATCCAATCGACGTACGTGCGCGGGTCCAGGGAATCAGACGTCGAACCGCCCGCCATGCCGATGCGCAGCATGCCGGTGGTATCGCCGCTGCCGTCCGAGACCTCGCAACCCGACAAGCTCGCGAGCCCCCCGACGGCGCCCGCCGCGCCACAGAGCGCCGTGGCGCGCAGGAAATTCCGGCGATCGAGCTGCGTGCTCACGCGTATCGGCGCGGAAAGCTCTTGGCGGAACTGGTGCGAAATACGCAGTCTCCGCCCGCGAAAGCCTCCAGCCAGGAATTCAGGTGGAACTCGCTCGCCGAGGAGCGCATTTCCGCGCCGGCCTCGATGCGGATCTGCCAATCCCCACGTCCCATCTCATAGCTCTGGATCATGCGCGCCTGAGCCGAAACCGGATCGTCCGGCTTGATCTTGTAGAGCCGCTCGGTGACATGCGCCATCTCCAGATCAATGTCGTCGAGACGGATCTTGCCGCAATCTCCGAATACGCCGCCATCGATGCACACCCTCTGCACGACCTCGCCGCTCAATTGATCGACCATGATCGAGCGCTCGACGCGACCGGGGCGTATTGTCGCGAGCGGCGAGACGGGACCTGCGACCGGCGCCGGGAGTTGCAAGGGGATCTCGCCCGGCGGTGCCGTGCGGATCGGCAGGAGGAGTTCGGACGCCCCCGTGAACACAGTCAAAGTGACCGGCTCGGGCGAGGGCCAGATGATCGGCCAATAAGTCGTCGACACCGCAATGCGCAGCCGATGGCCAGGCGGGAACACATAGGCCGTGCCCGTGAGCTGCACCTCGACGCGATAGCGCGCCTGCGGCAGCAGCGGCGCGGGCGAGTCGCGGCCTGAGCGTTGCGACAGATTGAGAAAGCCGCGCGACACCAGCGTGGCGCGGCCATCGGGCGCGACGTCGATGAGCCGCACCGCGACCTGGGCCTGAGGCCGATCCGATGCGAGTTCCAGAATGACTGCAGCATTGCCGAGCAGGTCGAGCGACTCGACCAGCGGGCCACCGTCGAACTCGAGCGCGCCTGCCGCCTCCAGCCTTTGATCCAGGGGCAGATCGCCCGCCACCGCAAAGCTGCCCCATTCACCACCGGCCAGCCCCAAGGTTTGCGGCGAGGACACCGTGAGGGTGCGTTCCGGCTCCGGTACGAGATCGAGGCGCCGCTCATTGAGCGCGAAGCGCCGCAGCTGCACGTTGTCGCTGGGCCAGCGCGATTCGCCGACCCAACGTCCGGGACGCTCCGCGTACGAGGCCTGCGGTGGAACACTGTCCATCAGATAAAACTGCAAGGGCGAACCGCTCATCACGTCGTTCGGCTCGTCGCGCAACCAGCGATCCCACCAGCGCAGCGCCTCCTGCAGAAACCCGACCGCCGGCTTCGGCAGACCCTCGTGCGGATAAAGATGCGCCCAAGGACCCACGGTCACCCGAAGCGGTGCCCGCAGGTGTTCGGCCAGCCGAAACGGTGTGTCGCGATAGAGATCCGCCCAGCCGCCCCAAAACCAGGTTGGGCAGGTGATCGCCGCATAGTCGAACGCGACCGAGCCATGCTGCCAGTAGGCGTCGAGGGTTTGATGCTGCAACCAGATCTCGGGCCAGAAGGTTTCTGCTTCAAGCCGCTCCATCCAGGTCCGGCGCCAGGCCTCGCCGACGATCGCGGGATCGGGTGGGCGCGCATTGAAGATCTGCATGATGCAGCCCCACCAAAAGTTGTCGAGCATCAGACAACCGCCGGAATAATGGATGCACTCGGCATAGCGATCGTCGGTGCCCATGACCGCGATGATCGCCTTGAGCGCGGGCGGCCGCAGCGCGGCGACCTGGACCGAATTGTAAGCGCCCCAGGACTTGCCCATCATGCCGACCTTGCCCGTGCACCAGGGCTGCGCGGCGATCCAGGCGATCACCTCGAGAGCGTCGTCCTGCTCCTGTTGCAGGTATTCGTCGTGCAGAAGGCCTTCGGATTCGCCCGAGCCGCGCATGTCGACGCGCACGGCGGCATAGCCACGGGCCGCGAACCAGCGATGGATGCTTTCGTCGCGGCGACGCATGAAATCCCGCTTGCGATACGGGATGTACTCGAGAATCGCCGGGACGGGCTCGTTTGCATGACTCGCGGGCAAGAAAAGACGCGCCGCGAGACGACACCCGTCGGACATCGTGATCCAGAGGTTCTCGGTCTCCTCTACTCGGCTGGAAGCGATTACGGGCTCGACCGGCATGGCGACACACCTCGTGGACGGCAACATCAGGGACGCATACTCCGACGACGCCTGCGGCGCCGGGAAACAATACTGGCAGGTTTCGCGAGCGGCCTTTGCTTGGGTTTCGATTTGCTAGGAAATCGGCCGCAATCGGGCCGCACCGGACCGGCCGCGCGGCAAAGCATGGCATGGTCAGGGAACCACGCTGGAGACCCCATGAACACTTCGCTGCCCGCTTTCGTCCCGGATGGTCGTTCGCTCAGCGAGCGGCGTGTCCCGGTCACTCACCGCCGCCTGCTCGTGGTCGTTTTCAGCGGCCTCGTAGCGGTAGCCGCGGCGGCCGCCGCCCACGCCGCGCCAGCGGCTGCGACGGCGGCTACGACGGCGATCGCGCACCCGGGGCAACCCGCTGCGCCACCCGGAGCGCTGTGCGAGATGGCGCCCCACCACCAATTCGATTTCTGGGTCGGCGACTGGCAGGTATTCGACACCCTGGACCATGATGCACTGGTCGGTTTCGATCACGTGGTCAAGGAAGCGGATGGCTGCATCGTGCAACAGAACCTGCAGATGCTCAGCGATCTCTACCGCAGGCCGGGCGTGCCCTATCGAATGTTCGGCATCAGCGTCAATCGCTTCGACGGCGAGCATTGGCTCGAACTCTGGGCCGACAATCAATGGGGCGCGATCGCGCTTGCCGGCGGTCCCGAGGATCGCTATGCGATGGTGCTGAAGACGATCACCCCGTCGCGCCAGCGCGATTTGCGTCTCGTCTGGGAACTGCACTCGGACGGCAGCGTCGAGATCTACCAGTACATCGCACCGGCGGGCAGCGACAAGTGGGAGAAGTACGGCGACTTGCTGTATCGACGTAATCGCTGAGCGTGTGCCTGAGCCTCGAGCGTCGAGGGCGGCCAACGACTCACTGTTTACCGGGCGATTGCCGAGTCTCCTCGCCGCCTCAGGAATAAGCCAGCGGCGCAAGTCGGATCGCCTGAATCGCGACTGGATCGTGAAACAGCAGGGTCATCGCCCTGTCGCGCGCGGCAATTTCCTTGAGGCGTTCGATCGCCCGAAGTGCCGCGCGATCGTCGCAGCACTCGCCGGGTAGCACGACTTCGTCCCAATTTTCCTGGAGATCGGCGGCATCGAACGGCAGGACGATCGTGCCATGCTCGGGCAGCTGCACGACGGCGGATTGATGTCCTTGCGTATGACCGCGGGTGTCGAGCAGCGTCAGACCCGGCATCGCTTCCCAATCGCCCTCATGCAGATCCCATTGCAGGCGCGGGTCGTCATACTCGTCGCGAAAGTAGGCGAGCCCCGGCTCTGGGCCGAACGCGTGCGCGTGCTCGCGCCGCTGAATCGAGATGCGCGCATGCGGGAAATGCCGCAGGTAGCCGCAATGGTCGTAATGCAGATGCGAGAGGATCACATGGCCGATCGCGGCATACGAGATACCGATTTCGGCCAGTTGCCGTTCGAGCAGGTGAAAATCGCGCACGATCGGCGCCGTCATGCCATGGCGCCAGAAACGCTCCTGCATGCGCGCCGGGTCACGGCCGTTGTCGGGATTCAAGCCGGCATCGAGCAGCACCCAGCCGTAGGCGGTATCGAGCAGATAGGCGCAAACCGGTTCGCTGAGGATGAAGCGCCGGCCCCGATCGCGCGTCGAAATCGATTTTGGCAGTATTTCGTAGCCGCACAACAGCACGAACAGACGTCGAATACTCGTGGGCAGGGGCTTTGGCGGCGCATCTGTGTCCATTTTCCGGCAAGCTAGCACATATTTCTTATGAGAAAATCCCGGGTGCGGCGGCTGAAGAATGAATCGGGGGGGGCGGCAGTGATAGGAGCAAGGCTAGCGATGGAAATGAATCAGATCGGGGCACGGCTCAAGGAGATCCGTCGTGGCCTCGATCAAACACTGGCCGAGGTCAGCAAGGCGACCGGCGTGTCGATCTCCAATCTGTCGAAGATCGAAAACAACCAGATCTCGCCGTCGTTCGACATCATGAAGCGCATTTGCGATGGACTCGGTGTGACCATCGAGGATTTCGTCCACCCAGGCACGAAAAGTGTAGTGTCCGGACGCAAGACCACGACTCGCCGCGACGAAGGCGACTTGTTCACGAGCGGCCAGTACGATTATCGCGCGCACGCCTCGGAACTCTCGCGCAAAGCCATGGTGCCGCTGGAAATTCTCGTACATGCGCGCGCCGTCGAGGAATTCGACCATTGGAGCCAGCATCGCGGCGAGGAATTCGTCTATGTCCTCAGTGGCGCGATCGAGATCCATACCGAGCATTACGCACCGTTTCGGCTCGACGCGGGCGAAAGCGCCTATTTCGACAGCAGCATGCGGCATCTGTACATCTCCGTCAGCTCCGAAACCGCCCGGGTATTGTCGGTCTCGCACGACCCGCGGACGCCCGCGGACATCTCCCACATGATGAATTCCGCCGTCCGGCCCATCGAAACGGACAAGATCTAGCCGGCGCTCGAAGCCGCTCCGAGCCTGAATTTTTCTCTTAAGAAAAAATTTCTTGGAATGCGTCGGTCGTGCCGCTAGCATAACCCGATGAAAATCCACTCTTTGCAAGCGTCCGCCTTTCGCTTGCCGAACCGTCGCAGCTTCAAATGGGCTGGCTTGAATCAGGAATTGGGACACTTCGTGCTGCTGCGCATTCGCACCGACGAGGGTCTGATCGGCTACGGCGAAGCCACGCCGCTGCCGGATTGGGGCGGCGACTGCGGCCGTCGTTCCGGGGAATCGGTCGCCACGGTCATCAGCATGATCAACGAAATCTTCGCGCCCGCGCTGATCGGCAGCGACCCGACCGCCGTCACCGCGGCGCGGCGAACCATGGACCGCTTGGTCATCGGTAATAATTACGCCAAGTGCGCCGTCGACATCGCTCTGCACGATCTCTGGGGTAAGAGTCTGGGTCAGCCGATCTACCGCTTGCTGGGCGGCAAGGTACGCGATTCGGTCCCGATCGCCCACATGATCGGGCTGATGAGCGAGGCGGAGGCCATCGAGGAATGCGTGGCCGCCGCCATGGACGGTGTGCGGGCTTTGCAGATCAAGGGCGGTGTGGATGCCGAGCGCGACATCCGGCTCGTACGAGCGCTGCGCGCTGAGTTGGGTACCGCTGTGACGCTGCGTCTGGACGCGAATCAGGGCTTCGGCACAGCGAAACGCGCCCGTGGCGTCGTCGCCGCGCTCACCGACGCGGGCGTCGATTTCGTCGAGCAGCCAACCAGCGGTCTCGTCGACCTCGCCGAGGTGACCGCCCACGCGCGCGTGCCGATCATCGCCGACGAGTCTTGCTGGGACGCCGCCGACGCCCTCGAGATCGTCGAGCGCCGTGCCGCAGATTGTCTGTCGATTTACCTCGCGAAGTCCGGCGGCTTCGTCGGCGCGCGCGCGGTCGCAGCGGTCGCCGAAGCCCGGCGACTGCCTTGTGACGTCAACGGCTCGATCGAATCCGCGATCGGCAACGCCGCAAACCTGCACTTCGCCCTGGCGCAGCCGGCCGTGAGCCTCGCCTCCGTGATCCCGATCAGCGCTCCCGCGGGCGCTCACCCCTACGTTGCCGCGGGGCGGTACTATGAAGACGACGTCGTCAGCACCGCCTTCGCGGTCGCCGCCGGCGCCCTAGTCCCGCTCGACCGACCGGGTCTCGGCATCGACGTCGACGAGGCTCGCCTGATCAAATATCGGTGTCTCTGATGACGGCAGGTTTGCGCATGGCGGCTGATATCGGCGGCACCTTCACCGACATCGCCTGCCTCTCGCAGGACGGCGAACTTGCAACTTGCAAGATCCCCTCGACCCCTGACGATTACGCCCGTGCCGTGCTCGTGGGCATCGAACTGCTGTTGCGCAGGCTGGGCGTCGCGGCCGCCGCTGTCGCCGAGGTCAGTCACGCCTCGACGGTCGCGACCAATGCGATTCTCGAGGCCAAGGGTGCGCGCACGGCGCTCGTGACCACGGCAGGGTTTCGCGACATCCTCGAAATGCGGCGGATTCGGGTGCCGCGTCTCTACGAACCGCTCTACGAAAAACCGCCTCCGCTCGTGCCGCGACGCCGCCGGTACGAGGTCCGGGAACGTCTCGACGCCCGCGGCGCCATCGTCGCGCCTCTGGATGAGATGCAACTGCGGGGAGTCGTCGCGAGCTTGCGCGCGGACGGAGTCGAAGCGGTCGCCGTTTGCCTGCTGCACGCGTATGCAAATCCCGCTCACGAGCAGCGCATCGGCGCGGTGCTGCGTGCGGCACTGCCCGAGTGCTTCGTCACCCTCTCGAGCGAAGTGCTGCCGGAAATGCGCGAGTACGAGCGCACGAGCACGACGGTGGTCAACGCCTACGTGGGTCCCGTGGTCTCACGCTACCTGCGCTCCTTGCAGCGGCGGCTCGACCAGGCCGGAATCACCGCTCGACTGGTGATGATGCAGTCGAGCGGCGGCACGATCGACGTCGCCCAGGTGCTCGAGCGACCCGTCATCGTCGTCGAGAGCGGCCCAGCCGCGGGCGTCATCGGCGCAGCCCGCATGGCGCCGCTCGGCTCGGAGCTGAATCTGATCACGTTCGACATGGGCGGAACGACCGCGAAAGCCTCGCTGATCGACCGCGGTGAGATTGCCGCGACCGACGAGTACGAGATCGGCGGCGGCATTTCGCTGAGCGGCGGCCTGGCGAAAGGCGGCGGCTACGCGCTCAAGCTGCCGGTGGTCGATGTCTCGGAAGTCGGTGCGGGCGGCGGCAGTATCGTGCGCCTCGATGCGGGCAACGCACTCAAAGTCGGCCCGCAAAGCGCCGGCGCCCTCCCCGGCCCGGCTTGCTATGGCCAGGGCGGCACCGAGGCGACGGTCACGGATGCCAACGTCGTGCTCGGCTACTTGAACCCGCAGGCCATCGCGGCGGGCAGCGTGGCGATCGACGCGGCCATGGCACGCGCCGCGGTCGCCCGCATCACGGCACCGCTCGGCTTGGGGTTGCTCGAAGGCGCTTACGGAATTCACCGTTTGGCAACCACGCTGATGACGCGCGCGGTCAAGGCGGTCTCGACGCACCGCGGGCGCGACCCGCGCGATTTCAGCCTGTTCGCGTTCGGTGGCAACGGCGGCATCCACGCCGCCAGCCTCGCCCGCGAACTCGAGATCGCACGCGTGCTCGTACCGCCTGCGGCAGGCGTATTCAGCGCCGTGGGTTTGTTGTGCGCGGACCGCGAAGCCTCGCGGTCGCTGGCGTTTCTCCATGAGCTCGCGCCGGCGAGCGTGGCGCTCGCGCGCGAGCGCTGCGCGGCACTCGAGCGCCAGGCGCGCGCGGACTTGGGGCCGGGCACGCAGCCCCGCGTGCGCTGGCGCGCCGCGCTGCGCTATGCCGGGCAGGGATTCGAATTGTCGATCGATTGGTCCCGCGAACTCGATTCCGCAATCGATCCGGTCGCACATTTGCGCGCGGCATTCGAGCGGGAGTACCGTCGTACGTATGGACAGGACCTGCACGGTCACCGCGTCGAGTTCGTGGCGTTGCGCGTGCTCGCGGCGATTTCGCCGGACTCGACGGCAGGGGCCCGCATGCGTCCGATGGCGACGGCCGCCCCGTCGGGCGGTCGCGTGCCGGAGAGCTCACGCCCCGCGTACTTCGGCCCCGACCATGGCCTGATCGAGACCCCCGTGATCGCGCGCGAAACCTTGACCGACGTGCCGCGCCCCGGACCCTTGATCATCGAGGAATACGAGGGCACGACCGTCGTGCCGCCTGCGGCTAGCGTAGCGCGCGACCCATTCGGCAATATCGTGATCCGCCTGAGCGACGCAGACCTGACATGACCTCACGCATCGATCCGATTTCCCTCGAAGTGTTTCGCAACGCCTTCGAATCGGCGGCCGACCAGATGGCGCTGATCCTGATGCGCACCGCGCACTCGCCGATCGTGCGCGATGCCATGGACTTCTCGACTGCGATCTGCGATGCGGAAGGCCGGAATCTCGCGCAGGGACTGACCACACCGATGCATCTGGGCAGTTTTTACGATGCGATGCGCCACTTGCTGGGGCAATACGCGGGCCGTATCGAAGCCGGCGACGTGTTCATCGCGAACGATCCCTATCTCGCCAGCGGCCAGCATCTACCGGACATCTACGTCGTGCGACCCATCTTCGCCGAGTCAGGTCTATGCGCCTGGGCGGCGACGATCGCGCACCATGTCGACGTCGGCGGCCTCGTGCCCGGCAGCAATTCGCTGGCGGCCGTGGAAATTCATCAGGAGGGGCTGCGCCTGCCCTTCGTGAAACTCGTCGCGGCCGGCGTGAGCAACGAGATGCTGCTCGAGATCATCGCGGCGAACGTGCGCGTTCCGGAGCAGGTGCAGGGCGACATCCACGCGCAGCTGAGTGCTTGCCTGGCCGGCGAGCGCGAAATGCTGCGGCTCATCGAACGGCACGGAATCGACACGGTCGCGGCCTATGGGGAGGCCTTGCAGGATTACTCGGAACGACTGGCGCGCGCGGCCATCCGCGCGATCCCGGATGGGAACTATCGCTTTTCCGATCATATCGACGGGCTCGGCGAGAATCCCGAGCCCGTGCGCTTCGAAGTCGAAGTGCGCGTGCACGGCGATGAAATCACCGTGGATTGGACCGGAACCTCGCCCCAGGTCAAGGGCGGCATCAACGCGCCGCTCTCCTTCTGCAAATCGAACGTGTATGCAGCCTTGCGCTCGATCATGCCTGTCGATGTGCCGAATTGTCACGGCTACACCCGCCCCATCCATGTGCTCGCTCCCGAGGCTTCGATATTGAACGCACGTTATCCCGCTCCCTGCGGCGCACGCGGGATCACGGGCTACCGGATCGTCGACTGCCTGTTCGGCGCGCTCGCGCAGGCGGTGCCGGACGAGATTGCCGCGGACGGCGCCGGTGGCTCGACGCTGCCGAGCTTCAGCGGCTGGCATGCGGGGAAGCGCTTCGTTTTTTCGGAATGCATCATGGGGACCTGGGGCGCGACCTCGCAGCACGATGGACAGGAGGGCGTGCCGCACATGGCTTCCAACCAGGCGAATGTGCCGATCGAAATGATCGAGGCCGACTATCCGATTCGCATCGAACGGTACGGCTTCGCCCCGGACACGGGCGGCGCCGGGAAGTACCGCGGCGGGCTCGGCATCCTGCGCGAATATCGCATGCTCAGCGACGACGTCTACTTCGGGGTCCGTTCCGACAAGGCCGTACATGCGCCGCATGGACTTGCCGGCGGAGGCACGGGCGCGCCGGCCGTGAACCTGATCCACTCACCCGGCGGTACGCGCGCCCTGCCTCCAATGCCGATGCAGCCGATCAGCTTGCACCGCGGCGAGATCTATCGGCACGTCATGGCCGGTGGCGGCGGCTTCGGCGATCCGTTCGAACGCGATCCGGAACGCGTGCACGCCGACCTGCTCGACGGTAAGGTATCGCGCGCCCATGCGAAGAGCGCCTATGGCGTCGTCGTCGGCGCGGATCTGCGGGTCGACGGGCCGGCGACGGCTGCGCTGCGCACGCGCGTACGCGCGGCCCGGGGCTGACGGCTGCGATGTCTCACGCAGCCAACCCGGCAAGCTCCGATCTCGACCCGTTTTCGCCGGAATTTCGCGCCGATCCCTTCCCCTGCTACGCCCGGCTGCGCGAGATCGCGGCGCCGGCAGTCTGGCTGAGCAGGCATTCCATCTGGGCGGTGGCGCGCTATGAACCGGTGCGCGCGGTGCTCAGCGATTGGCGGCGTTTCAGCAACGCCGGCGGCGGCGGCCTGAGCAATTATTTCGTGGAACCGCCCTGGCGCCCGCCGAGTCTGATCCTCGAGGTCGATCCGCCCGAGCACCAGCGGACACGCCGGGTGCTGATGCACGCGCTGTCCGCCGAGCGGTTGCAGCGGCTGCGCACGAGCTTCGCAGCCGAGGCCGAGGCGCTCATCGAGGCGGCTCTGGAGCGCGGCCTCATCGACGCGATCCCAGATCTGGTGCAACGATTTCCGCTCACGGTATTTCCCGACGCAGTCGGTATGCCGCGCGAGGATCGCACGCCGATGCTCGCCTACGGCGCCATGGTATTCGGCGGCTTCGGTCCGAGCACACCCTGGTACCGGAAACTCATGCAAAGCGCGGACACCGTATCGGCCTGGATCATGGCGCGCTGTCAACGCACGGCACTCTCGGCCGACGGGATCGGCGCTGCGATCCACGCGTGCGCGGACGCGGGCGAGATCAAGCCTGAGGAAGCGACCTTGCTGGTACGCTCGCTGCTCTCGGCCGGCGTCGACACGACGATCGACTCGCTCGGGCTGTGCCTGCGCTGTCTCGCGCTGCACCCGGATCAATGGGCGCTGTTGCGGCAGGACCCGAATCGTGCCCGCGCGGCGTTCGAAGAAGCGACGCGCTTCGATTCCTCGAGCCAGTCCTTGTTCCGCACCACGCTCGACGAAGTGGATTTCCAGGGCGTGCGCCTCGGCAAACATCAAAAGGTGCTGGTGCTGCTCGGCGCGGCGAGCCGGGACCCGGCGAAATGGTCCGATCCGGATCGCTTCGACATCACCCGCCGCGTGACTGCGAGTCAGATAGGCTACGGCGCCGGCATCCATAGTTGCGTCGCGCAGATGATGGCGCGCCTCGAAGCCGAGGTTTTCCTGCACACGTTGGCGCGCAAGGTCGAGGACATCGAACTCCAGGGACCCGCGACGCTGCGGCTGCAGCCCGGATTGCGCGGTCTCTCGAGTTTGCCGGTGCGGTTGACCCGCAGGGTTCACTGAACGAGGCACTGCATGGCAAACGTCATCGTCGCGGGTGGGGCAACCGGCATCGGACGCGCGGCGGTGCGCGGCTTTCGCGCACGCGGCGACAACGTGCTCCTGGTCGACCATCGGCCCCAGGCCGCCGATCTTGCTACGGAAGCGGCGCCCGGAAAGATTCGTTGCATCGAGCGCGACCTCGCCGCGGCGGCGGCACCGGCTGAAGCCGTGGCCATCGCGCTCGAGACCTTCGGTACGCTCGACACGGTCTTGGTCACGGCCGCCCTGATGCTGTCGGCGTCGCTTGCGGATTGGACCTGCGAGATGTGGGATCGCAGTGTCGCACTCAATCTGCGCATGCCCTTCCTGTTCGCCCAGGCCGCGGCCGCGCCGCTCACCCGCTCGGACAATCCCAGCATCACGTTCATTTCCTCGACAGGAGCGATTCGCGGGCACGCCGGCATGTCGGCCTACCAGGCGACCAAGGCGGCACTGCCAGCGCTCTGTCGCAGTCTCACCGCGGAACTGGGGCCCGCGGGAATCAGGATCAACACCCTCCTGCCTGGATGGATCGATACGCCGTTCAACGATCCCTTCTGGTCTTATCAGCCAGATCCCGTCGAGCGGCGCCGCCAGATCGAGAGCCAAATCCCCCTGCGCCGACAAGGCGACCCCGAGGAGGTCGCGGCGATGGCCTTGTTCCTCGCCTCCCCTGCCGGCCGCTATATCGCGGGCACCTCGATCGTCATCGACGGCGGCTACACCGCCGTATGAGCGGCAGGTTGCGGCCGCTGTCCCAGGGCGCGGCGGGCGCGGTCTCGGCCGCACACCCCGCTGCCGTGGCCGCGGGTCTCGAGCTGCTGCGCGCCGGCGCCTCGGCCGTCGATGCGGCGATCGCTGCGCAGGCGGTGCTGTGTGTCCTCATGCCCGACGCCTGCGGGCTGGGCGGCGATCTGCTCGCGCTCGTGCACGCCCCGGGAACGGCGCTGCAAGCGATCAATGGCACGGGTTGCTCGCCGCTCGGATTGCGTGCTGTGGCGAACGACGGGCCGAACAGCGTCACGGTGCCGGGCCTCGTCGACGCCTGGTGTACGCTGTCGCGTTTGCATGGCCGAGTGCCGCTGAGTCGCGCGCTCGCACCGGCGCTGCGCTTTGCCCGGGAAGGGATTCGTGTGAGCCCCGGCCTCGCGGCGGCGCTCGCCACGCATCGCGCCCGGCTGAGACGCGGCGGTGCCGGATCCTGGTGCCTGTTCGATGCGGCCGCGGAACACCTCGTGGTGCAAGCGGAACTCGGTGCGCTGCTCGAACGCATCGGCAGCGAGGGCGCAGCCGCTTTCTACCACGGCGAGAACGCGACCCATATCGCGGCCGCGATCGCCGCCTTGGGCGGCGTGCTCAATCGCGACGATCTGGCCGCGCACACGACGCCGCTGGCGATGCCCATAGAAACGTGCTGGGATGAGTGGCTGTTGGCAACGCAACCGCCCATGGCGCAGGGCGTCCTGCTCAACATGGCGGTGCAGGCGCTCAGCCGCCTCCAGACGCTCGGCCGCTTGCAGCTGCGCGGCGGCGCTGCGGCGGATCACGTCGCGATCGAATTGACCAACGCCGCGTTTGCCCATCGGGACGAGGTCGCCGCCGGCGCCGCGCTGCTCGGGCGCGAATTGACGATCGACCTGCAAAGGGCGGCGAATCGCGGCGGCCCGCGCGCCTACTTGCACACCGCGGGTGTTGCCTGCGCCGATGCGCAGGGCATGGTCGTGTCGTCCCTGGTAAGCGTGTTCGACGATTTCGGTTCGGCCGTGTTCGTCCCGCAACTCGGCATCACGCTGAACAATCGCGCCGGCGGCTTTACGGCGGCCGCGAATCAGGCCGCTCCAGGCAAGCGCCCCGTGCACACGCTCGCGCCCGCGATGTTGCGCCTGCCGCAGGGGATGCTGGCGCTCGCGACGCCCGGTGCCGACGGTCAGGTGCAGACCTTGTTGCAAGTGCTCATGGCACTGCGCGAAGGCCAGAGCGATCTAGCGCAGGCGATCGCGAAACCGCGCTGGCGCAGCGAAAACGGCAGATTGCTGATCGAGGAGAGTCATCCGCATCTGGCCGCCTTGCGGGCGCTGGGACATCGCATCACGCCCTGTGCCGCCGGCGACGTACGCTTCGGAGCGGTGGTTTGCGCGGGCTTTCTCGACGCGCAAACGCTCGCGGCGGCGGATTGGCGCAGGCAGACGGCCGCGGGCGCGGTCTAGAGCGGATCAGGCGGACGCCGCGAGCGGTGCGCGGCGCGCGATCGCGGCGCCCGGCAGCGCGAGCGTGCTGACGGCCAAACAGGCGGCAGCGAGCCAAACGTATTGTGCACCGTCGTGCAGCGCCAACCAGGTTGACGGCGCCGCGAACGAGGCCAGTGAGATGCATTGGTTGACGAGACCCGAGACGGAGCCGCTCTGGCTCGGATCGGGCGTTACGCTCGGCAGCAAGCTCATCGCCCCGCCGCTCATGCCGCCGAATGCGAACAGCCACAGAACCAGCGCGAGCGTCGCGAGCAAGATGCCGTGAGACGGCAGAAACAGCAGCGCTTGCGCGACCAGTCCGACCACCGCCATCGCGGTGAACAGCAAGCGCGGCGGTACCGACCGGCTCAAGAGATAGCCCATCGAGAGTCCACCTACGATCATGGCCGTGAGTTTGGCGCCGGCGACGCTCGCGGACGAGGTCGCGAGACTGAGATGATGCACGCGTGCGAGATAGGACGGCGCCGCGAGGCTCGTGCCATAGGCCAGCGCATTCGGCAGCGCAACGGCGACTCCGAGGCGCAGCGCCCGAGGTTCGCGCAACAACGCAAACACCGACCGGAGCCGTGCGTTGAGACCTTGCACCGCAGAGCCGGTGGTCACCACCGTCGGCATCCAGAACGCAAGTGCGACGAGCGTGCATGCGAGGACGGCGGCGTGCGCGCCGATGGCGAGGCGCCAGGCGCCGGCACCCGTGAACGGCACGGCCAACAAGAGACCGGCGGCATAGCCGGTCGGCGCGAATGTCGAGGCGAAAGACATGGCGCGAATGCGCGCGGCGTCCCTGAGCGTCGCCATGATCACGCAGGGCATGCTCACGCAGAGCGCCCCGAAGCCGGCTCCCGCCAAGAGCAGCGCTGCATCGAAGGCGAGGAGCGTCTGCGCCCGGCTTGCGAGCAGGCTGCCAGCCGCCGCGACGCCGACCGCGAGCAGCACGGAGCGGCGCAGACCATAGGAATCGATGCAGCCACCGCCCACCGTGGCGAGCACGGCGGCCGGCACCGAGAACAGCGCGAATCCGAAGCCGATCTCGGCGGGACTCGCGTGCAGGGCCGTGCACAGCGGCTCGATGAACGGCACCAACACGCCAATCGTCATCATCGCGACCACCGCCGGGATATAGGCCAAGGCTGTGATCTTGAGCGTGTTGTGTACGGCAGGCGCGACGAGTCGGTCCATGTCTGCAGCGTCGCACGTCTGCGCTGGAAGGAAAAGTTTTTTCTGATTGAATAATTATTTTCTTGACGTGTCCTGCGCAGACGTCAATGATCGGAGATTAATGACGTTCATCGAGCGACATTCGCTGTGGAGCGCGGCACAGCGACAGGCTGCAGAGGAATTGCCGCGGCGAATTGGGGCCGACGGCATCGAACTCGTGCGTCTGTCGTTCCCGGATTTGCATGGCATCCTGCGCGGCAAGGCCTTGCTGCCTGCGGCCTTGCCCGGTGCACTCGCCGACGGCTGTCCGATCACCTCCACGCTTTTGCTCAAGGACACGTCGCACCGCACCGTCGTGCCGATATTCTCGCCCGGCGCCGGACTCGGGTTGACGGCGCTGCAGGGCGCGAGCGACGTCGTAATGGTGCCGGATCCGACCACCTTTCAGCGGCTGCCCTGGCTGCCCAATACGGCGTGGATGCTGTGCGACGTATATTACCCGGATGGTACGCCGGTCGCGTTCGCGCCCCGACACCTGTTGCGCCGCTTGATCGACCGCTTGAGGGCTGCGGGACGCGTACTGGTCACCGGTTTGGAAGTGGAATTTCATATCCTGAAGCTCGTCGATCCGCGGCTGCAGCCGGACGACGGCGGACAGCCGGGCACCCCGCCGCAGGTGGAATTGATCCATCAGGGTTACAACCACCTCACCGAACTGCGCTTCGATCGGGTCGAACCGATTCTCGAGATCTTGCGCCGACACGTTCAAGCGCTCGGCATGGAGCTCCAATCCATCGAGCTGGAATTCGGACCCAGTCAGGTCGAGTTCGTGTTCCGGCCGGCATCCGGCCTCAAATCCGCAGACGACATGGTGCTGTTTCGCAGCGCCGTCAAACAAATCTGCCGGCGCCACGGGTTTCACGCGACCTTCATGTGTCGCCCAGCGTTCGCCAACGCCATGGCGAGCGGTTGGCACCTGCACCAATCGCTGCAAGACCTGCAGGGCCGCAACCTGTTTGCGGCTGAAGAGCCCGCGGAATCGCTCTCGCCGCTGGGGCGCCGATATCTTGCCGGACTGCTGGCCGGCGCGTCCGAGGCCGCCGCCTTCGCGGCGCCGACGATCAACGGCTACAAACGCTTCAGGGCCAATTCGCTAGCCCCCGATCGCGTCGCCTGGGGCAGGGACAATCGGGGCGCGATGCTCCGTGTCGTCGGCCCGGGCAACGCGGCGGCAACGCGGATCGAGAACCGCATCGGCGAGCCGGCCGCCAATCCTTATTTGTATCTCGGCTCGCAACTCGCCACGGGACTGCACGGCATCGCGGCCGGGCTCGAGCCGCCGCCGGCCGTGGATGCACCCTACGAGGCTGCGGCGACGTTCCTGCCGACGAATCTCGGCGCCGCGCTCGAGGCGCTGGAACGGGGGAAGATCCTGGCGGCGGCCTTCGGCCAGGAGTTCATCGACTATTACACGTTGATCAAACGGGCCGAATTGCGCCGTTACGAAACGACGGTCACGGATTGGGAAACGAAGGAATACCTGGACATTTATTGATGATCATCGACGCGTACAACACCACCCAGGACGTTCGCGGACGTTCGGACTACCTCACGGGTGCGCGCCCCGGCCAGCCACCGCCGCCCTACGTGCCCTTCGATCCGAAGCGCATCTTGGACCGCATGGATGCCGCCGGCGTCGATCGGGCCATGGTGTGCTCGCTCGCACAGCGCATCGAAAACGATTTCCTGATCGATCTCGTCCGGCGACATCCCGACCGACTGTTCGGCTTCGGGCAGGTCATGCCGCAGGCCGACGACGCGATCGCTGAGATCGAGCGTATCGCCGCAGCGGGCCTTTCGGGCTTGAAGCTGCATCCCAGCCTGCATGGCTATCACGTTGCCGATCACGGGCTGCTCGATCCGGTGTTCGAGGCCTGTGCACGCTGCCGGCTGCCGATCCTGATCAATGCGCTGGACGATGCCTTTTGCGCGCCACTCGCGATCGAGGAAATCGCGCGCAATCACCCGAGCGTGCCGACGATCATCGCGCACATGGGCGCCGTTTGGAACGTACCGGAGGCGATCATCGTCGCGGAACGTCAACCGCATATATATCTGGAAACCTCTGCGACCCTGGTCTCGGACGTACGCCGGGCCTATGCCCGCCTCGGGCCGACGAAGATACTCATGGGCAGCGAGTGGCCCGGCTCGGATTTCGATCTCGAGCGCATGAAGATCGCCAAGGCCATTCCTGAGGCACGCGATCGCGCGCTCGTCGAAGGCGGCAACATGGCGAAGATCCTTGGACTCGCACCGTGATCCGCGAGGCCGTGAACCCGGTCAGCCCGCCGCCGGAGATGGCGAGCGAAGACCTGGAATTGCTGACCATCGCGCAGCACCTGCTCGAGCGCGTCTGGGTGCATGGCAGGCATGAGGTCGCCACCGCTCTGCGCACCAGTGATGGCGCCGTCCACACCGGCGTGCATCTCGAGGGTTCCTGTCGTCGCAGTTCGATTTGCGCGGAATGCGTCGCGATGGGCGCGGCGCGTGCGGCGATCGCGCCCGACGAGGCGCTCGCCATCGTCGCCGTGGTCTCGGTGCAGATCAAGCCCGCGGGACAGCATCGGATAATCGCGCCCTGCGGCGTGTGCCGCGAATTGATCAGCGACTATAGCCCGGAGGCGCGCGTCTGGATCACGACTGAGAGCGGGATCATCGCCGTCGCTGCGCTCGACCTGCTGCCCCATAAAACACGCCGCGTCTGGTAGCGGCGCAATGCGCGAGGTACCCGTTCGATGAACATACCCCCACTTGGGCCTGAGTTGCGGGCTCTCGCCGGCGAGCTCGGCGGCACCGGCGCGCCGGTCCGCTGGGAGGAGATGACCTGGAACGAAGCACGCGCCGCCGCCGCGGCGCTGAACGCGGTGATTCTGCCGGTCGGCGCAACCGAACAACATGGGCCGCATTTGCCGCTCGCCGTCGACACTCTGCTCGGCAACGCCGTTGCACTGGCGGTTTCCGCGGTGACCGGCGTACCGGTGATTCCGCCGCTTTGTTATGGTGTCTCGGGGTCGCACGGCGATTTCGGCGGCACGATCTCGGTGCGCCCGGAAACCATGATTCATGTCGTCGCAGACATCGTCGACTCGCTCTACGAACGGGGCATCCGCCAGTTCATCCTGCTCAACGGCCACATCTGGAACAATGGCGCTCTGGACGTGTCGGCGGAGAAACTTCGCGTGCGCCACCGCGATGCGCGCGTGCGCGCGCTCGGCTATGTGACGATGTATCCAGGCCCGGAAGTGGATGGGCACGTGCGCTATGGACGCGGCTTGATGCATGCGAACTTCTTCGAGACGTCCGTGATGCTGCATCTGTATCCGGAACTCGTGCGCATGGAGCGCGCCACGTCGCATCGCGACGTCGATTCTTTCTGGGATTACCGCATGGATCAAGTCAGCGAAACCGGCGTCTGGGGTCGCGACGTCGCGGCAGCCAATGCCGCCCATGGGCGCGCCGAGTTCGAGCGGTGCGTGATCACGACCGCGCGAGCGGTCGCGGCAGCGGTGCGCGAACCCTGGCCGGATCCGACGCATCGGCCCTGAGCCGGCGCGGCTTGGGCGGCCACACGGCTTGGGCGGCCACACGGCTTGGGCGGCCAGCATGGCTTGGGCAACCCTACAGAATCTGTTCGCCCAAGGCGGCCGCTTCGCGCAACAAGCGCGGCAGATAAGTTTCCTGCATGAGTTTGCTGGAGCCTCGCTCGACCGTCATCCCGGTATTCAACGCATAGACCACGGCGCCGCCGATGCGCCGAATCGGCACCGCGAGCGATCGGAAGCCGGGTTCGGCCTCGGCCTCGGCAATCGCAAAGCCGCCCGCGGCGACGCGCGTGAGGATCCTGGCGAGATCTTTCTTGTCGGTGATCGTTCGCGGTGTGATCGCCCGCGGCTGCAGAGCGGTGAGAAAGGCCGCGCGCTCTGCCTCGGGCAGGCCCGCGAGCAGCACGCGGCCAACAGCGCTGCAAAACGCGGGCAAGCGCAGGCCGATCCCGCGTGCATCGAGGTAGAGGCGCCGCGGCGTCGCGTAGGCGATCATGACTGCGTCCTCGCCATCGAGTGCCGCTACGGAAAACGTTTCCTGATATTCGGCCGCGAGCTGCTCGCACCGCGGCTGCAGGATCGCAGCCGCGTGGTTGGCGCCGAGATAGGCCGCCGCGAGGCGCAGCACCCGCGGCGTCAGGCTGAACTGCCGCCCGCTCTCTACGGCATAGCCTAGGTGCACGAGCGTCAGCAGCGCACGCCGGACCGTCGCGCGCGGCAGATCCACGCGGCGCGCGACGTCGCTGAGGGTCAGTGCCGCGCCACCCGCATCGAAGGCCGTGATGATCTCGATCCCCCGGGACAAGGCTTCGGAGAAATCGCGCCCCGCACCGTTGTTGATTCGCGCTTTCGCGCTTCGCGCCTGAAGTTTGGCCATCACCTTCGGATTCTGAAGACCTTTGGGGTCGCATCGCGCGCAGGGACAGTAACGAAAGCAGGCAGTGCATACAACCCCGCGCCGCCGAGATCCACGCGATCAGATGCGAAAAACTCTTTCTGAACGGAAAAATTATTTCGCCTTCGCAGTGTTTATGTTCTAATCATCGTTCGTTTTATGGCTATTTGTTCGGTAATCGAACACTCCTAGACCGACATGCGGGTGTCAGGCTGATGCTGAGTCGCGCAGAGAATGAATTGGTGACGCGCACCGGGCCGGCGACGGCCGCCGGCACGCTGCTGCGGCGCCATTGGCAGCCAATTGCCCTCATCGATGAACTCGACATCCCGAAACCCGTCAGAGCCGTGCGCGCGCTGGGGCAGGATCTCGTCCTATTCCGTGACCAAAGCGGGCAACTCGGGTTGCTCGATCGGGATTGTCCGCATCGCAATGCCGACCTCGCGTTCGGCCGACTCGAGGACGGCGGCTTGCGCTGCCTGTTCCATGGTTGGTTGTTCGACGTTGCGGGTCGCTGTCTCGAGGCCCCGGGTGAGCCGACGCGGAGTCGGGTTTGCCTGACGGTCCGGCAGCGTGCCTATCCCGTCCGCGTCTTGGGCGGAATCGTCTTTGCGTTTCTCGGCGCGGGCGACCCGCCGGCACTACCCGCGCTCGATTGTTTCCTCGCTCCCGAAAGCCACGTCTTCGCCTTCAAGGGCTATCTGGATTGCAACTGGCTGCAGGCGCTCGAGGTCGGACTCGACCCCGCACATGCGAGTTTTCTGCATCGCTTCTTCGAGGACGAGCAAACCGCGAACGCGTATGGCAGGCAATTCCGCGCCGCATCGGCGGACAGCGAGTTGCCCATGACCCAGGTGCTCCGCCTGCATCCCCGACCGGAACTGCGCGTCGAACCCAGCGACACGGGTTTGCGAATCACGGCCTTGCGCGATCTCGGCGACGGCCGGACGCATGTGCGCGTCACGAACCTGCTGTTTCCCCAGGCGTTCGTGATCCCGATGTCGGCGGATATGACGATCACACAATGGCATGTGCCCGTCGACGATACGCGCTGCTACTGGTTTGCCCTGTTCACGAGCTTCCGAGACCCGGTCGACAAGGAGCTGATGCGCCGCCAGCGCCTCGAACTATACACGCTGCCCGACTACCTGCCGCGACTCGGGCGGTTCAACGAATACGGTTTCAATCAACAAGAGCAGCGGACGCGGACCTACACCGGGATGGGCGAGGACATCAACGTCCACGATCAATGGGCCGTCGAATCCCAGGGCCGCATTCAAGACCGCACGCGAGAGCATCTCGGACTCACCGACAAAGCGATCGCCGCCTATCGTCGCTTGCTGCTCTCATCGATCAAGGCGGCGGCGGACGGGAGGCGCACGTTCATGGAACTCGAGGCGGACGCGGCGGCGCGCATCACGGGACCCGCAACGATGGACGGGATCGGTCCCACGGACGATTGGCAAGCCTATTGGCGCAGCGTCGACGAGAATCGACGTCGTTCGGCGCCGTGGATGAATGACTCTCAATGAAAACCAACAAATGACGAAGGCTGCTGCGGGCCTATCGTCGATGCGAACAGCAGCGCGATCGGGGGGATTGGCCAAATACCCATTTGACCATTCTTGATATTCGGAGGGATTTCATGACCACTAACCATCGTGCTTCGCCGGCCCGCGCCCTGCTTGCCCGTTCCATCGGAATGCTGCTCGCGGGCGCCTCGGCCGCCACGGCGCTCTTGCTCGCGACCCCGGTCCGAGCCGAAGATTCGGGCGCAGCTCCCGATCCGGATCTGGCGGAAATCACGGTCACCGCCACGCGACGATCCGAGGACGTGCAGAAAGTACCGATCACGATCACCGCCTATACCCAGGAACAGATGGACGACCTGGGAATACGTGACATGGATGACATTGCGCGCCTTACCCCGGACGTGCAGTTCACGCATACGAGCGGTGTGTCCGGCAACAACAGCAGCGACATCTCCATTCGCGGCGTGTTCTCGAATGTCGGCGCGGCGACGACCGGCATCTACATCAACGACACGCCAATCCAGATGCGTAACGCCGGCTACTGGAACGCCAATGCCTTCCCGCAGGTGTTCGACCTCGATCGTGTCGAGGTTCTGCGCGGACCTCAAGGGACCCTGTTCGGCGCGAGCGCCGAGGGCGGCGCGATCCGCTTCATCACGCCGGAGCCGGGTTTGGACAAATACAGCGGCTACCTGCGCAGCGATGTCTCCGCAACCATCGACGGCGCACCGAGCTATGAGCTCGGGGCCGCGGCCGGCGGACCCATCATCGAAGACAAATTGGGATTTCGCCTGAGCGTCTGGGGGCGCGAGGACGGCGGCTGGATCGATCGCGTTTCGCCCGACACCGGGGCCACCGTCGACAAGAACAGCAACGCGCAGCGCTCGGACGCGGGCCAGGCCGCGTTGACCTTTGCACCGGTCGATCACTTGCGCATCACGGCGTCGCTCTTCTATCAAGACGTCGCCGCCGACGACCGCAGCCAGTATTGGTCGACTCTCAGCAATGCATCGGACGGCATTTTCAAGTCGGCGGCGCGTTCGACCTCCCCGACCGACGATGACTTCTATCTGCCCTCCGTAAAGATCACGTACGACACCGATACGATCGCATTCTTCTCGAACTCCTCGTATTTCTATCACCGCGACTATGCAGTGCTCGATTACACCAATTATTTCGCGGCGCTGTTCGATGGCAATCCGACGACGTTCCTGCCGGGCGATCAGGTCTCGCTGGACTTCTTGACCAACAAGCAGAGCGGCATCACCCAGGAGTTCCGGCTGCAGTCGGTCGCGACCGATGCGCTCATCGACTGGACCGCGGGCCTGTACTACTCCAGGCTCGCCCAGACGAACAACAACTACACGACGGATGGGCAGGAGTCTTACACCAGTGTCAGCGGCAACACCCCGAGCTTCACACAGTTCACGGAGTCGACCGACAAGGAGGTCGCCGGCTACGGCAACCTCGATTTCAACTTGACCCGGCAATTGAAGCTCACCGCCGGTGTGCGCGTTTCACGCACCTCTTTCGTCTACGATCAGATCGGCGCTTTTGGCGGCTTCCCGCTGACACCGACCGCGGGCAATGCGAGCACGACGCCGGTGACGCCGAAATTCGGCATCTCCTACCAGGTCGACTCCGATAACTTCGTCTATGCAACCGCCTCGGAAGGTTATCGTCCGGGCGGCGTCAACGGACCGGTTCCAGCCTCGCTGTGCACGAACGAGCCCGTTCCGGAGAGCGTCGCCTATCGGCCGGACACCTTGTGGAGTTACGAAGTCGGCGGTAAGAACACCCTGTTCGGCGGTGTTCTGCAGGTCGACTCGAGCGTCTATGAAATCAAGTGGAAGAATATTCAGCAGAACATCGAGTACACGAATTGCAGCTTCTCTTTCGTCGGCAACCTGGGCTCGGCCACGGGCTACGGCGCAGACCTGTCGGCGCGCTTCAAGATCACGAAGGATCTGCTCGCCGGCTTCAGCGCCGGCTATACCGACATCAGCTACGATCAGACCATCATCGAAGGCGTCGGAGCGATCGTGGCGAAACAAGGCGACAAGATCGGCGGCCCGCCGCTCAATCTGGCCGTCTACGGTCGCTATAAATTCGATTTGTTCGGCAAGGACGCGTTCTATCGCGTCGACTACACCTACCGCAATCGGACGCCCGGCGTGGATCCGGTGACCGTGAGCTACGATCCGACCCAGCCCACGATCGGTTCGAACGAGTATCTGACGATGCGCGCCGGTATTTACTTGAGCGGTTGGGAGCTGTCGGCCTACGGTAACAACCTGACCAAGAACGAAACGCCGCTCGCGATCGCGCATGACATCCCCGGTGCCGAGCCGTACTACGAGTCGAGCTATCGGCCGCTCACGATCGGGGTGACCGCCATCTACCGCTTCTGAGCGTGGCGCCCGGCGCCGCGGTCGGTCGCGAGGAGCCTCGCGGCCGACCGCCCCTCGACTCGCGGTCGCCTCAATCTCCGGCCTCGAGGGTCACCGGCACTCTGATAGACGTGCCGTCGCGCAGGATGTCGAGCGTCACGGTGTCGCCGACCTGGTAGTCGTCGAGTCGCGCCAGGAAGCGCGCCACCGAATCGACCTGTTTGCCGTCGATGGCGACCACGATGTCACCGGGAACCAGGCGGCCATCCGCATCCCGGTGCGGCGCCCGCAGGCCGGCCTTCGCGGCGGCTGAGCCACGACCAAGGCGCAGCACGTAGACACCCGCCTGACCGAAGGCCTCCCTGAGGCGCAGGTTCATGCTCTCATCGATCTGAATGCCGAGGGTGGGCCGCCGGTACTTGCCGTAGCGGATCAGCTGCGGCACGACCCGCATCACGGTGTCGACCGGAATCGCAAAGCCGATGCCGGCGGAGCCTCCCGAGGGACTCAGGATCGATGCGTTGATGCCGATCAAACGACCCGCAGAATCGAGCAAGGGACCGCCCGAATTGCCGGGGTTGATCGCCGCGTCCGTCTGGATCAAATGCTCGATTTGCCGGCCGCCGCTCTCCGGCGCGAGACTGCGGTCAAGCGCCGAGACGATGCCGGTCGTGAGCGTCCAATCGAGGCCGAAGGGATTGCCGATCGCATAGACCCGCTGCCCGACGCGCAGATCCCCGCTGGTCCCGATCGGCACCGGCGGAGGACGCTTGAAGTCGATCGCGATACGCAAGACGGCGATGTCGTGCGAGGGACTCGCGCCGACGAGGCTTGCCTGATAATCCCGGCCGTCCGCGAGCTTGATGGTCGCGACCGAAGCGCCTTCGATCACGTGATAGTTGGTGATGACATGCCCTGCGTCATCCCATATGAACCCTGAGCCGGTTCCGCGCGGGATTTCCTCGACATTGCGCGAGAAAATATCGCGGACCAGGTCCGATGTCGATATGAACACCACCGACGCCCGCGCGTGTTCGAACAACGCGATCGTCGCTTTCTCCTCGGGCAGCAGATCGCCGCGCGGAGTCACCGAGCGTTCGACCGGTAACGTGGTCGCAGACCAGGAAATCGCTGCCGCGGATAAGGCCCCGAGGGCGCACAGTGTCTGAAACCGACTTGAGCTCAAACCGTTTCCTCGCAACCAACCGCCGAACGACCCTGGAACCACCGAACGACCCTGGCGTGGGCGCATTTTGGCGAGCGTCGCGACTCGGCTCCTAGCCTAACGGGTTCATGGCGCAGAGTGCAATGGCGGCTTCGACGCGGCGAGAATCGCCTGCCAATTGAGCAGCGAATTCCACAGCATCCGCTGGTCGCCGCGGTTCAAATCACGGTGCAGCGGATTGAAGTTGAAGGCCACGACGCGGCCGCGACCGACCGGAACGTCGAAGATCGCCGGACGCCCGATCAAGTTCTCTGCGCCCCAGGCTTGGCCGCTGACGACGAAATCCTGTGCGCCATCGTCGCCCCATTCGAGCACGACGCTGCTGAGGTCGACCGGGCCGTCCAGGCACGTGGTGCAGTACGCCATGCGCAGCCAGCGGCGAGGCAGCGAATACAAGGCATAGTTTTGTCGGAACACATGGGTGCTCGCGGCATAGCCATATGAGATCGGATGATCGACGTGCAAAAAGTGCACCCGCACGTGCGCCCCCGGCGTGCGCGTCACCGCGTCCTGAGCCGCCGCCGCCGCGGCGGCTCCGCCACCCTGAGAACTGCGCGGAACGCCGCCGGAATCACGCCGGATGCCGCGCACGATGCCGCCTTCGATCGGCAACATCGAACCATTGCCGAGCGTCACGAGCAGACCGCCGCTGGCAATGAACTCTTGCAACTGGCCGAGGCCCTGCCAGCCGATGCCTCCGGTGATGTCGTCGGACGCGGCCGGTGTGCCGAACGCCGGTGTCTGCGCGGTCTTCTTGAAGGGCATCGGACCCCATTCCTTGGGCAGCCCCTGGATTTGTTCGGCGAGTTCGAGGTCGACGTGCCCGTACAGGATCACATCGACCTTCTTCTTCAGGCCGCCGGCGCGCAAATCCTCATCGCGCAGATAAAGGTAAGGAATATGCCGCTGGTCGAGGGAATAGCGCACCCAGCCGATCGAATCGGTGTCCGCCCACGGAACCCAGACACCGAGGCGTGGTACCGGCGCAGCATGCCGTGAGACTGCGGGTAGCGCCGTGGCGCTCGAGAAATTCAGCCCAAACTCGTCCGCGACGGCGTGCAAGGCGGAGGCAAGTCCCGGCTGCGTAGGCAGGAGCCAACTGCCGGGCGGATAGTTCTCACCGTGTAGCACGAAGGCGTGCTCCGCGACTTCGACGCGGAAAGCGGCGAGCCGGTAGCGGACCTCGAGCAGACTCTCCTGGCCCGTGTCCTTCAAGACATAAACCGGTCCCGGCCCTTGCAAGACCCCGTGCGGCGCCGGTGCCTCGGTGAGCAGGTCCATGGGCACGGCCCGCACCGTCACGTCCGCGACCGGCGTCACTTGCAGGTGGTAGTTCGCGGGGAGAGACCACGACACGTCGTCGTAGGGCTCGCTGCCATCTTTAGGGTAATGCTGGGGCGTGAGCAAGTCCACGGCGTAGTTGCGGTAGGGCTGATCGAGGCGCACGACATAGCTCCCGGCCGGGAAGCTGCCTTCCTGCACCGTGATCGGCGCCGTGCTGCGACTCACCTCGATGTGCTGTGCTTGCAGCCGGGCGACGAGCTGTGCGACCCGCAAGGGGTCGCCCTGATCGGCCGGAATCACGAAGGCGTACGGCGGCCCGTTCACACCCTGTTGCCAGCTATGCAGTCCCTTCGTATAGAAATTGCGCAGCAGCGTCCGCGCATTGCCGGCGACGTAGTCGAGCGCCGACAGGATTCCGGTTTCATTGTAGTTCACGTTGTCGCGAGCCGACCAGGCAAAGGGAACCGACGGCGGCGGCGTGAGCCGCCACCATTGATACGAGGTGTCCTCCGGCGAGAGCGTCTGCGTCAAGGTCTCGGCCGTGCCATTGCCGAAGGTCTCATAGCCGCGGCCGGTCGCGTTGTGGTTCGTGGCAACCGATTCGAGGAACAGGTGTTCGAAGCCATCGCCAAAATTCCAGGTCGACACACCGGGCATGCCGAGGCCGGTCATCGCCTCGACTTCGTGAAAACTATAGGCCAGCGCCTCGCTATAGCTGATCGCGTCCACGTTGGCATCGTAGGGATCCGTGCCGTTCCACGACATCAGCAGGGCGACGCTTTCGTGCAGGTCGTGCACGACGATCGGATGCCACGCGAAGAACATGCGGCTCACGGCCTTGGTGGTCTCGTGCGTCAATTGATGCGCGTCGCGATTGATGTCGACCTGGGCATATTTCGACCAGTAGGGCGGCGCCTGACGCGGCAGGTCGGCAAGTACCGTCTTGCCCTTGAGATAGCGGTAGAACCATTCCACCTGCTTGTCGCGACCGTCGGGATTTGCGACCGGATTGATGAGCACGACCAGTTTTTCGCGGATGCGCCTGATCGTCGGTTGCTCGGAAACCGCGAGACGGTAAGCGAGTTCGAGCACCGATTCGGTCGAACCCGTTTCATCGGAATGCAGTCCCGCGTTCAAGTAATAGAACGGGCGCGAAGCATCGATGAGTTGCCCGGCGGCGGTCGAATCCGTCTTGCGGGGATCGGCGAGTGCGGCGTTCGCGCTTTGATAATTGGCGAGATTGCGGATGCCGTCCTCGTCGGCGATCGCCAGCATGAGGATCTCGCGCCCCTCCTCGGACCGGCCGATCGTGACGACACGAACGCGGGGCGAGGCGGCGGCCAGAGCCCGCGCATAGGCGTAGGCCTGGGCAGAATCGACCAGCTCGCCGGGAGCCCCTGGAATGCGGCCGAAGAACTTGCGCGGCGACGGCACGGTCGCCGAATCGGGCAAATAAGAAACCAAGGGCGAGGAGTAGCGCGCCTCGGTCGTCGCGCGTGCAATTTCCTCGATCGAGCCGGCTTCGGGAACATCGGGGGCGTAAGCCGGCTGGGCAAACGCCGACGCCGCCGCGCAGAGCAGGGACAGCAGCGAAAACGACAAATACTTCAACGGAACCCCCAGACTAAAGGACGGCCGGGTGAGAAACGATCATGGGCCCCGGACCATCCGCATTGTACTATCGGACTATGCATGACACCGGGTCCAGCCTGACGTATTCGGGCCAACAGAATCTGTACGTCGCCTTGTTCGCCGTCCTGATCGCGTTCGGGATCTACCGGCGATTCCGCCGCAACTTCGGCGCCCAAGCGCTGCGCCCCGTCGCCATGGGCATCCGCATCGGGCTGTTCAGTGTCGTCGGCCTCGCACTATTGCCGCTCTGGCAGCGCTCTGTCGGCTTCGCGGCGGCGGGCGCCGGCGGTGTCATCCTGGGGCTCGGATTGGGCGCGTTCGCCGCGCTACGCACGCGCTTCGAGTCCCGTGCGAACGGGATCCATTATATCCCGCATACTTACACGGGCTTGATCGTGTTCACGCTGTTTCTGGGCCGGTTGATTTATCGCGTCGTCGAGTTGTACCTGGCCGGCAATCTCGGCGCCGCACAGCCGCCAAGTTCCATGGTGCAGACGCCGTTGACGCTCGGATTGCTCTACGTGTTGATCGCATATTACGTATTTTATCTGAGCCGCGTACTGTGGAAGTCGCGGCATCTGGGACCGGGCGATCTCGAGCCCGGAGCCGAAATCAACACGGCCCCTTGAGCTCATGCCCGGGCGAGCAGGCTCACTTCAACGCGAACAGAATCGCATAGGTGACGACGACCATACTCAGCAACAAGACGTTATGGCCCCAGCGGGCGATGGATTCGAGCATTTTTCTGCACTCCGATAAAGGGAGCGCATCGTAGTCAGTTGCGTGGTCTGAGAACTTGCCGCAGCTCACAGTGCCGCTGCGCCCAGTGCGGACCAGGTCTCAGTTTGCCCTCATTCGACGCGGACTCCTCGCTCACGGCGCTTGCAGCTGTGCCTCGATCCACTCGTGCAGCCGTTTGATCGAATATTCCTCCAGCATGATGACCCCGCGCCGATGCGGCGGCAGCACGCGCTCAAGTCCGCATCCGCAGGCCCTGCGGATCGACCGGCGCGGACTCTTGCAGCGTGGCCTTGTGGCGCTCGCCGATGATCTCGATCTCGAATCCCGATTCCGCTGCGGCAAGCGCAGCCGGTATGTAACCGAGCGCAATCGATGCACCGGCGCGAAATCCATAGGCCCCCGAGGTCACCCAGCCGACCACCTTGCCGTCATGCCAAATCGGTTCATCGCCGAGCGCGTCGGCATCCGTTGCATCGACCGTGAACGTGACCAGCCGCAGCGCTCCGCCCTGGGCCCGTTCGTCGAGCGCGGCCGTGCGCCCGATAAAATCCGGCTTTTCCAAATCGACGAAGCGGCCGAGGCCGGCTTCATAAGGACCGTAAATAGGTCGGTACTCCCGCGCCCAGGTGCCGAAGCTCTTTTCGACCCGCAGGGAGTTGAGCGCCCGGCCACCGAAGGACTTCAGGCCGTGATCGCGACCGGCCTCACGCAGCAGCTCGTACAGCGCCCGCTGATAGTCCGTCGTCACCCACATCTCATAGCCGAGTTCGCCCGTGAAAGAAACGCGGCCCATATAGGTCGGCACCATGCCGACGTCGACGCGCCGAAAGGACATGAACGGGAATGCCGCATTCGACAGATCCTCACGAACCAGACTCTGCAAGATGGCGCGAGAGTTGGGGCCGGCAACCGACAGGCCGACGTACTCCACGGCACAGGGCCGCACGCTGACGCCGGTCGGCGGCAGGCTGCGCTCGAACCAACGCAGGTAGAACTGCTCCGCGGCGTAGGTGCCGATCAGGAAGAAGTGTTCCTCGGCCACGCGGCAGACCGTGAAGTCGCCGATCAGTTTGCCGCGGTCATTGAGCATCGGCGTGAGCACGATCCTGCCGACCTTGGGCAGTCGGTTCGCCATGAGCCGCGACAGCCAGCCGGCCGCCGCCGGTCCGCGTACTTCGAACTTGCCGTAGTTGGAGATCTCCAGCAGGCCCGCGGTCTTCTGGACGGCGAGGCACTCGTCGGCCACGTGCGCATGCGCGTTCGAGCGGCGCCAGCTGACGATGTCGGTTGCCTCGGCGGCGCTGGGCGCGAACCACAGCGGATGCTCGAAGCCGCAATAATCGCCGAAGACCGCGTGCTCCGTCTGCAACTTGTCGTAGATCGGCGTCGTGCGCAGCGGCCGCGCGGCCGGCAGCTCCTCGTTCGGAAAGCGGATGCTGAAGCGGCGCGAATAGTTCTCGCGCACTTTCGCGTTCGTGTAGGCGAGCGTCGTCCAGTCGCCGTAGCGCGCGACATCCATGGCCCAGATGTCGGCGCCCGGATCGCCATCGACCATCCAGTGAGCGAGCGACAGGCCGACACCGCCGCCCTGACTGAAGCCCGCCATGACGCCGCAGGCGACCCAGAAATTCTTCAGGCCCTTGACCGGGCCGATCAGCGGATTGCCGTCCGGCGCGAAGGTGAACGGACCGTTGACCACTTTCTTGATGCCGGCGGGCCCGAGCGCCGGGAAGTGCTCGAACCCCACCTCGAGGCTGGGGGCGATCCGCTCCAGATCGTTCGGCAGCAAATCCTGGCCGAAGTCCCAGGGTGTCCGCGCCTCCGACCAGGGAACGCCCGCGCGCTCGTAGGTTCCCATGAGCATGCCGCCGCGTTCCTGACGCACGTAGATCTCGCCCTCGAAATCGATGCAGTGCATCTGTTCCTTCTTGCCCACGAGCTCCGGCATGTCGCCCGTGATCAAGTACTGATGTTCCATTGCGAGCACGGGCAGTTCCAGCCCGACCATGCGACCCACTTCGCGCGCCCAGAGACCGGCGGCGTTGACGACATGCTCGGCGTGCACGTCGCCGCGCTCCGTGATCACGTCCCAAGTCCCGTCCTGGCGCTGGCGCAGATCCGTGACGCGCGTCTGGCGCACGATCTCGGCCCCGCCGATCTGCGCCGACTTCGCGTAGGCGTGGGTTACCCCATAGGGATCTACGTGCCCTTCGATCGGGTCGTACATGGCGCCGAGGAAATGCTTCTTGTCCATCAGCGGAAACAGCTTCGCCGCCTCATCGACCGAGATCAGCTCGAGATCCATGCCGAGATAGCGGCCGCGTGCCTTCGCCATCTTGAGCCAATCGACGCGCGCTGGGGTGCCGGCGAGCATGATGCCGCCGGTGATGTGCACGCCGCACGACTGGCCGGAAATCCGCTCGATCTCCTTGTAGAGATTGATCGTGTATTGCTGCAGCTTGGCGACGTTCGGATCGCCGTTGACCGTGTGCATGCCGCCCGCGGCGTGCCAGGTCGACCCAGAGGTCAACTCCGCCCGCTCGATCAAGAGCACGTCCTGCCAACCCGCCTTGGTCAAATGGTAGAGCACGCTCGCCCCGACGACGCCGCCGCCGATGACCACCGCTTTGGCATGAGTTCTCATGACCACTCGCCCGTCCGCATCGAATTCATCAGCTCACTCTCACTCGTTTGAAACCACCAAATGTAGACCGCCCGCGTCCCCGGAGGAGGCGGTGGCCGCGCCGCCGCTGCCGAAGCGCTCGATCAGCCAGGAACGAAACAGCGCGATCGCAGTATCGCCCAGCCCTTCCGGATGGGTGATCAAGTAATAGCCGTAGCCGTCATCGAGACTGATCTCGAAGGGCTTGACCAGCCGGCCGGTGCGGATTTCCTCACCGAACAGATTCGTATCGACGAGCGCGAGACCCTCCCCGCTCAACGCGTATTGCACCGCGAGGATCGCAGTGTCGAAGACCAAGCCCCGCTCGACGTTGACCGCGTGGAGATTTGCCTGGCGCGCGTATTGCGACCACATGTGATGGCGCGGCAGATCGGCGATGCGTACGTGCACGAGTTCGTTCGCCTCGATGAATTCCTGCAAGTTCCTGCCGGCGAATTTTTCTGCGATCGCCGGGTGACACAGCAGGCTCAAGCGGACCGGCCAGAGCAAGTCCCTGACCAGGTCGGTCACGGTCGGCTTGGAATACACGACCGCCACGTCGACGTCGCTCAAGGGCGGCCCGACGCCGTAGGGGCTCACCAGATCGATCTCGACCTCGGCGACGGCGCGGCGAAAATCGCGCAAGATCGGCACCGCGAGATGGACGGCGAAACTCGGCGGCATTTGCACGCGCAGCGTGCGCAGCGCCGGCGCGCCATCGTTGCGCAGATCGTCGAGCGCATACTCGAGCCGGTCGAAGGATTTCATCACGGCGGGCAACAGATGCTGCCCGGCTTTGGTCAGCACCAGAGAGTGCGGCTTGCGCTCGAACAGCTGGGCGCCGATGAGTTTTTCCAGTGCGATGACATGGCGCGACAGCGCACTCTGGGATATCAGCAGCGCATTGGCGGCCGCCGTGAAGCTGCTGTGCTTGGCGACGCCCTCGAACGCACGCAGGGCGTTCAAGGGCAGCCAACGCCGGTCGATCGATGTCTTCTTCATGGCGCCCAGCTCTTGGTGTAGCCGATCGCACGCTTCTGATCGAGGACGATCGTGCGCGAGGCCATCCACAGATGCCAGGCCGCCCAGAACCCCGTCGGCGCAAGCACGAGCAGTGCCGCGCGCAGGGACTCGGCGTCGGTCGCGTGCGCGCCCGCGAACCGGTCGCTCAAGAATCCGACGAACCAGGGCGCGACGATCAAATTGAAGATGTTCGCGACCAGCAGGCAGATGGCGATGAACATGTTGCGCATGTGGCAGGGCGCGAGATTGTTCAACAGCCCGAAGCACGGTCCGATGTAGAAATAGATCGAGGGAATGAAGATCCAGAACATGAGTTTCGCGACGTCGAGCGAGTGGGTCCAATAAGCCGCCATCGACGGCAGCGTCGCGAGCGCGATGCCCGCGGCGAGCAGCCAGACGACACGGCGCGGATCGGCCATCGCCGGCCGTGACAAGATCCAGGCGGTGCCGACCGTCGCGAGCGAGCCACCGACGAGGTGGGCATAGCCGGTCACGGCACCCGCCTCGCCGACGTCGAGTCCGTACGCTCGCTGCAGGAAGGTCGGGGTCCAGTACATGAGTCCCCAGCCCCACAGCGCACACACGCCGCCGCCCATGACGACGTGAAAAGCCGCCTTCTGCACGAACAGGAAGCGCAGTGTCTCGAGCAGGGAGGGCTTGAGCTCGTCGACGATTGCATCGAGGCGGCCGCGTACGGGCTCGCGGATCGTCAGGAACACGACGATGCCGACGACCAATCCCGGCACACCGAGTGCAAGAAACGCCGCCCGCCAGGTGTAGGCGTTGGCGACCGCGCCCGCCATGTTGTAGCCGAGGTAGGCACCGATCGGCGCGCCCAAGGCGAGCACGGTCATCGCCATCGGCCGCCGATGCGGCGGAAAGCAATCCGAGACGATCGCCGTCGACGGCGGCGTACCGCCCGCCTCGCCGATGCCGACGCCGATGCGGCCCAGCAAGAACTGCGAGTAGCTGCGCGACAGACCGCAGAGAGCCGTGAAACCGGACCAAATGATCAGCGAAATCGACAGGATGTTGCGCCGGTTCGAGCGGTCGGCGAGCCAGGACAGGGGAATCCCACAGGTGACGTAAAAAAGGGCCAGCGGAATACCGGTCAGAAAGGCGACGCCGGCGTCGTCGAGGTGCAACTCCAGGCGGATCGGCTCGAGCACCGTCGAGACGACGTAGCGATCGGCAATGTTGATCGCGTAAATCAGCAGCATCAGGATCAGGACGTACCAGCGTTCCACGGTCGAGGGCGCACGGTCGCGCGCTACGTTAATTGCCGTTGTGACCACTCGACGCAACCTCGCACGGGAATTGCACGCACCATACATGTTTCGGAACCGTAACGCGACGCCGTGCCCGGGAGGGCCGGCGCTGCGCCGCCTATTCGAAAAAGATATGGGTAAATCGGGATTTGGCATAGCGGCCTGGGCCGATCAGGCTAAGCTCCGCGACGTGACGGACTTCGACTTCATCATCGTCGGTGCGGGATCGGCCGGCTGCGTGCTCGCCGATCGGCTGTCCGCGGACGGCGAAGCGCGGGTCCTCGTTCTCGAAGCCGGCGGCTCGGACCAGCGGCTCTGGATCAAGATGCCGATCGGCTACGGTCGGACATTCGCCGACCCAGCCGTGAACTGGAGATACCAGACGGAAGCGAGCCCCGGTCTCGCCGGCCGCAGCATGTATTGGCCGCGCGGGCGCGTGGTCGGCGGGTCGAGTTCCATCAACGCCTTGGTCTATTGCCGCGGCAGCCCCTCGGACTTCGACGATTGGCGCAGCATGGGCAACAGCGGTTGGGGCTGGGACGACGTACGGCCCTACTTCGAGCGGTCGGAGCGACGTGTCGACAGCCAAGGCGGCGCGCGCGGCACGGGGGCGCTCGACATCAAGGACGTGAGTCCTTTCCTGCATGCGACCCGCGAACATTGGTTCGCGGCGGCGAAGGAACTGGCGCTGCCGGCCACCGAGGACTTCAACGGACCGCACCCGGAGGGCGTCGGCTGCTACCAGGTGACGATCCGTGACGGCAGGCGCTGGTCGGCTGCCGACGCGTTTCTGCGACCGGCGCTGCGCCGACCGAACTTGGCGCTGCGCACGAATGCCTGGGTCAGTCGCGTGCTGATCGAGCACGGTCGCGCGATAGGCGTCGAGTACGTGCAACACGGATCGACGCAACGCGTGACCGCACAGCGCGAGGTGCTGCTCTGCGGCGGCGCCGTCAATTCGCCGCAATTGCTGCAATTGTCGGGCATCGGCCCGGGCTCTCTGTTGCAAGCCATGGGCGTGCCCGTGTGCGTCGACAATCCGGCCGTCGGCGGCAATCTGCAAGATCACCTCGCCGTTTCGTATTCGTTCAAGGCGACCCAAGCGACGCTCAACGACGAACTGCATTCGCCGCTCGCCAAGCTCGTCGCGGGCGCACGCTACCTGCTGGCGCGCACAGGACCCCTGTCACTGAGCGTCAATCAGTTCGGCGGCTTCCTGCGCGCGGACCCCACGGCGGACCGTCCGGATGTGCAGGTCTATTTCAATCCTGTCACCTACGGCGCCGGCGATGCGAATCGCAAGCGTATCGACGTCGATCCGTTCCCGGGATTCATCCTGTGTTTCCAGCCGACGCGGCCGACCAGCCGCGGGCGCATCGATATTGCCGGCCCCGACTACACGCGCGCGCCGCGCATCCGGCCGAATTACCTGTCGACGACAAAGGACCTGCAGGACGTGATCAATGGCGGCGTGCTCATGCAGCAGATCGCGCGCACGCGGGCGATGCGCTCGCTGATCCGTGAGCCGATCGCCCCCGTGCTCGACACGATGACGAGCGATGAGCTGCTCGCCGATTTTCGCGCGAGAGCCGCCACGGTATATCACCCGGTGAGTACCTGTCGCATGGGTCCGTCCGCCGCGGACTCGGTCGTCGACTCGTCGCTGCGCGTCTATGGCGTCGAGCGGCTGCGGGTCGTCGATGCCTCCGTGTTTCCGACCGTGACCTCGGCCAATACGAACGCGCCGACACTCATGGTCGCGCAAAAGGCCGCCGACTTGATTCTGCAGAACGGTTGATACACATCAATGGATGGAACCAGAGGGGATGGGTAGGTTTATGAAGCTCGACAGCGTCAAGGTTTTCGTCGTGGGCAATCCGCCGCCGGGATTCGGTGGCCGGTATTTCGTATTCCTGAAGATCAAGACGGTCTGCGGCATCGAGGGCGTGGGCGAGGTCTATGCCGCAACCTTCGGACCGAAGGTCATCGCCGCGATGATCCTGGACGTGTTCGCGCGACGATTCGCCGGACGAGATCCATTCCAGATCGAGTCCATCTGGCGCGAGACCTACGGCTCCGGCTTCACGCTGCGCCCCGATGTCTCCCTGATGAGCGTGCTCTCCGGCATCGAGATGGCCTGCTGGGACATCATCGGCAAGGCGGTCGAACAGCCGGTCTACAATCTGCTCGGCGGCAAGGTCAACGAGCGCCTGCGCAGTTACACCTATCTCTATCCGGGCCCGGGTGAAGGGGATGAGTTCTACAGCGACCCCGAGCGTTCCGCGCAACGTGCGGCTGAATACGTGGCCCAGGGGTTCACGGGTCTGAAGTTCGACCCGACCGGCGGCTTCTCCGCCTATGATCCCCGCCAGCCGACCCAGGAAGCACTGGAACGCACGGTGCGCCTGACGCGCCTCGTGCGCGAAGCCGTGGGTCACAAGGCAGATCTGCTCATGGGCACGCACGGCCAGTTCACGACTTCGGGCGCCATTCGCCTCGCCAAGCAACTCGAGCCCTACGACCCGCTCTGGTACGAGGAGCCCGTGCCGCCGGAGATGCCGGAACAAATGGCCTTGGTCGCGCGTGCAACGAGCATCCCGATCGCGACCGGCGAACGCTTGACCACCAAGTACGAATTCGCACGCGTGCTCGCGAGCGGAGCGGCAAACATTCTGCAGATGAACCTCGGGCGCGTCGGTGGCCTGCTGGAAGCGAAGAAAATTGCGGCGCTCGCCGAAGTGCATTACGCGCAGATCGCCCCGCACCTTTATTGCGGCCCGATCGTCGGCGCAGCCAACATCCAGATCGCCGCCTGCTCAGCGAATTTCTTGATCCTCGAAAGCATCCTGCAGTGGGGCGGCTTTCATGCCGAGCTGCTGCACCAGCCGATCGTCTGGGAAAACGGTTTCGTGATTCCGCCGACGGCGCCGGGCCTCGGCGTCGAATTGAACGAAGCGGTTGCGCTCGCGCACCCTTACTTGGACGATGCACACCTGCATCTCGAAATGATCGATCGGCCTCTCGGTTGAGGAGTCATCTTGCGCTACGGTTTCATCGGACTCGGCAATCTCGGCAAACATCTGGCGGCGAATCTGGCGCGCGGCGGATTCGACCTCACGGTCCACGATCTCGACGCCCGAGCCGCGGAACTCGTGCTCGCCGCGGGGGCGCAGTGGGCGGACTCCGTCGCCGCTGTGGCCGCCCGGTGCGACGCGCTGATCACCTGCCTGCCCTCACCTTCGGCGAGCGTCGCGGTCTTGGACCTCGCGTTGCCGGTGATGCGTCCGGGCAGCACCTGGATCGAGATGAGCACGAATGACTTCGCCGAGATCGAGGCCCTGGCCGCGCGCGCGGCACGGGGCGGCGTTGCCACGTTGACCTGTCCCGTCACGGGCGGCGTCCATCGCGCCGCCGCGGGCGAGATCACCGTTCTTGTTGGCGGCGAACAACAGATGTTCGAGCTGCACCGTCCGGCGTTGCAGGCCATGGGCGGCAAGGTCATCCACTTGGGCGGCAGCGAACAGGCCGCGGTCACCAAGGTCGTGACCAACATGCTGGCCTTCATCCACCTGATCGCCGTCGGCGAAGCCCTGATGTTGTGCGCCAAAGCGGGCGTGGACTTGAGTCAGGCGTTCGCGGCGATCGCCGCGAGTTCGGGCACCAGTTTCGTCCATGAAACCGAATCGAAAGTAATTCTAAATGGCAGCTATGACATTGGTTTTACGATGGATTTAGCGTGCAAAGATGCCGGCTTCGCGGTCGAGTTCGGGCGCCGCTTCGGCGTCCCGCTACGCCTCGCGGGTGTCATGGAACAAACCTTCATCGAAGGCCGCGCCAAATACGGCGGCGCGGCCTGGTCGTCGATGATCGTCAAGCTGCTCGAGGACGCGGTTGGCACCGAGTTGCGCGCGCCGGGCTTCCCAGCGCGCCTCGCGCCGGAAGACCCGTGAAATCTAATTTCCGCATGGCAAGATCGAAATTCAGCATACGCGCGATGCTTGCGAACAACAAAATAAGGGTTGTCGTGACGGAGCGCGGTGTTATTCTCGATCGAAATCGATAAAACGTTGCGCCGCGGGTCAGATTCCCCGGCGGAAGCGTGTCTCGAAGGGTCGATACAACGAGAAACTTCAGGAAGGGATGAGCATGAACTCGACTTCGAAACTATCCTATGCGATCGCCGCGATCTTGGGCGGCAGTGTGTCGGGCTTGAGCCTCGCGGCGTCGCCGGCGGACGCGGATACCTCGGACACGATTCAGGAAATCACGGTCACGGCGCAACGTCGCACGGAGAACATCCAGGACGTGCCGATCACGATCCAGGCCCTGACGGCCGAAACCTTGACCCAATTGAACGTCACGACGGCCGACGATTTCATCAAATACCTGCCGAGCGTCTCGACCGCCTCGAATGGCCCCGGCCAAGTCAACATCTACATGCGCGGCCTGTCGATCGGGGCGGGCGGCTCGCAGGGCTCGGGGACCAACGGCCAAATCCCCAACGTCGCGGTCTATCTGGACGACCAGTCGGGCTCCTTGCCCGGTCGCAACCTCGACGTCTACGCGGCTGATCTCGAGCGCATCGAGGTCCTCGAAGGACCGCAGGGTACCTTGTTCGGATCGGGCGCCGAGGCGGGCGTGCTGCGCTATATCACCAACAAGCCGAAGCTCGACGTAACGGAAGGCAACGTCAACGCGGGCTACAGCTACACCGCGCACGGCGATCCGAACACCAACGTCGACGCGACCCTCAATCTGCCGCTGATTCCGGATACACTCGCCGTCCGTGCCGTCGTCTACAGCGACTCGCGCGGCGGCTACATCAACAACGTGCCGAGCACATTCTCCCGGGAAGGCACCGACCTGGGGCTGGCCGCGAACAACGGCGGCGTCGTGCCGGCCGGCAGCCCGGTGATCAACAACAACAACACGGTCGGCAACGCGATCAATCCGGTCACTTATCAGGGGTTCCGCCTCTCAGCTCTTTACAAGATCAACGACAACTGGAGCGCCTTGCTGGCGCAAAGCTACCAGAACATGAATGCCCAGGGCGTCTTCTCGGAGATGCCGACCGGCGCGGCGGGTCAGGCTTTGCCGGAACTGTCGGTCACCTTGTTCAATCCTTCCTATGACAAGGACCGTTTCGAGAACACCGCGCTGACCGTCACTGGCCAGATCGGCGACCTCAAGCTCGTCTATAACGGCGGCTACCTGGTGCGCAACGTCGAACAGCAACAGGACTATACGAATTACGCGCGCGGCGTCTTCGGTTACTACTATCAGTGTACGGGCGTCTCCTATTCGAGCAAGGTCGCGAGTCCGACCGCGAAGTGCTACTCCCCGTCCGCGACCTGGCAGGACACGGAGAGAAACACCCACCAGAGCCATGAGTTTCGGCTGAGCACGCCTGAGGAGTTGCGCATTCGCGGCACGGCCGGAGTTTACTGGGAAGAATACAAGATCTACGACGATACGGAATGGCTCTACAAGACGGTGCCGACCTGTTCCGCGACGATCGACGCCAACTGTTTCAATAACGTTCAACCTTGGCCCGGCGCTTTTGCGAACGATCCGAACGAGCGCGGCGACAACACCGGCTTCTTCGATGACTTTCAGCGTGACATCAAGCAGACTGCCGCCTTCGGTTCGGTCGACTTCGAACTAATTCCGAAGACACTGACACTGACGGCGGGGACGCGCTACTACAAGTTCGACGAAGAGGAGGTCGGCGGCGACGTCGGCAGCTTCTATTGCAAAGCCTTCGCGCCGACGACCTACTTCGGGCCTTGTTTGACGCCCTACGGCTCGGATCTGAACACGCAGAACCCGAACAGTTCCAGGTACAGTGGGTTTCGCAGCAAAGGCAGCCTGAGTTGGAAGGTCATCGACGATGTCTTGTTGTACTACACCTGGTCGCAGGGCTTCCGTCCCGGCGGCTTCAATCGTGGCGTGTCGGCGCATTTGACGGGGCCGGATGGTCAGGCTCAATACTTGACACCCGCGGTTTACAATCCCGATACGCTCACCAACAACGAGGTGGGCTGGAAAACGCAGTGGCTCGATCATCGCTTGCAGATCAACGGCGCGATCTATCAAGAAGACTGGAAAAACGTGCAGGTGGCCTTCTTCGATCCCCAAGGCGGTCTCGGCAACCTGACGTTCGCCACCAACGGTCCCAATTATCGCGTCCGCGGCGTCGAACTACAGCTGATCGCGCGGGTCACCGAGGGTCTGACGCTGACGGGTTCGTCCTCTTGGAATAGCAGCAGCCAGCAGAACTCGCCGTTCTTGATCGACGACAATCCGAAGAGTGTCAACTTCGGCAAGCCGATCACCTCGATCCCGAACCCCTATGGGCCGCCGGGCAGCGACCTCGCCAACTCACCGCCGTTTCAGGCCAACCTGCGCGCGCGCTACGAGGTGCCGGTGGGGTCTTATAAGGCTTTCGTGCAGTTCGGTGGCGAGCACCAGGCGCATTCCTATTCGGCGACGGGCAATGTCGAGGCCTACGAAATGCCGGGGTACACGACCTACGATGCCGCCTTCGGCGTCTCGAAGGACAACTGGAACGTGCAGTTCTTCGGCCAAAACCTGACCGACGTCATTGAGAGCACGTTCACGAACGCGGCGCAATTCATCACCACCGAGACGGTGACGCGACCGCGCGTGGCGGGCATCAAGTTCGGCTACAAGTTCCAGTAATGGATGCTGGGCGGCTGACCGGGAGTGGTCGGCCGCGTTAAGATCCAAGGCGGACAGTGCTGTCCGCCTTTTTTTGGTGCGCCCGGCAGGCGCACTTACTGCTGCCTCGGATCCCTATGGAAGAAATATCAGTCGGGCCGCCGCCCTCCGCGCTCGACTTGCAGATTCGGCAAGTCAAGGCGCTGTTGACGGCCGGCCAGTTTGCCGCGGCGCTGGCGGCAGCCCAGGAACTCCTCGCGCAAGCGCCCGAAAACCGTGATCTCCTTTACATGATCGCGGTCAGTCAGCGCTACCTGGGCCGGATTTCAGAAGCCCTCGAGACGCTGTCCCGACTCGAATCGCTGTTTCCCGGGTACGGGCGCCTGTTTCAAGAACGCGGGCACTGCTATGTGGCGCTGCGTTCCGCCGAACCCGCGATCGAGGCGTTCAGTCAGGCGGTGGCGGCCAATCCATCGCTACCGGCCAGCTGGGATGCGCTGCAGAAACTGCTCAGGATGGTGGGACGTACAGCGGAAGCCGAGCGCGCGGCCCGCGAGCTTGCGCTGCTGGCAGCGCTCCCTGCGGAAATAGTGACCGCCTTCAGCATGTTTGCGGACGACGAAATCTACGATGCCGAACGCGTCGTGCGTAAATACCTGCTCACCCACGGCAATCACGTGGAAGGCATGCGCTTGCTCGCGCAAATCGGCATGAAGCTCGATGTCGCGGACGATGCGGAGTTATTGCTCGCCAACGTGTTGGCCCTGTCGCCGGAGCATGACGTGGCGCGCTACGAATATGCGCTGGCGCTCCTACAGCGCCACAAGCACGTGCAGGCCCTGGCCGAAATCGAAAAGCTGCTGGCGAAACAACCCGACAATCGGATCTATCGCACCACGCACGCGACAATTTGCACGGGATTCGGTCAGTACGAGCGCGCCATTCCGCTTTATCGGCAACTGCTGCGTGAAACGCCGCAAGAAGCCGGTCTGCATCTTTCAGTCGCTCATGCTCTCAAGACCGTCGGCCGGACGAGTGAGGCGATTGCCGCGTACCGTGCGGCAGCGGCGGCGCGACCGAGCTACGGAGAAGCCTACTGGAGTCTCGCGAACCTCAAGACATATCGCTTCACCGACGCAGAAATCGAGGAGATGCGCCGGCAAGAAGCGTCGCCGCGAACGCTGCCCGTGGATCGATATCATTTTTGTTTTGCTCTCGGCAAGGCCCTCGAGGATCGCGCCGATTACGCGGAATCTTTCGCCCTGTACGAACGTGGTAACGCGCTGAAGAAAATCGAGTGCCGCTACCGACCGGAACCCCTGGAACGCAATGCACGGCTGCAGGCCGAGATATGCACCGAGGCGTTCGTCGCCGCCAGGAAGGACTTGGGCGCGGGCAGCCCTGCGCCGATTTTCATCGTCGGCTTGCCGCGTTCGGGATCCACGCTGATCGAGCAGATTCTGGCTTCGCATTCCCTGGTGGAAGGCACGATGGAGCTCGCCGACATTCCCCGGCTCGTCCAAGACTTGCAGGGCCGGGAAACGCGGGACTCGACTCCCCGCTACCCCGGCGTGCTCGCGCAATTGCACGCCGACGACTTGCGCCGCCTCGGCGAGAAGTATCTGAATGACACGCTCGTTTATCGCACCGGCAAGCCCTTTTTCATCGACAAAATGCCGAATAACTTCCGGCATCTGGGCTTGATTCATTTGATCCTGCCGAATGCCAAGATCATCGACGCCCGCCGCGAGCCGCTCGCCTGCTGTTTCAGCAACTACAAGCAATTGTTCGCATCCGGCCAGCAGTTCACTTACAGCGTCGAGGACATCACGCGCTACTACCGGATGTACCTGGAACTCATGACCCATTGGGACACGGTGATACCGGGAAAGATCCTCAGGGTGCAGCACGAAGACGTCGTCGCGGATCTCGAAGGCAACGTGCGCCGGATCCTGGATTTTTGTGGACTGGAGTTCGAAAACTCCTGTCTCGACTTCCACCGCACGCAGCGCAGTGTGCACACGGCGAGTTCGGAACAGGTTCGCCGCCCCATCAATCGCGAAGGAGTCGATCAGTGGCGGCATTTCGACCCCTGGCTGGGCGCTTTCAGGAAGGCTCTCGATATCCCGCGCCGCTGAAACGCAGCGCTCGTCTCGATAGGCGCTAGGGTGTTATAAAGCCTTCGGTGAGCATCAGCGAAGACCCACTGCCGACTGCCGGCGTTGCCAGCTTCGATGGCAGCGGACTCTCCGTCGCACGGGTCGCGGCACTCGCGCGCGGCCCGGTCCGTGCGGACTATACCGTCGCGGCTTGGCGAAGAATCCATGCCGCACGCGCCTTGGTGGAACGCGAACTCGCCGCGGGCGCGGTAATCTACGGCACGACCACCGGTATCGGCTCGCAAAAGGACGTCGTCGTGGCAGATGCCCTCCGCAGCGGGTTCGGCGACCGCATGATCATCAGCGAAGCGACGGATTTTCCCGGCCCGGCGTTCAGCGACATCGGGGTGCGCGCCGCACTGGTCGTGCTCGTCAACAACGTCGCCGGAGGTCGAACGGGAATCCGCCCCGAACTCGCGCAGCGACTGCTCGACCTGCTCGCCGCGCCACGCATGCCGCCGGTCCGCCGTGACGCCTCGAATGGTGTGGCCGACTTGACGCCGCTGTCGCAGCTCAGTCTGGCGTTGCTCGGTATCAGTCTTGACGACTCGCCGCAGGTCTTGGCGGCGCCGCTGCGTCTTGCGCCCAAGGAATCCGTATCCCTGATCGACAACAACAGCTTCGCATTGGGAACCGGCGCCCTCGTGCTCGCCGAGATCGACAACCTACTGTGCAGCTTCGATCTGGCCGCTGCAACCGCGCTGGAGGGCTTGCGCGGAGGAGTGCGGGCCCAATTGCCCCCCGCGGCAGGGGGTGCGCGCAGTGCCGGGCAAGACCGCGCTCGCGAGCAATTGCTGGCAGCCCTTCGTGGCAGCAACCTGCATTCACCGGGGACCGCGCGCTTCCTGCAGGACCCCATGAGCTTTCGCAGCATCACTCAGATTCATGGTGCCGCCTACGAAACCTGGGAGTGGGCGAAGCGCCAATTCGAGACGGAAATCAATGCGAGCGCCGACAATCCGCTCGTCGACCTGGCGACCGAGCAACTCTACCCCTCGTCCAGCATGGTCTGCCTGCTGCCCGTACTGGCGCTCGACTGTCTGCGACAGGCACTCGCCAAAGTCGCGCAGCAAAGTACGGAACGCGCGCTCAAGCTGCAGTCGCCGCCATTCAGCGGCTTGCCGGTGGGTCTCGCCGAGGACGGCGCGGCCGACGGCGGCGTACTCGCGCTCAACCTGAACTACATCGGGTCCGCACGTCTCGGCAGCCTGCTCGCGAGCGCCGCTCCCGTGCTGCTGCATTATGTCGGCCACACTGCCGACGGCGTCGAAGACCTCACGTCGCTGCTCCCCTTGTCGGTCACGCAGACCGAAACTCTGGTCGAGCGCGCCTGGGACATCGTCGCGCTGGAAATGAGCATCGCCGTCTGGGCGATCGCCCGCCGTCGTGTGCCCGTCGATGCGCTGGGCGCGGGTCCGCGCGCCGTTTACGACGCGATCCTGCCCTTGCTGCACATCGGCGCTGAAGGTCGGCGGATTTTCCGCATGCAGGAAATCGTCGCGCGCGTGCGGCGCGGCGATTTGCAGGCCGGCCGCCAGGCACCGCAGCGCAAAGAGAACGATGTTCCTGCGTAACGCCTGGTACGTCGCCGCCTGGGAGCGTGAACTAGGGCAGCGGCCGCTGCCGCTACGCATCCTGGACGAGGACGTGGTGCTGTTCCGTCAGAGCGGCGGAACGGCCGCGGCACTCGAGGATGCCTGCGTGCATCGCAAGCTGCCCCTGTCGAAGGGCCGGATCCACGGCAACACGATCGAATGCGGTTACCACGGCCTGCGCTTCGCACCGTCCGGCGAGTGCGTGCATATTCCCTGCAGCGAACACATTCCGCGCAGCGCCCGCGTGCGCGCTTATCCGCTTGCGGCACGCTATGGCCTGCTGTGGATCTGGATGGGGAGGCCTGAGTTGGCGAATCCGCAGGAGATCTGTCCCGTGCAGCACTGGGGCGAGCCGTCCTGGGGCGTGACCGCCGGCGACGCGATGACCGTAGACTGCAACTACCTGCTGATCACCGACAATCTGCTGGATCCCTCGCATGTCGCCTGGGTGCATCGCTCGAGCTTCGGCAATGCCGCCTGCGCATCGACACCCGTGGGGGTGACGGCGACACCGCAGGGTATGATCGCCGCACGCTGGATGCGCGGCGTTGAAGTCGCGCCGCTGTACGTGCCCTTCGTGCGGTTTCAGGGAGCCTGCGATCGCCTGCAGCACTACGAAGTGCGGTTTCCGAGTGCATCACTCGTGAAGGCGGTGTTCGTCCCCGCGGGCAATGCCGGACCACAGGCAGAGTCCCACGCGGCGGCGTTCATCATGGACAGCTACAACTTCCTCACGCCGGTCGACGCCGGACGCACCCGGTATTTTTGGTTTCAGATGCGCAACGTCTTCCCGGATGACGCCCAGGTGTCGCTCGCTATGGCGGCGGGCGTGCGCGCCGCCTTCGAGGAGGACCGCCTCATTCTGAACGCGGTCCAGGAGAGCTTCGCGCGCACGCAGACGCCGCACATCGACATCGCGATCGATTCCGCGCCGCTGCGCTTCCGGCGTCGGCTGCAGCAGCTGATCGCAGCCGAGCGCTCCTTCGGCGTACCGGCATGTTGAGGCCCGTTACCGTCCCATTCGTGCGGATACGCTGGCGCATCTTCACGTTCCTGTTCGGCTTCGGCTTCGTCGCCTACGTGCAGCAGAAGAGCATCACGGTCGCCGCGGATCGCATCATGCCGGATCTGCACCTGAGCCAGTTGCAAATCGGTTTGCTCGAACAGGCCTTCGTCGTGGGCTATGCGCTGTTCCAATTGCCCGGTGGCATATTCGGCCAGCGGGTCGGCGCACGGCGCGCGTTCACGGCCATTGGCCTGCTCGCCTTCGCGGCCATGGCGGCGACTGCGATCGCGCCCGAGCTGTTCTCCGGTGAGGGCATCTTTCTCGCGCTGCTCGGCGCGCAATTGCTGCTCGGTGTCGCCCAGGGCGCGATCTTTCCGGTGTCGGCGGGTGTGTTCAGTGCCTGGTTTCCACCGCGGCGCTGGGCCTTCGTACAGGGCCTGCAGACGATGGGCCTGCAACTGGGCGCGGCCGCAACGCCGCCGGCCGTGGCCGCACTGATGCTGAGTCTCGGCTGGCAACGGGCCCTGTTTTGGATCTCGGCGCCCGTGCTGGGTCTGATCGGCTGCTGGGCTTGGTACGCGCGCGATACGCCCGGCGAGCATCCGGCCATGTCGCCGTTGGAGCTGACCGAGATCGGCGATCACCGGGCCACGGCCGTGGATTCCTCGATCAGCTTCGCGCGGCTGCTCCGGGTGCTCGCCGATCGCAACGTCTTCGTGATCGCGGTTGCCTATTTGTGCATGAATTACGTCTTTTATTTGCTCTCGAACTGGGTGTTTCTCTACCTCGTGCAAGAGCGGCATTTCTCCGTGCTCGAGAGCGGCTGGCTCGCGACCGCGCCGCCGCTCGCCGCGGCCCTGGGCGCGGGCCTCGGCGGCATCCTCACCAATGCGCTGCTGCCGCGCCTCGGCACCCGCTGGGGCTATCGCATCGTACCGCTCGTCGCGCTGCCGCTCGCGGGATTGTTGCTGCTCGTCGCCGTGCATGCAGCGAACGCCTATCTCGCCGTCGCGACGCTCGCCGCCTGTTATCTCGCGGTCGAGTTGACCGAGGCGTCCTATTGGGGATCGGCGATGACGATCGGCGGCGGCGATACCATGGCCGTCAGCGGCTTCATGAACACCGGCGGCAATCTCGGCGGCATCATCGGCATCCCGATCGTCGCCTATCTGTCCGGACACCACGATTGGAATGCCGCGTTCTTCATCGGTATCGGTTTCGCGGTCGTGAGCGGACTGGCCTGGCTGTTGATCCAGGCTGACCGGCCGGTGGGCTGACGCGGGCCCAGGAGTTTCCTAGACTGTTCCCTGTCGCGCCGGCTTCTGCACCTCCGGCGGCTGCGCCAGTTCAGCCTTGCGCGGTTTGTGTGCCTTGTGCCAGGCGAGCAGGTCCGCTCCGGGCATCGGCTTACCGATCAGATAGCCCTGCGCGAGATCGCAGCCGAGCTTCTGCAAGAGTCGCCAGTCCGCGAGTGTCTCGACACCTTCGGCAACCGACTTGATCCCGAGCCGGCTCGCCAGTTCGAGCGCGGACCGCAGGATCACCTCGCGATTCCCGCGCGCATGCGCCTGGTGCACGAACGAGCGATCGATCTTCAATTCAGAGAAAGGAATGCGCGCCATCTGCTGCAGGGAGGAGAAACCCGTGCCGTAATCGTCGATGGATAAGCCGAAGCCCTTGATACGCAGGCGCGCGAGTACGCCCATGGGGATGCCGGTTCCGACGACCGAGCTCTCCGTGATCTCGAGCATGACCTGGCCGGCCGGAATATCGAAGGTCTTCTGAATCGCGAAAATCTCGTCGGGTAACGTCGGGCGACTCAGCAGCAGGGGCGAGATGTTGACCGCGATGGACAGGTGCAAACCACGCGCCTGCCAGTCGGCACCCTGCAGCATGGCCTCGCCGATGACACGCATCGTCAAGGCATGGATCAAACCCTCCCGTTCAGCCAGCGGAACGAACTCGGAGGGCAGCACCAGGCCATGCACCGGATGGTTCCAGCGCGCGAGAGCCTCGACCCCGGTCAGCGCGGCGGTTTTTGCGTTGACCTTCGGCTGATAGTGCGCTTGAATTTCGCCATTCTCGAGGGCCGCACGCAAGTCCGCCGTTCCGAGTCCCAGCTTGGCGGGCATCGCCTTGTCGTCCACGAAGGGCGAGTAGTCGCGCAAGCTGCTTCGCAGCGCCTCCAGTCCCAGCGGTTTCTGCTGCACGCCGATGATGCGCAATCCCAACACGCTACCGATATCGCTGATCATTTCCAGCAAGGAAATCTCCCGCGAGGAGAGGATCAGCACGGGCAGGTCAATGCGCAGATTGCGCAGTTCCTCGAGCGTCTGGGCACCGTCCATGGTCGGCATCTCCAGATCGAGGATCATGAGATCCGGCAGGCGGGCGAGACCTGCGAGCAAGGCGATCGCCTCGCGTCCGTTGCCCGCCTCGTAGAGCGTCGTGGCACCCAACGCGCGGCACAGCGCCACGGCATGCGCCCGCTGCACCGTGCTGTCGTCCACGACTAAAGCTGACTCGATACGCCACAGCATTGGACTTCCTTGCATCCTAGTGGCGTCGGCTCAGCAACGCCGATCTGAACGGACGCGCGGGGCAGCCTTTGCATAGTGCGAATCAGTTCTCAGTTTGTCTCGACCGCCGCGAACAGCAAGTTGCGAAAGTCGACGTCGGTGCGCTGAGGCTGCTTGTTGCCACTGGGATCGATCTGGGCGAGCAGTATTGCGACCAAGCCCGTCTTCGGACTGACGAGCCAATGCGTATCGAAGAGGCCGCCCCACGCGTAGTCGCCGTCGTAGCCCGCGTGCGGCGCATGTACCGCGTCCACTTCCACCCCCACGCCGAGGCCGAAGCCGAGGCCGACCGAGTCGGCACCCCAGAACTTCTGCATCGCGTCGACCGGCACTTGATTGTGCGTCATCAGCGCGACCGTGACCGGGGACAGATACCGGTGCCCCTCGAGGCTGCCGCCGTTGGCGAGCATTTGCGCGAACCTGAGGTAATCTCCCGCGGTCGAAATCAGTCCGCCGCCGCCCGAAGGCGTGCGCTGCGGATCATCCGGATTCGCGAGCCAAGGCGCGCGATCGGCCTGCAACGCACCTGCCGCGTCGTGCAGGTACATGGTCGCGAGTTGCGGCACAGTCTCCGGCGTCAGGTAGAAGCCCGTCGAGTTCATCTTCAACGGAGTGAAAAGTCGTTCCTGCAGAAACTCCTGGAACGGCATGCCGGCAACCACCTCGACCAGTCGCCCGAGTACGTCGTGCGCGTAACTGTATTGCCAGCCCTCGCCGGGGCTGAAATAAAGCGGCAGACTCGCGATTTGACGCACGCTGTCCGCGAGCGAGGCGTGCGGGTCGATTTTCAGCGCCAGATAGGCCTTGCCGAGCGGCGTGCGATAGTCGAACAAGTAGCCCAAACCGCTGCTGTGCGTCAGCAGATCCCGAATCGTGATGTCGCGCTTCGCCGGCTCGCTCTGTAGATTGCCCGCAGCGTCAACGCCCGTGTAGACGCGCGGCTGCGAAAACTCGGGCAACCAGCGCTTGATCGGGTCGTCGAGATGCAAGCGGCCTTCCTCGTACAACATGAGCACGGCAACGCTCGTCACGGGCTTCGACATGCTGGCGATGCGAAAGCGTGTGTCCAAACTCATCGGCACGCGATGCTCGATGTCGCGGAAGCCGACCGCGGCAGCATCGATGAGTTTGCCGTAACGGGCCACCGCGATCACGTAGCCCGATGCCGATTGCTTCGCGGCCTCGCCGGCAAAGAAATCGTTGAGATGCTGCAGGCGGGTTGGCGACATTCCCTCCCTCTGCGGCGGTTCCGTCGTCAATGGCGCCGGCAAACCTGATGGCATCTGCGGTGCGCCGACCGCAACTTCGGCAGAGCATGCGAGCATGAACGACGTCATGGCGAGGCGCGCGGCGAACAGGCAGTCTGGAAGCTTCATGTCGGCGGTAACTCCTGGTGTCGAGGTGGGTTCGGAAGCGGTCAGCGAGTTCTCAGAAATCTGCGATCGTCTCGCGTATCCAGCCGAGCAGATGATCGGCATAGAGGCGTTCGACCAACAACAGCACTTCGTGCTCGCGTACGCACACGCTCTGCACCGTCAGTTCGGCGAGCCGGCCGGGCAGCGACTCTCCTAGCCGCGGTACGGAGGTCGTCGCACCCAGGCGTACGAGCAGATCCACGCTCCGGGGCCCCGTGATTCGCAACGCCCAGAAACCACCGCTCTGGTCGACGAGACAAGCCTCCGTAGCCGAGGCCAATTGCGTGGTGAGTGCGGCAAGCGGCGCCGCCGAAGCGCACACAACCAGCGTTTCGGATGGACTGCGCCAGAGCAACAAGACGCTCTCGCCGCCCGGTATCGCGGCGCACAGTACGGCGCGGCGGGCCTCGGGAACACCGCTGCGGGTCACGCTGCGCAGCGCCGTCTCGGCCTCGGCGGGCGCGCAGTAACGCAGCGCGCCGATTTGTATCCGGCTGTCGACTTCGAGGCTGAGGCCGTCTGCCGCGAGCGGGCGCTCATCCATGGCGAGCCGCTCCGCTTGGCGACGCCACCCCGCCGTGCAGGCGCGCGCCGCCGGGGTCGACGAACGGCGTCTTGACCACGATGGCCTCGATCGTCGTGCCGAGGTAATGGGCGCGGACGCGTTCCCCGAGCCGCTGTGAACCACGCGCCAACATCCCTAAGGCGACGGGCGATTCGAGCTCGGGGCTCCAATAGCTCGAGGTCACGTGGCCTTCCGTCAACGTGGGTGGCGGCGCAGCTGCGATCTGTGCACCGACCGGCAGCGGACTGCGGCCGTCGGCGGGCAGCAAGCCGACCAATTGCAACCGCCCGGGATCCTCGGCCGCGGGCCGCATGAGGCTGCGACGTCCGACGAAATTCGCCGCCTTGCGCTGGATCGCGCGGCCGAAACCGATGTCACCGGGCAGCGTCGTGCCGTCGGTATCGGTGCCGATGTGCACGTAGCCCTTTTCGGTCCGCAGGATCTCGAGCGCTTCGATGCCGTAGAGCACGCCCGCGAATTCGGCAGCACGTGCCCACAAGCGCTCCAGTAGCGGCTCCACGTGATCCGCAGGCACATTGATCTCATAGCCGAGTTCGCCGCTGAAACTCGCGCGCAGTACGCGCAGCGGCACGCCCTCCCAGCGACTTTCGCGAATGGTCATATGTCGCATCTCGGCCGGTGCCAGCGAAGCCTCGAAACCCACCGCGGCGAGCCAGTCCCAGGCGCGAGGGCCCGCGACCGTGACGTTGCCCCAGCGCGCCGTCACCGGCGTGATCAGCACCTTGAGCTGGGAATACTCGCATTGCAGCCACTCTTCGAAAGCGGCCGCGGTGCGCTCGACGCCGGCGCTCGTGGTGTTGATCCAGTAATGTTGCTCACCCAAGCGGGCGGCGATGCCATCGTCGACGACGATGCCGTTCTCGTTGAGCAGCAATCCGTAACGCGCCTGGCCCAGGTTCAGCGTGGACATCGTACCCACGTACATGAGGTCCAAGAACTGCGCCGCGTCCGGTCCGAAGATCTCGATCTTGCCGAGCGGCGAGCCGTCGAACAGACCCGCGCCGCGGCGCACGGCGCCCGCCTCGCGCTGCGCGGCGGCCTCGAGCGTCTCGCCGCTCTGTGGATAGGCGACGGGCCGGACCCAATTGCCAAACTGTTCGAACAAGGCCCCGCGCGTTTCGTGCCAGGCGGCCGCGGGCAGGCGCTTGAGCGGTCGGTACAGGGACCCGACCCGTCGGCCGACCAGCATGCCGAGCGTGACCGGCGCAAACGGCGGCCGAAACTTCGTCGTGCCCACGAGCGCCGGATCGCGACCCGTAAATTCGCCCATCAAGACGAGCGCATTGACGTTGCTGGTCTTGCCTTGATCCGTGCCCATGCCGGTCGTCGTGTAGCGCTTGAGATGTTCGACCGAGGAAAAGTTCTCGAGCGCGGCGAGGCGCACGTCGCCGGTTGCCACATCGTTCTGCAAATCGATGAATTGCTTGCCCTTCAGGCTCGGCAGGTAGGTGCTAGCGAGCGAACGACCGAGGCCGCCCACCGGCGCGGCCGGCGCAGCCTGACCGCGCGCGAGTGCCCGGCCGACGTCGGCGCCATGACTCGCCGCGAGCGCACGCGCGAAAACGCCGGCGCAGGCGCCGATGCTCGTTAGCCCGGGCGCGCCGCCATCGGGCACGAACATTGCGGCATCGTCGAGCCAGCGCAGCTTGCCGCCGGCCTGACTGTGCAGATGGACGGCGGGCGCATAGCCCCCGGCCGACAAGATCAGATCGCAGTTGATTTTTTCCGGCCGCATCCCGCCCGATACGCTCACCACGGTGCAGCCGCGGACCGCACGCGTGCCCGAGACCGACGCGATTGCCGCTTCGCCGATCACGCGCAGGCCCTCCGCCCCGGTTGACGAATCGCTCGCGGGACGCCGCTCGACGAGCGCTGCGATCTCGACGCCGGCGGCGCGCAGCGAGCGCGCGACCGCATACGCCGAATCGCAGTTCGCCGCGATGACGACGCGCTGACCGCAGGCGACGCCGTAGGCGTGCGCATACTTGTCGGCCGCGCCCGCGAGCATGACGCCGGGCCGGTCGTTGCCGGGAAACACCAGCGGCCGTTCGAAGGCACCGCTCGCGGCGACGATGTGTCGCGCCCGGATCTTCCAGAGGCGTTCGCGTAACACGGACTCACGATCCGGCGTGCCCGCGTAGATCGGCGACAAGGATTCGACCGCGCAGAGCAGATTGTGGTCGAAGACACCGAAGGCGAGCGTGCGCGTCAGAATCCGCACGCCGAGTCGCCGTGCCTCGGCGGCGAGCGTCAGGACCTCGGGATCCGCCCGCCACTCCAGGGCGCCGCCGAGCGTCGCCGAACTCGCCAGCAGCAGCGTTGAGGCGCCGGCTTGCGCCGCAGCCACCGCGCAATTGAGGCCCGCGATCCCGGCGCCGACCACGACCACGTCGGCGACGGCGGAGATCTCCTCGTAGCGATCCGGGTCGGCCAGGCCCGATGCCCGCCCCAATCCGGCGGCGCGGCGAATCCACGGCTCGAACAAATGCCAGTCCGGCCACATGAAGGTCTTGTAGTAGAAGCCGGCCGGCAACAGCGCGCGAAACCAATCGGCGGCCGCACCGATGTCGAAGCCGACACTCGGCCAGCAATTGACGCTGGCGGCGACCAAGCCCTCATGTAGCTCGACGAGCGTCGCGCGTAAATTCGGTGTCCGGCGCGCGCCCTCGCCGACGTCGACGAGCCCGCTCGGCTCCTCGATGCCGCAGGAAAAGATACCGCGCGGCCGATGCAGCTTGAAGCTGCGACCGACCAGACGTACGTCGTTCGCGAGCAGCGCCGAGGCCAGGCTGTCGCCCCGAAATCCCTGATAACGGCGCCCGTTGAATTGAAAGCCGACCGTGTGCGCGCGGTCGATGCGCGTGCCGAATCGGGACGCGAGGCGGTTGGCGCTCATCGCGGTGCCGGCTCGGTCATCGCATAGACCGAAACGATCTCGTGCGTGACCGTGCTGCGCGCGACGTTGAACCACTGGCCGCAACCGCAAGCGTGGCGCCAGCGCTCCAAATGCAGCCCCTTGGGGTTTTCGCGAAAGAACAGATACTCGCCCCAGACACGGTCGCTGGCGCTCAAGGGCGGCCGCTGAATGTGCGTCGTGCCGCCGCAGACGAATTCGTTCTCGTCGCGTTTGCCGCAGCAGGGACAGTCGATTTGCATCATGCGCGCGTCTCTAATGAGCGATGCCGGAGGCCGCAGCCTCGTCGATGAGCCGGCCCGTCTGGAAGCGCTCGAGCTGGAAAGGTTCGGCGAGCGGATGATTCTCGCCGGTCGCGAGCACGTGGGCGAGCGTCCAACCGCCGACCGGGATGCCCTTGAATCCGCCCGTGCCCCAGCCGCAATTGATGTAGATGCCCGGCACCGGCGTGGGTCCGATGATCGGACTCGAATCGTGCACGACGTCGACGATGCCGGCCCATTGCCGCAACATCCGCAACCGGCTGAAAGACGGGAACATCGCGAGCGTTGCCGCGATGATCGATTGTTCGACTGCAAAGCTGCCGCGCTGCGCATAGGAGGGAAACAGGTCGAGCATCGCGCCGATGACCATCTCGCCCTTGTCGGATTGGCTGACGTAAGCGCCGGTACCCGGCGAGAGAATCACGGTGTCGAGCAGCGGCTTGATCGGCTCGCTGACGAGCGCCTGCAGCGCATAACTCGTGACCGGCAGGCGGAAGCCCGCAAGCTGCGCGAGCACCGAGCTGTGGCCGGCTGCGGCGATCCCGATGCGCTCGCAGCGTATCGTCCCGAGACTGGTCTCGAGGCCCACGGCACGGCCGGATTCGAGCACGAAGCCCCGCACTTCGCAATTCTGGACGATGTCGACGCCGAGGCTCGAGGCAGCGCGCGCATAACCCCAGGCCACCGCATCATGCCGAGCCGTGCCGCCGCGACGCTGCGTGAAACCCCCAACGATCGGCAGGCGCGCGCCCGGCGACATATCGAGCGCCGGTGCGAGCGCCGCGACTTGCTCACGGGTCAGAATCTCGGCGGCGATCCCGTTCATCTGCATCGCATTTGCCCAGCGCGCCATGGCGTCGAGGTCGTGGCGGCTGTGCGCGAGTAGTACGAGACCGCGCTGGCTCAACATGATGTTGTAGTTGATGTCCCGTGCGAGCCCCTCGTACAGCTTCAGGGAGAAGTCATAGAGCCGCGCGCTCTGCGGATAGAGATAATTGGAGCGCACGATCGTCGTGTTGCGGCCGGTGTTGCCGCCGCCGATCCAGCCGCGCTCCAAGACCGCGACATTGGTGACATTGTGGTTCTTCGCCAGGTAATAGGCCGCCGCGAGCCCATGACCGCCGCCGCCGACGATGACCGCATCGTAGCGTCGCTTGGGCTCGCACGGCGCCCAGGCGGGCGGCCAGTTCCGGTGCCCCGCGAGTGCGCCGCGCAGCAGGGACAAGGCGGAATACTTCATGGATTTCTCGAGGAGCAATGGCTCGATGCGTCGGAGCAACTCAAGGGTCGCCGCGCAGCCTGGCCTCGAGATGGCTGCAATACCAATTGACGAATTGCGTCACGCCGCCTTCGTGGATCGTCGAATAGGGTGCGGGATCATAGGCGGGCGAGGCGACGCCGATTTGATTCTCCTGACAGATGCGCCGATCCGCATCGTTGGTCGCGAGCCAGACCTCGGTCATGGTCTTGAGATCGTAGTCGACGCCTTCCACCGCATCCTTGTGGACCAGCCACTTGGTCGTGAGCAGCGTCTCCGAGGGGCTGATCGGCAGGACGCGGAAACTCATGGCGTGATCGGCGAGCACGTGATTCCAGGTCGAGGGGTAATGAAACAGCAGCAAGGTGCCGGTGTTCGGATCGGTCACTCGATCGGACAGCGGCCGGCGCACCGCCGCCTCGCCGTTCATCGTGAAACTCACCGTCCCGTCGATCAGCGGCATGCGCGCCGTGCGATATTGACCGTTCGCGGACAGCCGGAATTGGCTCGGCAGGCCGAGCGCCTCCCAGCGCGCCCAGTTTTCCGTGATCTTCGGATTCGAATTCGCCCCATCAACGCCCGAGACCGTCGGATCGTCGGTGAAGGAGCGTATCAGTTCGGGATGGTTGGCCGAACAGTGATAGCACTCGCGGTTGTTCTCCCAGACCAGTTTCCAATTCGCCTTTTCCACGATCGTCGACTCGAAGGCGACTTTCGCGTCGCGCAGATTATGCGGCAGGAAGTACGGTTCCATCTGCTCTGCGACCGGCGCGAAATCCGGCGGATTCTCGGCGAGCGAGACCCAGATATAGCCCGCGACGCTGCGCACGTGCGCAGGCTTCAGCCCATATTGGGATTTATCGAAGTCGCTGCCCATGTCGCGAGCCGAAAACAGGCGGCCGTCCAGATGATAAGTCCAGGAGTGATAGGGACAGACCAGCCGGGCGGCCGTGCCGCGCTCTGCGGCGCAGATGCGCGAGCCGCGATGCCGGCAGGTGTTGTGGAATGCGCGCAGTCGCTCCTCGCGATCGCGCACGATGATCAGGGGATAATCGCCGATCTGGACCGTGAAGAAATTGCCGCTCTTCGGCACCTCGCAGTCATGGCCGACGAACAGCCAATCGCGATACCAGATCAAATCGAGTTCGGTCTGGTAATCGGCCGCACTACAATAGAAGTCCCGATCCAAGGCGGTTTCGGGTTTTCGGAGACGTAATCGGCTCATCAAGACATCGCGCGCGTTCATCAAACTACCCGTGTTCGTCAGCCGCCATCCCCGGGGCCGAACGATAGCAACAATCGCCGCCGCCACCTAGTCCCGACGCGACTTGTTTTGAGTATTTAACGACGACGCCAATTGCACGCCGAGCGCGATTCCGTAGACTGGCGCCCTGATGCCGCGAATTCTCTTTGCCGCTGTGCTCGCGCTGCTGGTCCTCTGCGAGGCAGACGCCTCGAGCGCGGCCTCCCACGCTCCCGCAACCATCCAACTCGGCCTCTATACGCTGTATCGCTGCTCGGATGTCGACGCCTACTGCGGTGAGTTCGACCGCGCGCTCGATCCGGCCGGCGAAGTGCCGGGCAGGATCTCGATTCATGTCGAGTTCTATCCGCACCAGGGGCCGCACGCCGACGGCCCCACGCTGGTCGCGACCGAGGGGGGACCCGGGTATCCGGCGACCTTGTCGCGCGACGATTACCTGGCCTTGTTCGCGCCGCTGCGGGGCGCCCGCGACGTGCTGCTCATGGACAACCGCGGTACGGGGCTGTCAGGAGCGATCGACTGCCGCGACCTGCAAACCGCGGCGTCTTGGACGGTGCACGGGGTGGCGGCTTGCGGGCAATCGCTCGGGTCCCGCGCGCCGCTCTACGGAACGGCCTTTGCAGCCGACGACCTGGCGGCGATTCTGCGTCTGCTGCGAATCCCGAGCATCGATTTGTATGGGGATTCCTACGGCACCTACTTCGCTCAGGTGTTCGCGCTCCGCCATCCGGCAGTGCTGCACCGGCTGGTCCTCGACGGCGCCTATGCATTGAATGGACCGGATTACGCCTGGTATCCCAGTTATGCGCCCGCGATGCGCGCCAAGTTCAATCTCGCCTGCGCGCGCTCGGCGCCCTGCGCCGCGCTGCCCGGGACAGCCATTGACCATATTCTGCCGACGCTGAAGCTGCTGCGCGCCGAGCCCTTCACCGCCGAGGCGCGTGACGGCGACGGCCGCGACCGGACCTTCGTCGCCGATGCGGCGCAGCTCGCAATCGTCATGTTCGGCAGTGCGCCGGCGGTTGCGACGGTGCGCGAACTCGACGCGGCGGCACGCGCATTCGTTGCCGGGGACCGCATCCCCCTGCTGCGGCTCATGGCGGAGACGATCACGGCCGTCGACTCGCGCGATCCGAGCGCCGATGCCCGCAAATGGAGCGCCGGGCTCGCCGCGGCGGTCATGTGCCACGACCCTCCGCAGATCTACGACATGCGGCTCGCACCGGAGGCGCGCGCCGCGGACCGCGACCGTGCGATCGCCGAGCGCGAGCGCACGGCTCCCGATACCTATGCGCCGTTCACGATCGACGAGTATCGCGCGATGCCGCTCGACTACAGCTTCCTCGATCAATGCGTCGGCTGGCCCGTTGCCGGTCCGACCCACCCGGCCGGCCAAATCGGCGCGGGCGATGCCCCTTATCCGGACGTACCGGCACTGATCGTCTCCGGAGAGCTCGACAACATCACGACGCTCGCCGACGGCGCCGCGGCCGCCCGCCACTTCAAGCACGGACGCCAGCTCGTGATCGCCAACAGTTTCCACGTCAACGCATTGCCGCGCGCACGCAGCACCTGCGGCGCAACGCTCGTGCGTCGGTTTCTCGCGAACGGCAGCATCGGCTCGACCGATTGCACCGGCGCCGTGCCGCCGCTGCGGCTGGTCGCGCGCTTCGCGCGCCGGGTCGCGGAATTGTCGCCGGTGACCGCGCTCGCCGGCAACCAAGCTGATGCCGCCACGCTCTGCTTGGTGCAAGCGGCGCTGCAGACGGTCGGTGATGTTATGGCCCGTATCCCGCAGAATTCAACGGGCTCGGGCAAAGGGCTGCGCGGCGGCAGTTTTCTGATCGTCGCGCACGGCCGCAACGTTCATGTGAGTCTGTACCAGGTGCGCTGGACCGAGGACGTCAGCGTCGGCGGAGCCATCGAACGCGCGCCCGGACCCGACGGCACCGTGAGCGCACGCCTGCAAGTGACCGATGTCGACGGCGACAGCGGCGAGCTGCGCATCGTCTGGCGCGAGGGTCGGGCCGACGCGATCGCCAACATCAGCGGTCGAATCGGCACCGCCACGGTCGCCGCCGCAGCACCCGCCCCTTGAGCCCATCACAATTTGCTTGCCGGCATGCCGTTTACAGATGGGCGGGGGCGCGTCGCCCGCGAACCAGCGCGGGTCGCTTACGGGCTATCGGCTGAGGCTGGGTCCTCGCTACTATGGCCCGATGGAATTTCAGACCTCGCATCCTTACGTGCTGACCGCATCGTGCACGAGTCGCATGGGCACGGCGGCGGCCGTGACCGGCTTCATCGCCGCGCACCGCCTCTACATCATGGAGATGCAGCAATTCGACGACGTCCTCACGAAGCGGTTCTTCGTGCGCGTGACTTTCTGCGGTGTTGCCGGCGAGACCGTCGACCTCGCCCGGATCCGCGAGGACTTCGTGCGCGTCGCCAATGCCGAGCAGATGCATTGGAACATCCACGACGGCCTGCACCGCAGCCGCGTATTGATCCTGGTATCCAAGCTCGATCATTGTCTCGAGGACCTGCTCTACCGGCAGCGCATCGGCGAACTGCCGATGGACGTCACCGGCATCGTCTCGAATCATCCCGACATGCGCGCGATCGCGGAACGCCACGCGATTCCGTATTATCTGCTGCCCGTGACGCCGGATACCAAGGCGGCCCAGGAGTCACGGCTGCTCGAACTGATCGACTCGACGCAGGTCGATCTCGTCGTCCTGGCGCGCTACATGCAAATATTTTCCGACGATATTTGCAAACATCTGCGCGGGCGCGCGGTCAACATTCATCATTCCTTCCTGCCCGGCTTCAAAGGTGCGAAGCCCTACCACCAGGCGCACACGCGCGGCGTCAAGCTGATCGGCGCGACTGCGCACTTCGTGACCGCAGATCTGGACGAGGGTCCGATCATCGAACAGATCGTCGAGCGCGTCGACCACAGCTTCACGCCGGAGATGCTCGCGGCGGCCGGCCGGGATTCGGAGCGTCGCGCCCTGTCGACGGCGGTCCGACTGCTGCTCGAGCATCGCGTGTTCCTCGACGAGAACAAGACGGTGATTTTCAAATAGCGAGTTCGGCCGCGGCGGTCTGCTGCTTGGGCGGATTGCCGCGACCGATTTTTCGCTCGGCGCTCGGCGGATGGCCGAACTGGTTGCGATAACACTTCGAGAAATGCGGCGGCGACTGGAAGCCACAGGCGGCCGTGATGTCCATGATCGGCATCGCAGTCTGCAGCAGCAATTCGCGCGCGCGGCGCAGGCGCATCTCGAGATAATAGCGTTTCGGCACGCAATTGAGGTCGCGCTTGAAGAGGCGCTCGATCTGGCGCCGCGACAGGCCGGTCGACCTTGCGATCCGGTCGAGCGACAGCGGTTTCTCGATGTTCTCTTCCATGAGCTGCGCGACCCGGATCAAGCCGCGATTTGCGAGGCCGATCTGGGCGCGCAACGGAATGTACTGCCGGTCCGTGTCCTTGCGCACCCGGTCGACGACGAATTGCTCGGAGACGAGTTGCGAGATGCGCGGGCCCAGCTTGCTCTCGATCAGATTGAGCATGAGGTCGAGCGGCGCCGTGCCGCCCGAGCAGGTGAACCGGTCCCGATCGATCGTGAACAGCTGGTCGCTGAAGCGCACGCGCGGAAACTCCTCGCGTAAGGCCGAAAGATTCTCCCAATGAATCGTCGCCTTGAACTGATCGAGAAGCCCGGCGCGCGCGAGCGCGTAACCGCCCGTGCACAAAGCCCCGAGCGGCATACGCCGATCGGCCAAGCGGCGCAATTGACCGAGCAAAGCAGGCGATACGGCATCGCGCACGTTGATGCCCCCGCAGACGAACAGGATATCGACCGCGCCCAAACGCTCGAGCGCCACCGTGGGCCCGAGCTGCAGCCCGCTGCTCGCCGTGACGCTCTGCCCGTCGAGGCTCACGACGGTCCACTCATACACGTCTCGACCGACGATGCGATTGGCCATGCGCAGGGGTTCGAGGGCATTGGCGACCGCGATCAGCGAGTAATTCGGCAGCGTCAGGAAGGCGTACTTACACTTGCGCAAGACCGCGTCGGTTTCCACAGCGACTCCTTCGGCAACAAGGGGAGAACCTCAGAACCATTATGCCATCGACGGTCGCCCCGGTGTCTCATTCTGACCGCATTTTGTCGTTTTCCGACTAGCGCCCCCCCGGTCGCTCGCTACACTGCGATGCTTCTATCGAGGGAGTAAGTCGCAATGAAAACTCATGCCCGGGTCGTCGTCATCGGCGGCGGCGTAGTGGGCGTCAGCACGCTCTATCATCTGGCTCTCAAGGGATGGTCGGACGTGGTCTTGCTCGAGCGCGCCGAACTCACGGCCGGGTCCACCTGGCATGCGGCCGGTCTGCTGCCTCTCTTTAATATGAGCTATACGGTCGGGCAGTTGCATAAGTACTCGGTCGATTTGTACAAGCGCCTGCCGGCCGAGACCGGCCAGGACGTGAGTTTCCACGTGACCGGCAATCTGCGCCTCGCCACCAACCGGGACCGCATGGACGAGTACCAGAAGTACTGCGGCACGGCGAACACGATCGGCGTGCCTTTTCAGGTCATATCGCCGCGGGAAGTCAAAGAATTGTGGCCGCTCGTCGAGTTGGGCGGCGACGGCGAGACCGCACCGATCGTCGGCGCGCTCTATCACCCGGATGACGGCCACATCGCGCCGGCGGACCTCACCATGGCCTTGCGCAAAGGCGCACGCAATCGGGGCGCCGAGATCCACGAACAAACGGAAGTCACGGCGGTCGCGCGTACCCCCTCGGGCGAGTGGCGGCTGACTACAACCAAGGGCGAGATCATCGCCGAACACGTCGTTTGCGCGACCGGCAATTATGCGCGTCAGACTGGGCGTCTGTTCGGCATCAACGTGCCCTCGATCCCCGTCGAGCATCAATACATCGTCTACGACGAGTCGCCGGAATTGAAGGCCTACCGCCAGGCGGGCGGCCGCGAACTTGCAGTGCTGCGCGAATCGGATCAATCCTATTACTTGCGCGAGGAGCGCATGGGCTGGATCTTGGGGCCCTACGAAGCCGGCGCGCCGGCACGCTTTGCCGACGGTGTACCGGACTGGTTCGGCAAGAGCCTGTTCGAAGGCGATCTCGATCGTCTGCTGCCGCACGTCGAGGCGGCGATCCGGCGGGTCCCTTCGCTCGCGACCGCGGGCATCAAGGACATCGTCAACGGCCCGATCGCCTACACGCCCGATGGCAGCCCGCTCGTGGGGCCCGCCTGGGGTGGCCGCAACCTCTGGCTCAACGAGGGCCACAGCTTCGGCATCACGGCCGCGGGGGGCTCGGGCTGGCAGCTCGCTGAATGGATCGTGGCGGGCGAACCGGGCATCGACATGGCCGCTGTCGACCCGCGCCGCTACGGCCCATACACGAGCAAGCGCTACGTGGTCGCGAAGAACGAGGAGACCTACCGCAACGTCTTCGTGATCCACTATCCCGACGAAGAGCGCGCCGATGCCCGCCCGGCAAAGACCACGCCGATCTACGACAAGCTCGCGCGCATGGGCGCGGTCTTCGGGCAACGCTACGGCTGGGAGCGGGCCAATTGGTTCGCCCCGCCAGGCGTTCCACGTGAAGACCAGTGGAGCTTCCGGCGCTCGAACTACTTCGCCCACGTCGGCAACGAGGCGCTCGCTCTGCGTCGCGCGGTCGGCGTCATCGATCTCTCGCCGTTCACGAAACACGAGGTTTCCGGACCCGGCGCGGAAGCCTGGCTCGACAGCCTGGTCGCCAACAAAGTGCCCACCAAGGTCGGCCGCATCGCGCTGTGCCACGCGCTGACGCGCAAGGGCGGCATCCGCTCGGAATTCACGATCACCAAGCTGGGACACGAGCATTTCTATGTCGTCAGCGCCGGGGCCGCCGAGCGTTACGACAGCGACTATCTCGTTGGTCAGCTGCCGAAGCCCGGTACACCGGGGGTCGACATCCGGCTCGTCAACACGACGACGAGCCGCGGCTGCTTCGTCGTCGCGGGACCGAAGTCGCGTGAGGTGCTCGCCAAACTCACCGACGCGCCTTTGGACAACGCCGCCTTCCCCTGGCTCACGGGTCAGGTCGTCGAGGTCGGGCTAGCGGTCGACGTCTATCTGTTACGCGTGAACTTCGTCGGCGCGCTTGGCTGGGAACTGCACTTCCCGATCGAATATGCCCACCATCTGTTCGACGCCCTGTTCGCCGCCGGTGGTGATTTCGGCATTCGCATGGCCGGCATGCGTGCGATGGAGTCGCTGCGCATGGAGAAGTCCTACCGGATGTGGGGCACGGACCTGACGCCGGACTACACGCCTTACGAGGCGGGGCTCGACCGTTTCGTGCGCCTGAACAAGGGCGATTTCATCGGCAAAGCCGCGCTCGAAGGCCAGCTCGCGGCGGGCGTACCGCATCGCTTCGTGACGCTCGAGATCCACGACGTGGTCGACGCGGACCCCCTCGGCAACGAACCACTATACGCCGGCGGCAACCTGGTCGGCCGGGCAACCTCAGGCTACTATGGCCACACGCTCGGCAAGAGTCTCGCGATCGGCTACGTCCAGGCCGCGCATGCGGCAGTCGGCGGCGCACTCGAGATCGAGATCTTGGGTGAGCGCAAGCGCGCGACGATCCTGGTCGACTCGCCCTACGACCCGGAAAACAAGGATCTGAAAGCTTGAGGCAGCGGCAGAAATTCTCGGCATTCGCGCTGTTCCGGCGGGCCCTGGGCCGGCATGAGTCGTGGCAGTCGCAGTGGCGCAAAGCCGAGCCGAAAGCGAGCTATGATGCGGTCATCGTCGGCGGCGGCGGCCACGGACTCGGCGCCGCCTACTACCTGGCCCGCGAACACGGCCTGACGAACATCGCGGTGCTGGAGAAAGGCTGGATCGGCGGCGGCAATACCGGCCGCAACACCACGATCATCCGTTCCAACTATCTATTCAATGAAAGCGCGGCGCTCTACGACCATTCGGTGGGACTCTGGGAGACCCTGTCGCAGACCCTGAACTATAACGTCATGTTCTCGCCACGCGGCGTGATGATGCTCGCTCACACGGTGCACGACGTGCAGGTGTTCAAGCGGCACGTGCACGCGAACCGCTGCAACGGCGTCGACAACGAGTGGCTGGAACCGGAACAAGCCAAGGCGTTCTGTCCGCCCCTGAACATCAGCGATGGAATTCGCTACCCGGTCATGGGCGCGGCCCTGCAGCGGCGCGGCGGTACCGCACGCCACGATGCGGTGGCCTGGGGCTATGCACGTGCGGCCGATGCCCTGGGCGTCGACATCATCGAGAACTGCGAAGTCACCGCGATCCGTCGCGACGCCGCGGGCGCGGTCGAGGCGTTGCAGACGACACGTGGTCCGATACGCACGCGCAAGGTCGGCGTGTCCGCGGCGGGCCATACGAGCGTCGTCATGGCCATGGCCGGCGTGCGTGTGCCGCTCGAAAGCTATCCATTGCAGGCCTTGGTCTCCGAACCGGTCAAACCGGCGTTCCCCTGCGTCGTGATGTCGAACACGATCCACGCCTACATCAGCCAATCGGACAAAGGCGAACTCGTGATCGGCGCAGGCACGGACGCCTATACCTCGTACACGCAGCGCGGCGCGCTGCACATCAACACCCATACCCTCGATGCGATCTGCGAATTGTTTCCGAACTTTCGCCGCATGCGCATGCTGCGCAACTGGGGCGGCATCGTCGATGTGACCCCGGATCGCTCGCCGATCATCGCGAAAACCCCGGTGCCGGGTCTGTACGTCAACTGCGGTTGGGGCACGGGCGGCTTCAAGGCGACGCCGGGTGCGGCGCATGTCTTCGCCTGGACGATCGCCCGGGACGAGCCCCATCCCATCAATGCGCCCTTCACGATCGAGCGCTTCCGTGACGGCTATCTGATCGACGAGGCCGCGGCGGCAGCCGTGGCCCACTGACGAGGCCTTCGATGCTGGTCATTGTGTGTCCCTATTGCGGCAAGCGCCCTGAGATCGAATTCTCCTACGGTGGCGAGGCGCATCTCGCACGTCCCGCGCATCCCTCCGAACTCGACGATCAAGCCTGGGCTGATTTCCTGTACATGCGCAGCAACACCAAGGGGCTTTACGCGGAGCGCTGGCGTCATTCGCACGGCTGCGGCCGCTTTTTCAATGCGCTGCGCGACACCACCACGGATCACTTCACCGCGACCTACAAGACCGGCGAGCGTCAGCCGGTGCCGGCCACGCCGACGGGCGCAGCGCCGACGGTCGACGCGTGAACGGGTTGCGTACGACGAACGGCGGTCGCATCGACCGCACCAAACCCTTGAGTTTCAGCTGGGATGGTCGCCTGTACACCGGCTACGTCGGCGACACACTCGCCTCCGCCTTGCTCGCAAACGGCATCCACCTCGTCGGTCGCTCGTTCAAGTACCACCGTCCGCGCGGCATCCTCGCCGCCGGCCCCGAGGAACCGAATGGTCTCGTCACGGTAAAGCGCGACGCGGCGCGCGTGACGCCCAATCTGCGCGTGACCCAGGTCGAACTCTACGACGGCCTGGAGGCGATCAGCCAGAACCGCTGGCCGAGCCTGGAGAAGGATTACGGCCGGATCAACGACCTGCTGTCGCGATTCTTCCCCGCGGGCTTCTACTACAAGACCTTCATGTGGCCGAAGTCGGCGTGGCAGCGCCTCTACGAACCCGTGATCCGCCGCGCCGCGGGTCTCGGCGAGGCGCCGACGCTGGCGGACCCCGACCGGTATGCCCAGCGCTATGCGCACTGCGACGTCTTGGTCGTCGGCGGCGGACCCGCCGGCATCGCCGCGGCGCTCGCCGCAGCCGAGGCTGGCGCGCGCGTGATCTTATGCGACGAGCAAGCGGAGTTCGGCGGCAGTTTGCTCGCGGACCCCGCGGTGCGCATCGACGGGCGAACCGCGCTCGATTGGGTCGGGCAGGCGCTAGCGGGCCTCGCGGCCAACCCGCGTGTACGTCTGCTCCCGAGGACGACGGCGTTCGGCTATTTTCCGCACAACTTCCTCGGTTTGAACGAACGGCTGAGCGAACATCTTGCCAAGCCCGCGTCGGGCGCCGCCCGTGAACGGCTGTGGCAAGTGCGGGCGCACGCCGTCGTGCTCGCGACCGGTGCGATCGAGCGGCCACTGGTCTTCCCGGGCAATGACCGCCCGGGTATCTTGCTGGCAGGCGCCGCGCGCACCTATCTCAACCGCTACGGCGTCAAGGTGGGCAACTGCGCCGTGCTCGTCACCGCTGACGACGCGGCCTACCAGGCCGCTCTCGATCTGCACGCCGCGGGCACGCGTATAGCCGCGATCGCCGACCTGCGCGCCGCGGCCGACGGCGCGCTGCCCGCCGCGGCGCGTGCCGCCGGGCTGCGGGTCGTCACGGCGGCAAGTGTGCTCGGCACGCAAGGCGATCTGCGCGTCGAGTCCATCGATCTCGCGCAAGTCGGCGCCGACGGCATGGCACGATTGCACGGGCGCGTCGCTTGCGATGTCGTGCTGATGTCGGGTGGCTTGAATCCGAGCGTGCACCTGTTCTCCCAATCACGCGGCAAGCTCAACTGGAGCGACGCGCACAAAGCCTTCCTGCCCGGGACCGCGGCCGAATGCGGGCGTTCGGCCGGCGCCTGCCGTGGCGTCTATGGTCTCGCCGCGGCGCTCGATGACGGCTATACCGCCGGTGCGGCCGCGGCGCCGCTGCCGCCCGCGGCGACACCGCGCGAACTGCGACGAGCGACGGTCGAGGTCGCGCCCCTGTCGTTCGACGCCTTCCTCGGCGCGCTGCCAACGGCGGCAACACCGGCCAAGGACAAGGCCTTCGTGGATTGGCAGCACGATGTGACCACGCGCGATCTCGCGCTCGCGACACGCGAGGGCTTCCGTTCGATCGAGCACGTCAAACGCTATACGACCACGGGCATGGCGACGGATCAGGGCAAGACTTCGAATCTCAACGCGCTTGCGATCGTCGCCGACAGCTTGGGAGTACCGATCCCGCAGGTCGGTTTGACGAGTTTCCGCATGCCTTATACGCCGACCAGCTTCGGTAGTTTCGCCGGCACGTCGCGCGGCGATCTGTTCGATCCGCGGCGCAAGACACCAATCCACCCCTGGGCCGCGGCACAGGGCGCCGTGTTCGAACCGGTGAGCCTGTGGACGCGCGCGCGCTATTTCCCGCAGCGCGGCGAAGACATGCAGGCCGCTGTCGCACGTGAATGCCGGGCGGTGCGCGAACGTTGCGGCATCTTCGACGCCTCGACCTTGGGAAAAATCGAGGTCGTGGGCGGCGGCGCAGCCGAATTCCTGAACCGCTTGTATATCAACAGCTGGACCTACCTCAGCCCCGGCCGCTCGCGTTACGGCATCCTCACGCGCGAAGACGGCTTCGTCTACGACGACGGCGTCGTCGCACGCACGGCGCCGGATCGCTTTCACGTCACGACCACGACCGGTGGCGCGCCTCGCGTGCTCGCGATGATGGAGGATTACCGTCAAACCGAATGGACCGACCTCGAGGTCTGGCTCACGTCGACGACCGAGCAATGGGCGGTGATCGCCGTGCAGGGACCCGAGGCGAGGCGCGTGCTCGAAAGTCTCGTCGAGGAGGTCGACCTCGGCGCGGGCGCCCTGCCGCACATGGCCGTGGCACGCGGCCTTATCTGCGGCGTGCCGATGCTGCTATTTCGCGTGAGTTTCACGGGCGAACTGGGTTTCGAGGTCAACGTGCCGGCCGATTACGGACTCGCGGTCTGGGAGGCGATTTATGCCGCGGGCCGCCCCTACGGCATGACGCCCTATGGAACCGAGGCGATGCACGTGCTGCGCGCCGAGAAAGGCTACATCATCGTCGGTCAGGACACGGACGGAACGATGACGCCCGACGATGCCGGACTCGGTTGGGCGATCGGCAAGACCAAGAGCGATTTCGTCGGTAAGCGCTCCTTGCAACGAGCATCGATGAATGCGCCGACGCGCAAGCAGCTCGTGGGTTTGCGCACGCGCGATCCAAAGATCGTGCTCGAGGAAGGCGCGCAAATCGTGGCAACGCCTGGCCAACCGCCGCCGATGCGCCTGCTCGGGCACGTCACCTCGTCCTATTACAGCGCGGTCCTCGGTCACTCCATTGCACTCGCGGTCGTCTCGGGCGGCCGTGCGCGCCTGGGCCAGACGCTGCATGTGCCCATGCCCCGCGGCGACATCGAGGTCGAGGTGACGGCGCCGGTGTTCTATGACCCGACGGGAGCTCGAATCAATGTCTGAATTTGCGAGGCGGCGCGTGCCCGCGATCGCGACGACCGACTGGTTGCGGCCGCTGCCCCCGGCCACGCGACTGGCGTTCTATGGCGCGGCCGAAGCGCGGGCGCTTGCGGCCGGCGTCTGGGGCACGGGATTCTCCGACGAGCCGTTGCGCGCCGTGCACGCCGGCACACGCGCGAGCCTCTGGTTGGGGCCCGACGAGTACCTTTTGCTCGCGCCTGGCGACCAGGACCCGCAGGAACTTGCGCTCCGCTTGGATGCGGCGATCGGCATCGTGTCGCACGCCCTCGTCGATATAAGTCATCGCCAGACCGCGTTCGAGATCTACGGCCCGGCCGCCGAGACCATCCTCGCCGGCGCCTGCCCGCTCGATCTCGATCTGGGCGAGTTCCCGGTCGACATGTGTACGCGCACCGTGTTCGCAAAAGCGGACATCGTGCTCTGGCGCCGCGACGCGCAGACCTTCCATATCGAGGTGTGGCGCTCGTTCAGTGATTATGTGACGGGCTTGCTCGCGGTCATCGCGCAGGACGCCGTCTAGGGGCTGATCGGCGGCGCGGCAGCGGGCGTGACGGCGGCGGCCGTGGCCGCCGGGGTCGCGGCGGCCGCACGCTCTGCGGCTGGCGCAGCTGCGGACGCGGCGGCGGACACGGCGCTGTGCTCGGCGCTCGTCGCCGGCAGGGCGTCGCCCGAGGCGTTGAGCCACTCGCTGCCGATCAGAATCGCCACGAACACGAGATACACCAAGAGGTAACTGAAGTTCGAGCGCGGCTCGACCTCGACGGCTGCAGGCCCGGTCGGCACCCGTTGACGGGCCGGTCGCCAGGCCGCTTGCATGCTCGCGGGCAGCGCTGGGGCACCGGCGGTCCGGGTTCGCGGCAACAGGGCCTGCAGGCGCGCGGCGACGGTGGCATCGGGCGGCCGGTGTCCGGGCGGCATGCTCTTGAGCAGTGCGATCAGCTTGACGACCGCCGCCGCCGGATCCAAGTCCGCGAGGCTGGCCGCTTCGTCCCAGGGATCCAGATCCCGGCGTGCCAGGGCGGACAGAACGGTCAGCGCGGGTTGATGCGGATCCTCGTGGATCACGGCATGGAGAAAGGGTTCGAACTGCTTGTCGGGTAGCGCTGCACGGTTCATGACGTCACGCTAGGCGCTGCCGGCTCGCGAGTCGGTGCGCCCGCGCGCATAACGGAGGCTGTCTGAGTATTGCCCGTGGCCGCGACCGCGGCAGAAGTCCACGCTGCGCTCAGCGCTGCGCCGTGCGCCAGTTGGCGGCACGATGAAAAGGCGCATCGGCACGCGCCAGCGGCGCGATGCCGCGGATGTGATCGGCCGCCTTCTCGGCGAGCATGATCGTGGGCGCGTTCAGGTTGCCCGTGGTCACCGAGGGCATGATCGAAGAATCCACGACCCGCAGGCGCTCCAGTCCATGGACGCGCGCTTGGCTGTCGACGACGGCGAAGGCGTCCTCGCGGGCACCCATCTTGCAGGTGCAGGACGGGTGGTAGGCGCTCTCGACCTTGGCGCGAACGAATGCGTCGATGTCCGCATCCGACTGCACCTCCGCGCCAGGTTGAATCTCGCGACCCCGGTAGCGATCGAATGCCGGCTGGGCAAAGATCTCCCGCGTCAGACGCACACAGGCTCGCATTTCGACGAGATCATCCGGATGACTCAGATAGTTGAACAGGATGCGGGGTTTGTCCGTGGCCCGGGCGGAAGCGAGCCGCACCCAGCCCCGGCTCTTCGAGCGCATCGGTCCGACGTGCGCCTGGAAGCCGTGCTCCTGCGCGAGCGTCGACCCGTCATAGGCAACGGCCATCGGCAGGAAATGATACTGAATGTCCGGATACTCGATGCCCGGCTGACTGCGAATGAAGCCGCAGGACTCGAAATGATTGGTCGCGCCGAGTCCGTCCTTGCGCAACAGCCAGCGTGCGCCGATCAAAGCCTTGGCCATGGGCTTGATCGACGAATACAAGGTGATCGGCTCTTTGCAGGCCACCTGGAAGTAGAACTCCAGATGATCCTGCAAATTCTCGCCCACGCCGGGCAGATCGTGCACCACGCTCAAGCCGAATTCGCGCAGCTCCTCTGCCGGGCCCACGCCCGAGAGCTTGAGCAGCTGCGGCGAATTGATCGGACCGCCCGCGAGGATCAGCTCGCGCCCCACGGTGACACGCTCCTCGGTCTGCCCGCGCCGATATTCGAGACCGGTCACGCGGCGTCCGTCGAAGACGATCCGCGTCGCGAGCGCGTGTGTCAGCACCGTCAGGTTGCGCCGCTGCATGGCCGGGCGCAGATAGGCGTTCGCGGCGCTGCTGCGCCGTCCGTCGCCCACGGTCATGTCCATGCGCCCGAAGCCTTCCTGCTGGTAGCCATTGACGTCGGCCGTCTGTGGATAGCCCGCCTGGGCCGCAGCCGTGAGCCAGGCGGCGTGCAGCGGATTCTGCAAACTGCCGTAACGAGTCTGCAACTGCCCGTCTGCGCCGCGGTACGCATCGCCACCCTCCGCCCGCGCCTCGGCGCGTTGGAAATAGGGCAGCACGTCGGCATAGCTCCAACCGCGCGCGCCCTCGGCTTCCCAGCGCTCGAAATCCAGCGGATTGCCGCGGATGTAGACGAGCCCGTTGATCGAGGACGAGCCGCCGAGCACCTTGCCGCGCGGCGTGTGCATGCGCCTGCCGCCGAGACCTGGCTCCGGCTCCGTATGATAGAACCAATTGAAACGCGGCATGTTCATCGGAATCGACAGGGCCGAGGGCATCTGGATGAAGATCGAACGGTCGGAGCCGCCGAATTCGAGCACCAAGACCGAATGTCTGCCGTCCGCACTGAGGCGGTCGGCGAGCACGCAGCCCGCGGAGCCCGCGCCGACGATCACGTAATCGAAACTCTGCGGGCTCACCGTGGCAAGCTCCCTCAGTACGGCGAGTCCACATCGCCCATGGCGACGTAGACGCTCTTCAGTTGCGTGTAGTGTTCGAGCGCCGCCTTGCCGTTTTCGCGGCCCAGGCCCGATTGCTTGTAACCGCCGAAGGGCAGCTCGATCGGTGTGACGTTGTAATGATTGATCCAGCAGGTTCCGGCCTGGAGCCGCGCGATCACCCGATGCGCCCGCGTCAAATCGTTCGTGAACACCCCGGCCGAGAGACCGAAGTCGCTGGCGTTGGCGCGCGCCACGACCTCGTCCTCGTGCTCGAACTCGAGCACCGACATCACGGGACCGAAGATCTCCTCGCGCACGATGCTCATGTCATCCCGACAGGAGTCGAACACCGCCGGCGCGACGAAAGCGCCGTTCGCGAGATCGCCGTCGGTCACGCGCGTACCGCCGACGAGCAAGCGCGCGCCTTCGGCCCGACCACGCGCGACGTATCCCAAGACTCTCTCCATGTGCTGCCGGGAGATCAGCGCGCCCACCTGGGTCGCGGGATCGAGCGGATCGCCGATGCGCAGGGCGCGCACCCGCGCGACGAGGCGTTCCAGGAATGCCGCCTTCACGCCGCGCTGGACGAAGACCCGCGTGCCGTTCGAACAAACCTGGCCTGCCGAGTAGAAGTTGGCGAGCATCGCTCCGGCGATCGCGTTGTCGAGCTTGGCATCATCGAACACGATCAGCGGCGACTTGCCGCCGAGCTCCAGCGTGACGCTCTTGAGGCTTTGCGCGGCGTCGCGCATGACGGCCTTGCCCGTGCCGACTTCGCCGGTCAAGGAGACTTTGCGAATATCCGGATGCCGGGTCAACAGCCGACCGGTGTCGGCATGGCCTTGGACGACTTGGAAGACGCCCGCGGGCACACCGGCTTCGAGGTAGATCTCCTCGAGCTTTTCGGCCGTGAGCGGCGTGAGTTCTGCGGGTTTGAAGATCATGGCGTTGCCGAACGCGAGCGCCGGCGCCGACTTCCAACAAGCGATTTGCAATGGATAATTCCAGGCGCCGATCCCCGCGACTACACCCAATGGCTCGCGGCGCGTGTAACCGAACGCGAGCTTGCCCAAGTCGATGTATTCGCCGCTGAGACTCTGCGCGAGCGCGGCAAAGTATTCGAGGCAATCGGCGCCCGAGACCACATCGACGACGCGTGTCTCCTGGATCGGCTTGCCGGTATCGCGAGTTTCGAGTTCGGCGAGCTCGTCGTTGCGCAGTCGCAGCAGTTCGGCGGCACGCCGCAGGATCCGTGCTCGTTCGACCGCAGTCGTCGCCGCCCATTGCACCTGGCCGCGGCCTGCGGCGGCGACCGCAGCATCGATGTCGGCGGCACCGGCGACGCGACGGAACCCCAGCACGGCGCCGGTCGCCGGATTGATGGTCGCAAAGCGCTCGCCTGCGGCCGGCGTGTGCTCTGCGGCCGGCGGCGAGCCCGGCGGCTTGCCCTGCGACGTCTCGGTCGCCTCGCCCGCGGCTGCGCCCTGCTGGCTCAGCCGGCCGTCGACGAAGGCGGTCAGCAACGCACGTGCGCCCTCGCTGTCCGCTTCGCGCCAGCCGGACAGGGCCGCACGCAGCCACACGCCGTCGATCATTGCCGCCACCATCGCGGCGAGACTCGCCGCCTCTTCGGCCGGCAGCAGCTTCTTGAAGTAGCCGCGCAGATTGCTGAGCGTGCGCCGTTGGTAGACGGACTGCACACGCTTCAATCCGGCGCTCTGCAATACCTGGCCCCAGAACGCGAGCCAGGCCGTGCCGGTGCGCTGATCGAACTCCGCCGGCGCGAGGTTTGCATCGATGACGGCCTGGATACGGCCGCGCGGCGTCTGCGTGACCCGCAAGCGGCTACGCACCTGGTCGCTGACACGGCGGGCGAGCGTGCGGAACGCCGCCTCGAGCAGGCCGTCCTTGTCGTCGAAATAATGCGCGACCAGACCCGGCGAGACACCGGCGCGCCCGGCGATCTGCGCAAGCGTCGTGCCCACGAAGCCAAGTTCCGCTAGGCTATCGATCGTCACGTCGATCAGTTGCCGTCGCCGGGAGTCGTCGCCGGCGTCGCGCGGCGCTTCAGCAATCATTGAGTGATCGTTCAATTTGGCAGCCTTCGCAACGCTTAGCGCACCGTTGTGGACGCAAGGACCGATTTGCGAATAAGATGAGTTGTTGAATATTTATCCGAGTAATTTCAATAAATTAGGGATGCCTGGGTGAATCAGAAGCCGCGCTCGTTAAACGCTTATTCAAGACCAGCCCCGCGGCCATCATGCCGCCCCGCAGACGCACGGGTCAAGAGCCTGCTTGGCGGCGTCAACTTGCTCGCGCTCATCGCGCTGATCGGCGTCTGCGGGAGCCTCGTGGCCGGCCTCGCGAGCGCGGCTGGCGCGAATGCGGCCGCAGCACCCGTGGCGGATCCCGCCAGCTGCCGGAGCGTGCGTTTTTCCGATGTCGGCTGGACCGACGTGACGGCGACGACGGCGCTCGCGAGCGAACTCTTGCGCAGCCTGGGTTATACGCCGCAGGTGACGGTTCTGTCGGTGCCCGTCACCTTCGCGTCGCTGCAGAACAAGGACATCGACGTGTTTCTCGGTAACTGGATGCCGGCGCAAGAAGCCGATCGAGCCAAGTACATCGCCGACGGTTCGATCGTCGAACTTGGTGCCAATCTGACCGGCGCAAAATACACGCTCGCCGTCCCCGCCTATACCTACGCGGCCGGTCTGCACGACTTCGCCGACATCCAGCGCTTCGCACCCCAGCTGAAAAACTCCATTTACGGCATCGAGCCCGGCAACGATGGCAATCGGCTCGTGCTGAAGATGCTGAAACAGAACTTCGACGATCTCGGCGACTTCAAGCTCGTCGAATCGAGCGAACAGGGCATGCTCGCCCAAGTCGAACGCGCCGTGCGCGCGAAGGAGCCGATCGTGTTCCTCGCCTGGGAGCCGCACCCGATGAACATGCGCTTCGAGTTGCGATACCTGACCGGCGGCGACGCCATCTTCGGACCGAACTTCGGCGGCGCGACGATCTACACGGTGGTGCGCAAGGGCTACACCACGGAGTGCCCGAACGTCGGCCGCCTGCTCGAGAATCTGAAGTTTTCGCTGCGCGGCGAGAGCGAGATGATGGGCGCAATCCTCGACTCCCACGAACAGGCGCCGATCGCCGCCGAGGAATGGCTCAAGGCCAATCCAACGGTCGTCAAGCAGTGGCTCACCGGCGTCCTCAGCTTCGACGGGCGGCCGGCGAGCGCGGCCCTCGCGCGCGCAGCGCCGCCGCCCCGTCCGGGCGGCTTCGAGAGTTGGATCGTGAGTCACAAGATTCCGGTCGGCGACACGATGGCGGTCGCGATCGACTTCATCAAGGAGCATGGCACCTTCTTGTTCGATGGGGTCGCGATCGTGATCAAGGGCACGGTCGACGGGGCGACGACGCTGCTGCGCATGGTGCCCGCGCCGATTTTGATCCTCAGCGCGGCGCTGCTCACTTGGGCGCTGCGCCGCTCCGTGCCGCTCGCGCTCTTCGTCGGCCTCGCGCTGCTGTTCATCCTCAATCAGGGGTACTGGCTCGCAACCCTGGAAACCCTGTCCCTGGTCCTGGTCGCGACCCTGCTCTCGACGCTCATCGGCGTGCCGGTCGGCATCGCCGCAGCCCACCGGCCCAAGCTGTTCGCCGCGTTGCGGCCGGTGCTCGACCTCATGCAGACCCTGCCGACCTTCGTTTATCTGATCCCGACGCTGGTGCTGTTCGGCCTCGGCGTCGTACCGGGACTCATTTCCACCGTGATCTTCGCGCTACCTGCACCGATCCGCATGACGCATCTCGGGATCTCCTCGGTGCCGCGACCCTTGCTCGAGGCCGGCGAGGCCTTCGGCGCAACACCGATGCAGCTGCTCTGGAAGGTCGAACTGCCGAGCGCCGCCACGACGATCGTCGCCGGCATCACCCAATGCATCATGCTGAGCCTGTCGATGGTCGTGATCGCCGCGCTCGTCGGTGCCGGCGGACTCGGCGTACCGGTCGTGCGCGCACTGAATTCCGTGCAGGTGGGCATGGGCTTCGAGGCGGGTTTCACGATCGTCTTGCTGGCCATCATTCTGGACCGCGTCAGCCGGCCTGCGGCGCGGGGAGCCTCGCGATGAAATCCGCGGTCGAATTTCAACATGTCGACATCCTGTTCGCACGCGAAACCGGCCGCGACGGCCGCAAGGCCATCCGCGAAGCGCTCGCGGCGCTCGATGCGGGCGGGACGCGCGCCGCGATTTCGGAAAAGTTCGGCGTCATCATCGGCGTCGCGGGCGCGTCGCTCTGCGTCGCGCGCGGGGAGATCTCCGTGCTCATGGGATTGTCGGGTTCGGGCAAATCGACGCTGTTGCGGGCCGCGAACGGACTGAATCCGGTCACCCGCGGGCATGTGCTCGTCGCCGACGGCGAGTCGGCAATCGACGTCGCCAACTGCGATACGCCGCAGATGCGGCGGCTGCGACGCGAACGCGTGGCGATGGTGTTCCAGCAATTCGGGTTGCTGCCGTGGCGCACGGTGCGCGAGAACGTCGGCTTCGGTCTCGAGTTGCGCGGCGAGGCACCGTCACAGCAGCGACGTATCGTCGACGAAAAGCTCGAACTCGTGGGACTCTCGCAATGGTCGGAGCGCTACGTCAGCGAATTGTCCGGCGGCATGCAACAACGGGTCGGCCTCGCGCGTGCCTTTGCCACCGATGCCGACATCCTGCTCATGGACGAACCGTTCTCGGCGCTCGATCCCTTGATCCGCGGCAAGCTGCAGGACGAGCTGCTCGCCCTGCAGGAACGCGTCAAGAAGACGATCCTGTTCGTGAGCCATGATCTCGACGAGGCTCTGCGGCTCGGGGACCGCATCACGATCCTGCAGAATGGACGCATCATCCAAACCGGCACGGCCGAGGACATCGTGCTCGCTCCCGCCGATGACTATGTCGCGGAGTTCGTGCGCCACATGAACCCGCTCGATGTGCTCACCGGCAGCATGATCATGCGCGAGCGGGCCAAGATGCACGGGCCGCCGGGAGTGCTCTGGCTCGATGCCAACCGCCGCTACGAACTGTTCCTGAACGGTCGCGACGAGGTCATGCACCTGCACCTCGACGGCGTATTGCACCCGCTCAGCGAAATTCGCGACGAGGCGGCGGTCGCCGCCGCGGCTCCCGGTGTCGCGATCGTGCCCGCCTCATTCTCCCTCCAGGAGATCATCCAGCTGCGCCAGTCGACCGGGCATCCGGTGCTGCTCGCCGACCAGGGGCGCATTCTCGGCGTCTGCGGGGAAACCGAGATCATCCGCGCCCTCGCCGGCAGCCGCAAGGCAGCGTCACCGGCCTGGGGGACCCGTGAATTCCGGGCCGGGGCGCGCGACCGCAGAATTCCCGGCCGGCCCGGCATTCTCAACTGGCGTAAATATCATGGTCAATATAATATAACCCCGGCGATTGGCACCGCCGGCGGCGGCCGGAATTTCAACGGGGGAAACACCATGAATCACGACGTCATCATTTCCTGTGCGGTGACCGGCGACGACACCAAGGTCACGAAGAGCCCGCATTGTGCCGTCACGCCTGAACAAATCGCCGCGACGGCGATCGCCGCGGCGCAGGCCGGCGCCGCGATCGTCCACATCCACGTGCGCGATCCGGAAACCGGCGCATTCAGCATGGCAACCAAGCACTATCGCGAAGTCGTCAAGCGCATCCGTGAGAGCAAGGTCGACGTGATCGTCAATCTCACCTGCGGCATGGGCGGCTACATCGTGATCGGCGAGAACGGTCTCAAGGATACGCCGGCGCCCGGCAGCGATTTCGTGACCCAGGAAGACCGGATGCGCCACGTCATCGATCTTTGCCACGAGGGCCTCTACCGGCCCGACATCGCCACGCTCGATTGTGGCAGCCTGAATTTCGGCGATGGCAATCGCGCCTACGTGTCGACACCGAACTACCTGCGCCAGGGCGCGGCGATTGCCCGGGACTTGGGTGTCAAACCCGAGCTCGAAGTCTTCGACACCGGCAATCTCTGGTTCGTCAAACAGATGCTCAAGGAGGGGCTGCTCGAAGGCCCGGCGTTGATCCAGTTGTGCATGGGGATTCCTTATGGCGTACCGGCCGACGTCGGCCATCTGCTCGCCATGGTCAATTCGCTGCCCCAAAACTGCAACTGGGGCACGTTCGCGATCAGCCGCATGCAAATGCCCTGGGTCGCTCAGTCCATCCTGTTGGGCGGCAACGTGCGCGTCGGGCTCGAGGACAATCTGTACCTAAGTCGCGGTGTGTACGCGAGCAATGCGCAGCTCGTCGAGCGGGCACGTACGATCATCGAGGCCATGGGCGCGCGCGTGCTGGGCGCCGCGGAAGCGCGCGAGCGCCTCAAGCTGCGCTGAGCTAAGCACCCGTGAGCGGCCTCAGCCCCTATCGCGCGACGCTCGATGCGACCTGGATCGACTACAATGGCCATCTGCGCGATGCCTATTATGGACTGGTGCTGAGCTACGCGACCGACGATGTCATGGATCAGCTCGGACTCGACGCCGCCTACCGGGCAAGCACGCGCTGCACGCTCTACACGCTCGAGGTGCACTTGCACTACCTGCATGAGGTCAAGGCGAACGACGCGTTGACCGTGGAAAGCCTGGTGCTGGACTGCGATCGCAAACGCATCCTGCTCGGCTCCGTGTTCCGCTGTACGCGCCTTCCTGAGCCGGTGGCGACCGGCGAGAGCATGCTCCTGCACGTGCGGCAGGCAGACAAGCCGGCCACGGCAGCGTTTCCCGATGACATTGCCGCAAGGCTGCAGGCTCTGCAGTTGCCGGCGGAGGCGCGCGCGGCGTTCGGACCGGGATCGCGGCCCATACAGCTCGTGCGTCGCTGAGCGCATGCAGCGCATACAACGCCTGATCGCGCCGCGCAGCATCGCCCTGATCGGCGCGAGTGCCTGGACCGACGCCGTCGCCGCGGGCGCCCGCGCGATCGGCTTCGACGGCACCGTGTGGCGGGTCCACCCGAGCAAGGTCACGACCGCCGCGACCACGTATTACCGCTGCGTCGACGATCTGCCCGGCAGCCCCGACGCAGCCTTTCTCGCCGTCCCAAACCAAGAGGTGCCCAAGGTCGCGCACGCGCTCGCCGCACGCGGCGCCGGAGGCTTCGTGTGCTTCACGGCGGGTTTCTCGGAAACCGGCACCGACAGCGGCATGCGACTCACCCAGGAGCTCGAGGAGAACGCCGCGGACCTGCCCTTCTTCGGTCCGAATTGTTACGGCTTCGTGAACTATTTCGACCGGGTCGCGCTCTGGCCGGATCAGGTCGTAGGCGTTGCGCAGGCGCGCGGCGTCGCCTTGATCTGCCAGAGCGGCACGATCGCGCTCACGCTGATGTTCAATGATCGTTCCCTGCCCATCGGCTATTTGTTCACGGTCGGTAATCAGACGCGTCTAGCGGTCGAGGAACTCATCGAAATCCTCTGCGACGATCCGCGCGTAACGGCCTTCGGCCTCTACCTCGAGGGGATTGCCGATCCGGCACGCTTCGCCCGCGCTGCGGCCAAAGCGCGCGCCGTGGGCAAACCGATCGCCGCCATCAAGTCGGGTCGGACTGCGGCGGCTGCGCGTACGGCGCACAGCCACACCGGCGCGCTAGCCGGTGCCGATACGGTATTCGAGTCGTTCTGCAGGCAGGCCGGCATTGCCCGCTGCGACACGCTGAGCAGCCTCACTGAAACGCTGAAGCTATTGCACTCGGGCGGTCCGCTCGCGGGCCGCAAGGTCCTCGTCATGGGCGCTTCGGGCGGCGACATGGCGATGACCGCCGACGTCGCGCGCGCGCTGCCCCTGGACTTCGCCCCGATTCCGGCGCCGGAAACCAGCAGCCTGCAGCAACTCCTGACCGATCGCGTCACGATCGCCAATCCCTTCGATATCCACACCTATTTGTGGTTCGATCCACCCGCGCTGCGCAAGGTCTTCGCCACGGTCCTGCGCGCGGGCTACGATGCCGTCGGCTTCATGCTCGACTGCCCGCCGGATGGCCTGTCCGATACGAGTGCCTTCGACGCGGTGATCGACGTCTTCATCGAGGCCGCGCAGGGCACAGCGACCCGTGCGGCCTTGATCGCATCGCTGCCGGAGACGCTGGGCGCGCGCCTGCGGCAACGCTGTCTCGCCGGCGGTGTCGTGCCGCTGCAGGGACAGCGCGAAGCCCTGGAGGCGCTGGCCTTTGCGGGCGCGATCGGCGAAGCCTGGCGTGCAGCGGCTAACCCGGAACTGCTGCTGCCGCGGCTAACCGCCGGGAGCGGAAGCGCACGCACACTCGCCGAGGATGCCGGCAAGGCCGCCCTCGCCCGCTTCGGCTTGAGCGTTGCGCGCGGGCGCAGCGTTCCGCCGTCGGCGGCCGCGGCAGCCGCCGCTGCGATCGGCTTTCCGGTCGTGATCAAAGCCGTCGGCGCGCATCTCGAGCACAAGACCGAAGTCGGCGCCGTGGTGCTGGGCGTCCGCAGCCTCGAGGACGCGATCCAGGCGAGCGAACGTCTACGACCGCTGTCCGATACCTTGCTCGTCGAACGGATGATCACCGACGGTGTCGCCGAGATCCTCGTCGGCGTGATCGTCGATGCTCAATTCGGCCAGGTACTCGTGATCGGCGCGGGCGGGGTCCTGACGGAGTTGTTCACCGACAGCGTCAGCTTGTTGCCGCCCTGGACGCCTGCCGCGATCGAGGCGGGGCTCGACCGGCTCGGCGTGGCGCGCTTGCTGGCGGGCTATCGCGGCAAACCGGCCGGTGATAGGCCGGCGCTGGTCGCCGCCATCCTGGCCGTCGCTCGCTACGCGGCCGCGCATCGCGATACGCTGCGCGAAATCGACGTCAACCCCGTCATCGTCAGACCCGCCGGCCGGGGCGCTGTCGCGGTCGACGCCCTGGTCCGCCTCAACGAGGAGTAAACGCATGTCGCATGGAATTCTCACCGTCGCGGACGGCGCCATTCTGGAAGTCCGGATCGACCGCCCCAAAGCCAATGCCATCGATCTTCAGGCAAGCCGCCGGCTCAACGAGGTGTTCAGCGCGTTTCGTGACGACCCCGCCCTGCGCGTCGCGATTCTGACGGGAACGGGTCCCAAGTTCTTTTGCCCCGGCTGGGACCTCAAAGCCGCCGCCGCCGGTGAGAAGTCCGATGAGGACTGGGGGGTCGGCGGTTTCGGCGGCCTGAATTATCCGCGCAATCTCAACAAGCCGATCATCGCCGCAGTCAACGGCATCGCCTGTGGCGGGGGTTTCGAACTCGTGCTCGGCACCGACATCATCGTCATGGAAGAGCATGCGAAATTTGCGTTGCCCGAAATCAATGTCGGTGTACTCGCCGACGCCGGCACGATCAAACTTCCGCGCCGCGTACCCTATCACGTCGCGGTGGAGTTTCTCATGACGGGCCGATGGATGGACGCGAGCGAAGCGAAGCACTGGGGACTCGCCAACCACGTGGTCCCCACGGGCGAGTCTCTCGCCAAGGCGCGCGAGATCGCGCGCAGCTTGAGCGAAGGCCCGCCGCTGCTGTTTCCGGCGATCAAGCAACTGCTGCGCCATGCCGAAATGGTCCCCGAGCACGAGGCCTTCGAGTTGCACGACTCGCTCGACGCCGTACAACGAGTCGTACGCTCCGAAGACTTGAAGGAAGGCACGCGCGCCTTCGCTGAGAAGCGAAAACCTCGCTGGAGCGGTCGTTAGGGGGGGGAACGGCCAGAAAGGCTCCGGAACCGCTCAAGACTTGCGTAACGCGGCCGACCAACCACGCATCTACCTGGAAGGCGCGCTCGTCGATGCTGTTGTTTACCCCTCTGAAATCCGCGTCCCTGGCCCACAAGGTCGTGGCGATGGTGATCCTCAGCCTGGTCTGTCTGAGCGTCGCGCTTGGACTATTGCAGCACGTCGAACTCGGCAACTATGCAGCCGAACGCGCCGCGAGCCGCCAGGAAGCGGACATGCGGGTTGCGTGGCATGTGCTGCACTCGTATGGCGATGAATTACACGTGACCGACGGCAAGCTCTACGCGGGCAGCCGCGCGCTCAACGAGTTCTTCGCACCGGTCGACTTGATCCATGCGCTCGTCGACGTCAATGCAACGATCTTCCTCGGCGACGAGCGGATCGCCACCAACGTCAAGAAGCCGGACGGGAGCCGCGCGGTCGGCACGCACCTCGCTCCGGGACCGGTCTACGAGCGCACGCTCAAGCAAGGTCTGCCCTACCGCGGCGAGGCGGAGATACTCGGCAAGATCTATTTGACCGCTTATGATCCGATCAAGGACGCCCGTGGCGAGGTCATCGGCGCCCTGTTCGTCGGGATGCCGAACGCCGACTTCTACGCCGGCGGGCATGCGACCGAAATCAAGAGCGTGCTGTTGATCCTCGTGATCGCCGGACTCGCGGTCGCTGCCTGCATGGTCATCGCGCGGCGCACGTTCCGCCCGCTCGATGCGCTGCGCGCGGCGACCGATCGTCTCAGTCGTGCCGACACCGACGGCAGCATTCCGGGCACGGACCGGCAGGACGATCTCGGCCGGCTAGCCCGCGGTCTCGAGCGACTGCAGGCCGCCGGGCGCGACAAAGCGCAACTCGAAGCGACGCTCGAGCGTCAGCGGCAGGAGCGCGAGGCGCTCGCGCGCTCCGCCACAGCGGCGAGTGCCGCCGCGGCGGCCGCCCAACAGCACGTCGTCGATACGCTCGCCGCGGGTCTGGACCGCTTGTCGCAAGGCGACTTGCGGCACCGGATCGAGCAGCCCTTCCCGGCGCAGTACGAGAAACTGCGCGAGGATTTCAACTCCGCGCTCGCCGCCGTCGGGACGACGCTGGGCGCGATCGCCGCCGCGGCCGAGGCCATGCGCGCCAAGACGGCAACGATCACGAGCAGCGCGGCGGAACTGTCGGACCGAACCCGGGATCAGGCCGCACAAGTCGCCGCCACCGCGCAGACGCTGAGCAAGGTCACCGCCCAGGTCAAGGATACCGCCCGAGCGGCGACCGCGACGCACGCGAGCGTCGAGGCCGCGCCCGGCCGCGCCGAACAGTCGGCCGTGATCGTACGCAAGGCGATCGCCGCGATGGGAGAGATCGAGGGGTCCTCGAATCAGATCCAACAGATCATCGGCGTCATCGATGAGATCGCCTTCCAGACCAATCTGCTCGCGCTCAACCCCGCCGTGGAGGCGGCGCGCGCCGGGGAACAAGGCCGGGGTTTCGCCGTGGTCGCCTCCGAGGTGCGCAACCTCGCGTCGCGCAGCTCCGATGCGGCGAAGCAGGTCAAGACCCTGATTCTCCGCTCGAGCGAGCAAGTCGCGCACGGGACGACCCTGGTCGGCGATACGGGTGCAGCCCTCGAACAGATCGCACGCGAGGTCGGCGAGATCAACGCCATGGTGCGCGACATCAGCGAAAATGCGATCGTGCAAGCCTCCGAAGTTGCCGCCGTCGATGCGGCCTTGGATGAACTTGACGGATTGACCCGGCGCAACACGGCGAGGGTCGAGGAGGCGAGAGAGGCAAGCGAGTCATTGGCCGGCGATGCCGCCGGCTTGCTCGAGCAGATCGGCGGCTTCCGGCTCGCGACCGGGACATCACGCGCCGCCGGCGCCGAGACAACGCGCCGACGCCGGGCCTGAGTCACCCGCCCTGAATCAACCGCCGAGAGGCCGCAGCATCGCCCGCGAGATGATGTGCCGCTGCACCTCGCTCGTGCCGTCCCAGATGCGCTCGATGCGCGCATCGCGCCAGATGCGCTCGAGCGGCAGATCGCTCATCAGCCCCATACCGCCATGAATCTGCAGCGCCTCGTCCGCCACCATGGCCAACATTTCGCTGGCCTTGAGCTTGGCCATCGCCATGTCCGTATCCGTATCGATCTTGCGATCGCGGCGCCAGGCTGCCTGCAGCGTCAATAACTCCGCGGCACGCAGTTCGACCGCCATGTCGGCCAGCTTGAAGCTGATGCCCTGGAACTTGCCGATCGATTGACCGAACTGCACGCGATCGACGGCCCATTGTGCAGCCAGTTCCAGGGCACGCTCGGCGCGGCCCAGGCAGCCGGCCGCGACTTGCAGCCGCGTTGCCCCCAGCCAGGTATTGGCGACGTCGAAGCCGCGGTCCAGTTCGCCCAAGATGGCGGAGCGCGGTACGCGACAATCGTTGAACTCGAGAATGCTGTTGGTATAGCCGCGATGGGACACGTTCTTGTAGCCGGCACGCACTGCGAAGCCGGGCAGGCCCATGTCGACGAGGAAGGCGGTCATCTTCTTGCGTGTGCCGTGCGCGCCCCGCTCCTCCCCGGTCGCCGCGAACAGGATCACGTAGTCGGAATGATCGGCATGGCTGATGAAATGCTTGGTGCCGTTGATCAGGTAATCCCCGCCGCCGGCAACCGCGGTCGTCTTCATGCCGCGCAGGTCCGAACCCGCGCCCGGTTCGGTCAAGGCCAGGCATTCGGTGCGCTCGCCACGCACGGTCGGCAGCAAATAGCGTTCCCGTTGCTCGCCCTCGCAGGCGAGCAGGATGTTCGACGGCCGGCCGACGCAGGAGTAATGCAGGGCGTAATTGGTTTTGCCGAGTTCCTTCTCGTAGAGCACCCAGGAAACGGTGTCGAGGCCGCCGCCGCCGACCTCGGCCGGCATGTTGGCCGCGTACAAGCCGGCATCGATGGCCTTGGCCTTGAGCTCGCGGTGCAGCTCGTCGCGCAACACGCCGGTCTCCTCGACCTCTTTCTCGTGCGGATAGAGTTCTTTCTGGACGAACTCGCGCGTCGAGTCGACGATCAGCTGTTGTTCATCGGACAGAGAAAAATCCATGCGGCCTCCGGTCAACCGGCCGCCGCGGCCGGCCATTTCTTGGCCACGGTCATCTGCCGGAGCAGATCCAGTTGCAGGCGCAATTGCGCCAGCTGCTTCTCGGGCGGCCAGTCCGCGGGACTCGTCACAGCACTCGCGGTGATGCCGTTGAGAAAGGTCGCGACCGAGGCGAGCACTTGCTCACGCACGCTCTTGGGCCATTGCTTCGACTCCGGCCAGTGTTCGGCGAAACAGCGTGCATACAACCGCATGTATTCGCGGTGCACCCAGGCATTGAGCCGCCGCAGCTTCTTGTCGGCCGATACCTGGCCCCAGAACGCCATCCAGAAGGCACACTCGGTGAAGCGTTGCGCATCGAGCGGCAGGGCCTCGGACAGCACTTCCAGCAGACTCTTGCCACTGTGCTCGTGCTGGCGCCTCAGCCGCTCCTCGATGCGCGTGAGAATCAAACGCAGCGCGGCGAGAATGATTTCCTGTTTCGATGCGTAGTAATGCGCCACCATGCCGGTCGTGTAGCCCGCGGCCTCGGCGATCTTTGCCACGGTCGTCTGGTCGAAGCCGTTGTCCGCGACCACCTGGCAGGTCACCTGCGCGATCTCCTCGCGCCGTTTCGCATGATCCACGATTTTCGGCATACCTTTCGCCTCCTAGCGCCGGGGTTGTCCGATCGACCTGCCCGCCTCGGCCGGAACCGCGAGATTCGCCTGCGCGCGTGCGAGTGCATCGAGCTCGGCGCGGACCTCGGCTCGGATCGGTGCGGCCTTGGCGGCCGCGGTATCGACGTGTACGTGCATTTGCTCCCCGGTTGCGATCAGCGTCGGCAAGTCGCCGGACGCCCTGCCCGGGCGCAGCAGGCGGTGGAACACATGCAGGCGCTTGTCGTCGACCGCGAGGATCTGTGTCGTGACCTCGAGGGTCTCGCCCACTTTCGCCTCCGCGAGGTGCCGGACGTGACTCTCGACCGTGTAGAACATCTGTCCGTCGCGGCGATAGGCGTCGTCGACGCCGACCTTGCGGTAGAGCACGTCCATGGCATCGCCGAACAGCTGTCCGTAGCGGAAGTCGGACAGATGCTTGTTGTAGTCGACCCATTCCGGGCGCACCGTCGTGGAGACGAGATGCAGCGGCTGTCCCGGCGCCGGAGCGCGCGCAGCCGCCTCAGCTCCGGCATCCGCGTAGAGGCGTTCCTCGAGTGCACGTAGCGTCGCACCCGCGCCGATGTCGTATTGCCGCAGGACTTGTTGAATCGCGACGAGATAGTCGTCGCGCAGGCGTTCCAGCTCGCGGATCGAGCGGCCCGCCGCCTGGGCCTGTGTTCCCTCGACCATGCGATCGATCAAGGTCTCGCTGAGTTCGGGCGCCTCGAGGCGGGTCCACGGCCACTTCAGACAGGGTCCGAACTGCGCGAGCATGTGGCGCATGCCGCTCTCGCCGCCGGCGAGGTGGTAGATCATGTTCGTGCCCATCGCGGCCCAACGCAAACCCGGCCCGTAAATGATGGAGGCGTCGAGTTCACCGGTCGTCGCCACGCCGTCGTTGACCATGTGCAGGATCTCGCGCCACAGGGCCTCCTGCAGCCGGTCGGTCAAATGCCCCGGCACTTCACGCCGCACGTGCAGGGCATGCATGCCGATGTACTTGAAGAAGACGGCGGCCGCCTCGATCGACGCGGGCGCGGTCTCGGCCCCGCCGACCAGTTCGACGAGCGGCAGAAGATAGACCGGATTGAAGGGATGAGCGACCAGAAATCGCTCCGGCGCGAGCATGTCGCGGGCGAGGTCGGTCGGCGTCAGGCCCGACGTGCTCGAGGCGATCAGCACGTCCGGCGCGGCGTGGCGGCTGACTTCGGCGAGCATGCGCTGCTTGAGTTCCAACTGCTCGGGAATGTTCTCCTGGATGAAGTCGGCCTTTGCGGCCATGACGCGCAAATCGGTCGTGAACGACAGTTTTCCCTTGGGCGGCAAGGGCGCCGTGGTGAGGCGCGCCAGGGCCGGTTCGGCATTGGCGACCGCACCCCGTATCCAGGCTTCCATTTCCGGCTTGACGTCGGCGGCGATCACGTCGATGCCGAAATGCAGCGCGCGCGCCGCCCAGCCGCCACCGATCACGCCCGTCCCCAGCAAGCCCAGCGTCCGAACCTTGCGCATGCCCAACCCCCGATCTTGAGGCGTTTAATATATCATGACGGTGATATAAACGCCGCAACTGCGGCGGTCGGCAGCGCGCCGGCCCGGCTCACGGGGCCCGCGCTTCATTGCTGCAAGAGCACGGCCGAATTCGGCGTCCAGCTCAAGTACACGTCATCGCTCCAATCGATGGCCCACTCCGAGCTGCGCCGTTCGTTTTGCGCGAACACGGTCACGATCTTGCCGGACTCGGTCTTGATGCGGTAGGTCGAGCGGTTGCCGAGGTAGCCCAATTCCCAGACCGTGCCTTTGAGTTGATTGATCCGGCCGCCGGCAATCGGCTCCTTGCTGAGGCGCACCTTTTCGGGTCGCAGCGCGACCCAGACTCGCTGTCCGGCACCGAAGCGGCCGAGCTCGTCGACGAACAGCGCGCAGCCGGTCTCACCGCAACGAACCGTGATGAAGCCGGGCTCGATCGCCTCGACCGTGCCTTCGAACAGATTCGTCGTGCCGACGAAATCGGCGACGAAGCGGCTCTGCGGGAACTCGTAGATCTCCGTGGGGCTGCCCACCTGGATCACCTGACCGCGGTTCATGACGGCGATACGCGTCGACAGCGCCATGGCCTCATCCTGGTCGTGGGTCACGAACACGAAGGTGATACCCACCTGATACTGAATGTTCATGAGTTCGAACTGGGTCTGCTCGCGCAACTTCTTGTCGAGGGCGCTCAAGGGTTCATCGAGCAGCAGCACCTTGGGACGCCGGATCAGCGCCCGCGCCAAGGCCACGCGCTGACGCTGGCCGCCCGACAATTGGTGCGGCTTGCGCTTGCCCAAGTGGCCCAACTGCACCATCTCGAGCGCCTCGGTGACGCGCTTGGTACGCACGGCCGCCTCGAGCCGCAGGCGCCGCAAGCCGTAGCCGACGTTGTCCTCGACCGTCATGTGCGGGAACAGCGCGTAGGACTGGAACATCATGTTGACCGGACGCTCGTGCGGTGGGACAGCGGTCATGTCCACATCTTCGATGAGGATGCGCCCGGCGCTCGGGGTCGCGAAACCCGCCAACATGCGCAGCAAGGTGGTCTTGCCGCACCCGGAAGCACCGACGAGCGCGAACATTTCGCCCTTGAAGATGCGCAGAGTGACGTTGTCGACGGCGGTGAAACCGCCGAAGCTCTTGTTGATGTTCTCGATCACGATCTGCGGCTTGGCTTGCGGGTCGAGCCACGGCCGGTCCGTTAAATTTTTCTGTTGGGCGGAAATCATACGTTCGACATGGGAATCCTGAGTCCCGCGCCAGCCTAGAAGTCCGCCGGCGGCGTCGCGAGGCGGCGGCTCGGCGCAAAGAATGCCCGTTCGACGACCTCGGCGCGCGACATGCGCCGTTCCCAAACGAGTTCTCGATTCAAATAGATCTCCACCCAGACTGTCGATCCGAGCTTGTAGTGCGGCAAATCCACCATAGCAAGAGCGATGTTGCGCTTGCAAGTCGGCGACCAAACCGCCGAAGTCACGTTGCCGATCTCGCGCCGGCCGGCGGCGTTCGTGTAGACGAGCGCGTTGTGCGCCGGCTTGTTGCCGGCGATGTCGAGTCCGACCAGGCGACGCCGCGAACCCGCCTTCTGTTCCGCGAGCAGCGCGCGCCGGCCGTTGAAGTGCCCCTTGTCGAAATGCACGAGCCAGCCCAGCCCGAGTTCCAGCGGCGAGCGATCGCGGCCCGTGCGTATGGTCTGTTCGGCGGAAATGAAGTCCACGTGGGGGCTGATGAACCCGGCTTCGATGCGCGCGATGTTCAGCGCCTGCGAACCGATCGCCCGCACGCCGCGCGAACGTCCCGCCACCATGAGCGCATCCCAAACGGCCACTGCATCGGCAGGCGCCATCCACAGTTCATAGCCGAGATCCCCGGTAAAGCCGGTCCGCGAGACGGTCAGGGGCACGCCGGCCAGCGCGAAGTAGCCGATATCGAACGGCCGCAGGGCCTCGACACCGGCCAGCCCCGCGACCTTGAGCACTGCACAGGACGTCGGACCCTGGACCGCGAGCGCGGCGACGGTTTCGGTAATTTCCTCGATCTGCACCTCGAATCCGACCGCTGAGGCGAGCAGCCAATCGAGTTGCCGCTCGGCCGTGCAGAGTCGAAATTCGGCGTCGCCGAGCCGGAAAATCGTGCCATCGTCGATCACGTGGCCGGCATCGTTGCACCAGACGCAATAGGCGACCCGGTTCGGTTTCAACTTTGCTAGGTCACGCGTGACGAGGCGATTCAAATAGTCGACCGCATCGGGCCCGACGATCCGGTACTTGATCATCGGCGTGAGGTCGTACAGGGTCGTCGCGTTGCGGATTGCAAAGTATTCCTGTTCGACCGTCGTGAACACGTCGACGGTCGTGTAACCCGACCAGGGCACGAAGCTGTCGACTTGCGACAGCGCGCGCGCACGCTCGTGGAACGGAGTCTTGAGCAGGGGCTGGCGGAAATGCGGGGCGGGTTCGTGCGCACTCATCAGGCGGCTCCGAGCAAGACCTGGCGCGCGGCATTGCGGCCCGCGACGCCCATGACACCGCCGCCCGGGTGGCAACCGGCGCCGCACAGATAGAGGCCGGCGACGGGCGTCCGATGCTGCGCGGCGCCCGGTACCGGGCGGACCATGAAGAATTGATCGAAGGCCAGTTCACCGTGGTGCCAGTGACCGCCGTGCATGCGGAATTCGCGCTCGAGGTCCACGGGTGTCAGCAACTCCGCAGCAATCACGCTGCGGCCGAGACCGGGCGCATGCTGCTCCAAGCGAGCGAGCGCGGTTGCCAGGAACGCGGCGCGTCCGCTCTCCCAGCCGCCCTTGAGCGCATAGGGAGCGTACTGCACGATGGCCGACAAGATGTGCTGCCCGGGCGGCGCGAGCGCGGGATCGAGGTTCGTCGGGAGCGTGATCTCCATGATCGGTGCAGCCGAGAATTCGCCATATTTCGAGTGATTGTAGGCGTGCTCGATGGCTTGCATCGACGGCGCGATCAGCAGCCGTCCCGAGCCACGGTCGGCGGCCAGCCCCTTGAACCGGGGCGCGGCGTCGAGCGCGAGATGCAGCTTCGCGGCGAGGCCGCGCGTTCGCAAATGATCGACACGCCGGACGAACCCGGCGTCCAAATGGCGGGCTCCGAGCAGTCGCAGGAAGGTCGTCTTCGGATCGGCGCTGGAAACCACCGTGGCGGCGCAATAGCGCTCGCCGGACTCGAGTTCGACGCCGTTGGCACGGTCATCACCGACCAGGATGCGCGCGACCGGCGCAGACAGGCGCAGCTTCGCGCCGGCAGCGCTCGCGGCTTTGGCGAGTGCCTCGCTCAGCGCGCCGAGACCGCCGAACGGTTGCGCCAGACCCGTTGCGCCGGCATTCGCCTCGGCGGCGAGCCGATAAAGCAGGGTCAGCACGGTACCCGGCGAGCGCGGTCCAAAGTTCGTACCCAGGATCGCATCAAAGGCGATTGCGCCCTGTAAGGCCGGCGCAGCAAACCGCTCCTCGAGCAAGTCGTAGACGTTCATGCCACCGATACGCAGCAATTCCCGCATATCGGTCCTTCCTAAGCGGCGGACAGCCCAAGCCAGGCGCAGCAGCGCGAGACGATCCGACCAGTCCGGCGTGCCTAGGCGTGGCGGAACGCGCGCGAACAACGGTACGAGCGCGGCGGCATAACGCTCCATGCGGGCCTGGTATTCAGCATAGGCGGCGGCGTCGTTCGCCGATAAACCGGACGCACCCGGTCCGATCGCCATCGGTTCGGCACCCTCGAGCAGGGCCGTGGTCGGCAAGCGGGAACCCGCGAGGCGCAGACCATGAGACTCGAGCGCCAGTTCGCGTTGCAGTTCCGCCGGCATCAAATGCAACAAGTGGGCACCCGCCGAGACGCGAAACCCGGGTGCGAACTCGCGCGTCGTCGCGGCACCTCCGACGCGCATCCCAGCCTCGAGCACCAGCACGGAACGACCGCTGCGCGCGAGCAGGGTCGCGCAGACGAGTCCGTTGTGGCCCGCGCCGATCACGATGGCATCGAAGCGCTGACCGCCCGCGCCGACCGTCCTGCCCTGCTGCGCCATCCCGGTAGGCACGGGTGCAGCGCCGACCGCGCTCACGACAGCTTGCCGAGATCGCGCAGCACGGCGCGCGCAGCATTGGCGCCCGGCGCGCCCATGACGCCGCCGCCGGGATGCGTGCTCGAGCCGCAGAGGTAGACACCACGCACCGGTGCGCGGTATTGCGCACAACCCGGGATCGGCCGGTTGAACAGCAGCTGGTCCATGGTCAATTCGCCCTGAAAGATGTTGCCCTCCGTCAAGCCCACTTCGTTCTCGATGTCCCAGGGCGTGCGGATTTCGGCGTGCAGGATCAGTTCCTTGAAGTTCGGGCTGTGCCGCGCGATCGTCTCGATCACGGTGTTGCCGAAGGCCTGGCGCTTCGCTGCGTCCCACGGCCCGTCGGCCAGCTCGTAGGGACAGTACTGGACGAACACCGACATGTAATGCTTGCCGTCCGGCACCATCGAAGGATCGATCTGCGAGGGAATCAACATGTCGATGTAGGGCGCACGCGACCAACGTCCGTCCTTCCAGTCATCATAGGCGCGCTCCATCATCTCGAGCGTGTCCGTCACGTGCATATCGCCGCGCGTGCAGGGCGCGCCGTCCGGAATCGCAGGGAAGCGCGGCAGGCCGTCGAGCGCGATGTTGAGTTTGCCGGACGAGCCGCGAATCTTGAAATGACGGACCTGGCGCAGGAACTCGTCGGGCAGATCCCCAGGCGCCATCGTTTGCAGAAAGGTGCGTTTCACGTCCAGGTTCGAGAGCACGAGCGGCGCGGCGATTTCTTCACCGTCTGCGAGCACGACGCCGCAGGCACGTTCGCCGCGGACACGGATCTGGGCGACCGGCGCGGCCACGCGGATCGTGCCGCCGCTCGCCTGCAACGAGGCGCCGAGCGCGTTGCTGATCGCGCCCATGCCGCCGCGCGCGAAACCCCAGGCCCCGACGGTGTCGTCGATGTCTCCCATGTAGTGATGCAGGAGCACATAGGCTGTGCCCGGCGAGCGTGGCCCCAACGCGGTGCCGATTATCGAACTGCCGGCAAAATGCGCCTTGACGATCTCGCTCTCGAAGTACTCGTCGAGAAAATCCGCGGCGCTCATCGTCCAAAATCGCAGCGTATCGTACATACGCTCCTCGCCGAGACCGTGGAAGCGCCGCCCCAGGTAGAGCAGCTCCTGGATGTCGCGCGGCTTGAACGAGGTCGGATCCGGCGGCTCGCGCATCAGCAGCGGCTTGATGAACTTGCATTGCCGCATGACGTCGCGCGAGTACCGGTCGTAGGCTTCGGCGTCGCGCTTGGAATGGCGCGCGATCTCACGGCGCAGGGCGTCGTGATTGTCATAGAGGGCGAGATGGCCGCCATCCTGCATCATCGTACAACCGCCCTCATAGGGAATCACCTGCAGCCCGAACTTCGGCAGTTCCAGCGTGCGGATGATTTCCGGGCGCAGCAGACTGCAGACGTAGGAACAATTCGAATACGTGAAGTCCTCATAGAGGCGCCGGCTGACCGCGGCACCGCCGATATAGGGCTGGCGTTCGAGCACGAGTACGCGCAAACCCGCGCGCGCCAGATAGCAGGCGGCCACGAGGCCGTTATGGCCCGCACCGACGATGATCGCGTCGTGGCCGGTGCCGCGCCGCCCGTTTGTCGCCGCCACCCGGGCGCCGCTCAAGCGGGCACTTTATGGCTCGCATCGGCCGCTTGCAGCGTCGCGTCGACCGCGGTCTCGAATGCGCGCAGCGTGTCGGCGAGACAGACGGCATCATGCGCCGCCGACACGAACCACGGCTCGCGCGAATCGGGTTCGCAGAGCACGCCTTCATCATGCAAGACCTGCGCCATGGCGTCGTAGAACGAATAGTCGCTGCTCTTCCAGGCGCGGTAGTTGCGTGGCGGCTCGTGCGCGAAGTACAGGCCGCTCATCGACGGGTGGCCGACGAAGCTGTGCGCGATGCCGCGGGCGGTGAGGATGCTGCGCATGCCCTGACGCAGGCGCGTGCCGTAGTCGGCGATGCGCTCCAGGGCGTCGGTCTCGTCGAGGATCTGCAGGGTGCGCTCGGCTGCGGCAAGCGAGACCGAATGCGCGGTGTAGGTGCCGCCGTGGGCGACGCCACGACCGATCTTGCGCATGATCGGTGCGCGCCCCGCGAGCACGGAGATCGGATAGCCGTTGCCGACCGCCTTGGCGAAGGTGCAGAGGTCGGCGTGCACGCCGTAGAGTTCCTGTACGCCGCCACGGGCGACGCGAAACCCCGTCTTCACCTCGTCGATGAGCAGGACGACGCCATGTTGATCGCACAAGGCGCGCGCCGCGCGCAAGTATTCCGGCTCCGCCGCGATGCCGAGGCAGTTGCCCATGATCGGCTCGATCAGGAGGCAGGCGATCCGATCCGCCTTGCGCTTGAACAAATCTTCGAGTTGGTTCGCGTCGTTCGCCTGCACGAAATGCGCGAAGCTGCGCGAGGAGATCGGTATGCCTTCGCTGTAGGGCCGCACCTCGGGATCTCCCACCTCGCTCCACTTGTCCATCGGTGTGTACCACATGGCGGCGTCGAACAGGCCGTGATACCCGCCTTCGAGGATCACGTAGTCATCCTTGCCGGTGTGAGCGCGCGCCAGGCGCAGGCCCGCCATGACGGCCTCGGTGCCGGAATTCGAGAAGCGCACGAGTTCGGCGGCCGGCACCATCTTGGCGATCCGGTCCGCGACGATCAATTCGCGTTCCGTCGAGAGGGCGAACACGCCACCGACCTCGATGCCCTCGCGCGCCGCCGCGTCGACGCGCGGATCGGCGTAGCCGAGTATTCCCGGGCCGTAACCCATGCGATAGTCGACGTACACGTTGTCGTCGAGATCCGTGATGCGGGCGCCGCGTCCGTGCTTGACGTAGATCGTGCGCTCCTCCCCCCAGTAGCGAAAATTCGACGCGACACCGAGTGGCAAGCGTTGCACGGCACGGCGAAAATGCGCGTTGTTCTTGCTCAGATCTCTGGCCACGGGTAAGCCCTCCGATGAAGATTATCGTGCGCGACCGTAGCACTCCGCGCGATGCCTCGTCCAGCAGAACTTATATGTTCATATAAATTAGCTGATTACTCTGTTTTATAGGCTCAGAATCGCTTGCTAACCGTCGTCGCCGGGGCTACATTATATAGTCATATAAAGGTGGCGGAGAACTTTATGCTGCAGCCCGCAATAGCCCCCGGGGTCGCGACGCCGGACGTCGCCACGCCGGACGTCGCGCCGTCCACCACCAACCTGCCGCGGGCTCTGCCAGCCTGGGTGTATCACAACGCAGAATTGAACCGGCTTGAACTCGAGCGGATTTTCATGCCGAGTTGGCAGATCGTTTGCCACATCAATTCGATCCCGAAATCAGGCGATTACGAGACATTCGACCTCGGGCCGGAGAGCGTGCTGGTGCTGCGCGATCGCGATGGCGCGATCAAGGCTTACTACAATGTTTGCCGACACCGCGGTGCGCGCTTGCTCGATGGCGGCGGCAATTGCCCGGGTCCGATCACTTGCCCGTATCACGGCTGGAGCTACCGGCAGGACGGTACGCTCGTCGGCGTGCCGATGCGCGACAGCTTTCCCGGCATCGACCGCGCTGACTTCAGCCTCAAACCGGTGCGCGTCGACGTCGCCTTCGGCTTCGTGTTCGTCGCCTTGCGTGGTGATCCGCCGCCGGTCGCGAAAGTCTGGGGACCGCTGATCGAGGAATTCGCACCGTATCGATTCGAAGACATGGTGCCGCTCGGTCCGATTACCTACGACACCTGGGACGTCGACTGGAAGATCGCCATCGACAACTACCTCGAGTCCTATCATGTGCCCATCGGTCACCCCGGATTGAACCGCATGTTCACACCTGATTACGAGGACCAAGCGGCCGTCACTTCGGTCGCGCGCGGGGTCAGCTGGCTGCGCGAGCAAGAGTCCTCGCAATGGTCGGAGCGCATGTACCAGCGCTTGGTCGGCGGCATTGCGACGCATCTGCCCGAAAAGCTGCGCCGTAGCTGGCGCTTCTACAGCGCACTGCCCAACCTCGGGCTCGATGTGTTTCCGGAGCAGATGGATTTTTTCCAGGTGCTGCCGAGCGGACCCGGTAAGTGCGTGATCCGCAGCGGCCTGTTCGGCCTGCCGGATGCGCGCCCCGAGATGCGCGCGTTGCGCTTCCTCAGCAACCGGATCAACACCCAGGTCAACGCTGAGGATCGCTGGCTATGCCAGCGTGTGCAACGAGGACTGTCCTCGAGCAGCTACGAACCCGGCCCCTTGTCGGTACTCGAGCGCTGGATGCTGGAATTCCATCATCTGTTGCGCGGGCGAATTCCCGAGATAAGATTGTCCAAAGCGCCGGCGCACTTCGCTTAGGAGCCTAGGCGGCCAACATGCGCGAGGAAGGACTCGTTCGAGCGGTAGACGCGGCGCGATCGCCGACCTCGTAGCGCGACATCAACTGACTCAGGTTCCCGGATTGCTCGGTCAGGGATTGGGCCGCCGCCGCGGCCTGCTCGACCAGCGCAGCGTTTTGCTGCGTCCCCGCGTCCATCGACATCAAGGCTTTGTTCACCTGATCGATACCGGAAGCCTGTTCTTTGCTGGAAGCGGCAATCTCGGCCACCACCTCGGTCACCTTTTTTACGCCCGTGACGATCTCTCGCAACACGGCCCCTGAGGCGTCGACGAGCTTCGATCCTTCCTCGACCTTGCTGACCGATTCTTCGATCAAGCCTTTTATTTCCTTCGCCGCCGCGGCACTGCGCGAGGCGAGATTACGGACCTCGGAGGCCACGACCGCGAAGCCGCGGCCCTGCTCGCCGGCGCGCGCCGCTTCGACCGCCGCGTTCAACGCCAAGAGGTTGGTCTGAAAAGCGATTTCGTCGATCACCCCGATGATGGCCGCGATCTTCTTTGACGAAGCGTTGATCTCGCTCATGGCACCGACGGCCTGCTGCACGACGGCGCCGCCTCGCTCCGCTTGATTGCGCGCCGCCAGCGCCAGCTGACTCGCTTGCACCGCATTGTCCGCATTATTTTTCACCGCTGCGGTCATCTGTTCCATCGAAGCGGCGGTCTGCTCCAGATTGGAGGCCTGTTGCTCGGTGCGCGCGCTCAGATCGATATTGCCCTTGGCGATCTCCTGCGCGCCCGTGCCCACTTCCGCAGCGACCAGGGACATGGAACGGATTGCATCGCTCATGTTGCTCACGATCTGATTCATGCCGACCGCGAGTTTCTTGAAGAAGCCTTGCTTGTCGGATTCGTCGATCCGGGCCGTCAGATCCCCCTCGAGGGCGCTCGTGACCGTGCGCTGCACGTCCTCCTCGACCGCGACTTCCGCCGTGCGGTCGATCCACTGCACGACCGTACCGAGACGCACGCCGTGAGCATCCACGACCGGGTTGGCAATGACCCGCAACGTAGCCGCCCCCAGCGTGATATCCGCGGTATGCGTACCGGTCAGACTGCCAAGCAGGTTGCGTTGGTCCGAGGGCACGCGATGGAATGAGTCAAAGGATGCGCCAACGATGCGTTCGGCATCGAACTGCGGCAGCTGCTTGCGAATTTCCGTCGCCCGCAAGCGGAATATGTTGGTGCCGAACTCGTTGGTGTAAATGATCTCACCTTCCGTATCGGCGAGCATGACGCCGACCGAGACCCGGTCCAAGGCGGTACGGATTCGCGCGTTCTCCGATGCTTCCGCATGGTCACGGACGGCGCGCTCCCGCAGGCTGCGCTGCATGGTTTCGAGCGATTCCAGCACGAGGCCGGTCTCGTCGCTGCGCATCCGGTCGATCTGATTGTCGAGTTTGCCTTCGGCCACGGCCTGCGCAATCTTGACGGCATGGTTGAGCGGCTGCGTGATCGAGCGCGTCGTCAACACGCACGATATGACTCCGAACAACATACAGGTGATTGCAATGGCGATCTGCACTTCGGCCGCACGCGTGCGGGTTACGGCAAGCGCCTTCTCGGCGCCATCGACTCGCCCGCTCGCCGCGTTGCCGAGTGCCTCGCTGGCTTTTTCCATGCCGTGCACGGCCTCTTTGAAGACACTCAGCTGGCCGTTGGCCTCCTGAGTCGTCTTGATCTGACCCGAGCGGATCCGTGCGCAGATCTGCTCGAATCCCTTCGTGTACGTGCCCAAGCCCGTCATCAGTGCCGCTAGATTCCGATCGTCGTCCGGGGTCAGATCGAGCTTCCCGGCCGCTGCGAGCTCCGTGCTCAGTGCAGCGTTGGTCGCATTCCATTGCACGCCATAAGCCGCGAATTTCTCGCTGTCGGCCAGGTTGATGAACATGTCTTTCTCGAAGCGGCGTTCGTTCAGCACCAGGCGTTCGACGGACGCTGCACGCTGCGCGAGCCGCATGTCGTTGGCAACCGCGCGCTGGGCGGTCGAGAACATCGTGTTCAGACCGATGACGCCGACGGCCGCGCAGCCAAATAAGAGCGCCAGCAGCAGCCCAAAGCTCATGCCTAGACGACCTAAGATCGATACGTTCTTGAACATTGCTTGCCTCATGGTGCGCTGCACGGGGTATATCGGCTTAATCCGCCGTGCACGGATTGCAAGGTTCAGATCACCCGGGACGATCTCGTCTTGGTTGTATCGGCGCGTTTGCAATTCCCTTGATTGCTGACTCAAAATCGCAGCGTGGCGGCAAGATTTGCGCGCCAGCGATTCGGTACTGCATCCGAATCGGGATTCAGCTGGCGCGCCATTTCGGCGGTGAGTTCCAGGGGGCCGATGCTGAGCATGCTGCGCCCCACGGAGGCACGAGCGCCGAGACCGACCGAATTGCCGATTTCGGTCGGATGCACGAATCCCACCGGCTGCAGATTCACGACCTCGCCGCGCGCGGCAAAGCCATACGGCTGCAACAAGGTGCTCCCGTCGCCATGCTGCCACGAGAACAGGCGCTGCACTTCGGCGCGAACAACCCAGCCGCGATCGCCGCTGAAGTCGGCGAAATCGTAGGCCGAGAGATCGTTCGGACCGCCGAGCACGAACTTTTCGGCGAGCAACAGCGGACGCCCGGCGACATACTGACCGCGGCCGGTCAGACCGAGAGCGAAGTCGCGCGGCAGGTCGTGGAGCAGCGAGCCGTGCCACTCCCATTTCGTGAAAACATCGGACGCACCGGGCTGCGACAGGGGTACCGTCACGCTCGCCTGCGCAGGCCCACGGCTGCCGAACGCGTCGAGACCTTGCGAGAAGTCGACGCCGAAGGTCAGCTCGGTCGACCCGCCGAAGCGATGCCGCGTGTCGAGCCCGAGGCGCAGCACCCGCAAGTGATCCGCGTAGAGGCTGTTGGCGAAGGGGTTGGCGAGTTGAAACTCGGCTGTCGCATCGTACCCCGCAGCGACGCTGAGACTCGTTGCGGAGCTCTTCAAGAGCGGATACTCGAAGCGAATCGCGATACGCCGAAACGCCCCCGCCGTGTCCAGGAACGCGTTGCCGAAGTCGCTGCCGCCCGCGGTCAGCGGCGGATTGCTCATCGCCCAGATGTAATGGAGGTCGAATTCGGCGCCCGAGGTGCCGAGGTGGCCGCGCACGCCGGTGTCGAGGTAACGGTGGGGCGAATCGGACAACAAGGGATCGACATCGACGGCCGCGCTCGCCGTAGCGTAGATCTGATCGATGGTGCGTGTCGCGTTGTAAGCGGCCGACACGGTGGCCGACGTTCGGCCGAGCAGCGACGGCAGGTAATCGTCGACGGCAGCGTAGCCCGAGATCCTACGATAATGACCTTTGAGCACGAGAATCACGCCGCCTGCGACGGTGCCGGGCTGCAGCGTTGCCTTCAGGTCGGCGGTCGGCAACTCATTGGCGAGCAATACCGCGCGTTCGTAGCCGGCGGTCGTGATGTTCCGCTGACCAACCAGCGGCAACAGGAAACCCAGTACGCGCGCGCGCAAAGGACGCGGCACGCCTTCGGCATCGATCTGCTCGATGAAGCCGTGCACGATACGGATCCTGAACTCGCCGCCCTCCGGCACTTCTTGCGGCGGCAGCTCCACGTGCGCGAGAAAATGGCCGTGCTCGACGTACAGCCGTTCGAGACGCTGCGCGGCCGCGCGCACGGCCTCGAGACCGACGCGGTGATCGCGCAAGGGCGCCAACAACCGCTCAGACCGCCGCGCCAGCGCCGGATCGCCGTCCTCGACCCTGAATCGCCCGATCGTCAACACGACTTCGGTCGCGACCGGCACCGGTGCGGCCGGTAACGGCGCGGACGGCGCCGCCGCAGCCGGCGCTGCGAGCGGCACTGGGGCGGTCGGGGACTGCGCCAGGCAGGTTGGGGAGAGCAGCAGCCCCCAACAGAGCAGCGCACCAAGGCCGCGCGCCGCTTCTTTCCCCGCAATCCTCAGCCGAGATTGATCCAAGCCGACTTCGTCTGTGTATATCCGAGGAAACTCTCGAGGCACTTGTCCCGTCCGTGGCCCGACTGCTTGTAGCCCCCGAACGGTTGGGTCATGTCGCCATGGTCGAAGCAGTTCACCCAGATCACACCCGCCTCGAGATCGCGCACGGTCTTATGAGCCACATTCAGATCGCGCGTCCAAACGGACGCGGCCAGGCCGTAGATGGAGTCGTTCGCAATCCGCAGCGCATCGGCGAGCCCATCCACGACGATCGTGGCGGCCACGGGACCGAAGATCTCCTCGCGTGCGATGGTCATCTCGTTGTTGACCCCTGAGAACAGGGTCGGGTTCACGAAGGCGCCCGCGCCGTCGGGCGTCGTGCCGCCGAACTCGAGCTTGGCACCCTCGGCTTTGCCACGTCCGATGTAGTGCAGTACCCGCGCCCGGTGCGCCGCCGTCACCAGCGGTCCCAAGTTGGTCGCCGGGTCGAGCGGATCGCCGGCGATATAGGCCGTCCGACCCCGCTCGATGAAGCGTGCGAGGAATTCCTCGGCGATCGGCTTGTCGACGAGCAGACGCGAGCCGGCATTGCAGACCTCGCCCATGTTGCCGAAGATACCGTTGATCGCGTAGCTCACCGCCACGTCGAGATCCGGCAAATCGGCGAGGAAGATTTGCGGCGACTTGCCGCCGCACTCGAGGCTGACGCGCTTCATGTTCGATTGGCCCGCATAGACGAGCATCTGCTTGCCGATCTCGGTCGAACCCGTGAAGGCGATCTTCGCGACGTCGGAATTGAGCGCGAGCGCGGCGCCGGCCGCCTCCCCATATCCGTTGACGACGTTGAACACGCCGGGCGGGCCGCCCGCCTCGACGAACAGCTGCGCCATGAGCGGGCCGGAGAGCGGCGACTGCTCAGCGGGCTTCAGCACGACCGAATTCCCGGCCGCGAGCGCAGGCGCGACCTTCCAGGCCGCCATCAGCAGCGGATAATTCCACGGCACGATGCAGCCGACGACGCCCAACGGCTCGCGCAAGATATAGTGGAATGCATCGGCGGCCGTCGCGGTCACGGTGCCGTCGATCTTGTCGATGAGTTCGGCGAAATAGGCGAAATTGGCGGCCGCCGCCGGCACGTCGATCGCCACCATGTCACGAATCGGCTTGCCCATGCACAGGGTGTCGAGCAGGGCGAAGCGTTCGGCGTTCGCCTCGATCAGCTGCGCGAACTTCGTCAGCACCGCCATGCGCTCGCGCGGCGCCTTGCGACTCCAGACCCGCGCGTAAAAGCTGCGCTTCGCGGCCGCGACGGCGCGGTCGATGTCGGCCGCGGAACCGGCACTGACCTCGGTGATCACCTGACCGGTCGCAGGATTGACCACCGCGAGCCGTTCCGGCGACAGGGAATCGACGTACTCGCCGTCGATGAAATGACGCGGCTCGAAACGCAGCTTCGCGGCCCGGTCGTGCCAATCAGCGGTCGTCAAGGAAAGTAGGCTCATCATCTTGCTCCTGATTGTGATGCTGCCGGCGGCCCGGCGCATTATAGTGATGAATCATAGTGACAAATCAGCGGAAGATCGGTGCGCCTTCACGACCGCGGTCGCGCTGCAGGGCCGGGATCCGGCGACGTAGCCACTCGCGAAACGTGAGTTCCGCACCGATCGCGACTGCGCGATGCGTCGGCTCATAACCGAAGGCGACGACGTTTTGCTGGACGGATTCCGCCAGGAGCCCAACCTCAGGGCCCAGCCACGGCCCCAAACGGCCGGCAAGATACCGCAGCGCCTGCGCCACCGCCGGATCGATGCAATAGCTGAGCTCGATGCCGCGGATCTTGCTGCGTCCGGGCGCAACCGGCAGGACCTGTCGCAAGGACAGCCCGTCGGGTCGCCGTTCGATGAACTGGTTCGGCGGCAGAAAGGACCGCTGCCACAGAAAATCGCCGTCGCGTGCGAGCGTGCGGGCGCAGGCCGCGTAGCGTGCGCTGGACCAGCCGGCATGCGCGCGCAAGTGCGCATGCCAAACGAAGGCCTGCCATGCGCCCTCCTCCGGCAGCAGCAAGGCCGGGGCGAGCCAGTATGCCGGGGTCGCAGCGACAATCGTTTGCGGCCATGCGAGCGACAGCCATTGCGCGACCAGAATCTTCCAATCGGCCCGCACCTCGGTCTCGGTCGGCACGGCGAGCTGTTGAGCGGGCCCGGCGGCGGCTTCGCCGAACCAGGCGTCGCGCAGCGCGAGTGGCGGCACGGTGCCGCTCGCGCGCACGAATGCCAGATCCCGCAGGATTTGCAGATCCATGCCCGCCAAGCTCACCGCCGCCGCGGTCGGCTCGGCCGATCCATCCCAGGCGAAGTGAAGTCCGTGGATCCGACACTCGATGCCGGACGCGAAGCGCCCCCGATCGGCGGGCGAGAGCCGGTGGGGCACGAGCGGACAACTATCGCGGAATGCGCGGACCAGGCCGTCGCGCGCGCGCACGAGCAGAACCCGCTCGGTACCGATGTCGGCGCTGAGAAAATCCCCCGGCGCGGCGACTTGCCCGCGATGCCCGGCAAGCTGCCAGGTGCCGTCGAATAATTCGCTCTTTTCCTGCGCCAGCAGCGCGGCATCGTCGAAACTCCAGCGCGGCAGCGGGCGGCCTGGATCACCGCCGCCATCAGCCGGCTCGGCGAGAGCGCGACCGGGGGCAAACTCCCCCGGGAAAATCGAGCGCAAATAGGCCATGCAACGATGTTTGGCCGCCGCGCGATCGATCGTGACTTCGGACTGAAAGGCGAAGCCCTGCCAGAGGATTTCGAGCACGCCGATTAGCCCGAGCGCGATGCCGTCCGGATCCAGTTGCGCCTGCCGCGTGTCGGCGATCAAGCGCTCGATCAAGGCACGCACGAGCGCAGCAAAGCGCTCGTCCTTCTGGCCGCAAATGTCGTAGTATTCTTGCCGAGAAGAGGCTTCGCCCCAAAAGGCGTACCAGACGGAGACCTTGCGCGGACTGGCAATGTCGGGGTCGAGATAGAGGTCGACGAGCAGCTCGAGCGCGGCAACCGGCCGTCCCTGGAGTCGAGCGACCGGGACGAGCACACGCTCCTCGAATTCGGCGGCGAGAAACCCCAGCGAGGCGACCAACATCGCCGCCTTGGAATCGAAGTAGAAGCGGACGATGCCCGGCGACATTTTGGCGATCGCCACGACCTTCTCGACCGTGGTCCGCGAGGGGCCGTACAGATGCAAGGCTGAAATGCAGGCATCGATGAGGCGCTGGCGTTGGCGGCTGTTCGTGGAACGTGCCCGCGGCGCGGGCGAGACCGCCGTTTTTTTCTTCAGTGCGGGCACTTGCGAAGGGACCTCTAGATGAGCGGAAGCGGGGATTGGTTCAAACGGCACGGCAAGTGGTTGATCATCCTTCCCCCGCTTCTGTTCCTGTTCGTTTTTTTTCTCATTCCCTTCGCCTACGCGTTCCGGATCAGCCTCGCCGACATGGCGCTACGGATGCCTCCCTACACGGACATTCTATCGGTCAGCCGCGATGCGCACATCAATCTGAGCTTGAATCTCGGCAACTTCAAGTACCTGTTCACCGATGAGGTCTATGGTCTCTCCTATCTCTACTCGCTGAAGACGGCGTTCTTTTCCACGTTGATCTGCCTCGCGCTCGGCTATCCCATGGCCTACGCGATCGCACGCACGTCGAAGAGCACGCAGAGCATTTTGCTGCTGGTGATCATTCTACCGTTTTGGACGTCGTTTTTGCTGCGGGTCTACGCCCTCGAGGGAGTCATCCGCGAGAATGGGCTGCTCAATTCGGCGCTGCTCTGGCTCGGCCTGATCCACGAGCCGCTGCAGATCATGCACACGACCGTCGCGGTCTACCTCGGGATCATTTATTCGTACCTGCCGTTCATGGTGTTGCCGCTGTTTGCAACCCTGGAAAAGCTCGATCGCTCGCTGCTCGAGGCATCCGCGGATCTGGGCAGCCCGCCCTGGCGATCGTTTCTCGACGTCACGCTACCGCTGTCCATGCCCGGTGTGATCGCCGGTTCCATGCTGGTATTCATTCCCGCGATCGGCGAATTCGTGATCCCGACGCTGCTCGGCGGACCGGACAACCTGATGATCGGACGCGTGCTCTGGGACGAGTTCTTCGGCAACCGCGACTGGCCCGTCGCCTCGGCGGTGGCGATCGTCTTCCTGGTGCTGCTGGTCGGTCCGATTGCGGTCTATCAACATTACAGCACGCGGGAAGCCGAGGCCTGAGCATGCAAGACCGCCCCTCCCTGCCGCTGCTGACCATTCTCTGCCTCGGTATCGCAATCATCTACGTGCCGATCCTCGTGCTGATCGCTTACTCGTTCAACGCCTCCTCGCTCGTGAGCGTCTGGGGCGGCTTCTCGACGACCTGGTACGCCCAGCTCGTGCACAATGATCAGATCCTGGAAGCGGCCTGGCTGTCGCTCAAGATCGGCGTCGTCGTGTCGACCGGAGCGGTGCTGCTCGGCACGCTCGCGGCAATCGCGCTCGTGCGCTTTCGCCGTTTCCGCGGGCGGCTGCTGTTCACCGGCATGATCAATGCACCGCTCGTCATGCCCGAAATCATCACCGGAATCACGCAGCTGCTGTTGTTCGTCTCGATGCTGCATTTGTTCGGCTGGCCGCACCGTGGCTTCACGACGATCGTGATCGCACACATCGTGTTCTGTACGGCCTACGTCACGGTCACGGTCCGCTCGCGCCTGATCTCGGCAGACCGCGCACTCGAAGAGGCGGCGATGGACCTCGGCGCGGGACCCGTGCGCGCATTCCTCGACACGACGCTGCCCGGGATCGCGCCGGCGCTGGTGTCGAGTTGGCTGCTGAGTTTCACCCTGTCGCTCGACGATCTCGTGATCTCGAGCTTCGTCTCGGGTCCCGGTGCGAGCACGCTGCCGATGGTGATCTTTTCCAAGGTGAAGCTCGGCGTCAGTCCCGACGTCAACGCGCTGGCGAGCCTGATCATCTGCGCGGTCGGCGTCTGCGTGCTCGTCGCCGGTTACCTGATGCGCAGCAGCGAGCGGCGGCGCATCGCCGAGATGCAGGCGGCGGAATCCTAGCCGCCTCGCGCGAGGATTTTATCGACGCCCGAAGCGCCACTCGAGTGTCCCAGCATAGAGCGTGCCGACGTTATTCGGTACACCGCGGAAAAAATCTGCGCCCGCCCCAAATTCCAGGCCGCGCCAGACCCGGTAGGCGATACCAACCCCGAGCGTCAAGCCACCGCCCGCGTGGGTATTGTCGAAACGCTCGTCCAAGGCCCGCACGGCGGTCTTGGTATCCCAGAGGAACGCGCCGATCCGCGGGTCGAGCATGAGCTTGGGCGCGAGTTCAACGCGCGGACGAAATGACAACGCATAGATGTTGCCGTAGCCGCGGATTAGCTCTGTGGTGTCTTGCAATAGAGGCAGAACGCTCGCCGAGGTCGGCACCGTGCCATTCAGGGTGGCGACGTTCGCACTGCGATGTGTGTAGTCGAACTCGAGGTCGGCGTGCGGCGCCAGTTCATAGCCGATGTACAGCGTACCGGCGGGTTCCGACTCGCCGGTGCTTGCCGACAATCCCGAGTAGCCGAGCGCCGCAAGTCCAGCATCGATGTTTCCGGTATGCAAGCGAGTCGTCATGCTGCCGAAGCGGATTCCGACGTAGACCGGCTCGAGCCACGCGAACGAGCCACCGACCGCGGTGCCGCCGGCCGGCGGCTGATCCGCCCATGCAGGTTTGCCGGCAAGCAGGAGACTCACGGCGACGCCGCCCATCAGGCTGACGACGCCAAGATGAACGGCCTGGCGACGCCCCGGAGCCCGCCCCATCCCGCGCCACCGCAGCATCGCCAGCAGCCCCAAGAGGAAAATGACCGGCCAAGTCATCAAGCCGCCGCCCGAGTGCGCCGTCACCGTCACGGTCACCAAGGTCGCCGACAGCACGGCCGTCGCCGTGGCGCTGCCGCCGTTGCCCGTACAGGTGAGCGTGTAGCTGTAGCTACCGGCGCTCGTCGGCGTGACGCTTTGCGTGCCGCTCGTCGCCTCGGCACCGCTCCAGGCACCGCTGGCCGTACAGGATTTCGCATTGCTGCTCGACCAGGATAGCGTCGCGCTGGTGCCGGCCGTAATCGCGGTCGGACTTACGTTCAGGGCCACGGTGGGTGCCTGAGGGGACGCGACGGAGACTGCAAACCCCAATGAGTTCTTGGCTGCGGTATAGCTGCTGTTACCCGCAAAACTCGCGCTGAGCGTCGTCACACCGGTCTGCGCGGGCGTCAGTGAACACGCGGCCGTTCCCGCCGCATTCGTGGCGGCGGTACAGCTCGAGGAGCCCAGCGTGAAGACCACGCTTTGGCCCGACACAGCGCTCGTCGGGCTGGCGGAGGCATCGTACAGCGATGCGATCACCGTGACGGGTAGATTCACGGTGCCGGCCTCCGGGCTGGCATTCAAGCTGAGGAAGCTCGTGTGCTGGCCGGCACTCCAGGTCAACTGCACCGTGTTCGAGTTCAGACTCAGGCTGTTGGCGGTCGTGCCCGCAGTGACCGTATCGCTGCCCGCGTGCTCGGCCGTGTATTGCAACACCGCCTTGCCGTCGGCATCGGTGTCGACCACCTTGACCTGAGCGTTGGCTCCCTGGACGACGAAGTACACCGGCAGGCCCGACGGCGCGCTCACATTCTGCAGCGTGGCCGTGAAGGTTTCCGTGCTGCCTTGGGCAGGACTGGGTGCAACCACCGTGGGCGTCAGACTCAGCGCCGGCGCGGGACTGGTCGGTGCGAACGTACAACCGCCGGTGCTGTTCGCGAGCCGATAAACCGTGTCGTAGTGCGCCGAGTATAGACAGCCGTCGGGACCAGCGACACCCACACCGGGGGAGACCGTCGCGAGCACCGTCGTCTGGGTCGGATTCGCGATGGACACTTCGGATAGCACACCCGCCGGGTCGACCAGCAGGGACTGGGCGCTGCCGTCCGCATTCGTGGCACCGATCGCGATGCCGCTCTCGGTCGTGATTCCCGCCACTGGCGAGACCGTGACGCTGGCGGCGTTGGTCGCAGACACCTGCTCCACGGTGGATGGACTGCCGAAGGCCAGAACGTAGATCGTGCCGTTCGGCGCAAACGCGATCGCACCGTTCGGTGAACTCGGCAGCGTGGTATAGGGGACCACCGAGGTCGGGCGGGACGTGTCGGTGCCGGCCGGGTCGACGAGCCGGAACAGCGAGGCATTATTGGATCCCGCCCCACTGCATTCATCATCGAAGAAGAGATCGCCGCTCAAGGGATCGACCGCAAGGCTGGAAGGACAGGTGAGACCCGAGGCGACGACGCGCAGCGAGGCGCCGGTCGTGGGATCGACTTGGATGATGTCGCCGGTGGTAAAGTCTCCCGTGGTCGCTTTCTGCGTGGCGTAGAGGTTGCCATCCGCGGTGAAGACGAAATTGGCAATCGTCAGGTTGAGATTGCTGAGGAGATTGGCGGTCGAGACACTGCCGCCGGACAGCCCGGTCTCATAGACGCCGCCGGTGACGAAGTCGGATTCCAGCACCGCGCCTGAGGGAGCAAATGCGGGGAAGTTGGCCCCCGAACAACTCCAATTCACGTTGCCGAAATAAAAGGACGGAGAGGCGGGCAAGCCCGTCATCAAAGGCGTGATGCTGTAGCCGCTCGCCGCAACCGGCACCAGCCCGACATTGCAGGCCGTCGCGGTGCTGTTGCTGTAGGTGACGGTCGCCGTGCCGGGGAAGGACAGATTCCCGTCCGTCACATCGACCGCGCTGAACGTCACGGTCTCGTTCACCTGGTCGGTGGCCGTGAATTGTATTTGGCCGTTGGCATCGGTGACCGTCGGCGTTGGCCCGGTCAAAACCGCATGGGCACCGCCGGCCGATACGCTGACGGTTTTTCCAGGGGTCGGCCGGTTCAAGGAATCCTTCAACGCGACCGTGATCGTCGCCGCGCTCGAGCCGTCGGCGGTGACCGTCGGCGGGTTGGCGCTGATGCCGGCACTCGTAGCGGGCGGCGCGACGAACGCCACCGGGGACGAGTTCTGGATCGTGATGCCGTCCGTGCTATCGGTCGCCGAGAACGCGAGTGATTCAATCGTGGCATCGGTTACGGTGAAGGTAACTGAACCGTCTGCCGAGGAGCTCACACCGCTCGTCGGCACGATCTTGGCGCTTCCCGCCGGAGCGAGCGTCACCGTCTTGCCAGCAACCGGATTGCCATTCGCGTCGACCAGACGAACGACGACCGACAGCGGTGACGCGCCATCTGCGGGCACTCCTGCGGCCTGACTCGTGCCCAGGAAATAGCTCGCCGATGCAAAATAGCTCAGCAATGAGGCGCTCGCGCTCACGGCGCCTACTTTCTGGTGGGTCAGCGCCAGGAGCAGCGCGTCGAGATTCGGCGAACCCAGGCCAACGTGGGCGAAGTCGCTTTGCAAGGCCGCTGGGCCATGAAAAGCGTTCGTGCCGGCGAGCGGGTAGGCCAAGAGGTTCAGACTGCCGAGATTTTGGCCGGCCGACTGGTTCAGCAAGGCCATGAACCCGGCCCAGAGTGGTGTGGCGCTGCTGGTGCCGCCGTACAGGTAAGGAGTCGGACATCCCCCGGCATCCGCCTGACAGATGGACACTCCGTGGGCCGGATCCGCGTTGGCGACCACGTCAGGAATCGAACGCATCGTGCCGGCGTTGAGCGAGTTCTGATAGCTCGGACGGCCGAAGTATCGGCTCACGCCGAAGCCGCCTTGGCCAGTCTGGGGCGTTGCGTTCGATCCATCCCACCAGGTTTCGCTTTGATACGTAAAGCCCGGGCCGAGAAGCCGCGAAGACCCACCGACGGCCGTGACATTGGGCGAGTCCGCAGGAACGGATACCGTGTTCGCACTCCCATCGAGGCAGGTACTTCCGTCGTCGCCCGTGCCGCTGAACACGCTGATGCCGGAGGCGACCGCAGATTGCAGAATCTGATCGATGGCCTGCGCATCGGCGAGCGAAACCTGGTCCTCGCAGGAAGCCCAGCTATTGCTGATGATCGTAACGCCGCTCGTGATCATCGCGTTGAAGACGGCCGAATAGCTCGATGCCTGCCCAGTAAATGGCGCCTCGAAAACCTTGATCTTCGCCCCCGGGGCTACATACAACAAATCGTCGATGTCGAGGAGGACCTCGTCTTCGTCGGCACCCGGCGTGGCGATCCCGCCATTGACCGGTATCGTGGTGACGTTGTTGAAGACTGTCGGAGCTGCCCCCGAGAGGGCGAGAAAGTTCGCGATATCGGTCGAATGAAACGCATCGAATTCGAGCAGCCCAACCGTTTGGCCCGTGCCGTCGATGATCGTCGCGGCTCCGGAGCTTGGCGGCGTAGCCGCGCGCAAAGCGGAATACGCCGATGCGAATCCAGGCGGCCTCTCGATACCACTACCATTATTATTGGTGAAGAAATTCGGCACTAGCTGAACCTGGCCGCCATTAATCGTGAGCGCAGGTCCAAAACCCAAGAGGCTCATGTCATGATTGACGCAATAGAGGAAATCGTAGAGGGCGTCGTCGTCGATCTGGCTGGTGCCTTCGATGCTTCTGTCTGTATGGTGCGGGATTACACCGATCCCAAGGGAGCACGCAATGAGTTGCAAGGGCAACGCAATGAGCTTCACGCCATGGTGAGGGCGCGCCAAATTCGACAGGCCACTGATGTCGAGCACGTGAGGCGCGATGGGCCGCGGCAGGGCCGGGTCGAAGTCGTTGGCATAGAAGGCGGTATCGCCCAGCTTGTAGTCACCCAGATGCAGATCAAAGGACCGCTCCACCGTAGCCCGCGTGCCCCGAACCGTCAGGGTCATTCGGTTCGACGATCCCTGCACCAAACGAAATCCCTGGCTGCGCAGGTAATCCAGGGCCTCTTGGTACGCTTGCCGCGAGGGACCAAAACGGGCTGCGATCTGCGCTTGCGTCAGAAAGTGTCGGAAATTTTTCGATTGTTTGTCGTAGACGTCACCCAGGTAGCGTTCGAATCCAGCCTGGTCGTCGCGTTTGAGCGTCAGGGTCAGATCGAGCTGCTCATCGCGACTCTGGGGCGAGGGCGCGAGCAACCGGGCTCTCGAGAGCATGTCGAGCACGTGCCCGGGAAGGCGTACGAAGCCCGCTTGCGGATCGGAACCTGCGGTGGCGAGGCCGGGCTGGCTCTGCGCAGTCGCCGCCTGTGCCGAACCGCCGCCGTTCGCCGTGATGCCCATCGCGATCGTGGCCGCTACGCCGGCCAAAGCTCGCCAGATTCGCCGGGACCCCGATGCGGCTCTCGGCCGAAACAAGCGCGGATCGACACGATTAGCATTGGCATAAGACTGTCGCATGGCATCTCCTCGATTTGATCGCGCTAGCTAACCGAAAACGCTAATCTCCTGTCATCCCTCCTTTCGTAGGGCCAGACTTTCGTAGGGGCCCATTTGTCATCAGCTGTGGTGCGGATAGGAATAGACTCGGTGCGCGACGAGAGGAGGCTTCGTGATGAAGATCTTGCTGGTTGATGACCACGCGCTATTTCGTGCTGGACTGCGCATGTTGCTGACGACCTATCACCGCGAGGCGGTCATGCTGGAGGCCGCGACGATGATGGAAGCTCTGGAACTCTGCGCAGCCAATGCGGATCTTCAGTTATGTCTTCTCGACCTGTCGCTCAAAGCGGAGGCTGGTTTGCAGATGCTGAGCAGGCTGGCGACAGCGGCTCCGCTCGCGGCCATCGTGGTCGTCTCGGCGACCGAGGATCCGGTGACGATTTGCGCCTGCCTGGACGCGGGCGCGATGAGTTTCATTCCGAAGAGTGCGCCGCCGGCGGTTCTGGCCGAGGCGCTGCGACAGGTGTTGAATGGGGCCGTGTATCTACCCGCTCAGGTCTTGACGGGTGCCGCAAATCTGCCGGATCGACCGATGCTCAGCGCGCGCCAGCATCAGGTCTTGCGGGCGGTCAGCCGCGGCCTCTCCAACAAGGTCATTGCTGGCGAACTGGGTCTCTCGGAGAGTACGGTCAAGGAATACCTCGGCGCCGTTTTCCAGGCGCTCGGCGTGCGCAATCGGACCGAGGCCGTGATCCGGGCCATGCAATTTCACTTGCTCGAAGGACCCGGACCACGGTGAGTTCGCACGCGTCCAACCCGCCCGATCGCGCGGCCTCCGCGTCGCGGGAAATCCATATCGAGCTCATAAGACTGCATGCTCGCGCGATGCGGCGTATGCCCTGGGTGCAAGCGCTGGTCGTCTTGGGGGTAATCGCACTCGTGCGCGCCCATGTACCGGTGCGCGAGTGGCTCGGCTGGGGCATCGCCACGATGTGCGTCGAGGGTTTGCGGGCGTTCCACGCCGCCGGTTTGCTGCGCCAAGGCGATCGCCTGAACCCGATTCGCGCGCATGTTCAGTGTGTCGTATTGGCGGCGGTGGCCGGACTCGCACTCGGCGGCGGCGCCGTGTTCCTCTGGCATTTGCCGGTCATCGATCAAGCGCTGTTCGGGATCATCCTCTATGTGATGCCCACCGCCGGAGTCGCCGTATCGCAGTCGTCGCGCTACATGATCGCAGCCTATGCCGCCGCGATATTCATTCCAACGTCGGCGGCGTGGATCGCGCTCCATCCGAGCCAGCTGCTGCCGGGCGTCTGGCTTGCAATCGTGTACTGGGGATTTCTGATCATGGTCGCCGCGGACGGCGAGCATCTACTCATTCGGTCGGTCGAAATCCGTCACGAGCGCGACGGCTTCGTTCGCGATCTCGAGAGAAAAAACCTCGAGGTTCTGGATGCGGTGGAGCGCGCCGAGAATTCGGCACAAGCGCGGGCCCGAGTGCTCGCAGCGGCCAGCCACGACCTGCGGCAACCGTTGCATGCACTGGCGATCTATTCCGCCGTGTTGAGCGCCGATCCGCCCGTGCATACCATACGGGAGCTCGCCTCCAGCATCGATCAGATCGTGCGTTCCCTCGGCAGCCTGCTGCACGGACTGCTCGATCTGTCGTCGTTGTCGACGGGACATTTCGTGCCGCAGCGACGGCGCATGTTGCTCGACAAAGTGGTTGGCTCGATCTGTGCCGAATACGAGCGGCCGGCGCTCGACAAAGGCCTGTGCTTGGTCCTACGGCTGCAGCCGGTAGCGTTGGTGAGCGACCCGGTGGTCATCGGCCGCATCGTTCGCAATCTCCTCGACAACGCGATCAAGTACACGGACGAGGGCGAGGTGGCGGTCGAGGTGCGACTCACTGAGGCGCCGCGACCGCTCGCCGTCTTGAGCGTGACAGATACCGGGCGGGGCATCCCGCCCGAGGAGCAGGCCCGCATCTTCGAGGAGTTCTACCAACTCGACAATCCCGGACGGGACCGCATGAAGGGTGTCGGCCTGGGTCTCGCCATCGTGCAGCGGCTGTGCGAGGCGCTGGGCGCGAGGATTGATCTTGTTTCAGCCCGAGGCGACGGGTCGAGCTTCTCTGTGCATCTGACTGACGTCGTCGGGCCGCCTGAGTCTTCACTTGTCGAGGGCACACGCGTTCCCTTCGAACTGATCACGGGTCGCAGCGTCTACGTCGTTGACGACGAGATCGATGTTGTCCGCAGTACGGTACATTTGCTGCGACTATGGGGCGCTGAGGTGCGGGCACCCGATTCCATCGATTCGATCGCCGGCCTGTTTGCGGCGCACGGCAAGCCGGATCTTTTGATCACGGATCTACGGCTCGGGCGTCCGGAAAATGGCGCCGAACTCGCTACGCGCATGCGCGCGGCTTATGGCGAGTTTCCTGTCGTCATGATCACCGGCGATGTCGGCACGGATTTGACCGCCAATCTGGAACAAAACGCGTTCACGGTCGCGTTCAAGCCCATCACCTCAGAGGCTCTGCAGACCGCCATCAGCGCCGCATTCGAACGAACGCGCAGCACTCGAACTCAAGCGCCTGTCTGTCCCGTGCCCGTCTGATGATAGCGCGGATCGTGCGCCGGCCGCGTGAACACGCGGCGCACCAGCGGCTCGAACGTCGACAAGGGCTCGGTCGGATAGTCCGGATCGAATGAACATTGATCCCAGTTAGCGCAGAAATCCTTGCAGGACTGGTACCACGGATGATCGATGAATTTGTCTCGGGCGTTACGATCTCCGCCCAGGTGATGCACGTAG
>Ga0116230_10000015_pt1 | contig 147607 bp, 135 predicted proteins | sample S1TSphfallax_3_FD_88678 | JGI IMG/M metagenome (GOLD analysis project Ga0116230, IMG submission 88678) | Host-associated microbial communities from peat moss isolated from Minnesota, USA - S1T2_Fd - Sphagnum fallax MG | ecosystem: Host-associated > Plants > Peat moss > Unclassified | place...
CGCATTCCTGGGGGTCGGCGGGCAATAAGCGGCGCTGTCCGGCAAACTTCCGACCATCGATAAGCCGCCGACTTTGACCGTCAGGCTGAGCGGAGCGACGGTCGGCGACGCTGAGGCGGGGTCCGAGACTGCCGGCCGCGCGACGGTGAGTCCCAAGGCTAGCGCGAGCGCGGCGTACCGCGTTCGAGTCCACGCCGTATTACCCGACGCCATCATCAAAATCGACCGTTGACCGTCAGACCGTACATCCGCGGCAGCCCGACGGTGCCGGTGTCCAGCCCCAAGGCCGGGATGTCATAGCCGGTCAGACGGTAATACTTGTCGAACAGGTTGGAGCCATAGAGCTGTACGTCCCACCGGGTGCTGTTGGACGGGCGATAGACCAGTCGCGCGCCCAAGAGCCCGTAGGACGGGATGTAGACGCCGCTGCTATCTGAACCCGTCACCACCCAGCTGGTCCAGCCTTCATCCAAGCGCAGCGTCAACGCGGCACCGTTTGGAAGCGAGAAATCATACTGCGCGCCGACATCGGCGGTTTCCTTGGGTGCGTAAGGAAACGGTGAGCCTGTAATGATTCCGGTGGTGGCCGGATAATCAGAGTAACCGGTGCCAAGAAGGCCGAAGCCATAATTGATGCGGATCGCGCGCGTGATGAGCCACTGTCCCTCGATTTCTGCGCCTCTCACGGTCCCCTTACCGGCGTTGATCGTCACATTGTCGAAACCCTCGTTCTCGTTGGCCTGCACATTCGTATACAAGCTGTAGAACAGCGAGGTGTTGAAGCGCAGCGTGTGATCGAACCAATCCGAACGCAGGCCGAGTTCGTAGTTCTTGAGTTTCTCGGGCGCGTACGACTGTACGCCTGTCGGGGTCTGCGTGCCGCCGCCGGCGCTGAACCCCTCGGCAAACGTGGCATAGGTCATGACCGCCGGCGTCCATTGATACTGCAGTGAGAAGCGCGGAGCGGTATCGGTGTACACGCCGCTGGCTACGCCGTATACGGGTCCTGCGCCGTTTGGCGTTAGGCTCGTGCTGGGGACGCAACAGAGCGCCGGGATCGGCTGATCCGGCGCGAACCCCTCGACCTCGGCCGTGTCCCTGTTGTAGCGCACGCCTGCGGTCAACGTGAGTTCGTCGGTGATCTTATAGGTCCACTCGGTGAATCCGGCCAAGCCGTGGATATGATAGAAAAACAAAGTATCGATGTTCGGGATGAACTGCGGTATCGGAACGAACGAGGGTATCCCGAGAAAGTCCTTGGCGTCGGCGTTGTTGTTCGGGTTCACGGCGAGATCCACATCGTTGCCGAACCAGTTCTCGCGCCGCCAGCGGCGGAAATCGTTGTAATAGTAGACGCCGGTGGTTCCCGTCAGCTGATCGCTGCTGTAGAGCAGCTGGCCTTCGCCGGTCGCCTCATGAATGTTGTTGGTGTTCTCGCCCTCGAACATATGGTAGGGGATATTCGTGAAGTCCTCGAAGCTCTCGCTCTGCACGTCGCGCGCACTGCCCAGCACCTTCATGGCCCAGGTATCGTTCAAGTGATAGTTCAGAATCATCTTGTAGTTGGTGGCGTCGGTCTTGAGCTCAGGACCGTTGTAATTGCCGGCGGTCAGTCGCGTATTGCTTGCCCCGTACACCCAGGCCTGGTTGACCTTGAGGGGAGCGCCATAGAGGCTTGCGCCGTTGTAAAGGCAGGTAAGGCTGGGCTCGGTCGGATAACCGGCACAGGATGGGCTCAAGCCCCAATCGGTGGTCGGATTCCCGTTGGTTCCCAGATCGTTTTCTTCGATGATGAAGCGCGCATTGAAATCATCCGTGGGCTTCCATAGCACGTCCAATCTGGCGAGCAGGTTGTCCTGGCTGCCGAATGACTGATCGACGCTGACGCTCGGCAGATAACCGTCCCTGGTCACCTTCGCCACGGTGATTTTGGTCAGCAGGGTCGGAGTCAACGGTAGATCCATGGCAGCCGAGACATTGAATCGGTGATAATCACCGACCGTCGTAGACACTCGGGCCCCGAACTCATCGCCAGGTTCCTTGGTGACGAACTGGATCGCGCCGCCCATGCTGTTCTTGCCGAACAGCGTTCCCTGCGGACCGCGCAACACTTCAACCCGGTTCATTTCCACCAAGTCGGAGAAAAATCCGAACTCCTCCTGGTAGGCGATTCCGTCGACGTAGACGCCGACACCCGGTACCCCGCGCATGCGAAAACTGGCTTGCTCCGTCCCGAAGAAATTGTAGGGCGCCGGCGAAAAATTCGGGATCGTATGATCCAATTGCTCCACGTTGTCGATGCCGCGAATTTGCAGATCCTCAGCGCTCAAGGACGCGATCGAAATCGGCACCCGTTGCACGTCCTCGGAACGGCGCCGCGCCGTGACGATGACCTCCGCCAAGCTTCCACCGTTATCGCCGGCGGTCGCAGATTCGGCGGGGGGTCCAGCATCTTCCGTATCAGCCGCCCGGGCGGAGCTTGCGAATCCGGCGGTCAGCGCGATTGCAACGCAGAGTCGGACAGAAAAATGCGCTGTTGCGCTGGTGTTTCTCAAGACTGATCCCCCCCCTATGGTTCCAATGGCTGCCTGTATCGACAACTTGGTGGCGACCTTATCGTGCGGTTTCCGGCGATGCGTGGCCCGCAACGATCATTCACGCGCCGCTTTCAATCAAATTGCTTGCGGGGAAACCCGCGGCGCGTGGAGCAATCCGACGCTGGGAGCCCGCCGGTGGCACGACATTGCGAGGGCATGCAACCGAAAGTTTCCTGAAACCGCTTTGCGAAATGCGAGAGAGAGTCATAGCCTGCGACAAGCGCCGCTTCCGCGACAGTGCTGTTCCCCGACAGCAGCACCAGACGTGCCGCGCGCATGCGCTCGTCGGCGACGATTTCACGAAAGCTGGTGCCTTCATGGCGAAGCAGTCGGCGCATCGTCGGTTCGGATTTGCACAACTCAGCCGCGATCAATCCTGCCGACCAATCATGTCCGGGCCGATCCCGCACCAGTGAGCGCACCGCATCCGCGATCGAACCGGACTTGACGTCCGGACGCAGCGGCGCCGCACCCGATTCGGCCATCAGCAACAATACTTCCAAGATGCGCTGCTCGGTCACCCGGCGCGAAACCGCGATGTCGCCTGCGAGTGCCTCGCTCGTGTGCAGAATGGCGGATGCCAGTGCGGGATCGATCACGACGGTTGGATCCACCGCGACGTGTCCGGCGGCCAGAGCCGACCAACGTCGGCGCGCCTCGGTCAACAACTCGGTCGAAAAGCCGAGGAACAGGGCGCGATAAACTCCCGAGCGCGGATCCGGTTCGTTGACCACATCGACGTAGGCGCGGGTTGGCAACGCAAACGCCTGCCCTGGGAAATAGCTAAAAGTACGGCCCGCCCATTCGAGCCGTTTGACTCCCTCCAAGACAACCAGCAAGCCGGCGACCGGCATGTGAATGGACTGGATAGTCTCAGTCCGGCGGGCCACGAAAGCCGAAACGAACGAGAATTTCTGTTGATGCGCGATGCTGCGCGAATCGTGGACCGCAAGTGGCGCCAAGCGATGCAGCAGTTCCTGATTATTAGTGCTCACGCGGCTAAACCCCTTGCGTGAATTGATCGCCCGCGTTCAGATGCCGCGCCTTCCAGAGCACGCGGCTCAAATAACAAACGTAATACGCCACCAAAAGATAGAGCAATCCCAGAGTCAGCGGTGTCTGGACCATGGAACTCGGCCGCTGGGCGCCGTCGAGGTCGCCGCTCGTATAGAGCTCGACCACGCGATAAATCAGGCGCCCGACGAACAAGATGAACACCAGCAAGCCGGTATAGGTGTGCGGAATGTAATAGAGGCCGTTAGGACGCGACTCGTAGCGTGTGCGGGCCGCCGCGAACACCGCCAGCACGACTCCTGCGATGATGCCGCCCGCGCCCGCGACAGCGAAACCCAGGGAGCGCTCCCAGATCGGCAATAAGGCCACGCCGATGACCGCCAGCAGGCCGATGCGGATCGACATCACGACCGGACGCAGTGCTTGGGCGCCGAAATTCCGGCGAAACCGCCGGTAAATCCCGAATGCGAATAGCACGGCGACCAATGCGAAGATCCAGGTTTGTCGACCGGCGAGGGGCAGGCTGGACGATGTGGTCTGCATCGGCGAATACTACAATGCGCATCGCAGCGGTTAGCGCCTATTTTTACCTCGGGGGTCCCTTTGAAGCACTTGTCGGTCTTTTTGCTGACATTCCTCGGCGTGGCGGGGCAGGGGTTCGCGCAGACGACCTACGCCCCGGACGTTCCAGAGGAAGGATCGATCGCAGAAATCGCGAAGTCGACGACCGACGCGAGATACTCCTCGCCCTTGGTCTCGTATCTCCCGGCCTCGGCGACCGCGCCTTCGCCGCGCAAGTTCTTCGGAAGGATTTCCGGCGCACCCGGGGACTTGGTCGATTCGGGACAGGCGTATGCATATGCCCGGGCCTTGGCAGCGGCCTCGCCACGCGTCCGGGTGTTCACGATCGGTCGATCGGAGGAGGGCCGCGACATCCTCATGTTGGCGATCGCGGACGAGGAGGGCATTCGTAATCTCGCGAAATATCAAACCGCGAACGCTGCGCTCGCCGATCCGCGCAAGACCGACCCCGCCTCCGCCGAGACGCTCATCGACGCCTCGCGACCGTTTTATTATTTGAATGCGGGACTGCACTCAGACGAGACCGGTTCTACCGAATCAGTGCTCGAACTGGCTTACCGGCTCAGCGTCTCCGAGCAGCCGATGATCCAGCGTATCCGGAAAAACCTGGTCGTCTTGATCAATCCGGTTTCCAATCCCGATGGGCGAGACAAACAGGTGGAATGGTTCTACCGTTATCTCAAGGGCAAGACGGAACTCGCGGAGCTGCCGCGTCAGGCGCCCCCCTACTGGTCGAAATACGCTCAGGTCGACATCAACCGCGACGCGCACCAGCTCACGCACGAGACCACCAAAGCCGTCAGTCGCATGTTCTTCGACTGGCATCCCATCGTCGTTCACGATCTGCACGAGAGCGTGGCTTTGCTCATGTCCTGGAATGGCACGGACCCCTACGACGCGAACGTCGATGCCATCAGTTATAGCGAGGGACTCGCGTATAGTTTTCACGAGGTCGAAGCCATGACCGGGCTCGGTATGCCCGGCGTGTCGACCTGGAATTTCGGCGACGGTTTCGAACATCTGTTTCTCGAGTCCGTCGCGACGAACCACAATGCGACGGGCCGCGGTTACGAAACCTTTGGCAACGGCACGGCCGAAACCTTGACCCAGACGCTCGCTCCCGAAGACACCTCCTATCAATGGTGGCGGCTCACGCCGCCGCCGTCCGAGCCGTTCTCCTGGTCAGCGCGCGACAACGTGAACTACAACGAAACCGGGGTCTTGTCGGCGCTCGATTACGTGGCCGGCAACGCACGCGTGCTGCTGCACAATTTTTACACCAAGGGCCTGCATAGTTGGCAAAAGGGTGTGGAAGGTGCTCCCTATGCTTTTCTGATCCCGGCGGATCAAGGCGATCCCTTGCGTGTTGCCCAACTCGTTGCGCGCCTACAGGCGCAACACATCGAGGTAAGCCGCAGCACCGCGCCGATCAGCGTTCGAGAGGGGAATTTTCCGGTGGGCAGCTACGTCGTGCGTCTCGACCAACCGTATCGTAATTATGCGGTCGACTTGCTCCTGCCGCAGCATTATCCCAAGGACGGCAGCGAGCCCTACGATGACGTGTCCTGGTCGTTTCCCGCGAATTATCACCTGCAGGTCACGCCGGTCGCGGACCCCGCGGTTCGAACCGCGCCTCTGCAGTTGCTGAGCGTCGCTCCGACGCCGCACGGGGTGCTCGAAGGTGCAGGACCTTTCTACGTCTTGAAGGACACCGGTCAGGAGAGTTTGCTCGAAGTCCGCTACCGGCTGGCCGGCTTCCGCGTCGAGATCGCGGAACATGCGTTCACACTGAATGGTGCCATCTATCCCGCCGGCAGCTGGCTGCTGCCGGCGCAGCCGGGACTCGTCAAAGCGCTGCAGGCGATTGCCGACGAGCTCGGATTGAATTTCGTTGGTGCGCCGGCGTTGCCGGCGGTCGCGCAGCATGTTGCGCCCGTACCGCGCCTTGGCTTGTGGGTGCCGTGGGCGGATACAGACTCGATCGGTTGGGTGCGTTACTCCCTCGATCAACGCCATATTCCCTATGTCTACTTGCGCGACGAAGATATCCGCGCCGGTGGCCTCGGCAAGAAAGTCGACGTGATCCTCTACGGTCACGTCGACCTCGAGCTTGCCGAACAAATCCATGGTTTGCCGAAGGAATGGGGGCCGATGCCCTTCAAGAAGACGCCGCAGACGCCGGCCTTCGGCACGCCGGCGGCGTCCGACGACATTACCGGCGGCATAGGGTGGGAGGGACTCGACCAGCTCCAGCGATTCATCTCGGGCGGCGGACTACTCGTCACGCTCGGCAATGGCTCGATGCTGCCGATCGAAGGCGGGATCGTACGTGGTATCCGTCGGGATGCGGGTGGCGTGCCGCGCAGTTCCCAGGGCGGCGGAGCCGCGGCGGCGGCGGCAGCCCAGGACGCCGTGACGCGTACGCCCGGGGCGCACGTGCGGGTGCATTTCCTGCGTTCCGACCATCCGATTTCCTACGGGTATTCCACAGGAACCCATGTGTTCCGGCAGAACTACGCCTTGTACTCAGCGCCTCGCCGCTGGTTGCGCATGGCCTACTGCACGACCTGCCTGGACGGACCGGTGGATCTCAGCACTGTGGTGCTCGAATGGGGCGACCCCGACGCACAGGACTTCGTCGTCAGCGGCCAGGTCTGGGGTGCGGAGGACTTGATCGGCCGCCCGGCGATTTTCGACGTACCGGTCGGTCGAGGCCACGTGATCGCCTACAATTTCAATCCGCTGCACCGCGATTTGAACCGTGGCGATCAGCGCATGCTCTGGAACGCGATCATCAATTGGCGCGCGATCCTCGATGCGCCGCGGGGGCTGCCGCGAGCGATCTCGCGGCAGACTGCGACACTCGAACCCGCGATCAGAAGCGATAAATCGCCGTGACTCCGATGGTGAGCGGGCGATAACTCGATTCGTAGTACGGCAGAGCCCCAGGGATGTCATGCGCGATCGCCAGGGGCGTTTCGTTCTTGGTCAGGTTATTGCCGTAGGCCGATAATTCCCAGCCACTCAGGTAAACGCCGGCTCGCATAGTAAGATAGTCGTTCGAGCCGATCGTGGGTTGGGTCGGATCGTAGCTGACCGTGACCGGATCCACACCCGGCGTCCGGTTGTGATAGGTGTAGTCGACGCGGTAGAACGCATCCTTGCCGAAAAGGTCGAACTTATAGCGGCCATAGACTGCCAAGTTGAACGGTGGGCCGCCGATCTTGTCGCCTTGTTTCGCGACGATGGCCCCGACACCCTCGATGATCGTCTGGTCGTAAGTGATGTCGGTATAGCCGGCGCTGAACCCCGCGAGGATGTCCTTGGTGATCTTGAAGCGCGCCGACAGGTCGCCGCCGTAGCCCGTGGCCGCACCTAAGTTGCCGACGAAGGAGAAACTGCAGTTCGTGTATTCGATGTTCTGCTGGATGTTCTTCCACTTGATTTCGTAGACGCTGGAGTCGAGCTGTAGAAGTCCGCCGAACAGCGTGTTCTTGCCGCCGACTTCGTAGCTCCACAAGGTGTCCGGACGATAAGCGACGCTCTCCGGTACCGGTTCGTTCGTACACAGCGTCGCCGGTACCGGCCCGTTGACGCCGCCCGGTCGATAACCCTCCGACGCGGTCGCATAGACGAAATTCTCGGGATCGATCTGATAGGAAATACCGAACTTCGGGGTCACGGGCGTGGTGCTCGCATTGCCGGCCGTCGGCGGGAGCTCGAAACCGCTGAAATTGCCCACCTGGTCGTACACGAAGGAGGTGCGCGACACGCGCACACCGGCCGTGAGCTTCAATTGCCGCGTCACGTTGAAGTCCAGGTTGCCGTATCCGGCGACCTCCTTGTCGGTCGACTCCGTGAACTGCGTGAAGCTCGGGGCATTGCCGCTGACGCTGGTGTAGGACTCCTGTCCGTCGGTCGTGTAGTTGTTGTTAGTCTGCGCGAGGCGCGAGTAGTAGAGGCCCGCGGTCCAGTCGATCGGCGCATCCGTCGCCAGGGACTGCAGGCGAAATTCCTGCGTGATGCCGCTTTGCTTGTTGGTGAGAAAGTCAAGGGAAGGCTGATCGCCGGGCTGATAAGTCGTGGGATTGCCGTCGAACAGCGCCGCGAAATAATTGGTGTAATCGAGCACCGCATAATCGCGATGATAAAAGTACGAGGAATTCGATAAGAAGGAGACCGTATCCGTGTCGTACGTGATCTTGACGGAGGGCAGATAAAAGTCGTCGTCGGTTGGGGAAGTCGAACGCGCGCCCGACTTGTAGATCCCGTCCGAGGGATTGCTCAGAGTCGACCAATATTGGCTGCGGTCGTCGGCGGCGACGTCTTGATAAAACAGGGAAGCGGTGATGCGCAGCTGATCCACGGGCGCGAAGGTCAATGCCGCCTGGCCCGCATCCGAGCGCTGCGCGTTGCTGTTCTTGTCGACGCTGGCACCAGTATCCGGCGAGACACGATCGATCCAGCCGCCATCTTCGCGGCCCCAGACACTGAGCCGGAATCCAAGCTTGTCCGCGATGATCGGACCGCCCACCGCCGCGCCGAGTTCGTAGCTCGGCGCTCCGTCGATCGTGCCCGACAGATCGCTGCGCAAATAGCCACTGTCCTTCTCGAGACTCGGATCCGGCGTGATGAAGCGGATGGCGCCGCCCTCGGCGCTCGCGCCGAACAGCGTGCCCTGGGGGCCGCGCAGGACTTCGACGCGATCCAGATCGAATACCTGGGGGAAGGCGTTGGCGTTCCAATAGCCGGCGTTGCGCATCTGGATCGGCGTATCGTTGATGTAGATGCCGGTGGTCGCGGCGCCGACGTTGGAGAACACGCCGCGGATCGAGATGTCGCTGCTGTTGTTGCCGGAAACACCGCTCGTGTGCGTGTATTGCACGTCCGGAGTCAGGCGCGCGATGTCATCCATGTCGCGAATACCGAGGTCGTCCATCTGTTCCTGGGTATAGGCGGTGATCGTGATCGGGACTTTCTGCACGTCCTGCGAACGCCGCGTGGCCGTTACCGTGATTTCCGCGAGGTCCGGGTCCGGGACGGCGCTCGCATCGGCTGCTCGGACGGATGTCGTCAGAAATAGCGTGGCGGCGGCAGAAGCGCCCGTGAGCACCAGTGCAATCGATCGGGCGAGCAGGGACATACCCCGCGGCGCATGTTTGTTGTTGGTCATGAAATCCCTCCGATTATCAAGAATGGTCAAATGGCTCTTTGGCCAATCCCCCCCGATCGCACTGCTGTCCGCACCGACGATAGGTCCGCAGCGGCCTTCGTCAATTGTTGCTCTTCAAAAATTGCTGACTGACCCAGGGCGCCGATCGACGTCGCTTTTCATCGACGCTGCGCCAATATTGCTGCCAATCGTCGGTGGGACCGATACCGTCCATCGTCGGCGGGCCCGTGATGCGCGCGGCTGCGTCTGCGTCCAGATCCATGAGGCCGCGCGTGCCGGCGGCCGCCTCTTTGATCGACGACATCAGCAAGCGGCGGTAGGCGACGATGGCCTTGTCGGTGAGTCCGAGATGTTCCCGCGTCCGGTCTTGGATGCGGCCCTGGGACTCGACGGCCCACTGATCATGGACGTTGATGTCGTCACCCATGCCCGTGTAGGTCCGCGTCTGTTGCTCTTTCTGATTGAACCCGTAGTCGTTGGCGCGTCCGAGTCGCGGCAGGTAATCGGGCAGGGTGTAGAGCTCGAGGCGCTGACGGCGCATCAAGTCCTTGTCTACGGGGTCAGAGAAGCTCGTGAACAGGGCGTACCAGTAGCAGCGCGTATCATCGACCGGCACGTGCCATTGCGTGATGGTCATGTCCGCCGACATGGGAATCACGAACGCCTGAGGGAACAGCAGGTTCGTCACCCGCACGTGGGTCCGACCCTCGCCGAGAGCGCGCAGGGCGGTGATTCGCAGGCCGCTGTCACTGGGCTCGACGAGCAACTCCGGTCGGGTATGGAGGCGCAGCACTTGTGTCATCGGCAACTCGCTGTCGGCGGATGGCGCACGGAACTGCTTGCCATACGCGCCCGCGGTTTGCTCATCCTCGAAGAAGCGATGCAGAAAGCTCGCATGCGCCGGGTCGAGTCCCACCTCGAGCGCCTGCAGCCAGTTGCAGTCCAGATAACCCTTGAAGGCAAAGACATGCGTCTCGGGAGCGACGAAACAATCCAGGGCAGGGAGCGCAGGCGGTTTGCCCTCGCCGAGAAACGCGAAGATGATCCCGCCCAGCACCCGTACGGGATAGGCCCGTTGCCGCACGGTTCGGCAGACCCGGCTGCGTGGCGGCTCACCCGGCGCCTCGAGACAGCGGCCCTCGACGTCGAACAGCCAACCATGGAACAGGCAGCGCAAACCCCCATCTTCGAGGCGCCCAAAGGCCAAGTCGGCATTGCGATGCGGACAATCGCGGTCGAGCAGACCGAGCTGCCCGCGCTGATCCCGGAACAGGACGAGATCTTGCCCGAGCACTCGCACTGCCTTGACCGGCTTCGGTAGGTTCAATTCCTCGACGAGCGCGATCGGCTGCCAGTGGCGCCGCAGCAGCGTGCCGGCACCCGTGTCCGGTCCCGTTCGCGTCACCAAACTATTGTCTTCGCGACTCAGCATCTGTTGACACCCGCTCGATGAAACCGGAGTGTTCGATTACCGCACACACGCTGGGAAAAACGAACAATGATTAAAGCACAAGAATCGCAGATGGGAAATAAATTTTCCAATGCGAAACAGTTTTTCGGGCAAGGCGGCGCAGATCAGCGTCCCGGCAGCAGGCACTAACCATGGCAAAACTTCAGGCACGTAGCGCCAAAGCACGCGCGAAAAATCGAGTGGGACGCGACTTCTCCGAGGCCTTGTCGCGCGGCATCGAGATCATTACCGCCTTCGGCGCGGACGGCGCCGCGCTGAGCCTCAGCGACGTGGCGCGCAGCGTCGATCTGCCGCGCGCCACGGTGCGCCGTGCGCTGCTCACCCTCGTGCATCTCGGCTATGCGGTCGAGAACGGGCGTCAGTTCAGTCTCACGCCCCGTGTGCTGCGCCTCGCCGCGGCCTATCTCGGCGCCAGCCACGCAGCCAAGATTCTGCAACCTCGCTGCGAGCAGTTGGCAGCCGAGTACCAGGAAACGTTTTCCGTGGCGGCGCTCGATGGTGAAGATGCGGTGATGATCGCGTATGCCACGCCGCGGCGCATGTACCTCGATGCACGCGGCATCGGCTTGCGACTGCCCGCGTTTTGCAGTGCAGTTGGACGCGTCTTACTTGCCGGCTTGCCCGATGCGCAACGTGCGGCCTTTCTCGCCTCTCTGCAGCCCCGCGCGCTCACGCCGCGCACGATCACCGATAAGCAGGAGCTCGCCAAGATCCTCACGCGGGTCGGCACCGTCGGCTTTGCGATCGCCGAGGCCGAGGCCGAATCGGGATTCCGCTCGCTCGCCGTGCCCATCCGACGCATGGGCGGACCCGTCGTCTACGCCCTGAATACCGGGATGACGATCGAGCGCGGTTCCAGCAAGCTCATGCAGGAGAACTATTTGCCGCGCCTGCAGCGTGAAGCGGCGAGCTTGGGTGAACAACTGCTGTAAATGCATCCGCTCCCAGCGCTTGCCGTAACCGGCCCACGCGCGCCTAGGGTCGATGCGTCGGATCCGGCCAAGGTTCGCGCACGGCCGATGCGACCGCCCGCGCGGTCGTGATCACGCAGCGCTCGAACTCGGCACGCCCATGGACGGCGTTTGCCTCGGCGACGTCGCGGCCCCAAACGCCGGTCTCGCTGACCTGGTCCATGCGATAGTCCCAGAACGAATCCACGTCGAGATGCGACGTCGCGCGCTCCATGCGCACGAGCTCGGGATACAGATGCAGCATCACGGAGGTCTCGAAGAAATTTGCATGCATCAGTCCGCGTCCGAAGCGCACGCGCCCGTTCACTTCGGGGCCGGGATACATGGTGACGTAGCCCAGCGCCCGCACGCGTGCGTCGCGGTGGCGCACGCGGAGTTTCTCTGCCGAGACGTCCAGTGCGCCATTGTTCCAGATATGGCCGTTGAGCAGGATGAACTGGCGGATGCCGCGCTCGTACAGCGAGTCGATGACGTCTTCGACGACATGGATCAGGGTTTCCGGTCGCAATGAGATCGTGCCCCCGAAATCGCCGTGCGATCCGGAGACCCCGTAGCACAGCGGCGGAATCACGGGTACGCCCGTCACCGCCGATACGGCCAGTGCGACGGCGTTGCCCAGCAGCGTGTCGACGGCGAGCGGTAGATGCGGACCGTGTTGCTCGGTCGCGCCGACCGGGATGATCACCGCATCGAGGGCCGAGGCGGCGGCGCGCGCTTCGTACCAAGTCATTTCCTCCCAGCGGACCGGCGTGCCGGTGCCCCCGAGTTCTCGCGCCAGCTCGAGCAGATCAGACCCAAGCGCAGGGATGTTCATCGGCGGTTTTCCTCGAGGTTCGTCGCCGCTACCAGACGCGGCGGGTTTTGTGAGGCAGCAGGTCCAGCGCCGCAAGGCCCAAGATTCCACTCTCCGCCGTGATCCAGACGCGCGCTTCGGGGCTGTAGTCGCTGATCAATTCCCGACAGACGCCGCAGGGGGCGATGATCCGAAATTGTCCGGCCGGCTTGATCTGCACGGATACGACGGCCAAAATCGCGAGCGAAGCGTCGGGGGCGATCGCGCCGCGCGCCGCGCCCATCGCAACGCCTTCTGCGCAGATCGAACTGCGCCGGCACGAGCCTTCGAGGTGCACCCCCATATGCACGGCGCCATCGGCGGTACGCAAAGCCGTGGCGACCTCGTGTCGGCCGTGCACCCAGACCCGCGCCAACAGCTCCTGCGCGAGGGTCAGCAGTTCCAGGTCTTGCGCAGCCATCTCCGGCGGCGGCGAGACGGGCCTCACGATCTCCTGAATCACGGGGCCACCTTGAGGATTTTCGCCATGTTGCCGCCCTCGACGAGCGCACGGTCAGCCTCGTCGGGAATGGCCTTGGCGATTTTCATTCGCTCTAAGTCGAAATCCGAGCCAGGCCATTCGCTGCCGAGGAGGATCTTCGTCGGGCCGAGGCGTGCATAGGCCCGGCGTACGTCCGAGACCAAGGTTGCGGAGGTCTCTAAATAAATATGCGGCTGACGTTCCGCGACGATGATCGCCTCAGGCACGTTCCACACGGCGCCCATGTGCGCGATGATCGTCGGCACGCTCGGGTGATTGCGGGCGATCTCCTCGATCGCGAGCGGCGCGCAAAAAGGATCGTCCAAGGCGTTGATCAGGATCGGCAGACGCAAGCGCGCGCAGGCCTCGAAAACGGGATCGAGCAGTCCGTGATCGGCAACATGGTAGCCATGCAGACTCGGATGTAATTTCAGGCCGACGAGGCCCGCCGCGGCGAACCGCTCGATCTCGGCGATCGCATCGTCGGCCTGGGGCATGACCTGACCGAAGCCGAACAGGCGGTCGGGATGGCGTCGCACGAGATCGATCAGGAAATCATTTTCGATGCGCTGCGCGAGCGAGCACACCATGGCCCGGTCGACGCCGGCGGCGTCCATGCGATCCAGGATTCGTTTGGGGTCGAAAGGCACGTAGGGTGGGGGAGGCTGACCGGGCCGCGCCCCCGTCAGGTAATCGGACCGTCCGCGAACGTCCTGGGTGGTGTTGTAGGCGTCGATGATCATCAATAAATGTCCAGGTATTCCTTTGTTTCCCAATCCGTGACCGTGGTTTCATAACGGCGCAATTCAGCGCGTTTTATCAGCGTGTAGTAGTCGATGAACTCCTGGCCGAAGGCGTCTTGAATTATTGCCCCTTGACCGAGCGCCTCCAGCGCTGACCCGAGATTCATCGGTAGGAACTTCGCCGCCGCCTCGTAGGGCGCGTCGACGGCTGGCGGCGGCTCGAGTCCTGCGGCTATGCCGTGCAGGCCGGTCGCGAGCTGGGAGCCGAGATACAAGTAAGGGTTGGCCGCGGGCTCACCGATGCGGTTCTCGATCCGCGTCGCGGCGGCATTGTCACTGCTCACGACGCGCAGCATCGCACCGCGGTTGTCTTTGCCCCAGGCGATGCGATCGGGGGCGAGCGAGTGAGTCCTAAAGCGCTTGTAGCCATTGATCGTCGGCGCCGCGAAAGCGACGGACTCCGCCGCGCCGGCCAACAGTCCGGCGAGATATCCCCGTCCCAGCGGCGAGAGCAACTCCTCCGGGTCCTCCGCCGCGAACAAGTTGTGGCCGCGCAGGTCCTGCAGCGATTGATGCAGATGCCAACCGCTGGCCATGGCACTGGCAAAAGCGGGGCGGCACATGAACGTCGCATGATACCCATGGCGCCGGCAGATTTGTTTTACGGCGCTGCGAAACAGGACCATGTCGTCGCCAGACTGGAGACCCGCTGCAGGCCGGAACACGAACTCCACTTGGCTGGGTCCGAATTCGAGTTCGAGGGATTGCAGATCCATGCCGAGCGCCTGCACGTTTCTTCGCAGGATCTCGACGATGGGCTCGATGCGATCGAAGCGCGTTTCGGTGAGATGGTTGTAACCCTGATGGATCAATTCGACCTCCGGCGGGCTGCCCGGTTGACCGCCGTCGACGATGCCGAGCTTGGGGTCGACGAGTTTCAAGATATGAAACTCCACTTCCAAACCGGTGACCAAGACGCGTCCGGCGGCGTGCAATTGGCCGAGCATGCGGCGTAGCAGATGCCGCGGTGCGAATGCGACGGGTGTTCCGTCCGGAAAATAAACGTCGCAGAGCATCCAGGCAGTGTTGGTCAGCCAGGGCAACTGACGGAACGTGGTCGGATCCGGCACCATGATGATGTCGCTTGCGCCCTGAAGCGCCGTCAATCCTAAGCCCGCGCCGGGCGAGAACACCGGCACGACGGTGCGGTGTGATGTGTCCTTGAGCAACAGCGTGGAGGTGATCGGGCAGCCGTCCGCGAGCGCACCGGGCAAGGCGGCGGGCAGCAAGGCCTTGCCGCGCAGGATACCGTGCAAGTCCGGGAACGACAGACGGACGACTTCGATGCCGTCGGCCTCGATGCGACGCGGTAATTCCGCCGCCGCCTGGCGTTGCGCCGAAGTCCAAAGCGCGTGTCGTTCGATGAAAGCCATGGGTTCTCGATCATTGACGCCTAGGCCGGGCGCGTCAAGAAAATATTTATTAAATCAGAAAAAACTTTTCCTTCGGAGACAGACGTGCGACGCTCCGAGCATGCACCATACGCTAAAGATCACAGCCCTGGCCTACGTACCCGCCGTGGCCTCCATGATGACGATCGGCGTCCTCGTGCCGTTCATCGGACCGCTGTGCGCCGACCTCCACGCGAGTCCCGCGCAGATCGGCTTCGGGTTTGCCTTGTTCTCCGTGCCGGCTGCGGTGCTCGCGACCGTGGGCGGAGGATTCATCGATTCCTATGGTTTGCGCCGCTCGCTGCTGCTCGCGGTCCTGATCGGCGCGGTCGGTAGTTTGCTCGCGAGTCGCGCGAACAGCTTGCTGCCCTTCGATCTAGCGCTGCTCCTCGCGGGCGTCGGATTCGGAGCGCTCTGCGTCGGAATGCCCTGCGTGATCATGGCCACGCTCGCGGACGGCGCGCGCATTCGCGCCATGTCCTTCGCCTCGACGTTTGCGCCCACCGGTTACGCTGGGGGTCTCTTGCTGGCAGTGCCGTTCACGACCGCCGGCGCCTGGCGACTCGCGATCGGCACGCATGCGGCCGTCTTGATTTGCACCTTGCTGGCGCTCGCGATCTGGATGCCTAAGGTCGGGACAACCGCAGCCGCGGAGCAGGGACTCAAGGCCAAGCTTGCTTCGGTGTTCGCTCTGCTGCGCGAGCCCCGGGCGCTGCGGCTCGGCATTGCGGTGGCTCTGCCGAATGCCCTGGCCTACGGCACGAGTCTCGCCGCGCCATCGTATCTCGCGCGCGTGCACCATCTGAGTCTCGCCACCTCGTCCGCCAGCGTCGCCGGCGCCAAGCTGACGGCGATGATCCTCGGGGGTCTCTCGACGGGTTATCTCTTGAGCCGTGACGTGCCGCCGCGCTGGCTCTTCACCGTGATGGCGGTCGTTGGACTGATCGCGCAGGCGCTGCTGTTCCTGCCGTCTCACGGCATCCTCCTCGCGACGCTCGCCTTGGTGCTCTGGCTGTTCGCCTTCGGCGGCATGAGCGGCGGGGCGATGGTCTTGTTGCCGACCGTGACGCGCGATGCGCGCCAAAGCGGGGCCGTCTCGGGCCTCGTCAACCAATGCATTTCGCTCGCCTCGTTCGCGGCGCCGTCGACCTGGCTTGCTCTGCATGACGGCGCGCAGTACGTCTGGCTCGCCGCCGCTTGTCTGGCCGTCAGCACGATCGCATTGCCGGGCGCCGCGGTCGCGCGGCGCGGCGCGCTGGTAGCTTCCACCTGAGGTCAAGCGATGCCGGCATCGGTCTCCCGACGCCAGTCCGCCGCAGCGAGCGTTTGTTCCTCGATGACTCCCGCACAAACGACCGCGCCGAAGCGCAGGTCACCATCGCCACAGGGCGTGATGCGATGGCCGAGCGCGCGGAGGGCTTCTCGATGCGGATGTCCCTGTTCGATCAGCAGTCCGCCGTTCTCGCTGCGCCAGCGGGGCTGCGCAATGGCTGTGCCGATTGCTGTTGCAAGGTCGGACGGATCGGCGTGCAGAGCCATGAGTACTTGCAGCAAGGTTTGCACCTGGCCGTCGGCTCCGGGCGTGGCGAGTGCCAGGATCCCCTGTGGCAGGCGCAGCATCGCTGGCGCGAGCGTATGAACCGGGCGCTTGCCCGGCGCGGCCGAATTCGCTCCCGCCGTAAAGCCGCCGGCGCGATTGTTCAGAGTGAGGCCGAGTGCGGGCACATACACGGCGGAGCCGAAGTCATCGAACACGCTCACGAGCGAGGACACGACCATGCCCTGGGCATCGGCGCACGCGACACCGGCGGTATGCAGGTAGGCGCGTGGGCCGCCGCGATTCGCCGCGCGCCCTGGATCGATGTAGAGTTCGCGTGCGAGCAGTTCGCTGCCGTTCGCCACCTCGTCACGATAGGCGAAAGCGGCGTTGGTCAATTCGATCGCCATGTGGTCTGCCGCCGCGCCGCTTGGTGTTCTCGCACGGCTGAGCTCCTGCACGGCCATGTTCAGCAGGATGCCCTGGGCCATCGGCGGTTGGGTGGCCAGGACGAACGGGTCCCAGCGCGTCTCGATGGGCGCTGCCAGCGGCGTCGCGTGCGCGGCCAGATCGTCCGCGCTCAGCGTGCCTCCCAACGCGGCGATCGCCGCCGCGATATGCTTTGCGTTCTCGCCTGTATAGAACGCGGTTCGACCGTCGCTGCCGATGCGTTCGAGCAGCATGCCGAGTTCTGCTTGGACGATCAGTCGGTCCGCGGCGGCATCGAACAGGCACCAGGATTCGGCGCCGCCTCGGGCGAGTCGCGCGCGATGCCTGGCGAGCGTCGCCGCGAGACCCGTGCCAACCGGCAGTCCGTCGCGCGCCAGCCGAATGGCCGGCGCGAGCGCGCGACTCAAGGGCAACCGTCCATACAGGCTTGACACCGTGCACCATGCATCGACGATGCCCGGCACCGTGATGCTGTTCGGTCCGTCGTCCGTGACCTCGCGCAAGCGCCGCGGTGCGCAACCCGCGCCGTTGATCGCCTGCGTGGGTCTGCCGGGCGTATGGACGAGAGCGAGCATATCGCCGCCGAGTCCGCAGGCGTCGGGCATGACGACGCACAGCACTGCCTGTGCCGCGATCGCCGCGTCCGCGGCCGAGCCACCGGCGAGCAGCAGTTCGCGCCCGGCGGCGACGGCCGCAGGATGCGCGGCCGACACCGCGCCGCCCTGTCCCCGCAGCACCGGACAGCGCGCCGCCTTCATACCGCGGTGTAGCCACCGTCGATGACGATCGAGGTGCCGGCGATGTAACGGCCCGCAGGGGAGGCGAGGAACAAGGCCATCGACGCGACCTCCTCGGGGTCCCCTTGGCGACGCAAGGGGATTTGATTCTCGATCTGCCGACGTCGCTCGTCCGGATCCCGCTGGTAAGACCAAAACGGATCGTTGAACGGTGTGTCGATCCAGCCGGGCAGGAGGGTGTTGATCCTGATCCCCAAGGGCCCGAGTTCCGCCGTGAGACTGCGACAAAGCGCGGGCAGCGCGGCCTTCGTCGCCTGGTAGGCCGACATCCCGGCATGCCCACGGATCGCACCGGTCGACGAGATGAAGATGATGCTCGGATTGTCCGATTGCGCGAGCGCTCCAGCCGCGGCCTGGGCGAACAGGAATGGCATGCGCAGATTCAATGCGACGCTGCGATCCCACATGTCGGACGTCCAGTCCGCGAGCGACGCCGAGAGCATCAGGGCGGCGGTGATCAAGACCGTATCGAGCGCGCCGAATGTTTCGAGCGCGAGGGCCACGATGTCGGCCGGCGCCGCGGCTTCGGCGAGGTCGCGCTGGAGGAAGCGAATCCTGCCCGGCGCCTCCTCATCTGCGAGATCGGCCGCTTGCGGCCGATGGTCCACCAAAAGCACGTTGTCGCCGCGCGCACGAAAGCCGCGTACGGCCGCGCGTCCGATGCCCGTTGCTCCGCCCGCGACGATGACGTTTCCCATGGCTTGCCTCGCTTTAGTGAATTCGTCGGGTGAGCCGCAGCGGCAGACTCGTCAATCCGCGCAGCCCAGGCTGCAGGCGCAAGGTCGCGGGACCCTGAAGTTCGATGTCCTGGACCTTGCGCGCCAGCGCGCGAAAGAACACCTCAGCTTCCAAGCGCGCCATCATTTGCGCCACGCAGCTATGGATGCCGGCGCCGTAGCCGATCTGGCTCGCCGTCACCCGGCGCGTGATGTCGAAGCGGTCTGCGTCGGACCACTTTGCAGGATCGCGTCCCGCGGCGCCGATCAGGACCAAAACCTTCTGGTGTTTACCCATGGGCACGCCCTGGAAATCGATTTCTTCTAGAGTGGTGCGGAACAAGGACTGGCTCGAGGAATCGAAGCGCGTCGCCTCCTCGAAGGCGGAGCGGGCGAGGGTCGGATCTTGACGCAGCAGGGCCCATTGGTCGGGATGCTCCGCCAGGCAGCGTAGGCACAGTCCGATCGAATCGATCGTCGTGTCGACGCCGGCCGAGAGCAGGGAGCGGACCAGCAGCGTCGCTTCCTCGGTTTGGATTTCACCCAGGTCCGCTTGGGCATGAATGGCCGCGCCGATGCCGTCCGGTGCGAGCGCCGTGCGCTGACAGCGTGCCATGATCCAGGCCGAGACCGTGTCCGCGCTTTGCATGAGTTCGCGGTGCCAGGGCGTCGAAGGACCAAATCCGCCGAACACCATCGCGCCATAGGTGAGCATCGGCGAGCGGTCCTCGCGCGGCATCCCGACCGCGTCGGGAAACACCGTGAGCGGAAAGCGCTGTACGAGATCCGGAATCGCATCGACGACGCCGCGCTCCAGTGCGCTCTCGATCAGGGCATCGGCCTCCGCCTCGAAGCTGGTGCGCAGGCGCTGGAGCCGCTCCGCCGACAGGGCCTGCATCAGCACCTTGCGCGTGCGCTGGTGTTCGGGCGGATCGACCTCGAGAATGAGGCTAGGGCGGCGCCACGGCGGCTCGATAAAATAATTGGCGAGGCCGCCGCCGCCGGCATTGCTGAAGCGTCGCCAATCGGCGAGCACGGCGCGTACGGGTTCGTAGCGCGAGACCGCCCAGATGGAATACTTAGCCAGCCATACGGCGGGGGCGGCGAGCTCGCGCAGGCGCGCATAGCGCGGGAAAGGATCGGCGCGAAATTCCGGAGCAAACGGATCTAAATCGCTGCTCACCGGCACGGACGCGGTCACTGCCTGCTTGCGCGAGTACGTGCGCGCAGTTCCTTGGTCGCACCGGCATCGACCCGGAACCCCGAGTCGACGACCACTCCGTACGCGCTCTCGGCATGGGCGCGCGATACCTTCCCGTCGAGCAGGTCGGCGAGTACCCGTTCCGGATCTCGTTCGAACGGATCGCCGAAGCCGCCGCCACCGGCCATCAAGTGGTGATAGGTGTCGCCGCTATTCAAGCTGATCGGCAGCATCGGCATCGGCGGCAGCGCGCGACTTGCGCCGGAGGAACGAATCAGATTCACGGCCGGCGCGCCCGTGTGTCCGCCTGCCAGTCCGTGCGGCGCATGGACGGCTTTGTCGGAGCGCACTCCGAAGTAGACGTCGTCGGTGAGGATGCGATAGTCGCGCACGATGCCGAGTCCGCCTCGGTATTTGCCCGCGCCCCCGGTGTCTGGCGCAAAGCCGTATCGCTCGATCCGCAGCGGATAGTCCGCTTCGATCATTTCGATGGGGACATTCGCCTGGTTGGAAGCCATATGGGGCACGCCTTCCTGCCCGTCATGCTGCGAGGTGGCGCCCCAGGTGCCCATGATGCATTCCGAAAAGACGAAGCGCTTGCCATGATGCCAGCCGCTGAAGCTCGGCAAGGTAGATCCGCCCGCTCCGTCCGCGGCGATGCCGTCGGGCAGGGCTTGCGCAAGCGCGCCGAAGAGGCAGTCGACGATGCGGTAGCCCGTGATGCCGCGTGCGCCGCAGGGCGCGGGATAGCGCGCGTTGAGTATCGACGCCTCGGGTGCCAAGACGTGAATGGGCCGCGTGTAGCCGTGGCAGTTCGGCACGTCGGCGGGCATGATCGAACGCAAGGCGGCGTACACGTTCGACTTGCAGAAGGAGAGCGGGGCGTTGATGCCGCCCTTGACCTGGGGTGAGGTTCCGGTCCAATCGACCGTGAGTTCATCGCCGTGCACACGCAGTTCGACTTCGAAGCGCACGGGCTGCGGATTTTCGCCCAGGCCGTCGATGTAATCGATGAATCGATAGCTGCCGTCGGGGATCGAGCGGATCGCCGCGCGCGCCAGTCGTTCTGAATAGTCCTGCAAGGCCGTTCCATAGGCCGCCACCGTATCGGCGCCATGGCGTTCGATGAGCCGCAGCATCTCCCGTTCGCCCGCGAGACAAGCGCCCATCTGCGCGTGCAGGTCGCCGAGCACCTGCTCGGGAACACGCACGTTGGCGGCGATGATCTCCAGCAGCATGTCGTTGGTCACGCCGCGCGCGGCGAGTTTCACGAAGGGCAGCCGCAGTCCCTCCTGGTGGATCTCCACCGCCGCCAGCGAATTGCTGCCGGGCACGAGACCGCCGACGTCGACGTGATGCGCGATCGTCGCAGCCCAGGCGCACAAACGCCCTTCGACAAACACGGGCCGCACGACGTAGATGTCGGGGAGGTGTTGACCGCTGGCGAGATAGGGGTCGTTTGCAATGAACACGTCGCCTGTTTCGATCCTGCCCGCGTATTGGCCCAGCAAATGGCGCATCGCGTCGTAGAAACTGCCCAGATGCATCGGCGTGGTCAGGCCTTGCGCGAGGTTCTGTCCGTCCGCGTCACAAATCGCCGTCGAGAAATCCATCGCGTCACGCACGATCGGCGAATGCGCGGTGCGCATCAGGATCAGCGCCATCTGATCTGCCGCCGATTCGAATGCATTGCGAAAGACCTCGAGCGAAATCGGATCGATGCGCAGCGTCATATCCAGTCCTCCTCAGCCCAGGGTCATGAGTATGTTGCCGAAGCGATCGCGCAGGGCGCCATAGCCGGGCGGAACGACCGTCGTCCCCTCGTATTCCTCGATGATCAAGGGTCCGGGGCGTGCCAGTTCCGGCAAACCCTCGCGCGTGATCACGGGTGTCTCGATCAAGCCATGCTCGGGGCCAAAATACACCGGGCGCGAGGTCTCCGGGGCGGCGACCGACACGCCACCGACCAGCGGCGCCCCGAACGCCTCGGATCGAAAGCGGGGCAGGGTTTCGAAGGTCGGCGGAGCGATCGCGGCCAGCACTCGCAGGGCCACGAACTCGATCGTGTGACCTTGCAGGTCTTGTCCGTAGGTGCGGCGATACTCGCGCTCGAACGCCTCGCGCAATTGCAGGACCGGGTCGGCCCCCGGCGCCGGATCGCGGGACAAGTCGATCACCAATTCGAAGCCCTGACCGGCGTAGCGCAGCGCGGCGCGCCAGCGGACCGTGGGCTCCTCGCCGAGCCCCAGATCCGCACGCGCCTGGTGCTCGAGCGCGGCGCAACGCTCTCGCGCCAGGGCCGCCGACGACGACGCCAGCGTTTGCAGAAAGGCGACCGAGCGCGAGGCTTCGCGGTCCGCGCACAACAACCCCACGGCGCTGAACACGCCTGCCGCGGGTGGCACGAGAACGCGCGTGATCTCGAGTTCGCGGGCGAGGTGGGCGGCGTGGATCCCGCCGTTACCGCCGAATGCGAACAGGCTGAACGCGCGCGGATCGCGGCCGCGATGCGTCGAGACCGCTTTGACCGCGCGGGTCATGAGGGTGTTGGCCAGCCGGTGAATTCCGTAGGCGCCCTCCAGTAGCCCCAGCCCCAAAGGCGCCGTGACGCGGCTGACCGCGGCGCGCGCGAGTTCCGCATCGATCAGCACGCTGCCGCCGGCGAGCGCGTGCGGATTCAAATAGCCGAGCACGACATTGGCATCGGTGACCGTCGCCTCGGTTCCGCCCCGGGCATAGCACGCCGGCCCGGGTTGGGCGCCGGCGCTCTCGGGGCCGACTTTGAGTGCGTCGCCTGCATCGCGGCGCACGATGCTGCCGCCGCCCGCGCCGACTTCCGAGACGTCGACGACCGGCAGCTTGAGCGCATAGCCGCCGCCTTTCGCAAGTCCGCCGCTCATGGAGATCCCGCCGCCGACCTCGTACTCATCGGTCGCGGCGATCTGACCGTGATCGATCAGCGCAGCCTTTGCGGTGGTTCCGCCCATGTCAAAGGTGATCAAATTGAGTTCCGAGGCGCGCGCCGCCATGCGCGCGGCGCCGATCACCCCGGCGGCTGGGCCGCTCTCGACGACGATGACCGGTCGTTCCAGCACCTGGGCAACATCGATCGTGCCGCCGCTCGATTGCATCATCACGAGGCGGCCCGAGATGCCGCTTTGCGCGAGCCGCGTCTGCAAGGAGCGCAGATAGCGCGACACGACAGGCCCCACGTAGGCATTTACGACCGTCGTGCTCGTGCGTTCGTACTCACGAATCTCCGGCAGCACTTCGCTCGACACCGTCACGAAACACGCGGGCAGCGCGGCGCGCAATACCTCGGCGATGCGCAGTTCGTGACAGGGGTTCGCATACGAATGCAGCAAGCAAACGGCGACGGCTTCCACCTCATCGTCGCGCAGGCGTGTGACGAGTTCCTGGAGTTGTAGCTCATCGAGGGGTGTGATTATCCTACCGCGGGCGTCCAGGCGTTCCCGGATCTCGTACCGGCGCCGGCGCGGCACGAGGGGCGCCGGCTTTTCGTAGAGCGGCTCGTAGAGGCGCGGGACCCGAATACGCCGCATTTCCAGCACGTCACGAAATCCCTCCGTGGTGATCAGGGCGGTGAGCGCGCCCTTGGCCTCGAGGATGGCGTTGGTCGCGACCGTCGAGGCGTGACTGACCTCGGCGACCGCCCCGGGCGCGCCACCGAGTCTTAGCAGCAAGCGATCGATGCCGTCGAGCACGGCGCGCGCATAGTCATCCGGCGTCGAGGGCAGCTTGCAGGTGGCGAGTTCACCGTCGGCCGAGAGGCATGCGATGTCGGTGAACGTTCCGCCGATATCGGCCGCCACGCGCAGGCCCAAAGTCATCAGCCGCACCGGTATTTGGCAAGGCGCGCCTCATCGACTTCGATGCCGAGCCCGGGGCGTTCGAGCGGCAGCAGCGCGCCCGCGGCAACCGCGAAGGCGGTACTCACCACGTCGTCTTCATAGTAGCGGCCTGCCGCGATATAGGGATGGGCGCCCTCCGGCGCGCTGATCGGGATCACGCAGGCCAGGCTCACGGCAGATTGGGCGAGCGCAAAATGTAGGTTCGCGGCGTTGCCGATCGCAGACTCGATCGACCCGTTGACGTCGCAGGGCAAACGTCGTGCTTCGGCGACGGCGGCGACGGCGCGCGCGCCGACGAAGCCGCCTGCCTTGGCGAGATAGATCGACAGGCAATCCGCGGCGCGGTGCTGCACGATCTCGAGCGCGTCGGTGACGTCCCAGCAGGACTCGTCGGCGATGATCGGCACGCTCGCGTGGGCCGTCACCTCGGCGAGGTCGACTAGACCGCTCGTCGGTTGCTCGACGAGATCGACGCCCGCGTCCGCGAGTGCGGCGACGATACCGCGCGCGCGCTTTGCGGTGCCGTATCCCTGATTGGCATCGATGCGCAAGGTCATTCCCGCGCCCAACTCGCGGCGCAGCGCCCGGACGAGCCGAATATCCCGCTCGGCATCGACACCGCCTTTGATCTGCAGTGCGCGAATTCCGTCGGCCGCCGCGGCCGCGGCTTCCTCGGTCGCCTCCGGCTCACTCATCAAACCGATCATGTGGGCGACTTGAATCGAGTCACGCACCTTGCCGCCGAGCAATCTATAAATCGGCTGGCCCAGGCTCTTGCCCCAGAGGTCGTGCAACGCGATGTCGACCGCGCACTTCGCGTAACTGTTGCCGATCACCAGGCGATCCATGATCCGTCGCGCCGCGGTCACGGCGGTGGCATCCGTGCCGATCAGCGCCGGCGCGAAGACTTCGTTGATCATGCTGATGACGGTGGCAACAGATTCCCCCGAACGGCGGCCGAAATCGCCGCCCCAATCCGGCAGTGGCGTGGCCTCGCCGTAGCCGATCAGTCCCGAGTCCGTTTGAGCTCGAATGAGTACGAAATGACCCAACTCGAGATTCAAACCGGCCCACTTGAAGCTGCGGCGGTTGGGCAGACGGAAGGCTGAAGCGTGGAGTGAGCGGATTTGCATCGGCTCATGCTATCGGGAGGATCGATCTATTCCAAGGAATTTTTTTCTTATGAGAAAAATCCGTCTCACCTAGTCGGCTTCGACAGGACGAACCGCCGAATTCATCATGTGGGATATATCCGCCGGAGTGCGCGGATCATGGGAAACCGACAACACGCGCGCGGCTTCCGGGCTGACGGAAATATACAAATGGCGCATGCTGCTGTCGAAGTAGGCGCTTTCCCCACAGTCGAGCCGAAACGGGGCGTAATGCTCGGTATGGATCTCGATCGCACCGCCGAGCACATAGACGAATTCCTCGCCGCGGTGCTGGCTCCAGTGGTCGAACTCCTCGATGGAACGCGCGTGCACCAGAATTTCCAGCGGTACCATGGCTTTGCGCGATAGCTCCGAGGCATGCGCGCGATAGTCGTATTGACCACTCGTGAACAAGTCCCCCTCGTCGCGGCGGGTCGTCGTCTTGCGGCCGGAGACGAGGCTTTTGGCGCCAGGTCGCATGAAGTCCTCGATGGTCACGCCAAGTCCGTCGCAAATGCGCTTCATGATGTCGAACGAGGGGGAGATTTGGCTGTTTTCGATCTTCGATAGATTGGATATCGAAACACCGGTCGATTTGCTGATCTGTGCCAAGGTTTGATCGAGTTCCCGGCGAATCTGCTTGAGCCGAGTGCCGATCTGATTCACGTCCATTGCTAGCTGGTCTCCCACCATTTCGCGCCATCATCGACCCGTCACCAAGCCGCCGTGGCTATTTTCTCATAAGAAAACTATGTTAGCTTGCCGGAAATGATGCTGTCTGCCCCGGTAGCGACCACGCCAACGAGCGTTCGTCGCCTGTTCGTCCTGTTGTGCGGCTACGAGATCTTGCCCAAGTCGGTCTCGACACGTGATCGCGGCCGGCGTTTCATCCTCAGCGAACCCGTGTGCGCCTATCTGCTCGATACAGATCGCGGCTGGGTGCTGCTCGATGCTGGTTTGAATCCCGACAACGGCCGCGATCCGGCACGCATGCAGCGGCTCTTCTGGCGCCACGGCATGACGGCGCCGATCGTGCGCGAACAGCACCTCCTCGACCGCCAACTGGCGGAACTAGGCGTCTCCTATGACGCGATCGGTCACGTCATCCTCTCGCATCTGCACTATGACCATTGTGGCTACCTGCGGCATTTCCCGCATGCACGCATTTCGATACAGCGGCGCGAACACGCACATGCCTTTGGCCCGGACCCGGGCATGGCCTATTTCCGGGATGAGTACGACGACCCGCGGCTGCAATGGGATTTGCGCGATGGCGATTGGGAGGCGATGCCGGGGCTGCGGTTGCTCGACACGCGCGGGCATACTGAGGGGCATCAATCAGCCGTCGTGCAATTGGCCGAGTGCGGGACGATCGTGTTGCCGTTCGACGCGGCGGACCTGCAGGAGAACTGGGACGAGGTCGTGCTTCCGGGCGAGTGCTGCGACGATGCGGCGGCGAGACTGGCGATCGAGAGCCTCAAACGCATTGCCGCGCAATCTCGCGCGACGATCTTATTGTTTCATGATCCCGTCGCGATTCAGGCCATCCGGCTCAGCCCAGAGGGGTATTCCTAGCGCGCAGTAGCTGGCCTCACGGTGTCGTTCCCTGGAGTGTCCGGCATCGTGCCGGACACTTTTTCGCCTCAGTAGCTCAGAGTGGTATTGTCGACGACGTTCCTCACACCGGGTGTTCCCCAAGCCGTGTTGTGCGCCAATTCTCGTTCCGCCCAGCTGTGGACTTTGCCGGTCAAGGTGACATCGGTGCCTTGTACGATGACTGAGATCTCGTGTGCCGACTGCTGGGCACGCCGCTTGAGGGCCGCCTCGATGTCCGATTTGATCACGGGGCCCGAGACCTTGGTCTTGATGGTGATCTGGTCGCTCACGCCGCTGACACCCATCAAATATCGGATGGCGGCAGTTGCCGCCTGGCGTTGATATTGCCACTCGACTTCGCCGCTCAACGTGACCCAGCCGTTCTCGACCTTTATCTGGACCGCATCCTTTGGCAGGTAGGTCGTCCATTGAAGTACATTCTCAGCCGATCGCGCAATGTCCGCATCGGTACGATTATTCATTCCTTTGAGTTCGACGTCCATTTCTACGGCCAGCGCTTTGACGCCGGCAACCCGTTGAGTCACTCGTTCTGCGTCGCATTTCTCCGCATACGTGCTGACGTGACCCGCCAAGGTTACGACGCCGTCTCTGACCTCCACCCCGATCTGGGCGGCGTTGATCGATGGTTCCCATTTCAATTCGGCGAGAACGTCCTGCTGCAATTGTGTGTCTGATTTTTTCACGCTCAATCTCCATGTGTGTCGATCGGAGGACGAGTCTGCGCGGTAAAGATCGTCAGGTCTGTACGTACTTATATTTTCGGCGGCGCCGGACCTCGCGATCGCCTTCAGCAGCAGCGGAGTCGGCGCGTCCAGGTCCTTATTTTTGTTGCGATTCCGCCCAATGGCTGCCCTGGTGATGCCGACGGAACATCGGTAAAAACATTTTTCCAAGAAACCCCAGCCATTGACATCGCACGATTCAACGAGATGTGCGTATGACGGTTATCCGTCAAGCGAGGCTCACGGAGTGGCGAGGGCCCGCGCCAGCAAGCACCGACGTCAGTGCTTGCTCCAATTGGAGCCGGTCGATTGGCTTCGACAGGTACGCGTTCATTCCAGCTGCAAGGCATCGGTGCCGATTCGTGTCGAGTACGTTGGCGGTTACGGCGATCACAGGGATCGCTCGGTTGCGGTGACGGGGCTCGAACAGACGAAGAAGCCGCGTCGCTTCGTACCCATCCATTTCGGGCATTTGGCAGTCCATCAACACCACGTCGAAATCGCTGAGGCGCAGCGCCGCCAATGCTTCTACGCCATTGCCGGCGCTAGCGACCACGGCCCCGAGTTTCCGCAGCAAATGGATGCTGACCAATTGGTTGACCGCGTTGTCGTCTACCACGAGCACCCGAATACCGGAACTCAACATCCCCGCGCCCGCGGCAGGGGATTCGCCGGCGGTAGGGGGGATCGGTACCACGGTGGCCTGACTCAATTCGCGCAGAGCGCGCAAGAGCAAGTTGGGTTTGACCGGTTTGTGTAGCACTCGATCGAACGAGGACTCATTCCCGCGCCGGAAACTATCCGGCAGGGCGAGCATCAGGATCATTGCCGGCGGGGGAGCGCCGCAACTGCGGATCGCTTGCGCCAAGGATTCGGCGTCGCCATCGGGCAGGCGTTGATCGACCAGCATCGCGAATGGCGGTAGCCCGAACGCCAGTTGCTCTCGGTATTGATCCAGGGCCGTCCCAGCCGAACTCGCCACGGCGGCATCCGCTCCGGCAGCCCGCAGTTCTTCGCAGCATATTGCGGCAGCCCGCGCCTGACTGGACACGACCATGATTTTGCGCCCGGCCAGCGTCTGGTCATCGAACTCGGCGCCGGCGTTCTCGCATACGAGCAGGCGAACCACGAGCGTGAAGGCCGTGCCTCGATCGCAAGTGCTCGTAATGTCGATCGAGCCCTCCATGGCCAAGGCCAACTGCTTGGCAATAGCCAGACCCAATCCGGATCCGCCAAATCGCCGTGTCGTAGAACTGTCGGCCTGAATGAACGGCGCAAACAAAGCGCCAATTCTGTCGGCGGGTATGCCGATGCCCGTGTCCCAAACTACGAAGGTCAATAGCGCCGCTTGGCGTTCGCGCGTGACCCGAAGCGAGAGGCCGATTTCGCCGTGTTCGGTGAACTTGACTGCATTACTCAATAGATTGAGCAGCACCTGGCCGAGACGCGTAGGGTCGCCACGGTAGTGGCTTGGGATCTGTCGTTCGACATCCACGATGATGTCCAGCCCTTTCTCCGCTGCCCGCAGGGCAACCGCGTCGACCGCAGAATCGATGATTACACGGAGTTCGAAATCGATGGACTCCAACTCTAGCCGGCCAGCCTCGACCTTGGATACGTCGAGAATATCATCGACCAGAGCGAGCAACATTTGGCCGCTGGATCGAGCGATCTCGGCATACTCGCGCTGTTCCGGCGTGAGTGATGTGTCCATCAACAACGCGGTCATGCCGATGACGCCGTTGAGCGGTGTGCGAATTTCATGACTCATGTTGGCAAGAAAATCGCTCTTTGCCCGATTGGCTGCCTCCGCCTTGATGCTCAACAACTCCAGTTTGCGAGCTCGATCCTCGATTTGTTCGCGCGCGTGTACCGCAGCCCAGTAATCGTCGTGCACGACTTCGGTAGCTTTGTATACATACACCAGCACCGCCATTGCCATCACCGCCAGCAAGAGGCTCTGCTGCGTTGCAATGCAGAGGCACGTAACGATCCCGGGAGCCAACGCGGCCGTCGGAAATGTCAGGCGCAGGATCCGATTCAAGGCGAGCACGGTGGTGCCGGCCGTGGCGACTGCCACTGCCGTCAACATGATCGGCAAACGGGCCGCACTCAAGCTCGGCAACACCAAGGCGACGGCCATGAGCACACCCCAAAGAGCACTGGGTCCGACCACGGCGCAGAAACCAGTCACTTTCGCCAGCGTAGGACGTCTCTCGAGCCACGACACGAATTTGACATGCATCACCAAACGCATGGCGGTGACCGAAGCAAGAATGATCGTATTGATCCAGAAGAACGCGGGTACGACCGAATACAGCTCGGTCCATGAAGCCAGCAGCAGCCACACGGGTAGATGGAGGTAAGTTCCGCGTTTCGCGCGTTGCGCGAGATCCAATAGCGCACGCTGATCGCGAGGATGCATGCGCTTGGCGGTCATTTGAATTCCCAACCCTGGTGACCCTTGCTCTATCGGCCCGGACTCACATTGGTTGAGCACAAACGGCAAAACACCCGGCCGAGAGCGATTAGTCGCGCGTCAGTTCACGCGTCAGCCATGCCTTGCCGCTTGCCCACCGACGGCTGACTGTGGCCACCGAGATTTCCTTGGCGCTGGCCACTTCATCGATCGAGAGACCGCCGAATACCCGCAAGGAGACGATTTCAGCGGCAAGCGCGTCGAAGCGCTCGAGTTCGTGCAGGAGTGCGTCGAGGTCGATGGCATCGTGGCTTTGACCAGGCGCGCCGAGATTCGTGTCGCTCAGCGTAACCGCGTCTCCACCGTCACGCTTCGCGGCGCGCCGGCTGCGCGCCTCGTCGACGAGCACCTGACGCGCCACGCGAGCCGCCATAGAGAGAAAGTGAGAGCGATCCTGCAGCCTCATTTCCCGCAAAGACGCTAGCTTCAGATAAGCCTCGTGAACCAATGCCGTGGGCCGCAGGCTGGAATGTCTTTCCTGGCGCAACTGGCGGACGGCGATCGCGTGGATGTCGAAGTACAGATACGAGGTCAACTTATCGAGAGCGTCGCGATCGCCGTGCGACCAACGCTCGAATAATTCCTGTAGAACGTCGTTTGCGGCTTTTGATTCCATCATCTCGGATCCTGACTTCGTCCGACTATAGCGCTAAAGGACTCGCTGATGTACGCGTGCACGTGCGCAGCCCGGATCCTTGCGGGATAACGCGGGGACGTTATGTTACATGGGAATCTAGGCGCATGATCTCGGAACGTGAGAAGAGCCTAGTTCGTCAATTTGCTCGCCCAAGCCGCTGCATCGGCCGGGCGTTGTGTCGCCGCGTACAGATCTCGCAGCGCCTTGAACGAAACTTGCGCCCAATGAAAATTAGGTCCGCGGATTGCGACGAGACCATGGGCCGCGGCGAGCAAAACGGCCTCGGCTTCCTTATATCGCCGCAGGCCCGCAAGACAAAGCCCGACGCCGGTTTGCGCGACGTAATTCCATCGGTTGGTGCTCGGCAGAAGGCGGGCGCGCGCCGCGGCGACTCGCTGCATGGCGGCGAGGCCGGCTGCTTCCTCGCGAGACTGACAGGCGGCGACTCCATAGTAATTCAGCGCGAGTAAAGTGAAGTTGTTGTCGGGACCGAACTGCGACTCGAGCTGCTTCGCGGCCGGCAGCGCAATGGCGCTCGCCTCGGCATTGCGGTCCAGTTCGATCAGATTTTCCGCGAGACCGAGTTGACCGATCAGCGTGTCGTGGTGCGAAGGTCCGAGCAAGCGGGTGTCCCGTGCGACCACGTCGCGAAATATCCGTTCGGCCTCCGCGGCGCGGTGGGTGTTGACCAGTGTGCCGGCGTAGGTCTGCTCGGCATATACGCGGTCAGTGTGATCGACCGGTAAGGTATTGCGGGCGATGTCCCATGCGTGCCGACCGTAGTAGGCGGCCTCGTCATAGCGGCCAAGGTCATTGCCCAGCATCACGGAGTAGGTGATCTCGGCGTTCATGAGTTGATGTTCAAGCGCGGGGCCGCCGCGCGATTCGATCCCGATCTCCTCCCGTAGAATGCCCTCGGCTTCCGGCTCACGGAACAGAAAGATCAGCGCGACGGCAAGATTGTCCAAGGCATCGCAAAGCGAGGGACCCGCGGTCAGCGGACGCAGCAACACGACCGCATCGCGCGAGGCGGCTTCGGATTCAGGCCACTTTCCCAGATCCTGAAATAAGTAGCCGCGTAGCGACAAGGCCTCCCCCAGCGCCTGCGGGCCTCCGCCATGATTGCGCAGCAGCGCTAATTCCCGGTCATTGGCGGCAAGGCCGGCGTCGAATCGTCCCAGTCCGACGTTGGTTCGAGCAATGGTGTCGAGCATCGACGCTTCGACGAGGGGCTCATCCGCAAAGCGCTCGCCGACGGATGCGGCCGCCGAGTCGAGCAGTGCCGCCACGGTGCTTTGTTGTTCGCCGCTTCTGGGGTCCGCCGACTTGAGCAGGCTCTCGAGGAATGCTCCGCGTTGAGCCGCGAAGTTCTGCGCCCGGATGACGGCCCGCTCCTTCAAGCCGTAGACGACGCCACCGACGATGAAGACCACGCCCATCAGTGCGGCAAAGCTGACGGGCAGTGCGCGTCGGTGCAAGAACTTCGTGAACCGGTAGCCGATGGTCGCGACGCGTGCGCTGACCGGAAGGCCCGCGAGGTGGCGGTGCAGATCGGTCTGGAGTTCCGCAACCGTGGCGTAGCGACGCGCCGGATTCCGGTCCAGCGCCTTGCACAGAATGGCATCCAGATCGCCGCGCAGTTGTCGCGCTTCGACCGCCCCGCCCGCTTTTTGGGCGGCTCGGCTCGGCAGTTCGACGTCGTATTGCGCGACGGCCAACATGTAATCCAGGGGTTTGGTCGCGTCCGGGAAAATCGATCGTCCGGTGAGCAATCGATACGCCAGCGCCCCCAACCCGAATACGTCCGTCGCCACGGTGACCGGGCCGCCATCGATTTGCTCGGGTGCAGCGAATCCGGGCGAAAACAAGCGGCCTACACCCACGGTCGCGGCACCGTCGAGACTACCCCCGCCGGCTTCTTGCAAGGCCTTCGAGATGCCAAAGTCGATGAGTTTCGGCAATCCTTCCTCGGTCACCAGCACATTGCTCGGCTTGATGTCGTTGTGCACGACCAACATGCGATGCGCAGCGGCGACCGCGCCGGCGAGCTGCGCCAGCAGTCCCACGATACCCGCAACCCCCAACCCCTTGGAGCGACAATAGTCGTCGATGCGCAAGCCATTGACGAACTCCATGGCGATCCATGCGCGACCTCGCTCCAGGCCGGCATCCACGAGCCGTGCCACCGAGGGATGCTCGATTTGCGCCAATAGCTGAGCTTCGCGCTCGAATCGCGCCTGACCGGCTCGGCCCACGGTGGTGGAGATGAGCTTGATCGCCACCGACTGCTGCACGCCGTCGGTGCGCTCGGCTCGATAAACGACTCCCATCCCGCCTTCGCCGATCGGTGTTTTCAAGCGGAAGTGCCCGCACATCTGGCCGGTGAGATCTTCGTTCACGCGCGCGCATGGAACCAAGAGCGTGTCCAGGCCTGACGTGTCGTTACTGGCGATCCGCAGTAAAGCGTCGACCTCCGAACGCATCGCCGTGTCGTCGCTGCATGCGACCGACAGGAACTGTGCCCGCAGCTCTGCCGGTTGATCCAGCGACTGCGCGAACAGTTGATACACGCGCGCCCGATCGACGCCGCGGCTCACGCCCCCCAGCTCGGTAATCGAGTCGGCCACGCATTGCCCCCAAGCCCGTGATGCAAAACTGTACCATGCACATGCCGGCGCGGGGACTGAATTCGCCCCGATGGCCCTTCTGCCGCCGATGGCCGCAGATCACGATCTTCGTGTGGGGAATCGCGACATGTCACGGGTTCAACGCGACCGATTAGGTTCCAGGCTGCGTCGCACTCACGCGCCAAACCGTGTTTCCGGCATCGTCTGCGACGAGTAGCGCTCCGGTCTGATCCAAGCTGAGCCCCACGGGCCGTCCGTGCACGGTTTGCTGATCCGCGTCTAGGAAGCCGGTGACCACCGGTACCGGTTGCCCGACCGGTCGGCCGTTCGCGAACCTCACGAAAATCACTTGATAGCCGTTCAAAGGACTGCGGTCCCAACTGCCGTGCTCGCCGATGAAGGCTCCGTCGGCGAAGTTTGTCGACAAGCGTTGACCCGAGCTGAACAACAAGCTGAGCGGCGCGACGTGCGAACTCAAGGCATAGTCGGGCTTGAGCGCTTGCGCGACGAGGTCCGGTCGCTGAGGCTGCACGCGGACGTCGATATGATTTCCCCAATAGCTGTAAGGCCAGCCGTAAAAGCCACCTTGTCGAATGGAAGTCAGGTAATCGGGAACCAGGTCGGGCCCGATCTCGTCGCGCTCATTGACGACGGCGAACAACTGGCCCGTCTGCGGTTCGAAGGCCAGTCCGGTCGGGTTCCTGGTACCGGTGGCGAAGAGGCGCTTGGCGCCGGTCGATCGGTCGACCTCGTAGATCGCAGCGCGACCCTCTTCGACGGCCATGCCGTTTTCGGTGATGTTGCTGTTCGAGCCGACGCCGACATAGAGCTTCGAGCCGTCGCTGCTCGCGGTCATCGCCTTCGTCCAGTGGTGGTCGATCGGACCCGCCGGCAGATCGGTGAGCTTCACACCGGCCGACGTGATTTGCGTCATTCCGGGCAGATAATTGAACGCAAGGATGGCATCGGTATTCGCGACGTATAGTGTGTCCCCGACGAGAGTAACTCCATAGGGCGAGTGCAAATGATCGATGAAAATCGTCCGCAGCGCAGGCTTGCCGTCTCCCGTCGCCGCGCGCAACAAGCTGATGCGGTTTCCGCCCTTGGCGCCGGCACCGGCCCGCGCCTTGACCTTACCGGCAATGAAGTCCTTCGGCCGATAAGCCTCCGTGCCCGGGCTATTGCTTTCGACGACCAAGATGTCGCCATTGGGCAGTGTGTAAAGCGATCGAGGGTGTTCCAGTCCGGTTGCCAGCGCTTCGACTTTGAGTCCTGCGGCAACCGTTGGCCGTTCTCCGGCTTTCCAGCCAACCTCCCGGGGAACGCTCATGGGTGGCAGCAAGTACTGCTGGGGTTCAGGCAAATAAGGATCCGCGCCATATTGTCGGGCAGGGTCACCGCCCCGAGCGCCACAGGCCGTGAGCGCCGCGATCAACGAGATCAACGCGACGATCTGTGCGGCGATCTGTGCGGCGATCGGTCCAGACTCCGCCGATCTCATGCGCCGTCTCCGGTTGCCCGGCCGCGCGCGAGGCTCCATCCCCGCGCGGCGGCGATGAGCAACAGGACCGTGCCGAGCGCGGACAGTCCGATCCCCTGCGGCACGACGGACGTCCAGGCATCTCGGCTATGCACGAACACGTTGATCAAAGAGGCTGCGGCGGCAGCGACGATCAGAGCGAAGGAGCCCCAGTTGAGGCGGGCAGCGCGCCCGGTCGCAAAGTCGATCGCGAGTACGACGGCGGCGGCAAGCAAGACAAGCAGTCCGGCGGTAATGAGCCAAGCCGAAAAATTTGCCCATTGCCAAAGCGCCGTCTCGTAATAAGCGTAATCGGTGCCCAGGGCGGCCATCAGCAGCACGCTACCCGCGCCGATCAAACCGCGATGATGCAAATGCTTGACTGAGTGATCCTTCATGGTCTGCCTCGATTCGCTGGATTTTCCGATCTCGCGTTGGCGCCTCCCCGCTATTTAGCGCAATGGGCGTTACAATGCGAATGCAGTGGCGAGAAAGGAAGTTTCAGCCGTAATGGAATTGCGGCGAACAAAAAGTTGCACTGCACGGCATGTTGCTGCGCACCGCAATGATCGAAGCGATGTTCGGCCGGTCGAGCGAGACCGGCCGAACGGCGGGTAGGATTATGCGGTGATTTTCCGGCGTCCTACGAGGACTGCGATGCTGCCGAGCAATATGACGAGGCCGCTTCCCGCGCTCGTCGCATCGAGTTCCGGCGCGGATACCGCGGCGACGGTCCACTCGCCAACGCCGCCCGCGCCAGTCTTGCCGCAGCCCGCGGCCGGGCTGTACGTGCATCCGTCGGAGGCAGTGCTGGATCCAGGCTGATAGTCATACCAGTCACCGGCCCCGCCATAGGCTTGGCCATTGTAGCTGCCCGAACCGCAGGACTCGTTGGAGCACGAGTGGAACAGCACGTTGGCGGTCGAACTCAATCCAGGAGTCGTGATTCCCGACGTGAAATTCCATCCGGTGATCGTACCCGCGCCGTTGGTCGAGAAAGCGAACACAGATCCCTGCGCCTGCAGAGCCGTCAGATTGACTACGTTCTTGCGATCCGCGCTCGGCGCACCGGGGTCGACGGTCGTGAAGACCAAGGAAGTGACCTCGGACGAGACGTTGGCGTCATTCAAATTGGCGCCCAGCGGAGCGCTCAACGTCAGCGTGGCCGTGAAATAGCTGCCACTGCCGACTTCGCCCAGGAAGCTCGCGTTGGCGTAGGTACTCGTGAAATCCGCACCGGTGTAGGTCAAGGTTTCGCCCTGAGCCCAGACGGATAGCGGACATGCCAAGGCGCCGAGTGCCGCCAATTTGATCCAGTGAGTTTTCAATTCGATTCTCCTGCCATGATTTTCAATTGCCCGGAAAGGCTAGCGTGCGACTGGATTGCGACGCAATTCACATTTGACATAAACATGACGGCAAGCATCGAAAGAAGTGTCAAGGATTCGGGCCGGTGATCCGCAGTAAACAGATTTCGGAATGCAGCGAGACGCGCTCTACATCTCTGCGACGATATGTTCATAAGCCATGCCGAAGGACTCAGCTCAACCGAGCTTCGGCTGTGTCGCTTGGTAGCTTGGCAGCGCCTGAATCCGGCCCCACCAATCGGCAAATCCAGGCACGTCGAACACGACGTCCTTGTCTGGAGTGAGCGAGAGGTAAAACGCGATCGGCGCGAGATACAGGTCAGCAAGGCTCAGGTCGCCAGCAATGAATGCGGAGCCGCCGCGCGTATCCATTGCAAGCTTCAATACGATCTTGCCTTTTTCAATGCCGTTTGCCCGCGCCGCGTCGCTCTTGCCGCCGACGAAATCAGGAAACAGGTGGTAGGCGCAAACCCCGCCGAGCAGCGCCGCATAGCCGTAGGAGTCGATGATGCCGATGATCATGTCCATGCGTGCCCGATCCTTCGGCGTGCTTGGGATCAGGGACTTCCCAGGCAGTACATCATTGAGATAGCGAGTGATCGCTGCGGTTTCGAGGATGCGTACACCATCATGGTCGAGCACCGGCACTTTGCCGAACGGGTGGCGCTGCAAATGTTCCGGCGAGCGCGGTTCGCCTTGCAGCACGTTCAGGGGCACCTGCTTGAAATCCGTAAAGATCTTCTCCGCCAGCAGCATTTTCACGGAGCGAACGTACGTGGAAGCATCGAAGCCCCAAAGGACCATGTCGGACATAGTTGAATACTCCAATATTGCGACACAACGACGTTATCGGGCCCCGATTATACATCGCGCACCAAAGCGAAATCGGCTCGACCGCTATTTGACGCGCTGCTTCTCGAGCTTGCGCGCGAGCGTGCGCCGATGCATCCCGAGCCGCCGCGCGGCTTCTGAGATGTTGAATTCGCATTCGGCCAGGGTCGCGTGGATCGTCTCCCATTCCAAGGTCTTGATCGACGTGGCGCGTTCGGTCAGCGCCACGTCCACCTTGCCTTCGGCGCGCGAGAAAGCTGCTTCGATATCATCGGTGTTGGAGGGCTTGGCCAGGTAGTGGCAGGCGCCCAGCTTGATCGCCTCGACCGCGGTGGCGATGCTCGCGTAGCCTGTCAGGACCACGATCAGCATCTGCGCATCGTGCTGGTGCAGCGCCTGGACGCAGGCGAGTCCGGAACTGCCGGCCGCCAGCTTCAAGTCGACGACCGCATAGTCCGGCGACTGCGCTTCGAGTATCGTCCTGACCTCCTCGAGGCTGGTCGCGCTCAGTACGGAATAGCCGCGTCGTTCGAAGGAGCGCAGGAGCGTGCGCGCGAAGGCCGCGTCATCCTCGACGATCAACAGCAGCCGCTCGGGTGCGATGACCTCAGGATCCAAGCGGCACCTCGGCCGAGAGACGCAAGGACTGCAGTGGTAGTTTGAGCGTGACTTCCGCGCCACCCTCGGGACGGTTGCGTGCCGCAACGCTGCCGCGCAGGGTGCGGGCCACGTTCGTCACCAGGAAGAGGCCCAAGCCCGCTCCGGCACGGGATTTGGTGGTCTGGTACGGCTTGCCGATGTCGGCGAGTATCGTCGGGGAAAAGCCCGAAGCTTGGTCCGAGACGACGAGTTGCAGGCTGTCGTGCTCGCGTTGGACTTGCAAGCCCACCCAGCCAGGCGAGGCTTCCAACGCGTTGTCGAGCACGTTGAAGATCATCTGCTTGATGGCCGTGTCGGAGACGATGCGGATGTCCTCTCCGAACTGCCAATCGTAGCTGAGCTGCGGTGGTGAGCGCGAAGTCCGCCATTCGGCGACGAGTTGATCCAGGAAAGTCCGCATCGTCGTTTCGGCAGCCGATTCTCCGCGTGCATCACCCGCCGACATCAGCACACCGCTGACGATCTGTTTGCAACGATTGATCTGGGTCTGCATTTCGCCGATTTCGGCAAGCAGCTCCGCATTCGCGGCGAACGTGGGCATGCGGCGCCAATCGCCCAGGATCACCGAGACCGTGGACAGCGGCGTACCGAGTTCATGCGCCGCTCCCGAGGCGAGCAGTCCCATGCGAATGATGTTTTCCTCTTGCACCGCCCGTTCGCGCAGGTCCGCCAGCCGCGCGTCCCGCAGCCTCAGGTTGCGGTTGATGCGGGTGACGGAAATCACCAGCAAGGCTGCATTGAGCGCAAAGCAAAGCAGAATGCCTTCGAAGTAGGGAGTCGGAAAGACGCCCGGGGCCGGCGGCGCCATCTGGAGAGGTTCAAAGAAAAGGCTCAGACCGACGAAGCAAACGCCGGTGATTCCGACCAACACCCATACGGACCAAGTCTGTAGCAGCATGGTGCCGAGGATGACTTGGAGGAGATAGAGAAAGATGAAAGGGTTGGTGACGCCCCCGCTGAAATAGAGTTGCGCGGTCAATGTAGCCACATCGACGAGCAAGGCAAGAAACAATTCCCGGTTGCCGACGTCCTTCGGCACCCGGTGACGCAGTGCGGAGAGCACGTTGAAGCCGGTCAGCAGGACCAGAATCACGGACATTTGCTTGATCGGCAACGGAATCCGAAAGCCGAACTGCACGACCAGGATCGTCGCGATCTGGCCGACCACGGCCATCCAGCGCAGCTGGATCAATTGCTCCATGTTGCGCAGACCGGTCGTGTGATTGAGGGTCGCCGCCGATCCCTCGTCCCCGAGGCGCCCCTCAGCGTTCGCCACGGCGCGCCAAGACAAGTGCCGCTGGAATCATGAAAGCGAGCGTATACCAAGTGATGGCATAGAGGAGGTGGTTATTATGGAAGCTGATCACCGTGAGGCCGCCTACGGGGGCGGCGGTTGCCCCCACATCGCGATCCCTATCGATAAAAAAGGGCGCGACCCGCGTGAGGCGGCGGGCCTTGGCGATGGCGGGTACGTCGCGCGAGTACCATAAATCGTCGGCTGGATCGTTGCGCCGCAGAAATCCGCCCGTGGGTTCGCTCATGCGCAGCAATCCCGTGACCGTGACCGTCGTCTGCGGGCCGTCCGTTGCGCCTACCGCGGGTCTGCGATCGGCGGCGAGGAAACCTCGATTGACGAGCACGATGCTGCCGTTGTCGAGCCGGAGCGGGGTCAAGATCCAGTAACCCGCGCCCAGCTCCGTCAATGCCTGCACGGGTGTGGAGGCTTCGTTCAGATAGCGGCCGGTCACGACGACGTGCCGGTATTCCGCGTTGGCCGCAGTCACGCCCGGCCACTCGCCTTGGTCCGGCGCAGCAACGGGCGCCGCATGCACGCGCGCTTCGACTCGGGCGATCAGTTGCAGCTTCCAGCTGCGGCGCTCGATCTGCCAGGTGCCGAGCGCGCAAAAAACACAAAAGAAGAGCAGCGCGAGCAGCGCGGCGAAAATCCTGCGTCCACGCCTCACGGCATGGTGCGCGGGTCGGGCATTGCGGTTGCGCCCGGCATCGCGTCCGGCATACCGGCGGGCATCATGTTGTGGTCGAGGTGGTACATCACCCACAGCGAGCCGGATAGAGCGATCACCACGAGCATGGTCGTGAACAGCAGTGCGAGCAGGCTCCAGCCTCCCTCGGCGCGTGTGTTCATGTGCAGAAAATACACCATGTGAATCACGATCTGCACGATGGCGAGCCCGATGATGATCGCCGCCGTCACGTCGGAATGACCGAAAACGTGGCCCATGACCAGCCAGAACGGGATCGCGGTGAGCAGCACCGCGAGCACGAAGCCTGTTACGTAGTCCTTGCGGCTGCCCGCATGCTCGATCGCGGAGTCGTGATGCGGGACGTGCTCCTCGCTCACGGCAGCACGCCCAACAAGTAGACGACCGTGAAGACGCCGATCCAGACGACGTCGAGGAAATGCCAGAACATCGACAGGCACATCACGCGCCGTCGGTTCGCCGCGGTCAATCCATGGCGCCCCAATTGCATCATCAGCGTGATCAGCCAGACGATGCCGAACGTCACGTGCAGGCCGTGCGTGCCAACCAGGGTAAAAAACGAAGACAGAAAGGCGCTGCGCTGCGGGCCGGCTCCGTCCGCGACGAGGTGTGCGAATTCATGCAGCTCGAGGCCGATGAAACCGGCGCCGAGCATGCCCGTCACGGCCAGCCACAGCAGAGTCTCCCGCAGGCGCCCGCCGTTCATCGCCAACATCGCAAAGCCGTAGGTGATCGAGGACAGGAGCAGCAGCGAGGTGTTGACCGCCACGAGCGGGAGGTCGAACAGTTCGGCGCCCGTCGGACCGCCGGCATAATGCCGGCCGAGCACCGCGTAGACCGCGAACAAACAAGCGAATACCAGGCAGTCGCTCATCAAGTACAACCAGAAACCCAGCAGCGTGCCGTTTTCCGGATGGTGTTCGGTGGTCAAGTAATAACGTGACATCGCTTGCGACTCAAGACTGTCCGGAAAGAGACAGGGTGCGTGCCGCCTCGACATGCAGCACTTCCTCGGCCGGGACGTGATAGTCGCGGTCATAATTGAAACTATGCACGATGATCGCGATCAGCATCGCGGCGAAGGCACCCGCCGCGGGCAGCCACATGTGCCAGATCAAGGAAAACCCGCACACGGCGCTGAGCATCGCAATGATGAAGCCGGCGCCGGTGTTGCTCGGCATGTGGATCGGAATGAAACCTTCGACCGGGCGGGAATAGTGGTGATTCTTCATGTCCGACCAGGCGTCGTTGTCATGGACGACCGGGGTGAACGCGAAATTATAGGGTGGTGGTGGCGACGAGGTCGACCATTCGAGCGTGCGACCGTCCCAGGGATCGCCGGTGATATCGCGCAGTTGCGCACGGTGCCGGATACTGACGATGATTTGCACGATGAAGCAGCTGATGCCGAGGAAGATCAGCGCCGCACCGAAGGCGGCGATCTCGAACCAGATTTGCAGACCGGGATCGTCGAAGTGGCTCAAGCGGCGTGTGACACCCATGAGTCCGAGCACGTAGAGCGGGGCGAACGCGAACCAGAAGCCGACGAGCCAGAACCAAAATGAGCACTTTCCCCAGAAGGGATCGAGCCGGAAGCCGAAAGCCTTGGGGAACCAATAGGTGATTCCGGCGAACATGCCGAAGACGACGCCGCCGATGATCACGTTGTGAAAGTGGGCGACGAGAAACAGGCTGTTGTGCAGCACGAAATCGGCGGGCGGCACGGCCAGCAGAACGCCCGTCATGCCGCCGATCGTGAAGGTGCAAATGAATCCCACGGTCCACATCATGGGTAGTTCGAAGCGGATACGCCCGTGATACATCGTGAACAGCCAGTTGAATATCTTGGCGCCCGTCGGAATGGATATGATCATCGTGGTGATGCCGAAAAACGAGTTGACGCTCGCGCCCGAGCCCATCGTGAAGAAGTGATGCAGCCAGACGAGATAGGACAAGATCGTGATCACCACGGTCGCATAGACCATCGACGCATAACCGAACAAGCGCTTGCCGGCGAAGGTCGCAACGATCTCGGAGAACACCCCGAACGCCGGCAGGATGAGGATATAGACCTCGGGATGGCCCCAGATCCAGATCAAATTCACGTACATCATGGCGTTGCCGCCCAGGGTGTTCGTGAAAAAATTCGTGCCCGCGTACCGGTCGAGCGAGAGCAAGGCAAGCACGGCGGTCAGTACCGGGAACGCCGCCACGATCAAGACGTTGGTGCACAGCGCGGTCCAGGTGAATACCGGCATCTTCATCAAAGTCATGCCGGGCGCCCGCATCTTGACGATAGTGACGATCAGATTGATGCCGGAAAGCAGCGTGCCCACCCCCGCGATCTGCAGCGACCAGATGTAGTAGTCCACGCCTACGTCGGGGCTGAACATCACGCCTGAGAGCGGTGGATAGGCGAGCCATCCGGTACGGGCGAATTCGCCGACGAACAGCGACATCATCACGAGCGCCGCACCGCTCGCCGTCATCCAGAAGCTGAAGTTGTTGAGAAATGGAAAAGCGACGTCGCGGGCGCCGATCTGCAGCGGAACGACGAAGTTCATCAGTCCCGTGACCAGCGGCATCGCCACGAAGAAGATCATGATGACGCCATGTGCCGTGAACACCTGGTCGTAATGATGCGGTGGCAGGAAGCCGGTTGAATCACCGAAGGACATTGCCTGTTGGGCGCGCATCATGATCGCGTCCGAGAAGCCGCGCAGGAGCATCACGAGACCCAAGATCACGTACATGATGCCGATTTTCTTGTGGTCGATGCTGGTGATCCAATCGCGCCATAGCGAGCCCCAGAAGCGGTAGTAGGTGATCAGCGCCAGCAACGCGACGCCGCCAATGGCGACCGCAATGAACGTGCCCAGGAGAATGGGCTCATGGAACGGGATCGCGTCCCAGCTCAGCCGACCGAATACCAGCTCCCTCATGTTTGCATCGCCGTCATGGGTGCATCGCCTGGTTCAAGATCGCGGCATAGAGATCGGGGTCCACGCCGGCATACCGATGCACCGGTTCACGCTCGCTCGGCTGCGCGAGGCGTCGATAGTCTGCTTTGGCGAGGGTGCCGCCGTCGTCGCGCGTATTGCGTACCCATCCATCGAAGTCCGCCTGCGACATCCCGTAGAATTTGAAATGCATGCCGGAGAAACCTGCGCCGCTGTAGTTGGCGGAAAAACCTTCGTAAGTTCCGGCGTGGTTGATCACGGCGTTGAGTTCGGTCTGCATGCCGGGCATGGCATAGATTTGTCCCGCCAAAGCGGGGATGTAGAACGAGTTCATGACCGATGACGAGGTGATCTTGAAGCGAATCGGCACGTTCACGGGGGCGACAAGTTCATTGACGCTGGCGATCCCTTGTTCGGGGTAGATGAACAGCCACTTCCAGTCCAGCGCCACGACCTCGACGACCAACGGCGTCGCGCAGGCGGCGGCGTCCGCGGCGGGCGCTTTGAGGGCTTCCAGCGGCCGATACGGGTCCAGTGTATGCGTCGTGATCCAGGTCACGGCCCCCAAGGCGATGATGATCAGCAGCGGCGCCGACCAGATCAGCAATTCGAGCGAGGTCGAGTGATCCCAGTCCGGCCGATAAATGGCCTTCGTGTTCGACGCCCGATAGCGCCAGGCGAAGGTGAGGGTCATCGCCAGTACGGGGACGACGATCAGCAGCATCAGGATCGTCGAGACGACGATCAGATGACCCTGTTGCTTGGCGATGGCACCAAAAGGGTGCAAGACTACCCAGTCGCAGCCCGACAGCAACGCGCATGGCAGCAAGAGCAGGGCGCGGAGGGGATTGCGATTTCTCATGGTCAGTAGCGACAAATCAGTCGGCAGCGGCACGTTGGACTTGATAGGCTATTCTATCGATTTGGTACGCGCTGCGTCATTAGGGCGTTTTGTCCTATCGCATTTTCAGGGCTGCGCTGCGATTGTAAAGCCTGCGGTGCGATTTTAAGGTTCCGGATGGAGATGCCGTCATCCTGGCTTCGAGCGTCCTTGGGATTGGCCTCAAATTATGTCCGATGAATTACCTCACGTCTTGCCCGGCGAAGCGCCCGGAGATGCCTTCGAACGCGACCTGCTTCGCGTCAGTGCGCACGACACCGAGATCGCTCCGGGCGAAATCTCGATCGGGGTGATCATCGGCCGCACGTCCGAGCACTTCGATTTCTTCGTTTACGGGATCGCCTCCGTCTTGGTCTTCCCGCACGTGTTTTTTCCGTTTGCGGACGATCTCAACGGCACTTTGTATGCATTCAGCCTGTTCGCGCTGGCGTTCGTCGCGAGGCCGATCGGCTCCGTGGCCTTCATGGCGATCCAGCGCCGCTTCGGGCGGGAAACCAAGCTCAGCGCCGCCCTCGTTTTGCTCGGCATCTCGACGGTCGGAATCGCGTTTTTACCCGGCTATGCGAGTCTCGGGCCTTGGGCGATCGGCTTCTTGTCGCTGCTGCGGATCGGCCAAGGTATTGCGGTTGGTGGATCCTGGGATGGGCTGCCCTCGTTGCTCGCATTGAACGCGCCGCCGAATCGGCGCGGCTGGTACGCGATGCTCGGTCAATTGGGCGCGCCGCTCGGAGTCTTGATCGCGACCGCGCTGTTCTGGTATCTCAACGAAAATCTTAGTCCGACGGATTTCTTGGACTGGGGTTGGCGCTATCCGTTTTACGTCGCCTTCGCGATCAACGTGGTCACGCTGTTCGCGCGACTGCGCCTCGTGGCAACCAAGGAATACGCTCGACTCCTCGAGGAGCGCGAACTCGAGCCCTCCAGCGCGGTGGATATCGTGCGTTTCCAGGGGTCCACCCTGGTGATCGGCGCGTTTGCGACGCTGGCGAGCTATGCTCTTTTCCATCTCGTCACGGTGTTCCCTCTGTCGTGGATCGTGCTGTACTCGAGCCAGTCGGTCGGCGAATTCTTGATCGTGCAAATGTTCGGCGCCGTGCTCGGTGCGTTCGGCATCGTAATCTCCGGACTGGTGGCTGATCGCTTCGGTCGCAAGACGACCCTGGCGACCCTCGCCGTGCTGATTGCGATTTTCAGCGGATTCACGACGAACTTGCTGGGCGGCGGATTGCTCGGTGAGGACCTATTTGTATTGCTCGGGTTTTTTCTGCTGGGATTGTCGTACGGCCAGGCTGCCGGCGCCGTGACGGCCAATTTCGAACCCCGCTATCGCTATACCGGCGCGGCACTGAGCGCCGATCTTGGCTGGCTCATCGGTGCGGCCTTCGCGCCTCTGGTCGCTTTGGGCCTCTCGGCCCATTTCGGGCTGGCTTACGTGAGCGTCTACTTGTTGTCCGGGGCCGTGGCGACCGTTGGTGCGCTCTTCGTGAACCAGCGGCGTCTCGCCGCAAAGTAAACTGATCGGCCTTCAGCGCGAAGGCGGCAGATCGAATACCAGAACTTCAGCATCGCGCGCGTCCGACAGCTGCAACTTGCCGGAGTCCGTGACCCGCAGTGCATCGCCCGCGCCTAGGGGGACGCCGTTGGCGGTGATCGTGCCGCGCGCGACGTGTACATAAATCCACCGCGAGCCCACGTCGAGAGACGCCGACTCGGCACCATCGAACAGGCCGGCGTAAAGCCTGGCATCCTGGCGCATCTTGAGCGAGCCATCGGCGCCGTCGCGCGACACGAGCAAGCGCAGCCGCCCGCGCTTCTCTTCGCTGGGAAAGGGTTTTTCAGCGTAGCCGGGCGAGATCCCCTTGGTGTCGGGCTGAATCCAGATTTGCAAAAAATGCACGGCGTCGCTCTTGGAAGGATTGAACTCACTGTGCCGCACCCCGGTGCCCGCGCTCATGAGCTGTACGTCGCCGGGCCGGATCGTCGAGCCATTGCCCATCGAGTCCTTGTGAGCGAGTTCGCCCGCAAGCACGTAGCTGATGATCTCCATGTCGGCATGGCCATGGGTACCGAAGCCGGCTCCGGCCGCGACGCGATCCTCGTTGATCACCCGCAGGGGTCCGAAGGCGACGAACTGCGGATCGAAGTACTCTGCGAAAGAAAAGCTGTGGAAGGACTTGAGCCAACCATGGTCGGCAAAGCCCCGCTCCAGACTACGACGGACTGCGTTCATTTTAACTCCTTACTGCCGGTTCTTATGGGCGAAGCGGCGCAAATCAAGGCGGCGGCGAGCCGGGTGCTAGCGCCAGTTGCGCGAGCCGGTGCTCGTCGGCGATCACGAAGATGCCGCTGGCGATCACGACGCCCGCGCCCAGCAGCAGCGCCCGGCTAGGGGTTGCGGACCAGAAGACCCAGTCGATGGCGAACGCCCAGACCATCGACGTGTATTCGAAGGGTCCAACGACCGAGGGTGGGGCGCGCCGGAAAGCTTCGGTGAGCCAATACTGGCCGAGCGCTCCGCTCAGGCCGATCAGCGCCAGCCATGGCCACTCCGCGTTGGAAATCGGCTGCCAGTCACCGAGGGACAGCAGCCCGCTGCCGAAGCCAACCATCGCCAGCACCCAGAACACCATGGCCGCGCTGGAAGTGGTCTTGCCGAGGGTGCGAACGGTCAGCGCGCTCAGCGCATAGCAGATCGTACCGACCCCGGCGGCGAGCACCGCGGCGAAAGATCCGAATGCCTGGCCGGAGGGTCGCAGGATCAACATCACGCCGCCGAGTCCGCAGGCGATCGCGACCCAGCGCCGGGGCGGCACGCGTTCGCCCTGCAGAGGGACCGACAGCGCGGTCATCAGCAGCGGCGCGCATAGGAAAATCGAATAGGTCTCGGCGAGACTGAGGCTGCGCACCGCGAAGACGAAGCTCGCCAGCATGAGGATGCCGAGGCCGGCCCGCAACAGATGCAAGCGCGGCGAGCTCAGGCGCAGGATCGCCCATTCGCGTCGCCAAACCAGGGGTATGGTCACGAACGCCAAGGACGATAGTGAGCGCATGCAGGCGACTTGGAACATTCCGTATTGCGTCGACAGCCGTTTGAGCGAGGCGTCCATGATGGCGAACACGAACACCGCCGCGATCATCGATGCGATGCCGCGCAGTCGCTCGCGGCTGGCGCGTAGTCGCTCGCTGCTTGGATGAATTCGACTCTGTGGCATACCGCTCGGGACTTGTGCGCGTCTTTTGGCCGCGCATTGTATTCCAGCGCGGTTACCTAGCCGTAAGATTTCGGCAGTTGTTGCTGCGCGTTGCGCCACCAGGCCGCGGTGAGCAATTCGCCGTGATGGCGCAGAAAGATCTCGCGCAAGCTTGCCGGAATGGACAGGAATTGCAGCCACTGCTCCGGGAAGACATCGTTTGCGCCGACATAGAACCAGGGTTCGGCGCTGGTCTCCTCTTCTTCGGTGCTCGCGGTCGGATAGTCCCGGAAGACGCAATCGGAGACCTCGCAGAGTTCGTCGTAATCGTAAAAGATCACGCCCCCGTGACTGGTGACGCCGAAGTTCTTCAGCAGCAGGTCGCCGGGAAATACGTTACAAGCGGCTAGATCCCGCAAGGCGTTGCCGTAGTCGACGATCGCCGATTCGGCCGCGGCCGGATCCGCCTCGCGCAGGAACAGATTGAGCGGGCGCAACCGGCGTTCGACGTAACAATGCTCGATGATCAAGTCGTCGGCGTCGATGCGGCAACTCTCGCCCGCCTCGGCGAGCAGTTCCTGCTCGAGGCCCGGCATGAAGCGCGCGCGCGGCAGGCGCAGGCGTTTGAACTCCTGCGCGTCGACGAGGCGACCCGCCCGCTCGTGGCGGAACACGAACCGATAGCGTTCGACGACGTCGGCGCGCGTGCTCTTCTTCGGCTGACCGAAGCGATCGCGGATCACCTTGAACACCAAATCGTGTGAGGGCAGCGTGAACACGATCATCACGAGACCCCGCTCTCCGGGCGCATGCACGAAACTGTCGATCGAGGTATCCAGGTGCCGGCTCAGCGCGAAATAGCGTTCCGTCTTGCCCTGTTTCGCCCGGCCGAGCACGGTGTACAACTCGTCGATGGGCTTGCGCGGCATGAACGAGCGCAGCAATGTGATCGCGGCGCCGACGACCGGCAGGTCGACGTGGAAGTACGAGCGCGCGAAGCCGAACAAGGAGGCGATTTCGGCGCGCGACAACATGACGGCATCGACGGACACTCCGTGCGTGGCATTCGAGAAGGCGATCGCGATCGGCGTCATCGAGTTGTCGTCGATGAGGCGACCGACCAGGAATGCGCTCGTACCACGGTAGAACAAGGGTTCCATGAGTTCGATGGAGTCCGGTCCGGCACTTTGGCGATGATTCTCGAAATAACGTCCTACTTCGGCGCTGATCCGGTGCACCGCGCCTTCCGGGTCGCCGATGAAGGCCGTGAACGGCAGGTCGGCGAGGATCTCGCGCACCGCGCCGGGCAGTGCCGCACCGACGCGATAAACGCGGATCGGGACCGAGCCCGCGGTCCGCCCGACGTTCGTGGCGCAGAATTCCACCGCGGTATTCACGCCGACGGTACGAAAGATGTCGCGTGTCACCGAGTTGAAAAACGTACGATAGAAATCGCCGTCCGGTCGGCGCGCAACGACCTGCTCGTAGGCCGCCTTGATGAGGCTCCACGTCGCAACGTTCGCGGCTTGCGTCTCCGGCAAGGCGGCGAGAACCCGTACGCAGCGCTCGACATGCTGCTCGTACAACTCGATGCGCGCGACCGAATCGGCCGCGGCCGCGCGCCAGTCGCAGGCCATGAAGTGCAGGGCGGCGCGCCGCGTGATGCGGCCGAATTCATCGTTATAGGCTTTGAAATGTTCTGCGATCGTCGTCGCATGGACAGCCGCGGACCGGGGCACAAGGCCCCGGTCCACAACCGACAATGGAGCGACCCCGTGCGCCATGCGTCACAGGGCCACTCAGGCCACCTCGCGCTTCGGCACCGAGCCGGGCGCGGATGTAAATTGTTCTTCTTCCGTGCTTCCGTGCAACGCCCCCGTCGAAGATTTGCCCGCAGTGATCGTGGTCTGCACCGCGTCGAAATAGCCCGTGCCCACGAAGGCCTGGTGCTTGGCCGCCCGGTAGCCCATCGGTTCCGACTCGAATTCGCGTTGCTGCAGGCGCGAGTAGCCCAACATGCCGTCCTCGCGGTAGGCCGATGCGAGTTCGAACATCGCCAGATTCAGCGCATGCCACCCGGCCAGCGTGATGAACTGGAAGCGATAGCCCATGGCGCCGAGCTCCTCGCGCCAACGCTTCATCGCTGCCGCACTGAGATTGGCCTGCCAGTTGAACGACGGCGAGCAGTTGTAGGACAGCAGTTTGCCCGGGAACTTCGCGTGGATCGCCTCCGCGAAGCGCTTCGCCTGGGCGAGGTCGGGGCGCGAGGTTTCACACCAGAGCATGTCGGCGTAGGGTGCGTAAGCGAGGCCGCGCGCGATCGCCTGATCGAGTCCTGCCTTGACGTGAAAGAAACCCTCGGCCGAGCGCTTGCCGGTCAGAAACTGGGCGTCGCGGGGATCGTGATTCGACAGCAGCAGGTTCGCAGAATCGGCGTCGGTGCGCGCGATGATCACGGTCGGCACGCCGAGTACGTCGGCAGCGAGCCGCGCGGCGACGAGCTTGTTCACAGCCTCGTCGGTCGCCACGAGAACCTTGCCGCCCATGTGTCCGCACTTCTTTGCGGAAGACAGCTGATCCTCGAAATGCACGGCCGCCGCCCCGGCACGGATCAGGGCTTTGGTGAGTTCAAAGGCATTCAGATTGCCGCCGAAACCCGCCTCGGCATCGGCGATGATCGGCACGAGCCAGTCGGTCCCGGTCTTGCCGTCGAGGTGATGGATCTGGTCGGTGCGCAACAAGGCATTGTTGATTCGCTCGATCATCCGCGGCACCGAATCGACCGGGTAGAGACTCTGATCCGGGTACATCTCGCCGGCGGTGTTGGCATCGCCCGCGACCTGCCAACCCGAACAATAGATCGCCTTGAGGCCGGCTTGGACCGCTTGGACCGCCTGATTTCCGCTCATGCACCCCAGGGCGCCGATGATCGAGCCGGTTTGCAGTTGTCGCCAAAACTTTTCCGCGCCCAGTCGGGCGAGTGAGTACTCGATGTGGACCGAGCCGCGCAAGCGCAGCACGGCGGCGGCCTCGTAGGGTCGTTGCACCCCCAGCCAGCGCGAGTGGGCCGACCATTCGGATGCCAGGGTTTTCACCGACTGTTCTTGGGCTTGCATGCAATAAATCTCCTGATGGCCGCTTGCTTCGTGGGTGGGACTCACACTAAAGTGAAAACCGGCAGATTTACACAATAGAAATTTAACACTGTGAACTTCACATCGAGAGTTATCTCGTGGCGGGATTGATCCGACAAGGACATTTCTTAGGGGCCAAGCTGCGGGGCCTACGCAAACGCAACGGGCTGACGCTCGATGAGCTCTCGGCCCGCTGCGTGCAAATCGACGCGGCGGCGGCGCCCTCGGTGTCTTATCTCAGCATGGTGGAAACCGGCAAACGTATGCCGTCCACGGCCACATTGGAGATGCTCGCGGGTATTTTCAGCAAGGAGCCACGCTGGTTCCTCGATGAAAATACGGAAATCGAGGCAGCCCCGGCGCGTCGTGAGCGCGGCGGCCTCGAAGCCATGCCGCTCGAACCGGCATTCCTGTTTTCCAACGAATTGCTGCAAAACGCCTTGCCGGAGCTCTTGTCGCAGACCGGTACGACGGGCCGGCAATTCGCGCAGTTATTGATCCGTGTCTGGCAGGAAACCCGGCACAATGACTTCCCGGACATCGAGCGTGCCGCGGAAGAGGCAGGCAAACGGCGGATGCCGCTCAGCGTCGCCGACATACTCGAGATATGCCGCGAACAGGCTCTCGAGTTGCGGTGGTTCGACGGCGATGCGACCCGACCCGGTGATGCGTTGGTGCGAGCACGTTTCGAGGCGCCGGGCACGGTGTGGCTCAACAAACGCCTGCTCGGCATGGAAGAGCGCCTCAAGTATGACCTGGCGTTTTTCATCGGCCACAAGATCTTGCACAACGGGGACGGTCTCGTCTCGCCGCACAGCGCCACCCAGTCACGCGAGGCGGACCCCGCGCCGACGGTTGGCGGCATGGGGGCCCAGGACGTGCTGTACGCGTGGCGCGATTTCGAGTGCAGTTTCTTTGCCGGTGCCTTGCTGTGCCCGCGTCTGCCGTTCCGTCGGTTCCTGATCCGCGAAGCTCATAGCGTTTCCGCGGGCGCGAAACTCGGGGTCACGCCGGCGCTGGTCATGCGCCGCATGACGGCGGTATCGCCCTACCGGCATTGGCATTTCTTCGATGCGTATCCGCCGGGCTTCCTGCGCGCGGTCTACCGGGCCAACGGTATTCCATTGCCCTGGGGCAACATGAGCTTGGTGTCGGATCCTTGTCCGCGCTGGGCCGTGTTCCGGCTGCTGCAAGAATCTCCGGCGCCGCAGGCGCAGGAGCCCAAGTCGCAGATCTCGGTGATGCAGGACGGCAAGCGGGCTCGTCTCTATTGCTGCCATTCCCTGCTGACGCGGGATGCGCTGAATGCGGCGCATGTGCTCTCGGTCGGCATCGATCTGCTGCCGGCCCTCGAAGCGCAGGGTTACGATGGCGAGGGCATCGTTCGCGAAGTTGCCGAGGCCTGTCGACGCGGTGGCGGGAACGGGCCGATTCCAGTCGGTGCCGCACAGTCGATACGCGCCGTCTCGCAGGTGCTCAACATCGCCTGGATAGCGACCGCGCTCGATGCCCCGGCTTGCGTCATCTGTCCACGCAGCGGCGCATGTCCGCGCGAACCCCGCTGCGGCTCTTGAGCTAAAATGCGCCGCCCGCGCACCCACCCAGACCAATAACAAGGCCGTCGAATGACCAAGCTCCCCCGCCCGGTGTTTCCGTTTTCCGCGATCGTCGCCCAAGATGAAATGAAGCTCGCGATGATCTGTTCGGCGGTCGATCCGACGATCGGCGGTGTGCTGGTGTTCGGCGATCGCGGTACCGGCAAGTCGACGGCCGTGCGCGCACTCGCCGCGCTGCTGCCGCCGATGCACGCGGTCGTGGGCTGTCGCTATGGCTGCGATCCGGCGGCAGTCGATGCCCTCTGCGAGGAATGCCAATCCAGGGGCAAGACCGAAACCCTGAAGGATCACCTGGTCCCCGTTCCCGTCGTCGACATGCCTCTGGGCGTCACCGAGGATCGCGTCGTCGGCGCACTCGATCTCGAACGCGCTCTGTCGCAAGGGGTCAAAGCCTTCGAACCCGGGCTGCTCGCGCGCGCGAATCGTGGTTTTCTCTACATCGACGAAGTCAACCTGCTCGAGGATCACCTCGTCGACTTGCTGATCGACGTCGCCGCCTCCGGCGAGAACGTCGTCGAGCGCGAGGGCCTGAGCGTGCGTCATCCCGCGCGCTTCGTGTTGATCGGCAGCGGCAATCCGGAAGAAGGCGAACTGCGTCCGCAGTTGCTGGACCGCTTCGGCCTGTCGGTCGAGGTGAAGACGCCGACGGCATTGGCGGCGCGCATCGACGTGATCAAGCGTCGCGACGAGTTCGAACGCGACAAGCCCGCATTCGTCGCCAAATGGAAGAAGCAGGACGATGGCTTGCGCCGCAAAATCGTCGCCGGGCGCAAGCGGCTCGCGACGATCGTGCTTGCCGATGCGATCCTCGAACAGGCGGCAAAGCTGTGCATGCAGCTTGGCACCGATGGCTTACGCGCCGAACTGACCTTGATAAGGGCGGCACGCGCGCTCGCCAGCTACGAGCAAGCGGAAGCCGTCACCGTGAACCATTTGCGCAAGGTCGCGCCGCCTGCCTTGCGTCATCGACTGCGGCGCGACCCGCTCGACGAATCCGGATCGACAGTGCGCGTCGAGCGCGCAATCACCGAGGTGCTTGGCGGCGCCCCGATGCCCGGCGCAGCCGAAGTGCCCGGCGCATGAGCGCGGAAAGCGATGCGGCACTGATCGTATCGCTGTTTGCGATCGACCCGGGCGGACTCGGCGGTGTCTGTTTGCGCTCGCCGGTGCATCCTGCTCGGGATCAGTGGCTGCAAGCTCTGCGTGCCTCCTTGTCCGCGGGGACGCCGCTGCGCAAAGTGCCTTGCAGCATTCCCGACGGACGCCTGCTGGGCGGACTCGATCTCGTGGCAACCCTCAAGGCCAATCGGCCGATCGCCGAACGGGGCGTGCTCGCCGAAGCGCATGGCGGCGTGGTGATCGTCACGATGGCCGAGCGGCTGAACGCGCAGACCGCTGCGCGCCTCAATGCCGTGCTCGATGCCGGCGAGGTCGTGACCGCGCGCGAAGGCGTCACGATAAATAATCCGGCGCGCGTCGGACTCGTGCTGCTCGACGAGGGCGAAGCGGACGAGCGTGCGCCGGTCGCGCTGCTCGATCGGCTCGCTTTCCTCGTCGATCTCGGGGTTTTCAGCATGCATGCGCTGCTCACGCCGGAGCACGAACTCGCGGATTTGGCCGCCGCGCGGGAGCGGCTACCGAACGTGCGAATCCCGGACGAGGTGTTGCAGGCGCTATGCGCGACGGCGATCGCTCTGGGGGCTGGATCGCCGCGCGTCACCGTGCTCGCCGCTCGCGTCGCGCGGATTGCCGCCGCGCTCGAGGGCCGCCTCGAAGTTGGCGAGGACGATGCGGTCCTCGCCGCCCGCTTGGTGTTGGCGCCGCGCGCGACCGTCGCTCCCGTACCTCAGGCCGCCGAACCACCGTCCGAACCGGCGCCACCGTCCGAACCGGCGCCGCCGCCCGAACCGGCGCCGCCGCCAGAACCGGCGCCGCCGCCCGATACAGCACCTGACCCCGCCGCGGAACCGCCGCCGGACCCGGAGCAACGCGCACCCGAACTCGACGCGCAAACCTTGGCCGACGTCATTCTCGCGGCGGCGCAGTCCGCTATTCCCGCCGGCTTGCTCGCGCGTCTCCGCAGCGACGCGGCCCGGCGCAGCGCCGCGCGGGCCAGCAGCGCCGGACGCACCGGCGCCCTGCGTAAGTCCGCCGCCCGTGGTCGCCCGAGCGGCATCGCGTCGGGACCGCCTCAGGGTTCGTCGCGTCTCAATCTGATCGAGACCTTGCGCGCGGCCGCGCCCTGGCAGCGTTTACGTGGACGCGGCGCTACCGATCAGCGTGTGCGTGTGAGTCCCGACGATTTTCGCGTCACACGTTATCAACAACGCGCACAAACGCTGACGATTTTCGCGGTCGACGCCTCTGGCTCCTCGGCCTTGAATCGGCTTGCGGAAGCGAAGGGTGCGGTCGAGCTCTTGCTCGCCGACTGCTACGTGCGTCGCGACCAAGTCGCCGTGATCGCGTTTCGCGGCAAGGGCGCGGATCTCTTGTTACCGCCGACGCGCTCGTTGGTACGCGCCAAGCGCAGCCTCGCCGGTTTGCCCGGTGGCGGCGGTACGCCACTAGCCGCCGCGATCGATGCTGCCTGCGCGCTCGCCGGTTTGTCCCTGCGGCGTGGTGAGACCCCGACGATCATCTTCCTCACGGACGGCCGCGCCAACATTGCCCGTGATGGGTCGCCTGGCAGAGAGCGTGGCCAAGCAAACGCGATGCAAGCGGCGCGCATTTTGGCGGCGACCGGTGTCGCCACCTTGTTCGTCGATACCTCGCCCCGACCCAGCGATCTCGCGCGGGACTTGGCCGCCTGCATGCATGCGCAATACGTGCCGCTACCGTTCGCGAATGCCCGTTCCCTCTCGACGATCGTCAAGGCCGCGACCCTGTCGTAAGAGTCGCACATGCCGTGGAGTCGGCCACGGCGCCGGCGGGCGCTCCGACCATCGGGCGTTTCAGCTCGATCTAGACGCAGCGCGAGCTAATCGAGGGGCAGCGACGGATCAGCAGCCCATTCCTCGAGCGAGCCATCATAGATGGACACGTCCGTCTCGCCGAGCAGTGTCAATGCCAGCGCATTCGCCGCAGCCGATATTCCGCCGCCGCAATAAAGGATCAGAGGCCGTGCCGCATCGGTCTGCATCGGTGCGGCCGCGTGCGCGAGTTCTTCGCTTCGCAGGTAGACGCCGTTGTTCGCGAACAATCGCCGCGCGGGAAGGTTGCGGCTGCCCGGGATATGCCCGCGGCGGCGATACCGGCTCGGCGCAGTTCCATGGAAGAGTTCCGCCGACAGGGCGCAAATCAGCGTCCCGGGTTCCTCGCCGCGGACGACGGCTTCGACGCGGTTGCGCGCGGTCCACGCGCTTGAGTCGATGCGAACCGTGAGCGCGCCACCCTCGCTCGGCTCGACCCGACCGGATTCGACGAGCTGATCCTCGCGGCGCCATTGGGTGAATCCGCCGTCGAGGATCGCCGCGTGGATGCCCAGCGAGCGCAGCATCCACCAGAGCCGAGCGGCCCAGAAGCCGCTGTCACTGTCATAAACGACGATCTGTTTTTCGTCGTCCACGCCGAGAGAGCGGAACGCATCCGCCAGCGCGCGAGGCTCTGGAACGGCGAAGTGATAAGGCGCATCGTGGGCCGAGAGGTCGCCGAGCAAGTCTGCGAAGCGGGCGCCGGGAATGTGCGCCGTGAGCCAACGAGACTCGCCGCTCGCTGCACGATAGTCGCCATCGAAGCGTGGTCCCGGAAGGATCACCGTGGCATCCAGAATGAGAATCCGCGGATCCCGCAGCCGATTGGCGAGTTCGCGCACCGAGATCAAGGGACCCGTTATCGCCTTGCTGGCGGTGCTCATGAAAGCTCCTGTAATTCCTGCCGCAAATGATCGAGCAACTCACGTCCCCGCGTGCTCTCGAACCAGGCGCAATGGCCGAGCAGAAACCCTTGGTAGGCCAGGTCAGCGTTCTCGGCGGATCGCGTCGTCCCATGAAAGTAGTCGATCTCCGTGAGCGCATAGCCGACATGGACCAGGGGGAGGAGGGCAAGTAGCGCCGCTCGCTGCGTCGAGTCCAGGGGCCGCGCACTCAGATAACCGCCTACAAGCGCTGAGACTTGTGCGAGGTCGGCCGGGCCGGCGCCACCGTCGTGAATATCGAGCCAGGGAATCGTATTGCGCTCGATCGCGGTCGCCAGATCGTAGCTCGCGGTCGTCAGGTCGCTCAGACCAAAATCCAACACCGTCTGCACGCTTGCGGTGGCGCTCGCGTCCGACCACAGCAGATTCGATGCATGCCAGTCATTGTGGGTCCACAAAGGCTCGAGATGCGGCAGGACGTCCAGCCATGACCCGTAAAACGGACCGATCGCGTGGGCGATCTCGTTACGCCAATTCTTGCCGCGCAAGTAGTCGCCCAATGCGGGGCGCACTTCGGCCCAGTCCGCGATCACGTCCAGGGGTTCGGCCGAGCGGATGACGCGATCGTTCGATACCAGCAGCGCCGCAGATCGCGACGGTGCTTCGAAACCCTCGGATGCGCCGTGCAGCAGCCCCAAGGCGCGGCCGGCCGCATGCGCATGTCCGGCGCTCAGAAACGGCGACCAGGAAACTGCATCACGATAGAGATCGACGCCCTTGCCGATCGCGTGTAGTTCGTAGGTCCAATCGCCGAATGCCGCGGCGGTCGCGCCATCCGCCGCCGCAACAAGCCTGCTGACCGGTGCGCCACGGCCGCGCAGATGCCGGATGAAGCGATGTTCCTCCTGCAGTTCGAGCGCAGTGCGAACGGATCGATGATGACGTTTGAGGAACAACTGGCGATCGGGTGATGCAATGATCGCAGCCGCGGACAGGGGACGGGGACTGTGCCATGTCACCCGCGCGCTGCCTGCCGCGAGACCATAATGCTCGAGGACACTTTCGACTTCGCGCGCTTGCAGCCGCGGCCAATCACTGGCCGCCGGAGCGACGCCCATCGAGTGGACCGTAGCGCTGCTCACGATGGCGCGTTGGCGGTGGGGAGAAAGTCGTTGGTAACCGCGGTCCGCCATGCGTCCGGCGACCGCAGGATGCCGTGGCGATGCAGCCACTCGGCATAGGGCTCGAGCAATGCGCTGCGTTGTTCCCCCCAGCGACCTTGATGCAGCCAGCTCGCGCCGATCAAATCGAGGGAACGTTTGAGAATCGCGCGAGGGAAGTAGGGAATCACCCGCTCGATCGCGAGCAGCGCCGCTGCCGGATCGGCCGACGCGGCGAGAAAACCCCGGGCCGTGACGTCCAGGAATCGGCGCACCTGTTCGGCTCGTTCGTCGAGCAGCGACTCGCGAGTTCCGAGCAGGTAGCTGTGATAGGGCGGCGCGCCGATGTCATCGACACGCCAGGTGATACGTTCCGATTCGGGCAAGGTCCCGAACAGCGCGTCCCACGCCCAATACCCGCCGAAGGTTGCGTCGAACTCCCCGGCGGCGATGTCGTCGACCGTGAATTCGCGACCACGATTGTCGATAACGATGAAGCTGTCGGGCTCGCCGCCGTCCTCGGCGATCAGATGATTCACCATTGCGATGCCGCGCGGGGTGGGACCCATGGCGATGCGGCGCCCCTCGAGGTCACGCGGACGCGCGATCCCCGAACGTCGCACGGTTTGGATGGTCTCGAGGCCACCATGATTGATCGCCGCGATTCCGATCAGTGGTTCGCGTTGGTCACGCCGCACCAATAGCCGATTGCTCGGAAAGACGCCAAAGTGCACCTCATTGCGCAGCAAGTGAGCCAGCGTATCGCCGCGCGCCGGATCGAAAACCCGGATCTCCAGCTCCAGTTCCGCCTCGGCGTACCAACCGCGCTCACGCGCGAGGTAGAACCCAGCCGAATTCGGCCAGGGGTGGAAGTATTCCAACATCAAACTGACGTGGCTCATGCCGGCGCCTGTTGTGCCAAGGCCGTATGCCAGCGGCGCAGGCCGAGTACGGCGAGCACCACGAAGGCGGCATAGAGCACGGCGATGAGGTAGAGATGCTTGACGAGATACACCCCCACGTAGAGCACATCGACGATGATCCAAACCCACCAATTCTCCAGATTACGGCGTGCCGCCCAGACGCTGCCGACGAGACTGCCCGCGAGCAGGGCAGAATCGATCCACGGCAGCGAGGCGTCCGTACGCGAATACAAGAAAAATCCCAGCAGCACCGCCACGCCGATGCCGGCAGCAAGGCTGGCGAGAATTTCGACGGGGCGCACCCGCGTCACCAAGACCTCGCCCGCAGCGCTGCGCCCCTGCAGCCATTGCCATAGACCATACAGCAGAGTGCCCGCAAAGATCACCTGCAATCCCATGTCCGCATACAGCCGCACTTGGTAGAAAATCACCCCGTAGAGCACTACGGAAAGCAGCGAGAACGGGTAGTTCCACAGGCTTCGCGCAGTCGTCAACCAAACACCCAGGACCGACACGATGAAGGCGATGATTTCGAGCGGCGACATGCTAGCTCCCCCGGTTCGCGACGGTTTCGGCGGCGCTCAATGCTGCGCTTGCCCGAACTTGCCGGAGACGCTGACCACCCAGGTGCGCGGGTCGCCCAATTGGATATAGGTCTCGTTGTTGAAGTTCGGTGGCACATCGCCGAAAAAGAAGCCGCGCACCGGATAGCGCTTATCTAACAGATTGCGGCCGCTCAAGTACAGCGACCAGCGCGCCGTCTCCCAGCCGAGCTTGCCGTTGACGAGTCCATACGCGTTGGAGGTGTTCTCGTACGGAGGCAAATCGAAATAGTAGCTGCCCATGCCGGTCACGTCGATGCGGGCGAATGGGCCGCGCGGATCGCGGTAGGTCAGATTGACCGCCGCCTGCCAGTGCGGGGCGTCGGCCAGTTCCCGGGATACCGCGACCGTGGTCGCGCCGGTGGCGCCTTGTTGGACGAAGTTCTCGAAGCGAGTCTGCAGCAAGCCTAAGTCTCCGCCGACCGTCAAGCGCTCGGTGAGCCGCCAGTCGATTTCGCTCTCGAGACCGTAATTATGGCCGCTGGCCGCGTTACCGGTGTAGAACACGAAGTCATCCGGATTGGTGGGGTCGCTCTGAAAGCTGGTCTTGATCTGTGCATCGTGGCGGTACAAATCGAAGATGTCCGCATCGACGGTCAGTCGGTGATCTAGGAGATCGGCTTTGTAGCCGATCTCGGAATTCAAGTCCTCTTCAGGATTGAACGACAACTGGCTGGGCAAGAGCCCCTGACTCAAGTTGAAGCCGCCGGCCTTGTAGCCGCGCGAGACCGTACCATAGATCGACTGTTCGGCATCGAGCTTCCACGTGAGCGAGGCATGGCCACCCCAAAGATCGTTCGACGGGTTCAAGCTCGCCGGGGTTACCGACTCGATCTGCACGGCGCTCACGGGGCCATAGGTATAGCCAATATTGGAGCCGAGGAAGTCCGTCGTGCTGCCGGCGTAATTCGCGCTCCAGCGTTCGCCGCGAACACCCACCGACCAGCGCAGATTCTCGGCCAGATCGCCGTCGAGCTCGCCGAAAAAGGCGATGTTGCGGGCCCGGTAGCCGCTGTTGATGACATCGTCGGTCTGATCATCGAACGGGTCGTTGGGCGTATCGAGGGCTTGGTAGTAGCCCAAGCTCAGGTCGCTCAAGGTCTCGTCCAATTGATTTCCGTAGGCGCCCACCAGCCAACCGAAGCCCTGGTTCGATTCCGTGCCCAGTCGCAGCTCGAGAGTCTTGGTCGTGCGCTCGCGATTCTGAATCTCCGAATACTGATAGACGGTGGCGACAGGCGCCCATAGGCTCGGGTTGCCCCAGTCGCCGTCGTAACTATACTTGATCACCGATTTGGCATAGGTGCCGATCGCCGTGAGCCCAATATCGTCGCTCGGCAGGTAATGCACGCGCAGCGATACACCGGTGGAATGCTGCGAGTCGACGCCCGGTTGATCGGACTCCGTATTGCGTGAGTTGTCGATCGTGAACGCGTCGTAACCGTTGTCGATGTCCACCTCCATCGCGTTCAATTCGACACGCAGCTGATTCGAGGGGGTATAGATCCATTTGGCGCGATAGGTATATTCATCCTCGCGATTCGTGTCGTCACGATTGAGGTACAAGTCCCGGAAATAACCGTTCGTATAGTAATGCTGTACGGCCAGACGAAACCCGGAGTCGAGCGAATCGATCGTGCCACTGATGACGCCGCCCTCCGAACGCGTTCCATAATTGCCCGCCTCGAGGTCGGCGCGTGCGTAGAAATTCTCGGTGGGCTCCGCGCTGCGCAAATAGATCAGTCCGGCAAGCGCGTTCGCGCCATAGCGGGTTGCCTGCGGGCCGCGCAGCACCTCGACCTGATCCAGGTCATAGAGCGTGCCGGCGGTGCCCAAACCGCTGAAGTCGATGTCATCGATCAGGAATCCGACGGACGGGTTGGGCGCGCCTTGGTATTGCTCCAACTCCCCGATGCCCCGTAGCTGGAAATACCGGGGTAGCGAAGTGTCCCCGGCCCAGTTGAGATTCGGGACCAGCGCAAGCACGTCCTCGAGGTTCGTCCGGCCCGCATCACGCAAGGTTTGCTCATCGAGAACCGTGATGCTCGCCGGTACATCGATGATCGGTGCCGCGCGCAGCGTCGCGGTAACCGTTATTTCATCGAGTTCGGCATCGGTGCCGGCGCTGTCTGCGGCACGCGCCTGCAGGGCGATCGATGCCATGATCAATGCGTAAATCGTTGCTGTTCTCATCCGCGCGCTCATTCAATAGTGTCCTTCGACTCAAACTGTCATGCCCCGGGATCCGGTCGTACCCCCTGATCCGGCGGTCGCGAGCATGCAGTAAACCTTCTATTTTCCTAAATATTTCCTGGTTATGAGCAAAGCTGCATCCGGTATCGGTCGAAGCACCACCCACCGGCCACGAGGCCGCACCCTACACGGATCGGACTAAGAAGATAACGAAATGTGATTACGCCGGAGTGCTCGCGCGCGAACAGTAGTCGGCACGGCGCGCTTGCGGCGCCGCCCGGCGAATTCTCGGGGTTCGTCGCCGCGTTGCGTCAGGAATCTCCTACGCGCATGCGGACTTGGAACCGACGCCATTCTCGCGCTTCAACCGACGGCGCCGAGCGAAGCGCAGCGTGACACTGACTGCCGTTTTCAAGGCAGGAGACCAAGATGGACACGAGATCAGAGACTTTGGGCTCCGAAGCGAACATGGGCTCCGGATCGAATGGCAGTGCCGCGCAGTTCAAGGAACTATTCGACGGCGTCGACGATTTGATTCACAGGATCGCCGACGTGCAGAGTCCAGAGATTCAAAAGATCCGCGCCAAGGCGCGCGTCGCCCTCGGTGCCGCTCGCAGCGCAGTCAAGGACAGTGCGGCGCATGTCGGGCGGCAGGCGAGGCAACTTGCGAGCACGACCGACGGTTATGTGCGTGAGTCGCCCTGGCAGGTGATTGCCCTTGCGACCACCATCGGGCTCCTGGCGGGCATCGCGATCGGGCGCCGTGGTGCCGGGAATTGAGGCGCCGATGATCGAACCCATCGGTCAATTGCGCAGCTTGCGGTTTCGGGCGCTGCTCGTGCGTGAGGTTTGTCGTCGTTGGGCGGGCGGCCCCGATCATGCTCTACTTATTGAGAGCGCGCTCGCGGCGTGGCGTTTGAGTCGCGTCATCAGCGGCTGGTTGATGGGTCACCCCAATCGTCAGTACCATCCCGCTCCCCCAGCTTGGACCGCAATCCGTTCGATTGGCGCAGGGCTCGCGGTGCGAGCCCTGCACTGGTCAACAGGGTCGCGCATGCGGTGGCTCGCGCAGCAGTTGCATATCCTCGCGCGCGATTGCGCCGACATTCGTGCCGTGACTTCGTCCGTCGCCATCAATGAAATGCTGGGCAGGCAGCAACCGGCCTTGAGCATCTTGCAACGCAGCGCATGTCCGCGCCTGCCTCAGCCGACTCCGGGTCGAACCGTCTCACCCGCAACCCAGGTGAGCTACGACGCAGAAACTTGGCCGTTTCTGACGATCTGACCCGCAGTGTCACGGAAGTTATTTCAATTCTAACCAAGGAGATCGCGATGAAAACCCTAATATTTACTAGCGTGGTCGCGATGAGCGTCCTGTCTTCAGGCGCTGCGTTCGCGGACGAAACCAGCAGCGGCTCGGATGCGGCGAAAGCGGGGACCTACGTCAAAGACTCGGTCATCACCACCAAGGTGAAGTCGAAACTTGCCGCAAAACATATGTCTACCCTGACGCACATCCGGGTCGATACGGACGCGCAGGGCGTCGTCTGGTTGAGCGGCAAGGCGCCGACTCAGGATGCCAGCGATCTTGCCGCCATGATCGCCAAGACCACCGACGGCGTGACCGACGTGCATAACCACATCGTCGTCGACTCGCAATGAACGGTCGCAGGCCTCCTCTCCCCTAGGGGGAGGCCTTGCATCTCCCGAGAGCTTCCTCTCACTTGAAAGTTTCGTGCGATTCCGCGGCCTCGAGTTCCGATGCCAAGGGGGCATGGTTGAGGAGTGCGACCATCGCGACGCCGCCGATCGTGTTCCCGATCAAGGTGGGCACGAGGAAACCCAGGCAATAGTCGCGGATCGACGCGATCCCCGCGAATACGGCGAACGCGCCGTCGACCGAGCCCGCAACGATGTGCGAGAAGCGCCCGATCCCGACGATGTAAGTGAGAAACAGGATCACAAGAATCTTTGCCGCTCCCGCACTGGGCAGCAGCCAAACCATGACGGCGATGAGCCAACCTGCGAGCACCGCCTTTAGCAGCGTCGGCCAAAAGCCACCGCTGACCGCATCATGCGCGATATGTCGAAGCGTCTCTTCGGTGTCCGTGGGAAACATGCCGTGCAGACTCAGAAACGCGGCAACGATGAACGTGCCGAGCAGGTTGCAGCTGAGAACGATCCCCCAAAAGCGCAGGGTCTTCTTTAGCGTCTCCCGGTCACGGCGCACCAGCACCGGCAAGACGGCGGTCAGCGTGCTCTCCGTAAACAGGGCTTGCTTGCCGAGGATCGTGATCAGGAACCCAACCGTGTAACCAATGCTGTCGATTAGTCGGGCCCAAGGCGCGACCGGGAGGCCGCTTTGCAGCAGCGCGAGGCCGAGAAACGAGAAGCCCATGGTCAGGCCGGCAGCGAGTCCGGACCATGCGAGCGATCCGGCGTGCCTCTCGAGTTCTCCCTCGCCCTCCTCACGCAATACCTCGTGAATCACCAGTGCGCGCAGCGATGAGTGCTCGACCGCCTGATCGCGTTCCAGTTCGTCGAGAGGTCCCCCGTGCTTTTCCTCGTCATTGCGCGCGTGCTGCATATCATCGAGCGTCTCGGTTCTCGTGTCCTGATGCTGTCGGCGGTTGGCCCGAGCCCGTGTGAGACTTTCGCCGGCAGTCGGCAGTAGGAGGGAGCCGACAAGCGCTTGCGGTGCGCGGGATTGGCGGCGCTGCACCGGTGATCGCTAATCTGTGCATCCCAACCGACGAGGAACCTCATGCTGGAAAAACTTCCCGAAAGTCTCGGTCGAGCGCTTGCGAAGCAGCGCGCCGGCCTCGAGAATATCGTGATGAGTCGCCTACACGCTCTGCGCGACGTGCCCTGGATCGAGGTATCGAGCGGCGTCATCGACGAAGAGGGTCCGATTCCCAGCCTCTACACGGCAGACGGCGCAGGCATCTCGCCGCCAATTCAGTGGCGCGGCGCGCCGACCGATGCGACATCGGTCGCGTTCATCGTCGAAGACGCCGATGCGCCAACGCCGCATCCACTCGTTCATGCCATCGTCGTCAATTTGGCCGGCGATTTTGGCTTTCTCGCCGAAGGCGCCTTGAACAGTCCCGACCACAAGGGTCTTGGCTTCGAGGCCGGACGGAATTCTTTCTTCCGGCAGGCGTGGTTGCCACCCGATCCCCCGCCAGGCCACGGGAAGCATCGCTATGCGTTCCAATTCTTCGGCTTGCGCGCCGGCGTGCACTTCTCGAAGGTGCCGGGTCGCGAGGAGTTCATCGACGTGGTGCTCGATCGCGCGGTCGCCGCGGGCTGCCTGATAGGAACTTATGAGCGGGTCGAACGGGAACGAGCCCGCGTCTATGAAGCCGCGGAGTCCGACGGTCTCGAGCCTGCATCGAGCGAGCGTGCAACGGTTCGAAACGAGCCTCTTGGCGATATCCCCGTAGGGTAGGTGTGATTGCCGCCCGTGAATTCCGGGTACGCTCGTCTCGATGCAGTGAAGCGAGCCTAGGCCACTCGTTGCGGCCTTTCATCGGCGAAATTCCTCATCGTCGTGTCAGCGCCCACCCACACGGCACAGTCCCACAGAAGTAGCAGGCCTGAACCGACTTTTCGGCGCGCCCTCGGCTCGTACAGTCCGGCGGTCGGTCATTTTTCGAACTCAGGGGTCAAGATGCTGGTTCCCGAAGTAAACTCTTCCGACGGCGACTTTCGTGTCGAACAGTTCCTCGCCAGACATGGCGGCGCCGGTGGACTCCCCGAGCGCCAAGGACAGGACGATGCCGGCCTGCGCGGATGGTCCGAGGTCTATGCCGCGGACGGTTATGCACTGCGCTGCGACTGGAATCGAATGGGCTCGAAAACCGAATTTCAATTCTCCGAGATCCCACCGCGATGAGGCGGCGGTCAATTTGCCGGCACGGTTCGGCCGACGCCTGCCAGCGCATCGAACAGTTCGCGTGAGACGCGTTCGTCGATCTCCGCCGCACGCTGCAATTGCACCGGGTAGTGAATCAGGGCCTGGACGCCGGTGCTGCTGAATTGCAACTGCACCTGCGGTTTCGCCTCGACGCCGAACTTCACGGCTGTCGTCGTCTGCAGCGTCTGCGTCTCCCGGTCTATCTCCGCGCGGTAATCGCTCAGCGCGTGTGTCAGCGCCGCCAGGAGGCGGGTCTTGAGGGCCGCATAGTCCGCGCCGGTGGGCAGATTCAGGGTCAGGTCGTGCCAGGAGAAACTGACGCCGGGAATCTGCTTGAATAAACCGCTCGACACTTGAAAAACCACCGAATTGGCGAATGCCACGACCCTGCCGGTCGGTCCGAGCAGACCATGTCCGCCCAACTCCATGATGTACATGCGCACCAGCCCGAGATCGATGACCTCGCCCGTCACCTCGCCGATCTGGACGCGGTCACCGACCCGGATCCCGTACTTGCCGATCAAGAAGAAATATCCGACGATCGAGACGAGCACGCTTTGCATCGCCACCGCAAGACCGGCGGTGATCAAGCCGGCAAAGGTAACGATCGAGCCAAGTTCGCTCGCGAACGACAGCGCGACCATCACGGCGACCAGCGCCCAGAGCAGGATCCGTCGAAGCAGCAATAATTGCTTGCGGTGACGAACATCGGGTACGTAGCGCAATACGGCGCGCTTCCAGAGCTCCGCTGCGCCCAGGAGCCCGACGGCTACCAGTGCGAAGATCCCGAGGCGCACGCCGACGGCCGCGAGCGTGCCCTCGTATTCAGTCTTCGTGGCCGCGCGCCAGTCGGCGAGCCCGCGCCGGTAATGGTCGAGGAGGAGCATGGACTCCGACAGCGGCTGGAGGATGGTCGAGAGTTGTCTGAACTGACTGGTCAGATCGGCAAACTGTTCGGACACTTGGTTCAGCGCGGCCGCATCGTTTTGTTGCAATCCAGCCTCCAAGCCATCGCCGCGCGTCGCCAAGGTTTTCAGTTGCGCGACCAAGGGATCGCGGATCTGCGCGAACTGGGTTTGCAACGCGCCGGTGCCGCGATCGGCTGCATCGATCGTCGACATCTTCTCGATCAAGTGAAACGTCTTGCTTATGTCCTGCCATAGACCGAGTCCTTCCTCGGTGCCGGTCGCAATCTTGCTCGGCTTCGCCGCGGTTGCTCCGGTGGCGGGTCGGTTGGGCAGGCTCGCCGCCATGGCGTCGATCTGTGCCTCGAGCGCGCCCGGACCCAGGTCGCCACCGTCGCGCCGACTCGAGGAGTTGATGACCGCGGTCACGAGCGCCGAGCGTGCGTCGAGCAGCGCGAGGGCGCTTTGTTCGGCTGCGATTTTCGCGGTCAGCGTGGCGCGCCGCTGCGTTTCGCGGGCGCCGGCTAGAGCGACGCGTTCGGCAGCGACGTCAGTTTTTATCCGATGCGTATCGGCGGACAGCGTACTCTCGATAGTCGCCAACCCACTAGCGGCGCCTGGCGGAGGCACCGATGGCGCAGCGGTGTCCTGCGCATGGGCGAGCAATTCGGCATCCGCTTTCCCGAGTGCGAAGGCGGACGCGAGCACCTGACCGGCGGTTCGTTCGTTGTCGCCGAGGACCACTAGGTCGCTGGGCTCATCGGCCGTCTGCGTGTCGAAATGAAATGACCGATACCAATCGACCGTCTGATCGAGCAATTGGATGACCTGCGCCGCCGTCAGCGGCGCAGCGACTGCGGCGAACCCCCGTGCAGTCCACAACAGGCAAGCGGATACCACTGCCACTGCCGCGAACCGGCGGCCGGGCATAGCCAGTCTCCGTATGCCGCGATGACTCATAGGATCAACGATTTGCCGAGGCCCTGGGTTCCGACTGCGCAAGCAAGGCGACGCAATCCGCGTTGTGCGCGAGGCCAGGGTCGACGAAGGCGAGGACTGCCGCGACGGGCGTCAGCAAGGTGCCGAGTGCGACCGCGGCAGCCGCCTGCACGAGGGTCTTTTCCGGCTTGATGCCGATCGCAGGTTTCGCAAGCGTACCGCTCAGGCTGATCGGTGAGCGCAGTCGGAACAACCGCGGCTTTTTCGGTTCGCCTTCGATCGAAAGATTCAAACGTTCGTCGCCGAAATCGAGATCGCCGCGCCCCGTGATCAGCACGTTAGTCGTATCGACGACCAGAGTCGTCGCCGTCACCTTGCCGTGATCGGCGGTGAAATCCGCAACCCCACAGCGCAGGTCCGTCTGTTGCTGATCCCCGGTCAACAGCAGTCCGAGGCCGCGGGCGACGTTGATGCCCGTCAACTCGGCGAATGCGGTGCGGACCTGACCGTGTGGGATGACGAAACTCAAACTGCCCGCGGAATCGCTGGCGAACTTGTGGACCGACGAGCCCCCGCCGTGCAGCCGGATCCGGCCCAAGAGCGTTCCGCTCGCGGGCGGCGTTTCGGCCGCTGCCGACTTGAATTCCGCCAGATCGACGTTCGTGAGCTTCATGTCGAGATCCGTTTGCGGCGGCGTTTGCGCCGCATCGATTTGCACGCTGCCGCTGAATTGACCCTCGGAGAGGGCGAAGGAGAGCGGATCGAGTCGCAGAACGCCCGCGACGAGCCGCAAATGCAAATTCACATCCCGCATTGGCAGTTTCGTGGCCAGCACCGAACGGGCGGTGTAGCTCACGTCCGCATCCATGGCACGGACCCGATCGACCTGGAGATCGGCGTCGGGAAGCAACAGACTCGGTTCCCTCGGCGCCGCGGCTGGCATCGCCGCGGCTGGCGTCGCCGCAGCGGGCGTGGTAGCGACGGGCGCCGCCGGTCGGGGACCGCCCGCCGTGAGGGCCGAAGGACCCATGGTCGGCGCGCCCACACCCAGGGTCGGTGCGAGGTCCGCCAAGTCCAAGCGCTGCGAACTCAATTTTGCGGTCAACAGTGGCCGCGGACCACCGAGACCGACTGCGATTCTTCCCTCGATGTCGCTCGCACCGATACGGCCGTGCAGATCATCGATCGAAAACTCTTCGCCCGCGTGGCGCAGCGTCCCCGACACCTCGTACGGACCGGTATTGGGAAGCGCGAGGTTGGTGAGATAGTAGGCATTGGCGAGATCGGCGCCGGACAGGGTAAAGCTCGCGACATAGGAGCCGAGATCGAATGGTTTCGTGATTTCGGTCCGGGCATGCAGATGAATATCCCCCGCGCTGAGCACGGTTGAGAACCGGTAGGGCTTTTCCGGGTCGACGTTGATCAGCGGACCCCCGGTCGCAGAGAGGTCGAAAATCTGCCGGTTGATCGAGCCGGTGCAGCGCAAATGAAATGCCGAGCCATCGGGGGTCTGTGCACTTTCATCGGCGCTCATCTGGCCGGTGAACGCCAGATCGCGCACCTCATCTACGAGCCGGATCAGACCGCCGGAAATGATCAGACGCCGCACCGCGGGGATGTGCACCGAGGACGAGTTTCCGTTCTCTACGGTGGCATGGTTGGGCGTTAGCCAATTCGCTCGTCCCGCCGCCAAGCGCTCCAGGTCGAGACTGGGCGCATCGAGCTGCACGCGCGGCAACACGATCTGGCCGATCAGCAGGCGCGGCAGGTTGATCTGTACCGTGATCGCCCGCGCCGCAAAGATCGGTGTCCGCTCGCCCCAAACGGGGTTGACGACGCGCAAACCGTTGACTGTGACGCTGGGATTCAAAGACCAAGGATGAACGATCAAGTCCCCCGCGATCGTCGCAGCGAGTCCCGTCTTGCGCGTGATCAAGTTGGCCAGCGGCTGGCGTAAGCTATTCCAATCAAAAAAAGCGAGGAACAGCAACAGCACGACGAAGAGGCCTGCAAGCGTGCCGCCGATCCATTTCGTGGGTCTCCGAAGACGTCGTTGCATCGGTCGAAGCAAACCATTTCGGCGTCCCGCGAAGGTAGACGGCAAACGCCGGCATGAGCTGTAGGGATCGTCCGAGGCGGCAAAAGCCGCTATAGCGTCAGCCGCAAAGACTGCTGAGCAAGGCTTCGATCTCGGGTGAATCGAATGGTTTCATGAGCGCCCGCACGTGCGGACCTAGGGAGGCAAGATCGATCCGCAGGGAGTAACCCGAGGTGATGATGACACGAGCGCACGGCGAGTCCTTCAGGATCTGCCGCACGAAATCCATGCCCGACATCGCCGGCAAATTGACGTCGGTGATCACCACGTCGTAATGCCTGTCACGGTAGGCGGCAATGCCTTCCTCGGCCGATCCCAGAGCGAGGATCTCGCGATTCTCGCCCGCCAGCAACTCGCAGGTGATCTCGCGCACCAGTGAGTTGTCCTCGATATAAAGGATGCGCAGGGGGTCCGCGTTCGTATCGATCATCCTTCGGGCTCGGCGGCAGCGATGAGCGGATAATAGACGTGAATTTCGTCGCCGGCGACCCCCGCCGGCGCCAATTCGACCCGACCACCACGGCTCTCCGCCCAACGTCGCGCCATGGCGAGAATAACTGCGTCGGCGCGGGAGGGCAAAACGGACGGTGCTACCTCCCATTCGGGGATTGCATCGCGTCGCGCCGCCGACGCAATGACCAGTCGCGCCTGCTCGCTGTGCCGCGACACCGACACACCGAGAGCTTGACCGGTGGGCGAACCGTCGACGCTGGTCAGCAAAAGGCCCAAGATCCACTGCCGCGCCGTCTCGCGGCATGCACGCACACGCACTCCGGCATCGATCGTCGCTCGCAATTCGAGTTGCTTGTTGGCGATGTCCGTCCGCAAGAAGCGCAACGTTTCATCCGTCAGCAAACCGAGATCGACGGCGGTTTCCTTCTCCGGCTCGTGCCCCAGGGCGGTCAATGAGTCTACCGTCTTCAAGACCAGGGGCTCGTAGTTGCTCATCGTGCGGCGCGCCATCGTGGTCGCGCGTTCGACGAGCCTCGCGTCTCCATGCCCGCCACTGGCGGAGCGCGACAATAACTCCAGGGCAGAGTAGAGCGCATGCAAGCCACCGCGCACTTCGTGAAGATAAGCCTCGCGGCAGCGCCAATTGATCAGGGAGAGGGCGGCTGCTTCGAGCAACTCCGGTGGCGGCACTGGACGGTCTACGGCGACCGGCGCTCGGTTCTGCGTGCTGGACATCGGCTCGATGTTACGACGATCATTTGTTCGCCGAGGCTGCTATTCGGCGTAGGCCTATTCCTACACGCCGCTCTTCTGGGCCGGTTCGGCCGAAACCTCGACCGTCACATTCATCGACACGAGATCACCGGGCAGACCGATAAACGCGCCTGCGAGCGGAGCGGCTTGCGCGGCGCTGCGCGCGACCGCCACACGTATCAAATTACGGCCGCCGATCAGGGCGTTGGTCGGGTCGAATTCAACCCAACCCGCGCCAGGGAGGTAGACTTGAAGCCAGGCATGCGTCGCCCCTCCGCCGACGAAGCCGCCGCAGCTTCCGACGAGGGCTTCGTCGTAGAGATAGCCGGATACGAAGCGCGCAGCCAGGCCCAAGGCTCGCACCGCTTCCATCATGAATACGGCCAAATCGCGGCAACTGCCCGAACGGCTCGCGAGCGTGTCGGTCGGCGCTTGGACCCCCGACTCTTCGCGTCGCAGGTAAGCGAATTCGCGTTTGATCGCAGTGGTCATTGCGATCAAGACGTCGAGCGTGCGCGCGTCGCCCTGCGCCGCGACAAACGCGCGGGCCCAGTCGTCGACGCGGTGTTCGGGATCCGCATATTGCCGCTCCTTGGTCCGGCCAAGATCGACGCTGTCTTCACAGCTGTAACTGAACGGCAAGCGCCGTGCATAGGCGTCGATCACGATCGCGCGCTCCGCGACCGGGAAATGCTCGGCGCGGAACGTAGACTCGAACAGCAGGTCGCGCGTCTTTTCCGTGAATGAGGTGATTGCTATCGAATTGCCGAATACATCATGCATCCAGCGGAGTTCCGCAGGACGCGGCGCGACGGTCAATCCCGTGTCGAGGAGCCGCAAGTCGTGGCTATCCCGCGGACGTGACATCAACCGGTGTTCACACAAGGTCACCGGGTTACGGAAGCGATATTCGGTGCGGTGACGGACGGACAACACGGGCATGATTTACCTGGCGCTCGCGTCAGGCGCAGGAAACGTCCGCCTGGAAATCCGGGACGGAATCATCGCAACGCGGACATCGATCCTCGGTCGCACCGATCGTCGCGCTCAGTAGATCGAGCAGCGCATGTTCGTCGTCGTCGAAAATGCGTGCCTCGGATCCGTGGCGCCGGAAGGTCTCGAGCGCGAGCGCAAAGGCCGTGCCCACATCGGCGCCGGGGTCACAATAGATACGATTGTGACGAGGACAAATATTCAGCACGCCACACTGCAATGCAAGCGCGACGACGAGCAGTTCACGCTGCTGGCTGGTGCGCTCCTCCGGCCCATCCTGGGGACCTGGATCGGTCGGATCATGCGGGGCGAGCGGTGGACGTTGCGGATCCCCGGGGACGGGTATGGTTTCATCATGCACGGGCGAGAAATCAAGCATTGCAGGCTCCCTCGATCGACGCCGTTGCTTGCTGCGTCCATGGCTGCTCGGAGCCGGGCCGGACCTCGTCCGTCCAGACGCGAAATCCCTCCAGGAAATTGGCGCCGAACGTCGTGCTGATCGCCACATCCCCCGCATCGCGGCCCCGGCCGATCAGGATCCTGCCGATCCTTCGCTGGTTATTGCGTGGATCGAAGGTATGCCATCGACCGCCGAGGAAGGCCTCGAACCATCCGGCGAAATCCATGGGGTCGGCGGCCGGCGGCACGCCCACGTCGCCGAGATAGCCCGTGCAATAGCGTGCCGGTATGTTCAAACAGCGGCACAAGGTGATGGCCACGTGCGCAAAGTCCCGACAGACGCCTTGCCGTTCCGAAAACGCCTCCCAAGCGGTCTTGGTGGGACGTGCATAACGATAACCAAATTGGATATAGGAATGCACGAAGTCGCAGATCGCCTGGACCCGTGTCCAGCCCGGTCGCAGCGAGCCGAATCGTTGCCACGCGGTCTGCATCAATAATTCGGTTTCGCAATATCGGCTGCCTAGGAGGTAGACGAGAGTCTCCTCGGGCAGCCCCGCAACGTCATGCTCGGGAGCATTGAAGTCGCAGGGTTCCGGCAGCCCGTTATCCTCGATCAAGCCATCGGCGCTGATGACGAGTCGTCCGGCCGGTGCCGTCAGGCGCGTACAGCGATTGCCGAAGCCATCCATATACTCCTGCAGCGCGAGTGCAGGGGCCGTCAACACGTCGTCCGGGCGCACGATGTCCCGTGACCGGCTGGGGTGCACCCGCAGCATCATGATCATCGGGGTTGGCTGGGGGAATGCATAGGTCAATTCGTAACCAAAACGTATCAGCATGGGGACCTCCTCGAGAGATGCGCATTCTCTGTTGCACGCGCGTGCGCGGCCAATCGGCTGCAAACCGCTCGCGCGGTAGGAAATGACCCACAGGTCTACCGCATCCCGCTACCGGTTACAGAAAATGCGGGTCCCGCCAGGCCGCAGCGCGGCGTTTGCGTCGTCGGCCGGGTTGGAGCTCAAGCTGAGGCGCCAATCACCGGGAGGCGGGAGAATTCGCTGCGCTGCGGTACCGAGATTGAACTGCGCGAGCACGCCCGCATGCACGAACCATAGCCAGCCCTGATCGACGTCGAAACTCACGTCGGGCGTGGTCGGTCGCGCGCAGTGCGGCTTGTTGCGACGGATCTGGATCAAGGCACGGTACCAGTGCAATAAATCCGCATGCAACGGCTCCTCGACTTCCGACCAGCGCAGCTTCGAGCGCTGAAAGCTGTCCTCGTCCTGCGGATTGGGAACCTCGCCTTGCCAACCGAAGCTCGCGAACTCGCGACGACGTCCGCTCGCGACCGCTTCGGCGAGCTCCGCATCCTGGTGATCGGTGAAATACAGAAACGGCGTCGCGGCGCCCCATTCCTCACCTTGGAACAACAACGGGACGAACGGCGCGAGTATGGTCAGCGCGGCTATGGCCTTCAGAGCCGCGGTCGGTACGAGCATGCTCAGTCTCTCGCCGAATGCGCGATTGCCGATTTGATCGTGATTTTGCGCGCACACGACCAGCTGGTCCGGAGCCACCCAGAGCGGCGGGCGACCGTGACGCCGCTGCCGGAAGCGGGAATACTGCCCTTGATAAACATAGGCCTCACGCAAGGCGCGGGCGAGGTCCGATAGTCCGTCGAAATCGACATAGTAACCGTCGCTCTCGCCGGTGAAGAGGCGATGCACGCTGTGATGAAAGTCGTCCATCCAATGTGCGTCGAGTTGATAGCCGCCATGTTGCACCGTGCGCACGAGGCGTGGATCGTTGGCGTCACTCTCGGCGATGAGCACCATCGATCGATTCGTCTGCGCCGCCAATTCCCGCACTGCCGCGGCGAGTTCCTCCAGCGGATGCACCGACTCGACACTGAAGATCGCGTGCACGGCGTCGAGCCGCAGACCGTCGAAGCGATAATCGCGCAGCCACATCAGCGCGTTGTCGATGAAGTAGCGACGCACGTTGTCGCTGTGCGGGCCGTCGTAATTGACCGCCGCGCCCCACGCGGTCTTGACGCGGTCCGTCAGATAGGGTGCATAGGCTTGCCAGTAGTTCCCATCCGGTCCGAAATGGTTGTAGACCACGTCCAGCAGCACCGCGATACCGCGTGCGTGACAGGCGTCGATGAAAGTCGCCAATTCATCGGGCGTGCCATAGGGCGGAAAGGGGGCATACAGATCGACACCGTCGTAGCCCCAGCCGCGCGTGCCGGGAAAAGTGGCGATAGGCATCAATTCCACATGCGTCACACCGAGAGCGGCCAGGTGCGCAAGCTTGGTCGACGCCGCGGCGTAAGTGCCCTCCGGGGTGAAAGTTCCGACATGGAGTTCGTAGATGACGGCTTCGGACAGCGGCGGTGCGAGAAAGGTGTGCGCCGGACGCTCACGCAGCGCACGCAAATCGACGACGTAGGAACGCCCGTGCACACCATCGGACTGCCATGCGGAGCGCGGATCGGGCATGGCTGGGCCACCGTCGAGCGAGTAACGATACCCGTCGTGCAGCGTCGCCGCGTCGAGTTCGATCGACCAGTATTCCGCGCCGTCGCGGGCCATGGCCTCACGCCGGTCATCGGCCACGAGTTCGACCGTCTTCGCGAATGGCGCCCAGACGCTGAGTCTCATTCGTCCAGTCTGCGCAGCAGGGCGACGGGAAATGCCGAGAACAGCGCTTCGGGTCGCAGCTCGGTCTCGTGAATCTCGCCGTCGTAGCAATTCTCCCAGCGTCCCGCGGGCAAGCTCAGGCGCGTGTCTTCCCAGCCTAGTTTGAGCCCCAGCGTCAGACGGGGCACCACGCTGATCAAGCGTTCGCCGCGCTGAAAGCCCAGCAGTCGCCCGAGATGCGTTCCTTGCGCGATCAAGGGCTTGTAGCTCGCGCCACCGTGGAAGTCCCCTGGGTTGGCCGAACGCAGTGCCAGCGTGCGGGCGATCAACCACAACTTCGGTAATCCCGAGTCCCAATCGCTCGTCACCTCGCGTGGGCCCAGTCGCGCGCAGTCGGCGAGCAGGGTGGCGCGGCGTTCGAAATCGACGGGCCGTCGATTATCCGGATCGACCAGACTTAGATCCCATACTTCCGTGCCTTGGTAGAAATCCGGTACGCCGGGCGCGGTCAGCTTGATCAGCGTCTGCGCGAGACTATTGACGCGTCCGGGCAAGACGAGCGGCGCAACGAAGCTCTCGAGACTGGCGATGAACTCGTGCGAGGCGAAGATGCCGTCGACGAAGGTACGTATCGAGTCTTCGTAGTCGAGGTTCGGTTCGTGCCAGGACGTGGCGATCTTCGCCTCGCGACAAGCCTTCAGCATGTACTGCCAGCAGCGCTCGCGGTCGATCGGCCAGGCGCCGATCATCGTCTGATAGAGGAGGTATTCGGCGTGCCGATCGGGTGTCCTGTGCTGCCATGCTGGCGCATTGAGGTGCGACCAGTGGTGCAGAGCTTCGGCCCAACGGTCGGGGATTTCGGACAACAGCGAAATTCGCGTGCGTACGTCCTCGCTACGCTTGTTGTCGTGGGTTGAGGTCGCGAGCAAATTGCGCGGCCAGTGTTCGCTGAGGTAGTGGCAAAATTCGTGAAACTTATCGTTCGAAATGCCGATCAGAGAGGCCCGGGCGCCCACCTCGTTGCAGGAAACCAGCCGGTCGAAGCAATAGAACGTCGTATCCTCGACCCCCTTGGCCATGACTGCCGGGGAGAGTTGCTGCCACGCCGCCACGAACGCCGACTCGGCCGCGTCAAGCTGCGGGGTGCAGAGCAGCTGCGCGAGAAAATCAAAGGCCGAGGGGTCGATCTGCGGCGAATTGGCGCGCGCCGTCTGCACTGCCTCGCTCAACAATCGTGCGCAGGTGTCGCCGAGCTGCCGGCGGGTGCGGTAGGTCCGATATACGGGCAGCGCGGTGGTCACGCGAGCGAGTGCTTCGCGCAGTTGCCGGCGACTGAGATCGCGGCTGCGCCAGTCGCGCCCAGCGAGCGCGAACGCGGAGTCGACCAGTCGCCCCAGATCGGCGTCGAATGTCGAATCGATGATTTCCCGCTTCTTCTCTCGAACGAGTGCCGGAAAGTTCACGGTGTGGCCCGTGAAATCCGCGTAGATCGCGGTCAGGGCATCGGTTCGCTGATCGTCCATCCACAGTCGATTGACCTTGGCGAGAAATTCATAGCCGACCGTGCCGTCGATGGGCCAATCCTTCGGCAGCCGCTCGTCCCGCTCGAGGATCTTCTCGGCATAAATCCGACCGTCGGGCAACATCGCCCGCAGACGCTCGAAGTATTCGCGCGGATCCCGAAGGCCGTCGGGATGATCGATGCGCAGCCCATCGAGATCACCTGACGCGATCATGGCGGCGACTCGTCGATGCACCGCTGCGAACACCGGGGCGAATTCCGTGTGCAGCCCGACCAAGCCGCTGACGTCGAAGAAGCGCCGATAATTGCAAAGCTCGCCGGCGAGCTTCCAGCCATGCAGGGCATAAAATTGCGGCGCGAGCACGCGATCCAATAGGTCGGGATCGGCGTTGACGCGTTCGAGCATGCGCGGCAATGCGCCGCTATCGCGCGCTTCGCCGAGGATGGCGAGCGCACGAGCTTGGAGTCGCCAGTAGTTGCCGCGGTCCTGCGCCGAGGGAGCAACCAAGCCGCGCAGCAAGGCGAGTTGCATGAAGCACTCATCGTGTTCCCAGGGAGCGCCCAGCAGGGCTCCCCAGCCGGCTGCCGAGATGGGAAAGCTGTCATCATGCTGTCGCGCTCGCGGACGACCGTTCTCGAGACTGATGGTCAAACCGCCGGCAGCGAGAACCACTCCATAGGGTTTTTCCAGGATCGGCAGGTGCAGACACCAGGGTTCGTTCGGGCCGCGCCGAATGTCGAAGTAGTCCGCGAACTCACTGTAGGGACCATGACAAAGCACGTCCTCCCACCAGGCATTCTGCGCCACCGCAGCCATGTGATTCGGCACGACGTCGAGCAGGATTCCGAGCCCATGGGTTTTGGCGCAGGCGACGAAGGCCGCCCACTCGGACTCTCCGCCGAGTTCCGCGCTGACCCGTTCCGGGTTGGTGACGTCGTAGCCATGTCGACTGCCCGCGGTCGCCTGCAGACACGGCGACAAATACACATGACTGATTCGCAGTGACGCAAGGTAGGGCAGCGCATCGGCCGCGGCCCGTAGCGTGAATTCCTCGTGCAATTGAAGCCGGTAGCTGCCGGTCCAGTTACCGGTCATGACTGAGCATGACGAGCGACCGGGGCGCGAGCTGCGACGCTTGTCTCGTTCATTTGCGACCGCGCGTTCGCTGACGCGGCCCTGGCGTCGTCAGGCATCGATACGCGATCCGTAGGTTAAGATCCTCATGACGGCGAAGATTGCATCGTCGATCGCGCTCGTCTGCGGGTGGTCGGCTCGAGATCGCGTAGGGCCAGTCCGACGAGGATCGCCGACGATACGCGATTAGCCCGACTACTTGCGCGACTACTTGCTCGTCTTGATCGCGTTCAAAATGGCATGTGCATCGGCAGGCTTGCTCAGATCCGCGACGTCAGCGTCGACGCGCGGGCGCATGCGCGTGAGTTCACGCTGCAGTTCGTCGACGAGCTGCAGCGTCTTGGTCACCTTTTGTTCGGTGAGCATGTTGATCTGCAAGTCGAGGTGGGCGCGATGTTCGGCGATCGTCACCATGCGGCTCTGACGGATCAATACGGCGACGGTCAGCAAGAGGGCGTTGCTGCTCACGAATCCTTGCAGCCAGGGGAAGGGCGGTTCATCGATGGTTCGCCAACCGAGGTGCGACGCCCAGCCGTTGCCGCTTACCCAGACGGCGATGAACACGACGACGAACATGAAATAGGCGGGGCTGCCGAAAAAGCCGCTGACCCGCTCGATCCAGAGCCGGAGGCCGGAGATTTCGGCGTCCTCGCGTTGATCGAGGCGCTTCAGCAGGTCGAGATTGTCCTTGGCCGTCGAAGACAGCTCGCCGCGTTCCACTTCGTGAGGTTTTTCTGGCATGGTCTGCAATCAGGTGCACGTGCTGTGCCATGCAGACGAGGCGCGCCGCGGCCTACGCGGCCATAACCGATCTGATTGGGATGGTCGCGAGGAAAGAAATTACGCGCGGGCGTGTAAAGCTTGCGCAATGCGTGGTCACTGTCGGAGAGCTCCGGCGCGAGCTCGGGTGAGGCGCCGATTCCGCCACTCGACGCGGGCGACTAGTCTGCATATCATGAGAAAGAAGTCCTGTTTTCTTCCCGCGGCCCTGGGCGGCGAGCGCATGGAGTTCGACAGTCGCGTGGGCAAACTGAGTGCCTATGTCGCGGGCAATGGTCCGCCCCTGTTGTTGATCCACAGCATCAATGCCGTTGCCTCGGCGGCCGAGGTCCGGCCGCTGTATGAGCACTATTCGGCCCACCGGACCGTCGTCGCGCTCGACCTGCCGGGCTATGGCTACTCGGAGCGCATCGACCGCGAATACAGTCCACGACTCATGACGGACGCGCTGCATGCGATGGTCGATCGGATTCGAACGCGCATCGCCGCCGGCCCTCTCGATGCGCTTGCGCTGTCGCTGTCGGCGGAATTTCTGGCGCGCGCCGCGTCAGAGGCGCCCACGGCTTTTCGCAGTCTCGCCTTCGTGAGCCCGACTGGTCTCTCCGGCGCGCGACCTTTGCGCGGCAGCACCGGCAGCACGCGCGCCCTTCCCGGGGCGCATGCGTTGCTGCGCGGCTTCGGCCTGGGCCGGGTCCTATTCCGCCTATTGACGCGCCCCGCGGTGATCCGCTATTTCCTGCGTCGCACCTGGGGTCGGGCACAAATCGACGAACGGCTGCGTCGCTATAGCGTCCTGACCGCGCGTCAGCCCGGGGCTGAATATGCGCCGCTCTATTTCCTGACTGGCGGTTTGTTCAGCCGCGACATCGATCGCCTCTATGAGCAGCTCACGCACCCAGTTTGGATGTGCCACGGCACGCGCGGCGATTTCGCCGAGTACCGCCAGGAGTCGCTCGTGCGCTCGCGCAGCAATTGGCGTTTCAGCGTGTTTGCGTCGGGCGCCTTGCCGTTCTTCGAACTGCCCGGGCAGTTCACGACGGCATACGACGACTTCTTGGCCGAGCAGCCGGTCCGCGCCGAAGCAGGACCTAGTGCCTTGCGGCGCTCAAGCCTTCGCTTTGCTGCCGACCGCTCCGATCGTCCGTCGCCGGGTGTCCATGAGCTTCAAGATCAGCGGCGTCAGAATCAGCTGCATCGCTAGCTCCATCTTGCCTCCCGGGCAAACGATGATGTTGGGTCGCGACATGAAGGAGTCGTGGATCATCGACAACAGGTAGGGGAAATCGATACCCTTGGGATTGGCAAATCGAATCACGACGAAGCTCTCGTCGGCCGCCGGAATGTAGCGCGCCGTAAACGGGTTGGAGGTGTCGACCGTCGGGACGCGCTGGAAATTGATGTGCGTCTCGGAGAATTGCGGGCAGATGTAGTTCACGTAATCAGGCATGCGTCGCAAAATCGTGTCGACGACCGCCTCTTTGGAGTAACCGCGGGTCTCCTTGTCGCGAATCAGCTTTTGGATCCATTCGAGATTGATGATGGGGACGACGCCGATCGTCAGATCGGCATGCTTCGCGACATTGACCTCCGGCGTCACCACCGCACCGTGCAGTCCCTCGTAGAACAGCAAATCAGTTCCCTCGGGGATGGCTTCCCACTCGGTGAATGTGCCCGGTGGCTGCTTATAGGGCTCGGCTTCCTTTTCGTTGTGCAAATAGTGCCTGACACGGCCCGTTCCCGTTTCACCGTAGGTGCGGAACAGGTTCTCGAGTTCCTTGAAGAGATTGTTCTCGGGACCGAAGTGACTGAAGTGGTTGTCGCCACGTGCGGTCGCCTCCGCAAGTTTGACCTTCATTTCGCTGCGGTCGTAGCGGTGGAACGAGTCGCCTTCGACGAGCGCCGCGTGAATCTTTTCGCGCCGAAAGATCCAGTTGAACGTGCGGGTCACGGAAGTCGTGCCCGCGCCCGAAGAGCCGGTCACGGCGATGATTGGATGCTTTGCAGACATTGAGACCTCGGCTGAATTAATTCTGGATGAACAAGGACCGTTCCTTGAACAGCGGCGAACTGTAGGAACGATCGAGCCCTTGATCATGCTCGAGGTGGTATTGCTCGAGGCGTTCCACTTCGTTCTTTGCCCCGAGAATGACCGGCACGCGCTGGTGCAGCGAGGTCGGCTCCACCTCGAGCATGCGCATGCGACCGGTTGAGACCGCGCCTCCAGCCTGTTCGACCAGCATCGCCATCGGGTTCGCCTCGTACAAGAGACGCAGGCGCCCCTGCTTGCTCGGATCCTTGGTGTCCTTCGGATACATGAACAAACCGCCGCGGATCAAGATGCGATGCACCTCGGCGACCAGCGAGGCGATCCAGCGCATGTTGAAGTCCTTGCCGCGGACGCTGTTGCGGCCCGCGAGGCATTCCATGACGTAACGCTTGACCGGCGGTTCCCAAAAGCGTTCATTCGACGCATTGATCGCAAATTCCGAAGTGTCCTCCGGGATGCGCAGGTTCGGATGGGTCAGTATGAACTCGCCGAAGCCGCGATCGAGCGTGAAACCGTGGACACCACGTCCGACGGTCAGAACCAACATGGTCGTGGCGCCGTAAATCGCGTAGCCCGCGCAGACTTGTTCCACGCCCGGCTGTAAAAAGCATGCGGTCGTCGGCGGTTCAGTGCCCTTGGGGGCGCGCAGCACCGAGAAGATGCTGCCCACGGGGGCGTTTATGTCGATGTTGCTGGAGCCGTCGAGCGGATCGAAAGCGAGCAGATAACGCCCGCGAGGATATTCCGGCGGAATGTGGTAGGGCTCGTCGAGTTCCTCCGAGACCATGCCGGCAAGATGACCGCCGTATTCGCTGGTCGAGAGGAAGATGTCGTTGGAAATGACGTCGAGCTTCTGCTGGGTCTCGCCCTGGACATTCGTAGCCTGCGCCGAGCCATGCGCGCCAGCAAGAGCCCCTCGTCCGACGATGAAGCTGATGCGCTTGCACGCCAGACGGACATAATTGAGCAAAGCGGTGAAATCACCGGTTGCCGCTGGAAAGCGCCGCTGCTCTTCGATCATGAATTCGGTAATCGTCTTTTCGCGAGTGCCCATATTTCCCCCTAAGAGCCCCTGAATGCTGATTCCTCAAGCGCGACTTACGCGCAGATCTTCGCCGCTGTCAACCTCTCCTCGATTTCCTTGATGCCCAATATCGACCCACCCTGGAGCATAGCAGGCCGATGCGTCGGCGGTGTCACATTCGAGCCCAGGCTCGGCAGTAATAGATCGGCCGCGGAAAAATCCTCGCTGCGGGTCCAGTAACTCGGCGTGACGATCGTGAAGATGCCGGCGGCCTTAGCCGCGTTCAGCCCGTTGGCCGAGTCCTCGAGCGCCACGCAATCCGCGGCTCGCAGCCCGAGTTTTGCGAGTGCGTCGAGGTATACGTCCGGAGCTGGTTTTTTGCGTGGTACGTCGTCGCCGGCGCTGATCGCCTGGAACCACGTCAGCGCATCCGGACCTAGGGTCGTCTGCAAGAGCGCTGCGATGTTCTGTGCGCTGGTGGTCGTCGCTATCCCCAAGGAGACGCCGGCCTCGCGCGCCTCGCCGAGCAGCCGCTCGACGCCATCGCGCAGGGGAATGTCTCCCGATTGGATGATCTGCATGTAACGCAGGGTTTTCGCGGCATGTAAAGCCGGAATCTGCGCGATGATCTCCGCGCGACGCCCCGCCGGCAGATCCAGCGTTTTTACATATGCGGCGATCCGCTCCTTGCCGCCCGTCGTGAGCAACAGTTCGGCGTACAGCGGTTTGCTCCAATTCCAGTCCAAACCGGCCTCGACGAAAGCTTCGTTGAAGGCACAGCGGTGGGCCTCCTCGGTATCCGCGAGCGTGCCGTCGACATCGAAAATGAGCGCCTTCAGGCGCATGTGTAAACGCGACCCTTCGCGCGCGGAACCCTCATGCGCGCGCGTGCATCCAGTCGAATAGCGTGCAGTCGATCAGTTGCAAATGAAGTGCAATGCGGGAAGAAAGTCCGGGATTCGACTGGAAAAACGTATCCATGCGGTCCTTAGTATCCGGCCAGAATGACGACCGAGTCGTCGCATCGATTCTCCATGACCTGCAGCAGAATCTCAATGGCCTCCTTACCGTAGTCACGCGCCCCGTGTGGCCGATGACGATGAACGACAGGCGCGTCGTCTCGAAGCTTCAGCGCCGCATCGAAGGCCATGACACGCATGGACACGCGGAGACTCTAGTCGCGTCTTTGCATAAATGATAATAACTAATTTTTCTCTCTTTCATAAGCGAAACCTGATTGATAAGCTCCATCCATCCCCATCTCGAGGGTTCATGTCATCATCGCTGCCCCGGGGCATGCGCTCGCCGGCAAGCAGCGCATCGGCGCAGCGACCATCGCCAAGCAGACCTTTCTGGTGCGCGAACCGGGTTCCGGCACGCGTCGCGCGTTGGAAGAGTTTTTCGAGCAGCGCCGCTTGAGCTATAAGATTGGCATGGAGATGGCGAGCAACGAGACCATCAAGCAGGCGGTCATGGCCGACATGGGCGTGAGTTTCCTCTCTCGGCACACATTCGAGCTGGAATTGCAGATGGGTCGGCTGGTCGTGCTCGACGTGGACGCCCTGCCCGTGATCCGGCATTGGCAGGTCGCGCATCTGGCCAACAAGCGCCTCTCGCCGACGGCCAATGCCTTCAAGACGTTCCTGCTCGCGCGCGGGCGCGAACTGCTCCGGGGCGAAGCGATGGTGTTGCCCGCTTGAGCGTCGGTCGAGCCACGTTCTGGGATCGAGAAAAACGCTTCTGGCCCCATGCGGACCTCAGTCGCTTCGTCGCCGCGGCGGGCATCCGCTGGCATGTCCAGCAGGCCGGCAGCGGGCCGCCGATGCTGCTTGTCCATGGCACCGGTGCGTCGGTGCACTCGTGGCGCGACCTGCTGCCCGCGTTCGCCGCGGACTACACCGTGCTCGCCGTCGATCTACCGGGACATGCCTTCACCGAGGCCGCTGCCGCCGCGCGTTATTCGCTGCACGGGATGAGCGAGTCCTTGGCCGAGTTGCTGCAGCGGCTCGGTTTCTCGCCGGTTTACTGCGTCGGTCACTCCGCAGGTGCGGCGATACTCTGCCGGATGGCGCTCGATCGGCGCATCACTCCGCGGCGCATCGTCAGTTTGAACGGAGCGTTCCTGCCGCTCGGTGGTGCCGCCGGCGTCTTCTTTTCGCCGATCGCGAGGCTGTTCGCGGGCACGACGCTGGTGCCGCGGCTCATTTCTTGGCGGGGTGGCGAGGAGCTCGCGGTCGATCGGGTGATCCAAGGCACGGGTTCGAAGCTCGACCGCCGCGGCATCGATTTGTATGCGCGGCTGGTGCGCGAACCGCAGCACATCGCCGGCGCGCTCGGCATGATGGGAAGTTGGAATCTGCACAGTTTCGAGCGCGACTTGAGCCGGCTCGAGACCCCCGTGACCTTGATCGCCGCCGGCAACGACCGGGCGGTGCCCCCGGCGCAGGCGCGGCGCATCGAAGCGCATCTGCCTCAGGCCAGCCTGGTGCATGTCCCAGGTCTCGGGCATCTTGCGCACGAGGAGGCTCCGCAGCGCTTCGTGGGCCTCGTCCGCGAGGCCTTCACTTCGCTTTGCGTGTGATCGTCTGCTTGATCCGATTGATGCCGAAGCCTGCGAGACCCGCGACCAGCGGAATGCTGAGGGCCATGGCCACTTCGGGGTCCACGTGGAAGCCCACGGCTTTGAGACCCTTTGTGCCATAGCCGACCAGGCCGACGATGTAATAAGTGACGGCGGCGACCGACAAGCCCTCGACGGTCTGCTGCAGCTTGAGCTGCGCCTTGGCGCGGCGGTTCATCGACTCGAGCAGGGCCTGGTTCTGACGCTCGCGCGTGAGGTCGACGCGTGTCGCGAGCAGCTGGTTGGCGCGCGCGACACGCTCGGACAGATGTTCCTGGCGCGCCGAGGTCGCACGGCAGGTGTTCATCGCGGGCGCAAGCCTTCGCTCGGTGAACTCACCGAAGGTCTGCAGCCCCGGGATGCGCTGCTCGCGAAGCTCGGCGATGCGCCGCTGAACCAACTCGTAATAAGCCGCGGCGGCCGCGAAACGATAGTCGTTCTGCGATTCACGGCTTTCGATCTGGGCTTCGAGCCGCGTGAGCCGGTCGAGCAACATCGCCTCGTCTTCTTCGTCCGCGCTTTCCAGCACCGTCGTCACCTGCGATAGTTCCCGCTCGCAGTCGCCCAAGAAGGGCGAGAGTTCGCGTGCGACCGGTAGGGCGAGCAGGGCCATCATGCGGTAGGTGTCGATTTCGACGACGCGCTGCACGACCCGACCCGCCTGACGCGGGGTCAGATGGTGATCAAGGACGAGAAAGCGGCTGAAGCCGTCCGAGCGCACGCGAAAATCGGTGAGCGCGGTCGCGGCCGCATCGCCGACCCGCGATCCCAACAGCACGTTGCCGTCGAACCAGCGCGCGGCGATGGCTTCGTAATCCGCGGGCCCTTGCGCTGCCATCGCCGGCAGCAGCGCGCCGTGACTCGCGACCATGATCTCGCCCGGGATTTGCGCGAGCCAGTCGGACGGCACCCCCGCGAGTGCCGGCGCCGCGAACGGATCGTCGCCACCCTGCTCAGATGAAATGAATCCAGGAGAGATAAATAAATAGCGCGTGAATTCCGCGTGACGCTCCCAGCGCAGCGAGTAGTCGCCGAAGTCCAGGACCTGATGATTGCCGGGCAGATCCGGCGTCGCAATTCCGTAGCGCGCGGCAAGGGCGCGCACGTGTTGCCACTCGGCGCCGCGTCGCTTGGGATCCGATAACAGCGCAAGATAACTGATTCGCAGCGGCGCGCGCAGGGCGTCCGAAGGCCGCGCGTGCACCTCGTCGTTGAGTTCGGCGCGCAAGGCGTGATCGGGCGGCAGAGTCGATTGGCTGGTTGACATCGACGCGCACGGTAGCGCGTCGCGCGGCGGGTGACAAATCCAGACCGCCAGACTGCTAGACTCCGGGGCAATGGCAGCCAACCTCGACCTTCGCACCCCGGCGCCGGTGTGCCGGGCCTGCTGTCTTCCGGCCGGGTTCTTGATAAAGTTGTGTCCGATGTTGATGCGCTCGACCGATGAAACCGACCGATAGAACCTACGCCTCGACGGCCGACGTCGCGGCCTGCCGCGCCATGCTGCGTGGCGGTTCCCGCTCTTTTTTTGCCGCCTCCTTGGTATTGCCGAAGAGCGTGCGCGAGCCGGCGACGGGTCTCTACGCGTTTTGCCGAATGGCGGACGATGCGATCGACCACGGCAGCGATCGGGTGCGCGCTTTGGCCGAGTTGCGCGAGCGCCTCGACCGTATCTACGCGGGCGACCCGTGTCCGGAGTTCCCGGATCGTGCCTTCGCCGACGCGGTGTCGCGCTTCGCCATCCCGAAATCTTTTCCCGAGGCTTTGCTGGAAGGATTCGAATGGGATTCCGGCAACCGTCGCTATCCCGATATCTCCACCTTGAAATCCTACGGCGTACGCGTCGCCGGCACCGTCGGGGCGATGATGGCGATGGTCATGGGGGTCCGCGACCCGGTGTTGCTGGCGCGAGCTTGCGATCTCGGCGTCGCCATGCAGCTGACGAACATTGCGCGCGACGTCGGCGAAGACGCGCGTGCCAACCGGCTGTACTTGCCGCTCGAGTGGCTGCAGGACGCCGGCATCGATCCGGCAGCTTGGCTCGAGCGGCCCGCATTCGATGCGCGAATCGCAACCGTAATCGAACGGCTGCTCGCAACCGCCGACGAACTCTACGCGCGTGCCGATGCGGGGATAGCCAGCTTACCCTCGTCTTGCCGTCCTGGGATGCATGCGGCGCGATTGCTCTATGCCGAGATCGGGCACGAGCTGCGGCGGCGCGGCCTCGATTCCGTCACGGAGCGCGCGATCGTGCCCTGGCAACGCAAGACGCGCATCCTCGCGGAAGCCGTCATCGCCGCGACTCGTGCCGCCACGGCGCCCGCCGGTGATGCACTCGAAGAGGCGAAATTCTTGCTCGAGAATGGCACGGAGGCTGGTGAGTTCCTCGCGGCATTGCCGATCGAGGTGCGCCGCGCACGTTGGCCGCGTGTCGAGGATCGGGTCACCTTCCTCGTCGATCTGTTCGAGCGCCTCGAGCGCCGCGAGCGAGCGCAGGAGCCGGCGGCGAACACGACCTGAAACGTCCGCGACCGGCAGGGCTCACCAGGGCGAGCGCGGCATGCGGAAGGGCAGCAGACACTGTACCCAGGGTGAGCGAAAGCGATCGAGCGAGATGGTCTCGTGGAACGCCGGCGCTGCAACCCCGAGTAAGTGCGTGTCGAGCAGGCTGCGACCGTAAAAGGGTCCGTCCTCGAGCGTCTGCCGCACTTTGACCGTCGCGCCCGCATCGGCGCGCGTGCGCCGCTGCACGCCCCAGGCCGTCCGGCGCAGCAGCGCGTCCGGCGGAGCATCGATACTGCGCACGCCGCCGCCGCGATCGAAGCGCAAGGCGAGAGAACGGGGCGCGGTACCACGCTCCCGGTAATCGTAGAGGACCACCGTGCTGTCCGGCAGATTCGCGCGCGACCAAGTCCATGACTCGAAACCTTGCTCCAGCGGCTCAGCGCCGAAATTCGAATCGAGATAGGCTTCGCCGCTCCAGCGTTGGGCCGGTTCGCGGAGACTCACCTCGATGCGCGCGCACGGTGCGAAAGGACACCAGCGATGGCGGCCGGAACTGCCAAGTTCGAAACTGTGATCGCATAGGGTCGTCGGGATCAAACGCAAGGATCCGCGAATGCGGCGGGGCAGCGGCGCGCAGATCTCGTCCAGTTGTATCTCCAGTGAGTGACCGTTCCAATAAATGCTGCTAGGGCCGATAGTTAGCGACTCTTCCTCGCGAGTCACTTTATCGGAACCGCGCTCAGTCATTGCCCAGCGATCATCCTTCGTGCCGTATAAGGCAATGTTGAAGGCGCAGTGATTGAGCGGATCCGGTCGGCCGCGCCGACGCGCCCAGGCGTAGTAGGGCGAGAACACACTCCCGACGAACACGATCAGCGTCAGGCCGCAGCGCCCGTCGTCGCTGAGCGCATCGATGTACCACCACGCGTAGCCGCCCGAGGGAACTAGGCGATCGAACCGTAATCCGCTCTGAGGCTGGCCGCTGCCAGGCGACCCGAGAGCGCCGCCATCGGCACGCCCGGGCCCGGATGCGTGCTGCCGCCCGCCAGATACAAGCCCGGGATCCGGCTGCGCGAACCCGGTCGCGTGAAGGAGCTGCGCCAGCCATGGGAGGCCGGACCGTACAAGGCTCCCCCCGTCGCCGGGAACAGGCGGTTGAAGTCCGAGGGCGTCGTCACGCAAGTCGCCTGCGGATCCCGCAGCACCCGCAGGCCGCATCGCTCGAGGCGCTCGAAGGTGTTTCGCTCGCATTGCTGAATCTCCGCGGTCGTGAACTGATGCGTATCGCCGATCGGTGGGGCGTTGACGAGACAGAGCAGCCGTTCGGCCCCGCGCGGCGGCACGGCGGCGTCGCCGCGGTCTTGGGCGCAGACGTAAACCGTGGGCCGAACCGGAAGGCGCCCACGGCGGAATACGTCGTCGAATTCGCTCTGGTAGTCATCACCGAAAAATACCGAATGATGTGCCAGGGGGAAACCCTCGGTGCGCGCGACCAAATTCCAGGTAAGCGCTGAGAGCGAGCGCTCCGCCGGCGCCGTGGCGCGCACGCCGGCGCGGGCCGCCTCGCCGAATAGGCCGGTCGCCAAGGCATTGTTGTCGGCATTGCAGACGAGCGCATCCACGGCGAGCCGCTCGCCGGACGCCGTTTCGACCGCCGCGACCCGGCCGTTTGCGAGTTCCACCCGCGAGACTTGGGTGCCGTAACGCAAGTCGGCGCCCAACCGCGCCGCCAGCTGCGCGAGGCTCTGCGCGAGTCGGTGCATACCGCCCTCGATCGTCCAAACCCCGGCTTGTTCGACGTGGGCTATCAGCATCAGTGTGGCCGGCGAGTGGAAGGGCGAAGAGCCGCAATAGGTCGCGTAGCGCGCGAACAATTGGCGCAGACGCGGATCGGCGAAGTATCGTGAGATACTTTCATACATATTCGTAAAGGGCTGAATATTAAATAGATCTGCAATATTGCTGAATCCGATACGACGACTCAATTCGATCGGATTGGGTCTGGCCGCACGCATGAAAGAGGTATTGAGCGTACGGTAGATGCGTTCCGCTCGAGCCGCGAATGCTAGAAACCCGCGCGCCTCGCCCGCGCCGGCAAAAGCGCCGATGGCCGCCGCTGATTCAGCGAGGTCGGCATGCAAATCCAAATGCTCAGAGTCGTTCCAAGCATGTCGCGCCAAGATCTTGACTGGTAACAAGTTTAGATGGCTCGCCAGACTCGTGCCGGCATCTGCGTAGAGTTGTTCGAAGACATCGCGCAAGGTGAACACGGTAGGCCCGGCATCGAGTTGCTTGCCGGCCACTTCGACCTCGCGCATCTTGCCGCCCGGTGCGCCGGCCCGTTCGAGCAGCGACACGGCAAAGCCGGCCCGGGCAAGATCGATCGTCGCAACGAGACCCGCAATGCCCGCACCGATGACCGCGATTCTCCCCGTACGCATGCCCTTCCCGCCGTAATAGCCGTTGACCGGTCCAGTCTCAATGTCTATATTACCTGACAGTTACAAGTGACAAGCTGAATTTACAACTCAACGGTGGGAGCGACGATGGACTCCATGACGCGTATCGAGCGATCTTTGGGCCTGGCACTGACGCTGGCCAAGTCTCCGGATGGCCCACCGAAGTTGTACGCTGCCATGCGATATACGGTATTCCCCGGCGGCGCGCGCATACGGCCGCGGCTTTGCCTCGCCGTGGCCCGCGCCTGCGGTGACGATCAACCGGCGCTATCCGGTGCCGTCGCCGCCGCAATCGAATTGCTCCATTGTGCCTCGCTCGTGCATGACGACCTACCCTGTTTCGACGATGCGATGACGCGCCGGGGTCGTCCGTCGGTACACAAGGCCTTCGGCGAGCAAATCGCGGTGTTGACCGGCGATGCCCTGATCGTCCTCGCCTTCGAAGCGCTCGCGCACGCGAGCGTGGCCGCGCCGCTGCGCCTGCCGAGCATGATCGGCATCATTGCCCGCTCGGTCGGGGCGCCGCGCGGCATCACGGCGGGACAAGCTTGGGAGTGCGAACCGGAAATCGATCTGAGCCAGTATCAATGTGCCAAAACAGGTGCACTGTTCGCGGCCGCGACGGCCGGCGGCGCAGCCGCCGCCGGATATGACGCAGGTCCCTGGCACTTGCTCGGCGAACGGATCGGCGAGGCTTATCAGATCGCCGACGATATACGCGATGTCGTCGCGAACGCGGGTGACTTGGGAAAACCGACCGGACGCGACCAGGCCCTCGGTCGCCCGAATGCGGTCAACCGGCTCGGCGTCGGCTCCGCGGTCGCGCGCCTCGAAGACCTGGTGCGTTCCGCGATCGAGGCCATCCCGGCGTGTCCGGGCGCCGCCGATCTGCGCGCCCACATTCTCGCCGAAGCAAGCCGCTTGCTGCCGCGCGAATTGGCCCGCCCAGCCGCATGAGCAAGACCGCTGCGTGACACGGCGCTGGAGCTTCCGCCGTGTCGTGGTCTGACCGCTATCTCGCCTTGCGTGATCGCTGGCTGTCGAGCCCGCGTTTCCAGCGTTGGGCGGCCGCCTTTCCCTTGACCCGTCCTACGGCACGCCATCGGGCGAGGGCGCTGTTCGACGTCTGCGCCGGTTTCGTTTACTCGCAAATTCTGTTCGCGTGTGTGCGCCTGAAACTATTCGACCTGCTTGCGGAGGGGCCCGAGACCGCGGCGAACATCGCGGCCAAACTGCAGGTGCCGCTGGATTCTACGGAGCGCCTGCTCGATGCCGCGGTCTCGCTGCGATTGATCGAAAAACGTGGCGCGGGCCGCTTCGGGCTGGGCGCCTTGGGGGCTGCCTTGGTCGGTAATCCCGGCGTCGGCGCGATGATCGAGCACCATAGCCTCCTCTATGCCGACTTACATGATCCGGTAAGTCTGTTGCGCGGGCAGCGTGGCCAGACCGAGCTTGCCAAGTATTGGGCGTATGCCAAATCGGATGCCCCGGCCGGGCTTGCCGGTGCGCAGATCGCCGATTACACGACGCTGATGTCGAACTCTCAGCCGCTGGTCGCGGGCGAGATCCTCGACGCCTATCCCTTGCACAAGCACCGCTGCCTCCTCGACGTTGGCGGTGGCGAGGGCACTTTCCTGATCGAAGCGGGCAAGCAATCGGCTGATCTGCAATTGCGCCTGTTCGACTTGCCGCCCGTGGCCGAGCGCGCCGCGCGACGCTTCGAAAAGCTCGGACTCGCCGGGCGCGCCCAAGCGCATGGCGGCGATTTTCTGCAGGACCCGCTGCCGTCGGGTGCTGACGTCGTCTCGCTCGTGCGTGTCGTCCACGATCACGACGACGCGTCGGTCGCCACGTTGTTGCAGACCGTTTACCGCGCTTTGCCCAAGGACGGTGTGCTCCTGTTGGCTGAGCCCATGATGGGCACGCCCGGTGCCGCACCCGTCGGGGACGCCTATTTCGGTTTCTATTTACTGGCCATGGGACGGGGACGACCCCGTACGCCGGGAGACTTGCGCCAAATGTTGCTGAAAGCCGGTTTCAGCAGTGCGCAGATGGTCCGCACGCACCAGCCGATTCAAAGCCGACTCATCGTCGCGCGCAAAGGCGGCTAGGTGAGCCGCCATGCCGCGCGCCGGCGTGCCGCAAAAAAGTGTGAAGATGAGTTGACATGTATGATAGTCAGCGTATCGTTACACGTAGCCCAACGAGTCCGATCATAAGGTAGCTACCGGCGAATGAGTTCAGTGCCAAACAGCGCGGTTTTCCCACTCAGCACGCTCGCCGTCGTGATGGAGAAGCCCGAGCATTTGCGCTTGAGCCGTCTGGATCTGATCTCGCCCGGCGACGAGGACATCGTCGTCGACATGGAGTGGACCGGTATCAGCACGGGCACCGAAAAACTCCTCTGGTTCGGCCGCATGCCGGCGTTTCCCGGCCTGGGGTATCCGCTCGTGCCGGGCTACGAATCGGTCGGCCGTATTTCGCATGCCGGCAACAACTGTGGTCGCCACGTCGGTGAGCGGGTATTCGTTCCCGGCGCGCGTTGCTACGGCGAGGTGCGCGGACTCTTTGGCGGCGCATCCTCGAAAGTCGTCGTACCCGGCGCGCGCGTTACCCCGATAGACGAAAAGCTGGGCGAGCAGGGAGTCTTGCTGGCGCTTGCGGCGACGGCCTATCACGCGGTTGCGGCCAAGAATGCCGTGCACCCCGACCTGATCATCGGCCATGGCGTGCTCGGACGCTTGATCGCCCGGATCGCGGCGCTCAACACCAGCGAGCCGCCGCCGGTCGTGTGGGAGCGCAATCCGACCCGCGCGCAAGGTGCTGTCGGCTACAGCGTCATCGACCCGGCCAGTGACACCCGCAAAGACTATCGATCGATCTACGACGTCAGTGGGGACAGCTCCTTGCTCGACGCGCTGATCGCACGCCTCGGGCCGGGCGGTGAAGTCGTATTGGCCGGTTTCTACGACACGCTGAGTTTTTCCTTTCCGGCGGCCTTCATGAAGGAGGCCAGGATCCGGATCGCCGCCGAATGGCGCGAGTCCGACTTGCATACCGTCAAGCAGCTCATCGAGTCGGGACGTTTGAATCTCGACGGATTGATCACCCATCGCCATGAGGCGACCGATGCGCAGTCGGCCTACGCCACGGCGTTCAACGATCCGAATTGCCTAAAAATGATATTGGACTGGAGATCACACTCTTGAGCACTTCCCTCGCGAATTCCTCGGCGCTGCGCGCCGAACAGGCCCGACTGCAGAATCTGCGCGACGAAGCGGCGATCGAGCCCGATCCGGTCGCGACCGGCGCGCCGAAGAAGGAAACCCAGGTCATCGCGATCTACGGCAAGGGCGGGATCGGCAAGAGCTTCGCGCTCGCCAACCTCTCTTACATGATGGCGCAGCAGGGCAAGAAGGTCTTGCTGATCGGCTGCGACCCCAAGAGCGACACGACGTCCTTGCTGTTCGGCGGTCGCGCCTGCCCGACCATCATCGAAACGTCTGCGAAGAAGAAGCTCGCCGGCGAGCCCGTGCGAATCGAAGACGTTTGCTTCAAACGCGACGGCGTGTTCGCGATGGAGCTAGGCGGTCCCGAAGTCGGTCGCGGGTGCGGCGGCCGAGGCATCATCCACGGCTTCGAGTTGCTCGAAAAGCTCGGCTTTCACGAGTGGGGCTTCGACTACGTGCTGCTCGACTTCCTCGGCGACGTGGTGTGCGGCGGTTTCGGCTTGCCGATCGCGCGCGACATGTGTCAGAAGGTCATCGTGGTCGGCTCGAACGACCTGCAGTCTCTGTACGTCGCCAACAACGTGTGCTCGGCCGTCGAATATTTTCGCAAGCTCGGCGGCAACGTCGGGGTCGCGGGCCTCGTGATCAACAAAGACGACGGCACCGGCGAAGCCCAGGCCTTTGCCGCCGCCGCCGGCATCCCGATCCTCGCGGCCATTCCGGCCAACGAGGACATTCGGCGCAAGAGCGCCAACTACGACATCGTCGGCCGTCCCGGCACCGAGTGGGGACCTCTGTTCGAAACCTTGGCCGCCAACGTCGCGGATGCGCCGCCGCTGCGCCCGAAACCCTTGACGCAGGACGGTTTGCTGGCCCTGTTCAAGAGCTCTGCGGTGGGGCGCGACGTCGTGCTCCAGCCGGCGAGTTTCGAGGACATGTGCGGTGTGGCCCATGTCGAGAAGAAGACGCTCGAAGTGGTTTACGACACGGTCTGAAGCCATGAGCGCCATCCTCGACAACAAGGCCGCCCCTGCGATCAACGTCGCCGCCACCCAGGCCGATGGACTTGGCTGTCACGCCGGTAAGGACGAAATGCGGCGCGCGGCCGCGGCCGCCGGAAAGAGCGAGACGCTCGAGCGATATGCAGCCGACTACCCGGCGGGGCCGCACGATCAGCCGCAGAGCATGTGTCCCGCATTCGGCTCCTTGCGCGTCGGTTTGCGCATGCGACGCACGGCGACCGTGCTATCCGGCTCCGCCTGCTGCGTCTACGGACTCACGTTCACGTCGCATTTCTACGGCGCGCGCCGTACCGTCGGCTACGTGCCCTTCAATTCGGAGACCTTGGTCACGGGCAAGCTCTTCGAGGACATTCGGGAGTCGGTATTCAAGCTCGCCGATCCCGCGCTCTACGATGCGGTCGTGATCATCAATCTGTGCGTTCCCACCGCCTCGGGCGTGCCCTTGCAGCTGCTCCCGAAGGAGATCAACGGGGTGCGCATCATCGGCATCGATGTCCCCGGTTTCGGTGTGCCGACGCATGCCGAGGCCAAGGACGTGCTCGCCGGCGCTATGCTCAAGTTCGCGCGAACCGAAGCAGGGCAGGGTCCCGTGCAGGCGCCGCGTGGCGGCCGTCATGCCAAGCCCACGGTAACGCTCGTCGGTGAAATGTTCCCGGCCGATCCGGTCGGCATCGGCATGCTGCTCGATCCCCTGGGCTTGGCAGCGGGTCCGGTCGTGCCGACGCGTGAGTGGCGCGAACTCTACGCCGCGCTGGACTGCGCCGCGGTCGCCGCGATTCATCCGTTTTATACGGCGGCCTTGCGCGAGTTCGATTACGCGGGGCGCAGCATCGTCGGCTCCGCACCCGTAGGCTACGACGGTACGGCCGCCTGGTTGGCCGCGATCGGCGAAACCTGCGGAATTGCCAAAGACAAGGTCGGTGCGGCCCAGAACCGGTTTTTGCCCGCCATTCAGGGCGCGCTCGCGAAAGCGCCGATCAAAGGGCGAATCACGCTCTCCGGCTACGAGGGTTCGGAGTTGTTGGTTGCCCGGCTCCTGATCGAGAGCGGCGCGGAAGTGCCTTATGTCGGCACCGCCTGCCCGCGCACGGTCTGGTCCGATGCGGATCGTGAATGGCTCGAGGCCAAGGGTGTACACATTCAGTATCGCGCCTCGCTCGAGCAAGACCTCGCCGCCATGCGCGAATTCAAACCTAAGCTCGCGATCGGCACGACGCCGGTCGTGCAAAAGGCCAAAGAGCTGGCGATCCCGGCGCTCTATTTCACGAACCTGATCTCCGCGCGCCCGCTGATGGGGCCGGCGGGCGCGGGTTCGCTCGCGCAAGTCGTCAATGCGGCACTCGGCAATCAAGCCCGCTTCGACGAGATGAAGGCCTTCTTCGAAGGCGTCGGCACGGGCTACTCCGCCGGCGTCTGGCAAGAAGCCCCCGTCGACCGCCCGCAATTCACCGAACGCTACAAGGCACAGCTCGCCAAGCTCGCGGCCAAGCGCAAAGCCGAGGAGATGGGCTGATGCTCGTACTCGATCACGATCGCGCCGGCGGCTATTGGGGTTCGGTCTACGTCTTCGCCGCCATCAAGGGCCTCCAGGTCATCATCGATGGCCCCGTGGGTTGTGAGAACTTGCCGGTGACCTCGGTGCTGCACTACACCGATGGCTTGCCGCCGCACGAGCTGCCCATCGTCGTGACCGGACTCGCCGAGGAAGAACTCGGTCAACACGGCACCGAAGGCGCGATGAAGCGCGCCCACAAGACCTTGAACCCGCATTTGCCGGCCGTGGTCGTGACCGGTTCGATCGCCGAGATGATCGGCGGCGGCGTCACGCCTGAGGGCACGAACATTCAGCGCTTCCTGCCGCGTACGATCGACGAGGATCAATGGCAGAGCGCCAATCGCGCGATGACCTGGCTGTGGACCGAATACGGCAAGAAGAAGATTCCGGAGCGCAAACCCCGCAAGGAAGGCGAGAAGCCCCGGGTCAACATCATCGGACCCATCTACGGCACGTTCAATACGCCGAGCGATCTGGCGGAGATCCGTCGTCTCGTCGAGGGTATCGGCGCCGACATCAATCTCACGTTCCCCTTGGGCAGCCACCTCGAGGATGTCCCGCGGCTGATCGATGCCGACGTGAACATTTGCATGTATCGGGAGTTCGGGCGGCTGCTCTGCGAGACCCTCGAGCGGCCGTACTTGCAGGCGCCGATCGGCCTGCACAGCACGACGAAGTTTCTGCGCAAGCTGGGCGAACTCTTGGGTCTGGACCCGGAGCCCTTCATCGAGCGCGAGAAGCACACCACGATCAAGCCCTTGTGGGATCTGTGGCGTTCCGTGACCCAAGACTTTTTCGGCACCGCGAGCTTCGCGGTGGTCGCGAACGAGACGTATGCCCGCGGTCTGCGGCATTTCCTCGAAACGGAGATGGGCCTGCCCTGCACGTTCTCGTTCTCCCGCTGCGCCGGCGTGAAACCGGACAACGAGGCGGTGCGCAAGGCGATCAAAGAGAAGCCGCCGCTGATCATGTTCGGCAGCTTCAACGAGCGCATGTATATGGCCGAAAACGCCGTGCGGGCGATGTACATCCCGGCCTCTTTCCCCGGCGCGATCATCCGGCGCCACACTGGCACCCCGTTCATGGGTTACAGCGGCGCGACCTACATCATCCAGGAGGTCTGCAACGCGCTGTTCGACGCCTTGTTCAACATCCTGCCGTTGGGCAGTGAACTCGACAAGGTCGATGCGACCCCGTCGCGCCTGCACCGTGAGTTGCGTTGGACTGATGCGGCGAAACAGGCCTTGGACGACATCGTCGCCGAGCAGCCCGTCCTCGTGCGTATTTCGGCGGCCAAGCGGTATCGCGACGCTGCCGAGAGCGAGGCACGAGCCCTGGGTCTCGACCACGTGGGTGTCGAACGTTTGCCGGTCGCGCGCAATCCGTCGCCGATCAAGCCAGAGCCGGAGCCGGCTTGATGCTGCGGATCGCGCGCAATCAAACAGATATCTGCCCGAGATTGTCGGGTGGAAAACGTGTCGCGGTGGGGCATGAAGCCTGCGGCGACCAATTAACGGCCGCAAGGCCTTTGTGTGGAGGTGAGAGAAATGGCTGACGATAAACGAGCCTCGCTGTCGGGGCTGACGGAAACGGAAGCGAAGGAATTCCACGGAATCTTCGTGACCAGCTTCATCATTTTTACGGTAATCGCGATCGTCGCCCACTTTTTAGTGTGGCAGTGGCGCCCCTGGTTCTGACGCGCTTCCTCGGAAGTTCGTCGGTTTGGGATGATCAGTTTTAGATAAGGAGACTAGAAAATGTGGCGAGTGTGGCTTTTATTCGATCCCCGCAGAGCTCTCGTAGCCCTGTTCACGTTCTTGTTCGTGTTGGCGCTGGTGATTCATTTCATCTTGCTCTCGACCGACAAGTTCAATTGGCTTGGTGGCCATGCGCCGCCGTCGGCCGCTGCGCAGCACATGTCGACGCTGCCGGAACCGGCGAAACCGTAAAGCAAATTGCTGATGGCGGCGGATCCTACGGACAAAAGTGCCGACGAGGCCGATGTCGTGGGTCCGCTGCCGGAAGCGGTGGTTTGATGTAACAGAGGCATAGCAATGGCGTTACTCAGCTTTGAAAGAAAATACCGCGTACGCGGCGGCACCTTGCTCGGAGGCGACTTGTTCGACTTCTGGGTGGGTCCTTTTTACGTCGGGTTCTTCGGCGTCACGACGGCATTCTTTTCGATTCTGGGCACCGCCCTGATCGTCTGGGGAGCGGCCATCGGTCCGACCTGGAACGTTTGGCAGATCAATATTGCACCGCCTGATTTGAGCTACGGACTCAGCCTCGCGCCGCTGCGCGAGGGCGGCTTGTGGCAGTTGATCACGGTTTGCGGTACCGGTGCCTTCGGCTCCTGGGCATTGCGCGAAGTCGAGATCTGCCGAAAATTGGGTATCGGGATTCACGTACCCTTCGCCTTCTCGGTGGCGATCTTCGCGTACGTGTCCCTCGAGATCATCCGGCCGCTGTTGCTGGGTGCCTGGGGAAATGGTTTTCCGTACGGCATATTCAGTCACCTGGACTGGGTGTCGAACACCGGTTATCAGTACTTGCATTTTCATTACAACCCCGCGCACATGATCGCGGTGAGTTTCTTCTTCGCTACGGCCTTTGCGCTGTCCTTGCACGGCGGCCTCGTGCTCTCGGCGACCAACCCCAAGAAGGGGGAAACGGTCAAGACGGCCGAGGACGAGAACACGTACTTCCGCGATGCCATCGGTTACTCGATCGGCACCTTGGGAATTCATCGCCTGGGATTGTTCCTGGCGATCGCTGCAGTCTTCTTCAGCGCTGTCTGCATCTTGATCAGCGGCCCGTTCTGGACTCGGGGCTGGCCCGAGTGGTGGGGCTGGTGGTTGAACTTGTCGATTTGGCGCTGAACTCACTAGTCAGGGGAATTGTATGCCCGAATACCAGAACATCTTTACTCGAGTGCAGGTGCGTGCGCCTGCCTACCTTGGAACGCCGATGCCGCGGGGCACTTGGGCGCGACAGGGCACGCCTTTCTTCAACCACCTGTTTGGTCGTTTCGGCGACGCGCAGATAGGTCCTTTCTACCTCGGAACGACCGGGCTGCTGTCGCTGCTCTGCGGATTCGTTGCCTTCGAGATCATCGGGCTCAATATGCTGGCCTCGGTGAACTGGAACGTCGTGCAATTCATCCGGCTCCTGCCCTGGCTCGCGCTCGAGCCGCCGGCACCTTCCAACGGCCTGCACTTTCCGCGCCTGCAGGACGGCGGTTGGTGGTTGATGGCGGGCTTTTTCCTGACCAGTTCGGTCCTGCTGTGGTGGCTGCGCATGTACCGGCGCGCACGTGCGCTCGGCATGGGGACTCATGTTGCCTGGGCTTTCGCCGCGGCGATCTGGCTCTATCTGGTCCTGGGTATCATTCGGCCGGTCCTCATGGGTAGCTTCGGCGAAGCCGTGCCGTTCGGGATTTTCCCGCACCTCGACTGGGTGGCGGCGTTCTCGCTGCGCTACGGTAATTTGTTCTATAACCCGTTCCACTGCTTGTCGATTGCCTTCTTGTACGGTTCCGCACTGTTGTTCGCCATGCACGGTGGCACGATACTCGCGGTGAGCCGGTACGGCGGAGAGCGTGAAATCGAGCAGATCCTCGACCGAGGTACGGCCGCGGAGCGTGCCGCCCTGTTCTGGCGCTGGACCATGGGTTTCAACGCCACGATGGAGTCGATTCACCGTTGGGCCTGGTGGTTTGCGGTGCTGTGTCCGCTGACTGGAGGCATCGGCATTTTACTTACAGGGACCGTTGTCGATAACTGGTATCTTTGGGCGGTGAAGCACCACGTGGCGCCCATCTACCCCCATGTGTTTCCGCCGGTCATCGATCCGGCGTCTCTGCCCGGAGCACCCAAGTGAAATTTGACCTCCTAACACGATCTTTCAAATTTGCCCGGCAAAATGCCGCCGGGCACGGCCGCAACGTCCCGACACTCGCGATCGCGGGGATCGCGGCCGTGGTACTGCTCGCGGGTTGCGAACGACCGCCGATCGAACAGAAGCAAAACGGCTTTCGCGGCACCGGCATGGATACGAACATCAATCCGCGTATCGATGCGAGCAAGTCCGCGAATAACGAGATTCCCGTCACACTGCCTGAAGCGTCCCCGGACGGGCCGCTCGCCGCCAGCGTCTACCAAAACGTGCAAGTGCTGAAGGATCTGAGCGTCGGTCAGTTCACGCGTGTCATGCTCGCGATGAACCAGTGGGTCGCGCCGCCGGAGCAAAGCTGTAATTATTGTCACGGCGCGAACATGGCGAGCGACGAGCGGTACACGAAAGTGGTCGCCCGACGGATGCTCCAAATGGTGCGCTACATCAACACCGACTGGAAGGATCACGTCGGCAAGACGGGTGTGACTTGCTACACCTGCCACCGTGGGCATGCGGTGCCGCAAAACGTCTGGTTCGAAAGCCCGACTCAAGGCGCGGGCAGGGGCTTGTCCGCGGGCGATCCGAATCTCTATTCTCCCCATGCAACGGTCGGCGATTCCTCGCTGCCCTACGATCCGGATACGGAGTATTTGCTGGGTGATCGACAAATTCGCGTCATCGGCGAGCATCCCTTGCCCGACGGCGTGAACAGCTCGATTCAGCACACGGAAGTTACTTACGCCCTGATGATGCAGTTCTCGCAGTCCTTGGGTGTGAACTGCACGTACTGTCATAACTCGCGATCGTTCGCTGTATGGGATCAGAGCACACCCAAGCGCACGACGGCCTGGTATGGCATCCGCATGGTGCGCAATATCAACAACGATTACCTCGTGCCCTTGACGGCAACTTTCCCGACGCATCGTCTCGGGGTGCTCGGCGACGTTGCGAAGGTCAGCTGCGCGACCTGTCACCAAGGACTGTTCAAGCCCCTCTATGGCGTGAGCATGCTCAAGGACTATCCGGAGCTCAAGGGCCCGTACGTTCACGAGCCTCCCGCAACGGAACCGGTGGCCCCTCCGGCCCCTGGAGCGAAGACCACGTCTCTCGCCCCGGCAGCAGGCGCAGGCGCATCGATCAAGATCGCACAGCGCTGAGCTAGAAGCCGCGCTGACATAGAATCGGCGAGACCCGCGTGTCGGGTCTCGCCTCGCGGCAGTCTCTCCCTCCACTGCGCCAGGAGGCCTTCCGTGGATTATCTGTTCCTGATGCACGACGATGCCGTCACCGCCAGTGACGCGATCGGCGATGACGCCTGGGAAATCTACATCAGTCGACTTCAACAGGGTGGCCATTTCGACGGGGGCAGCGCGATCGGCGGCGGTATTACCGTGCACAAGGCCGGCGCAGGGGCCAAGCGCATCACGCGCCAGCTAACAGGCTACCTTCGCATCCGCGCAAACGATCTCGAGCATGCCAAGGACCTGGTGATAGGCAATCCAGTGTTCGAGGCCGGGGGAACGGTCGAGATCCGCGAGTTGCCGACGGACTAGGTCCCTTGCTGCGGGGATTCAACGTGCTTTGGCGGCGACTCGCGGACCGCGGCGATGCGCCGCATAGCGCGTTCCCCAGTCCCACAGTTTCTCGGTCGGTATCGGCAGCACCATGAACCAATGTTCGAGAATCGCGAGCGCGAGGAGGGTACAGGTGAGCGCATAGCCCGTGACCTGGAAGGGGTCCTCGACAGCCCAGAGTTTCTGCACCAAAACGACCAGAGCCACGGTCGATCCCAGGATGGAAATTGGAAACAGGAGATTCATGCGGCGCTTGTTGAAGAAGCTCTCGAGGTAGGCAAGATGCGGCGGGAGGAACTGGCTGCCGGTGTTCGCGACACCGAGAAACAGATTCAGCTTGGCGCTCAAGCGCATGGCCCACAACACGAGAAAGGTCCACAAACCGACACGATTCGGGGCATGCCACGTGACTGCAAGGATCAACCCGGCGACGCTCAGGGTCGCCAACTCGTTGTAGATGATCGCGGCGGTCGCTTGCCGGAAATGTCGCCAACCGCCGCGCACGCCGCGATAAGCCAGCTTGCGCGGCCCCGTGATGAATCCCATCAGGAAGCTCATCTCGAGCCAGCCCCAGAGCATGATCGCTGCGCTAAAGGCGATATAGGCGCCGGACGCGCTCGCATCCGCGGCGCTCTGGTGCAGCCAGTAAACCGCCGCCAAGCCTAAGACGCTGGCGCCGGCCATGCTGCGTCGGAAGGTCGCCTGCGACAGGCCGTCGAGAAACAGGATGATGCCGGTGGTAAACCACCAAACCAACATTGCGTACCCCGATGCCCAGCCGATCGTCGCGTTCATGGGCGGGCGTCTTTCCGCGCACTCACCAAGCAGGCGCCATACGCACCTGCGCGGGCAGGTCGTGACGATGCACCGGCAACAAATACAGCCGCCCGAACACCGCGGCCGCCGACAAGGCCAACCCGATGCGCTTCAGACCGCCCATGATGCCACCCTGTCGCTTCGCGGTCTCGACGGCCCTGCTGATCGCGAGCAATCGCTCGAGCCCGGCATGGAACTTCGGATTGTCGATGTCGAGCGAAACCGGAAAGACCTGCTTGGAGATGTCCGTCGTGATGCGAAACACCTTGTGATCGTACTCGGTCGGATCCATGCCGAACGCGTCGTACATGATCGGCCGCGCATGGTCGCGGACGTACATCGTTGCGAACACGGCCAGCAGAAAGAAACGGATCCAGAGCTTGTTGAGGCCGCGCAGAAGCTCCGGTTGGGCGCGCATGATCAGGGCGAACGCTTCGCCGTGCCGGAATTCGTCGTTGCACCATTCCTGAAACCAGCGAAAGATCGGATGGAATCGTTTCTCGGGATGTTTTTCCAGGTGCCGGAAAATCGTGATGTAGCGCGCATAGCCGATCTTCTCCGACAGATACGTTGCGTAGTAAATGAATTTTGGACGAAAATGCGTGTATTTCTTGTCGCGCCGCAGGAACCCGAGATCGACGCCGGTGCCGAAGTCCTTGAGTGCTTGGTTGATGAAGCCAGCATGCCTGGCCTCGTCGCGCGCCATGTAACCCATGAGATCGCGCATGTCCTTGTTCTTGGTGAGCTTGCGCTTGGTTTCGCTATACAGCACGCAACCGGAGAACTCTGCCGTCACGGAGCTGATCAAGAAGTCCAGGAATTCCTGGTGCAGTGCCGGCGGCAACTTGCGCACTTCCGCATCGAATTGGGCATTACGCTCGAAATGGCTGCGGTTAACGTCGAGTTCGAACTCGCGCATCATCTGATCCCACTCGGCGCGCACCGAGGACACGTCCACGAGTTCCATGGCGGCATAGTCGGTTTTATAGAAACGCGGCGTCAGAAGCGTGTTGGCCTCGGCCTTGCGCGTTGCGTCTGCGGCAGAGCTAATTTCGTCGATCGCGATGTCGGTCATGACTTGTCCTTCGAGTGGACGCTGGCGACGAGGATATCCGCAAATGCACCCGCATTGGTGGGACCAAAAACTTCCAAGTCCACGTGACGACCGGTCGAAGGGTCGTCGAGCGACAAACGTCCATCGGCCCATCGGGTCAAGCGAAATGGCGGGACCTCGCCGACGTCCTCGGCGCGCCGGTCGCGCACCAAGCCGCGCATGACGCCGCGTACGAAGCCATTCGTGCCGGGGGCAAGCGTGTCGACCAACCGGTTGTCGGCGCTGTTGTAAATCGCAATCGCACCATTCGAACGGTCTTCGAAACGCAGATCGCTGACCTCGACCGGCCGACTCGCCGGCGCCTCTTCCGGTTTGAACCCGCTGAGGCGGACCAGGCTGACGAGGAGCAGAGACCCGACCACGAGTGCCGAGCCGCCGATCAGCGCACTGCGCGGCAGGATGGTGTCGTGCTTGAGCACGCTCTTGGTGTAGTTCGATTCACTCATGGTGTGATGCTCCTAATTTATCGAGGTGCAATTTATCGAGGCGCAAGCTTCAGGCGGCCGCGGCCGTACGGGGACCCACCCCACCGGGAATCGCGATGGGCTTCGCACCAGTTCTTTGCACCGTCGTACCGGCGACGCTCTGCACGGCATCCGCGAGAATCTGTGCGGCCATCGCGGCGTCCGGCAGCGAACGAAAGCTCGGTTGCGGACGGGTGATCCGTGTCGGCCGGAGGTGCGGCCAGGTCACAAGATACCCAAGACGCTGGTCGGCCCGCAGGCGCAGGAAAATATCGCCCGTACCGTCACCACGCTTGGCGATATCCGCGGACTCGAGCAGTGTGAACGGAATGTTCACGGTCAGCGGCACGGCAATGCCATGGCGCAGCAGCACGCGTGCACTCGTGATGCTGTAAATGGTCGTCCGGGCGCTTACATACCCGAGTGCAGCGAGCAAGCCCGCGGCGATCGTACCGAGACCTACCAGCCAGAGGCACGAGAGTGCGATCGTGGCCGGATCGTGCCCCGCGCCGAAGCCGGCGCCGATGCGCCAAAGCAGCAAGGCCGCGAAATAAAGCAGCACGGCGCGAACGTGGTAGGTGTTCAGCACCTGGGACTTCCAATCGGGTGATCCCTGCCACAGCAGTTGCTCGCCCTCAGGGAGATCGGCCGGCAGTCCCGGGATCTTTTCAAACGCGAAATCGTCGTGGTCGTGGCTCATATCAGTGGCTCCGAGCGTGCGGGCGTCGCGTACAGCGTGCCGCCGCCATAGTAGGCAGTAATTTTCTCCTCTTCCAGCATCGTCACCTGGTCGGGATTCGCGAGCGTCGGGGCGGTCGCGAATTGTGAACCGAGGATCGATTTGACGTTCACGCGGCGGCTTGCCGGGCTGAACGTCGAGAAGTGGATCGGCAACAGCACGGTCCGGCCCGTCTTCACGGCGACCTCGAGATACCGAATTTGCGGCTCGGCGTGGTCGACCCAGATGTCACTGATCGTGCCGCCGATGACTCCGTCGGCACCGACGACGTCGTAGCCAACGGGATTGGGATCGTCGCTCGCCACCTCGAACCCGGGCGAGGCGCGCAGGGGCCGGATCAAGGGCGATCCGTCGACCATGAGGTCCGGGTGATCGGCGCGCAGCGCATAGGCGCCCGGTCCCACGGCATCGAGCAGGGGATTACCCGTGGGAATCAGCGGCGAGCCCAAGGCGGGACTGCTCTCCTTGGCGAGGATCGTCCGCCCATCACGCTCCGGCCGCGGCAACTGCACCGTCTTGCCGTCGGCGAGCTTGTAGGTCTTTGGTTTCGGGACAGCCGGGAAACCCTGGATCGGGTAACGGCCCGAGGCGGTACGCGATTCGAGCGGATAGCCCTCGCGTTTGTCCTCCCGATGGAGATAGAACACCAGTCCTGCAAAGAAAATCCAAAAGACGTACAGCACGATCTGGGCCACGTCGAAATAGCCAGTAATAGCACCCATTACACAATCTCCCCAAAGATATGAAAAATCACCGTGGAAACTCCGCCAACTCGTATTCAGGAACCGTACTCGCCGGGACGCTGGCGCTCGCGCGGCGAACCAGCGGTCCGATCGCGACCAGGGTCGCGAACAAAAATGCGATCTCGATGTTGTAGACGACGCTGTAGCCGGTCGCCGCACCGCTCATGCCCGCGCCGAGACTGCCGTGCAGCGCCAGGCTCGTAATGCCGTCACGCAGCGCACCGCCCAAGGCGATCGCGAGCCCGGCGCAACTCGCCTGCACGGCGCCCCAAGCCCCGAGGGCGAGGCCGCTCTCGCCGTTGCGCTCGCGGGCCATCGCGCCGGCTAGCGTGCCGATCGAGAAAAAGCCGCCGCCGAAGCCGATCAGGAGCACGCCGAGGCGAAACAACAGCGGCGAGCCCATGGGGGCAGAGAAGATCACGGCCGCGAAGGCCAACAAGCCCATGACCGCACCATAGGCGGCTATCCGGTAGGGATCTGCGCCATGACCCAGGAATCGCGCGGCGATGCAAAATGCCGCGAGCGTGCCGCCGGCGAGCATCGCGGTCAGCGAGGTCGTGGCCGCGACCGAGAGGTGCAGCACCTCACCGCCGTAGGGTTCGAGGATGATGTCCTGCATGTTGAACGCGGCAGTGCCGAGGCCGACGGTAACGAGAAAGCGGATCGCCCGGCTGTGCTTGGTGAAATCGCGCCAGGAATCGATGAATTTCGCGGATTTCGCAACGGCGACGTCGCGAATTCGCTCGCGCGATTCCTGCTTCCAGAGCGCCGCAAGGTTGAAGACCATGGTCACCATCGCGGCGCCCTGAATGACCTGGATCAGGCGCAACTCGGTGAAATTCGCGAGCAGTCTGCCGAACGCAAGTCCGGCCGCGACCATGCCCACCAACAGCATCGTATACATCAGCGCGATCACGCGCGGACGCACGGCTTCAGGGGCCATGTCGGTCGCGAGTGCGAGACCCGCCGTCTGCGTGGTCTGCAGGCCGGCACCGACGAGCAGGAAGGCGAAGGCCGAGGCGACCTGGCCGATCCACAGGGGTCCGTGCGTATCACCGGAGAGGATCAGCAATGCGAACGGCATGATCGCGAGGCCGCCGAATTGCAGCAGCGTGCCCATCCAGATGTACGGCACCCGCCGCCATCCGAGCGCCGACACATGGTTGTCCGAGCGAAAGCCGATCAGCGCGCGGAACGGCGCAAACACCAAGGGCAGTCCCACCATCAGCGATACGAGCCAGGCGGGCACCCCCAATTCGACGATCAAGACGCGATTGAGCGTGCCGATCAACAGAACCATCGCGATGCCGACCGATACCTGGAACAAGGACAGCCGCAACAAGCGTCCCAACGGCAATTCGGTCGTCGCCGCATCGGCGAACGGCAGGAACTCCGTGCCGATGCGCATCCATTTCCTCGAAAGACTTTCAGCGATGCGACTCATAGGCGAGTGAGCTCCAGGGCTTGAGATTTATAAAAGCCGCTCTTGACCCGGCGAGTTCTACCGATCCGCCAGCCTTGCAGCTGCGGTTCTCGCTCGATCAAGCGGCGGATCTCGCGTTCCGAGACCGGTTCGATTGCCGGCGCCCGATCCTTGCGCGGGAACAAGCGGCCGGCAATCCACAGCAGCCAGAGCGCCGGCGTCTTGGGCGCGAACGTGAAAACGATCGACTGCCGGGTGCGGGCCGCAAATCCAGACAGCACGCGCACGACGTCGGGCGCGTTGTAATGAATCAGGGAATCCATCGCGACGACGTGGTTGAACTCGCCGAGTGCCGCGTCCGACATATCGCCCGTGAGAAACTCGATGGAGCCGCTCCCGAGCCGTGGCGGCGTGCGATCGCGGGCGAGATCGACGAGCGTCGGCGACAAGTCGATCGCGACGACGTGCGCGCCCCGCTTGGCCGCCTCGATGCTGAAAGCGCCCGTGCCGCAGCCGGCATCGAGCACACGCCGGTTCTCGAGATCGGCCGGAATGTAGGAGAGAAGAGTGGCGCGCATCTCGTCGCGACCGGCACGCACGGTCGCCCGGATGCGGCCGACCGGCGCCGTCGAAGTCAATCGCGCCCAAGCCTCGACCGCCGTGCGATCGAAGTAGGTTTTCAGCTGACCGCGTCTTTGTTGATAGGAGGCGGTAGCCATCAGTCGAATCCCAGCAGGTCGAAGATTTCTCGGTCTTTGAGCGAGCCGGCCGTGAGCGGATCCGTGCCGTCCCAAAGCGCTTGCGCGAGGCGCATGTATTCCGCCAGGACCACGTCCAGCTCTGGGGAACTCTCCATCTCGAACAAGGTTGACTTCTTGAGCCGGCTGCGACGAATGACGTCGAGGTCGGAGAACCGGGCCATGGTCTTCAGACCCACTTTGGCGTTGAACTTGTCGATCTGATCGGTCGCCGCGCTGCGATTGGCAATGACGCCGCCGAGCCGAACGGCGTAGTTCTTGGACTTCGCATGAATCGCCGCGACGATGCGATTCATCGCGAAGATCGAGTCGAAATCGTTTGCCGTGACGATCAATGCCCGATCCGCATGCTGCAGCGGAGCGGCGAATCCGCCGCAGACGACGTCGCCCAAGACGTCGAAGATCACGACATCGGTGTCCTCGAGGAGGTGATGCTCCTTGAGCAGTTTGACGGTCTGGCCGACCACGTAGCCGCCGCAGCCCGTGCCCGCGGGCGGGCCCCCGGCCTCGACGCACATCACGCCGTTGTAGCCTTGATAGACGAAGTCCTCGATCCGCAGTTCCTCGGAATGAAAATCGACCGACTCGAGCACGTCGATCACGGTGGGCACCAGCGTCTTGGTCAGCGTGAACGTCGAGTCATGCTTCGGGTCGCAGCCGATCTGCAGCACGCGCTTGCCGAGTTTGGAGAAAGCCACGGAGAGATTCGAGGATGTGGTGCTCTTGCCGATGCCTCCCTTGCCATAGACGGCGAACACTTTCGCGTTGCCGATCTTGAGGTTCGGGTCGAGCGGCACTTGCACGCTGCCCTCGCCGTCGACGGGACGTGACGGACGATGTTTGATCGATGCGACCGGTGCTTCTGCAAGCGTCATGCTGCGACTCCTTCGTATACGCCTTCAAGTCTGTCTTCCAATTCTTCGCCCGCTGCTCGCAGCGCCGCCAGGGTCTTTTCATCCGGCTTCCAGAAGTTGCGGTCGGAGGCTTCCAACAGGCGGTTCGCGACTTTGGCGGAGGCGGTCGGATTGAGCTTCGCCAAGCGCGCGCGCATCTCGGGATCGAGCATGAAGGTCTGCGTGATTTGTTGATAGACCCACGGCTGAACCTCGCCCGTCGTCGCGGACCAGCCCATGGTGTTGGTCAAATGTACTTCGATCTGGCGGACACCTTCGTACCCATGTTCGAGCATGCCTTCGTACCACTTCGGGTTCAGCGTGCGCGTGCGAGTCTCCAAGGAAACTTGCTCGGAGAGCGTGCGGATCGCACCGGTACCGCTGGTCTGGTCCGAAATGTAGACCGGTGGCGCGGCACCGCCTTTGGCACGCTTCACGGCGCTGTTGATGCCTCCCAAGGTGTCGAAATAGGTGTCCACCGTCGTCACGCCGAGTTCCACCGAGTCGAGGTTCTGATACGTCAGGCTCACGTCGGCGAGCACGCTGGTCAGCAGTTTTGCATGCTGTACGGGCTTACCCGTGCGGCCATAGGCGAAGCTCTTGCGCCGTGTGTAGGTCTCGGCGAGCTCGTTCTGTTCGTCCCACTGGCTGTTCTCGATCAAGTGATTGACGTTCGAGCCGTAGGTGCCGTCGGCGTTGCCGTAGACGCGCAGCGAGGCGGTTTCCAGGTCACAACCGTGCTCCTGCATGTAACGCAACGCATGCTTGCGAACGAAGTTTTGATCTTGCGGCTCGTCCGCGGCGGCGGCCAGGAACGAGGCTTCGGCCAGTAGCTTGATCTGCAGCGGCAACAGATCGCGGAAAATGCCCGACAGGGTGACCATGACGTCGACGCGTGCTCGGCCGAGTTCGGCGAGCGGGATCAGTGTCGCCCCGGCAATCCGGCCGTAGCCGTCGAAACGGGGGCGTGCGCCGATCAGGGACAAGGCTTGCCCGATCGGTGCGCCCTCGGTCTTCAAATTGTCGGTGCCCCAGAGCACGAGCGCGACGGTCTCGGGAAACGCGTTGCCGTCCGCGAGATGGCGTTGGATGAGTTTCGTGGCCTGACGCGCGCCATCCATGACCGCGAAGGCACTCGGGATCTTGAATGGGTCGAAGCCATGAACATTCCGTCCCGTCGGCAATACCGCCGGCGTGCGCACGACGTCGCCGCCGGGAGCGGGGCGTATGAAGCGGCCATCGAGCGCCCGCAGGATTGCGTCGACTTCGGGATTCTCACCGAGCAAGTCGCGGGTTCGCGCCATTTCGCGAAAAAGGTTCAGATTCTCGGCCGAGGCCTGGAGCCCGGCGAGCGCCAGCGCCGCCTCCGGCGCCTCGCCGTCGACGAGGCTTTGCACCGACTGCCGCGACGGGTGGGCGCCGTGGGCGCCCTCGGCCATCGCCATCAGGAAATCGACACTTTCGGCCGGGGAAACGGCTTTGCCGACCACGTGCAGGCCGTGCGGGATCAGGGTGTATTCGAGTTCCAGCATCTGCGTGCCGAGTTTGCCGATCATCGCGTCGGCCTCGGCGCCCCAGGCCGGTTCGACTTTGGCGAGGTTCAGAGCGGCCGCCTGCGATTGAATCATGGCGATCAGGGATTCGAGGTCGCTGCCGTGGCCCTGCGTCAGGACGCGCCAGCTTTCAATCGAGGCTTTCAGGTCCACGAGACCCTTGTAGAGACCCGCATTGGCGACCGGAGGAGTCAGATAGCTGATCAGCGTCGCGCCGATGCGGCGCTTCGCGATCGTACCCTCGGAAGGATTGTTCGACGCGTACAGGTAAATGTTCGGCATGTCGCCGATCATCCGATCCGGCCAATCCGTTTCGGACATGCCGCTCTGCTTGCCCGGCATGAATTCGAGCGCTCCGTGCGTGCCGAAATGCAGCACGGCGTGCGCACCGAAGTCCTCGCGCAGGAAGCGGTAGAAGGCCGAAAACGCATGCGTCGGCGCAAAACCCTTCTCGTACAAGAGGCGCATCGGATCGCCTTCGAAACCGAAGGCCGGCTGGATGCCCACGAACACGTTGCCGAAGCGTTCGCCGAGTACCTGGATCGAGGCGCCATCGCTTTGCTGGCGCCCCGGAGCGGGTCCCCACTGTGCCTCGATTTCGCTTAGGTAGCGCTCGCGGCGCACGTGATCGCTCGCGGGAATGCGCTTGTGCACGTTCGCCATTGCGCCGAATTGCGACGCGTTCCCGTTGACGATCTTTTCGCGCAGCGTATCGACGTCAGCCGGCACGTCCACGCGGTAGCCCGCGCTCTTCATGGAGTCGAGCGTGCGATGCAGCGATTCGAACACCGACAAGTAGGCTGCAGTTCCCGTGTTGCCCGCATTCGGCGGGAAGTTGAACAAAACGATGGCGACCTTGCGTTCGGCGCGGCTGGCACGGCGCATCGCGACGAGTTTGCTGACCCGCGCGGCGAGCATGAGTGCACGCTCGGGGCAGGAGTGCATGTCCGCCGGTGCATCGGTCGCTGTGAACGTGCAGGCGTGATGACAGCCCGCGCAAGTCACGCCCGCTGCGCCCGGTCGTCCACCAAACACCATCGGGCCCGTCGCGCCGTCGAGTTCCGGGATCGCGACCATGATCGTGCTCTCGACGGGCAGCAGGCCACGCTCCGAGTCACCCCATTGGCTCAAGGTCTGGAACTCCAGAGGATGCGCCGCGAGGTACGGCACGTCGAGTTTCGCGAGTGCCTCCTCGGCCGCCTGCGAATCGTTGTAGGCCGGTCCGCCGACCAGCGAGAAGCCGGTGAGCGAAACCATCGCGTCGATCTGAGGGACGCCGTCACGCACGAAAAACTTGTCGATCGCGGGGCGCGAATCGAGTCCCGAGGCGAACGCGGGAATGACGCGCAATCCCTTCGCTTCGAGCGCGGCGATGACGCCGTCGTAATGGGCCGCATTGCCGGCAAGCAGGTAAGAGCGCAGCATCAACACGCCGACCGTGCCCTTGGGGCCGGGCGCGAACGGAATGCTGGCGACGTCTTCGCTATAACGACCCTGTAAGCGGGGATGATAGACGCCGACATCGGGATAGGCCACGGGCGGGGCGATCTTGGCCGAAGACTGCAGGCCCGCACGCGGACCCGCCGAATAGCGGCTGACCAGATAGCGCACCATGTTGAGAATGTTGTCCTCGGAGCCCGCGAGCCAATATTGCAGCGACATGAAATAGGCGCGCACGTCCTGGGCGGTGCCCGGGATGAAACGCAGCATTTGCGGAATCCGGCGCAGCATTTTCATCTGTTCCGCGCCGCCCGTCGCGGCCTTCTTCTTGCCGCTGCCGCGCAGACGCTTGAGCAGCGCCATCGGTCCACTCTGCGTGCCGTCCATGCTGAATCGTCCGACCCGCGTCAGCTTCACGACCTCGGAGGCCGACATCATGCAGAGCATCGCGTCGCACTTCTCGCGTCGCGCCTTGAGCGCATCGAGCAAAGGCTGCCAGTGATCCTCGAGAAACAGCATGGTGACCACGACGATGTCGCCGTGCGCTATGGCTTCCAGACAGCGTTGCAACGCAGAGGGGTCAGAGCCCCATTCATCGGCGGCATGAATTTCCAGCGACAAGCCCGGCCACTCTCGCGCGAGGGCTTGCTTGGCGCGCATCGTCGCCGTGGACAGATGACTGTCCATGGTCACGATGACGAAGCGAGTACTCGTCGGATCAGCGGCTGTAGTGAGCTTTTGCATCGTATAGCGTCTCCACGGTGATCAACTCGACCGCGCGTTCGGCGGCATATCGTTCGGTATTGCGGCGCGCCTTACCGCGCACGAAGAACGGAATCTTCCCCAATTCCTTCTCCGCTTCCGGCGCCCAGCCCCGAATGGCGGTCGCAGCGGCGGACTTTGCCTCCGGTTTGACGGTCGCCGTCCCACCCAAATGCGATGCCGGGGCCGCGTCGTTGAACTCGAAATCGCCACGAAACATCGTCAACAAATGCTCTTCCAGACCCATCATGAGCGGATGGACCCAGGTGTCGAAAATCACGTTCGCGCCCTCGAAACCCATCTGCGGCGAATAGCGCGCGGGAAAGTCCTGGACGTGGACCGGGGAGGAAATCACGGCGCATGGAACGCCGAGACGCTTGGCGATGTGCCGCTCCATCTGGGTGCCGAGCACGAGCTCGGGCTGCAATTCGGCCACCTTGGCTTCCACCTGCAAATAATCGTCCGTGATCAAGGCTTCGATGCCGTAGAGCTTGGCGGCTTCGCGCACTTCCCGCGCGAACTCCCGGCCGTAGGTGCCGAGGCCGACCACGGTGAAGCCTAGCTCTTGCGAGGCGATGCGCGCGGCGGCGATCGCGTGCGTCGCATCGCCGAACACGAACACCCGCTTACCCGTGAGGTAGGTTGAATCCACCGAACGCGAGTACCAGCTGGAGTGCGAAGGCGCGCCGTGCAGCGCCGGCGCCGGATCCGTGCCCGCCAAGGCGGCGACTTCGGCAATGAACTCACGCGTCGCACCGAGACCGATCGGGATCGTCTTGACGATCGGCTGATCGAAGGTTCGCGCCAGCCACTGGGCGGCTTGATGGCCGGTTTCGGGATAGAGCAAGACGTTGAAATCCGCCTCGCCGAGGCGCGCGAGATCGGCAGGCGCGGCACCGAGGGGCGCGATCACGTTGACGTCGACGTCGAGCTGTTCGAGGATCTGTGTGACGGCGCGAATGTCGTCGCGATGACGGAAACCCAAGGCGGTCGGCCCAAGAATATTGCAGCTCGCCCGCACCCCTGGCTCGCGCGCCGGACGCTTGAAGCCCGGTGGAGGCGCATCGGGCGAGGCCAGTGTGCGCACGAGCTGATAGAAAGTTTCCGCCGCGCCCCAGTTTTCTTTTTTCTGATAGGACGGTAATTCCAGCGGCACGACCGGGATGGGCAGGCCGAGCGCGCGCGCCAAGCCGCCCGGATCATCCTGGATCAATTCCGCGGTACAGGAGGCTCCAACGAGCATCGCTTTCGGCGCGAAGCGCTCATAGGCTTCGCGCGCGGCGCGCTGGAACAAGCCCGCGGTATCGCCGCCAAGGTCGCGCGCCTGGAATGTCGTATAGGTTACCGGCGGACGGCGCGGTAGGCGTTCGATCATCGTGAACAGCAAGTCGGCGTAGGTATCTCCCTGCGGGGCATGCAGCACGTAGTGCACGTCGCGCATCGCGGTCGCTATTCGCATCGCGCCGACATGCGGCGGTCCCTCGTAAGTCCATACGGTGAGCTGCATGATTCAGGCCACCAACCGCGTGCGGCGAACGAGCGGGCGGGCGAACAATTCGGCGAGATCCGCGGCCTGGTTGAATCCCTGAATCGGTGTGAACACCAATTCGATCGACCATTTGGTCGTGAGACCCTGCGCCTCCAGCGGATTGGCCAGGCCGAGTCCGCAAACGACCAAATCGGGACGCGCCGCATGGCAGCGGTCGAGCTGGTTCTCGACGTGCTGTCCCTCGACGAGGGCCGTCCCGGCAGGCAGCAACGCGAGTTCGGCAGCAAGATGCGCTCGATGCAGGAAGGGAGTGCCGACTTCGACCAATTCCATGCCCATTTCCGTCGCCAGAAAGCGCGCGAGAGGCACTTCGAGCTGCGAATCGGGAAAGAAAAAAATGCGCTTGCCGGCGAGCTGTTCGCGATACCGGGTCAAGGAGCGCCGCGCCCGTTCGTGGGCAGATTGAGTCACTCGCTCGAACAGGGCTGCATCGATGCCCCAAGCCGTCGCGGCTGCCCGCAGCCAGGCGAGAGTGCCCTCGGCACCCAAGGGAAACGGCGCCGGAAGATGCTGGGCGCCACGCTCTTCGAGCGCGCGTGCGGTGTCGGCGAGGAACGGCTGCGCCAGCAGAAATCGTGTCCGCGGACCCACGGCGGGCAGGTCGGTGGATCGGCGCGGCGGGAAGAACTGTACGTCACTGATCCCGAGTCCGCTGAACAGCGCGCTCATCTGATCCTCGACGACGTCGGCGAGCGCGCCGACCACCAGCAGGCTCGCCGGCGCGTCATGCGCCCGGGCAGGCAAGCTCGGCACGAGCGAGGCGAGGCAGGCGTCCTCGCCCTGCGTGAAAGTAGTTTCGATGCCGCTGCCGGAGTAGTTGAGAACACGCACTTGCGGTGAAAAGCGGCCCGAGAGGCGCAGCGCCGCGCGCGACAAGTCCAGCTTGATCACTTCCGAGGGACAAGAGCCGACCAGGAACAGCAGCTTGATGTCGGGTCGGCGGACGAGCAACTGGGTCACGACGCGATCGAGTTCCTCGTTCGCGTCGGCAAGTCCGGCAAGATCGCGCTCGTCGATGATGGCGGTCGCGAAACGCGGTTCGGCGAAGATCATGACGCCGGCGGCCGACTGGATCAGGTGTGCGCAGGTCCGGGAGCCGACGACCAGGAAGAAGGCATCCTGGATCTTGCGATGCAACCAGATGATGCCGGTCAGCCCGCAGAAGACCTCACGTTGACCGCGCTCGGACGAAAAACGCAGTTCGTTGACGCCGCCGCTCATGTGGCAGACCCGGCCACGCCCGCAGCGGCCAAAACGTTTGCCGGTGCATCGCCATCCTTTGCGGCGCGATTCCCTTCGAGGCGCGCCGCCCGCAGCTTGAGCAAAAACTGCGTTGCGTTAATAAGGTAGGCGGAATACGCTAACAGCGCGATGTACATCTGGTAGCGGGCATGCAAGGAACCGAATAGCAGCGCGCCGACATACGCCGTATGAATTGCCAATACGAACATGCTGACGAAGTCCTCCCAGAAAAACGCTGCCGCGAATAAGTACTTGCCGAAGACGGCGCGTTCCCAGATGCACCCGGTGACCATGATCGTGTACAAAACGAGCGTCTTCAGGAGCACGGAAACCGTCGCGGCCCAATATCCGTTGCCGGACATGAGAAAGCGCACCACCAAGGCGGCGCTCACGACGAACACGAGGAACTGGATCGGAGCGAGCACGCCCTGGACCAGTGTCCAAGGGGTCGCATCCCGCCGGCGTCGCTCTTCTGGTGTGTATAGACCCATGGATTTCAAGCTTTGTGGCAAAGACCTGGCAACCGCATGTGTCAACCCTAGTCTCCTTCCGACCTATCTGTCAACAAAACTATACGTAAAGGAAACTTGACAACTAGGTCGGGAGTTGAGAAGGTTTGAACTGCGTCGCCATTGAAAAGAGCATTCATCAACGACCTCCTCTCAAGAAGGGGGCTGGCGCAACACGCGGGACCGCGAACCGCGTTCATTGGAGGGAAGGGACCAATGGGTAACGGTGACTTTTCGAAAGAATGGACCGGCGAGGGAAATGAAGACGAGCGGGGCTGCGAATTTTCGGATGACGCTGGGTCATTCAAGACGCCCCCATCGGCTTTGTCGGAGTCCCAGGTCCGCATGGCGCGGTTGATCCGCACGATCGAAGGGGAAATTGTGCCGAGATTGGTGCTGTCACGACGCGAAGCGAAACCGGTCGAAATGGTGCGAGTGCGCCAGGCTCGCGGCCCGGACGGCGCGGACGTCGCGGAATTGGTCCGCTTGCTGCTGCATCATGACGTCAGTGTGGCGTCGGCCTACGTCGACACCGTCCGGCAGCGCGGCGCCTCGCTGGAAATGATTTGTCTCGATCTGCTCGCGCCGGCGGCCCGTGAACTCGGTAATCGCTGGGAAGAGGACGAGTGCGATTTCATGCAGGTGACGGTCGGGCTCTGCCGGCTGCATCAGTTGTTGCGCGAATTGAGCCCCGAGTTCAGCGTCGACGAGAGTGAGCGCACGGGTAATCGGCGGATTCTCCTGGCGACCTGTCCCGGCGATCAGCACACCTTCGGCATTGCGCTCGTGGCCCAGTTCCTACGCCGCGCGGGCTGGGATGTCTGGCATGAATTTCTGGCGTCGAGCGCGGAAATTCTCGACGTATGCGGCCAACATTGGTTTTCGGTCGTCGGCTTGTCGGTAGCGACCGAAACGCGCATCGACGTCCTCAAGGAGACGATTCGCGCAATCCGACGCGCGTCGCGCAACCGCGGCGTCGGCATCATGGTCGGCGGGCCCATCTTGATCGACAAGCCGGAGTTGGCCGCGCTCGTGGGCGCCGATGCCACTGCGGTCGACGGTCAGCAGGCGGTTACGCGAGCGGAACAGATCTTTACGTCTTTGGGCGCCGCGCACTGAGCGCGGTGCGATCATCTGCGGTTTCTGGGCGACTGGTCGCGGGTTCCATCATTCAAGAGGTCTTGTGAAGCAGTTTAGTGTTGCCAAAAAATGGTTCCGTAATCTCGACAGCGAGGTCGCCGGACGGCTGATCACGGTTGCCTCCGACGTGGCCCTGGTGGTCTCGGACGGCGATCACGGGGTGATTCGCGATGTTTCTTTCGGTAGCGATGAACTCGCGGTCGAAGTGGCAGCGGACTGGATCGGCAAGACCTGGATCGACACCGTCACGGTCGAGAGCCGCCACAAGGTCGAAGCCCTGTTACGCGATTCGAAGGGTCCCGGTATGCCACGCTGGCGTATGGTCAATCATCGCGGCGAGAATGGCGCTGATTTACCGGTCCTCTACGCGGCACTGAAAGTCGACGACTCGGGGCATGTCGTCGCTTTCGGCCGCAGCATGCGCCCGATGGCGACTCTGCAGCAGCAGCTCGTGAGCGCACAGCAATCGATGGAGCGAGAGTACTTGAAGCTGCGTCAGGCCGAGGCGCGTCACCGGCTGCTGTTCCAAGTCTCTTCGGAAGCGGTGCTGATCGTCGACGCAACCTCGCGCAAAATTCTCGAGGCCAATCCCGCGGCCGGTAATCTGCTGGGTGAAGGCAGCAAACGACTCGTCGGCCGGACCTTTCCCGACGGTTTCGACGAGCCCAGCAACCAGGCCTTGCAGGGTTTGCTCGGAGCCGTCAAGGCCACGGGTCGAACCGACACCGTGGACGTGCGCGCGGCGGATGGTGCGAGCGAATTTTCCGCCGCCGCGTCCTTGTTTCGCGAGGAGCGCTCGTCGTATTTCCTCATTCGCCTGTCCGCCTTGGGCAGCAGCGGTGCTGGCACGGGCATTCCGAAACAGAAATCGAAGGTGCTCGAGATCGTCGCGAGCGCGCCCGAGGGCTTCGTCGTGACCAATCTCGATGGTCGGATATTGTTCGCCAATCGCGCTTTTCTCGATCTCGCCCAGCTCGCGACCGAGGAGCAAGCGCGCAACGAATCCCTGGAACGCTGGTTGGGCCGGCCGGGTGTCGACTTCAATTTACTGACCGCGCAGCTGCGCGAGCACGGCTCGCTGCGCTTGTTCGCGACGCAATTGCGCGGCGAATTCGGCTCGAGCGTGGACGTGGAAATCTGTGCCGTCTCGGTCGTCGATGGCGAGGACCCCTGTCTCGGCTTCACCATCCGCGACGTCGGTCAGCGCGTGACTTTCGATCGCCAGATCAGCCGCGACAAGCCGCGTTCGGTCGCGCAATTGACCGAACTGGTCGGACGCGTTCCGCTCAAGGACTTGGTCCGAGAGTCCACCGATATGATCGAGAAATTGTGCATCGAAGCGGCGCTCGAGATCACCGGCGACAATCGGGCGTCGGCCGCGGAGATCCTCGGGCTCAGCCGGCAGAGCCTGTATGCGAAGCTGCGACGCTATGGGCTCGGCGAACTCGCCTCGGCCGACAGTGACCAGTTCGAATAGGGCCAAGGTATCAGGCGCTGCGATGTCACGTCCCGCATCCGAGGTCATGGTCGCCGAGATCCCGACGCCGGGCGTCGTACTCGAATTACTGAAGCCGATCACGTGGTTTCCGCCGATGTGGGCGTTCGGCTGCGGCGTCGTCTCCGCGGGCACGAGCTTCCAAGGACACTGGCCGTCGATCGCCATCGGGATCGTCCTGTGCGGCCCGCTGCTCTGTGCGACGAGCCAGGCGGTCAACGATTGGTTCGACCGGCATGTCGATGCCATCAACGAGCCAAACCGACCCATCCCCTCGGGCCGCATGCCGGGACGCTGGGGACTTTATGTCGCGATTCTATGGACCGGCCTCTCCTTGATGTGTGCGGCGAGCCTGGGCAGCTGGGTGCTCTGGGCCGCGAGCCTTGGCTTGTTGCTTGCCTGGGCCTATAGCGCGCCACCGATCCGTCTAAAATTGAATGGCTGGTGGGGCAACGCGGCGTGTGCGCTGTGCTACGAAGGCTTCGCCTGGGTCACGGGAGCGGCCGTCATGGTCGGCGGCAACACGCCGCAAGTCAGGACCCTGGCCCTGGCGGCGCTCTATAGTCTCGGTGCACACGGCATCATGACCCTGAATGACTTCAAGTCGATCGAGGGTGACCGCAGTTTGGGGATCGCTTCCCTGCCGGCGCAAATGGGACCCGAACTTGCCGGCGAGGTCGCCTGCATCCTGATGGCGTTCGCGCAGGTCCTGGTGGTCGCGCTGCTCGCACTCTGGGGTCTGCCCTTGTTCGCCGTGCTGGTGGCGGTGTCTTTGTGCGTGCAATTGTTATTGATGCGGCGGCTGCTGACCCAGCCGCGCGAACTCGCGCCCTGGTACCAGGGCACGGGGGTGGGGTTGTACGTACTCGGCATGATGGTGAGTGCGATCGGCTTGAGGTATCTAGCATGACGGCTCGGGGCGCCGCATGAGCGCTGCGACGCTGGCTGGGGCAGGCGGCCGGCCCGGTTTGCCGTGGTTCACGATTTGCCGCCTCGGCCTCGTACAGGCGTCGCTCGGCGCTATCGTGGTGCTGGTGACCTCGACGCTCAATCGCGTGATGGTGGTCGAGTATGCGCTGCCCGCGACGCTGCCCGGCGCATTGGTATCGCTGCATTATGCGATTCAAGTGATCCGACCGCGGTTCGGCCACGGCTCCGATGTCGGCGGCCGGCGCACGCCGTGGATCATCGGCGGGCTGCTCTTGCTGTTCGTCGGGAGCATCGGCTGCGCCCTCGCCACGCCGCTCATTGCGACCGTCCCCTCGTTCGGCTTGCCGCTCGCGATCGGTGCTTATGCGCTGGTCGGACTCGGCGTCGGCGCCGCCGGAACTTCGCTGCTCGTGCTGTTGGCGCAACGCGTCGATGCGCCGCGCCGCGCGGCGGCGGCGACGATCATGTGGGTCCTCATGATCTTTGGTTTTGCCGTGACTTCGACTCTGGTCGGACGTTTTCTCGATCCTTATTCGCCGCAGCGCTTGCTCGTCGTGACGGCGACGGCAGCGGCGATCGCCTTGGCCATCGCCCTGCTGGCGATCTGGCGCGTCGAGCGTGATGTCCCTGCGCCGGCCACTGCACCGGCCGCAGCCACACCGGCTTTTTCCTTCGGCGTGGCGCTGCGCCAAGTGTGGCAGGAACCGCGCGCACGGGCGTTCACGCTGTTCGTGTTCGTCTCGATGCTCGCGTACAGCGCGCAGGAATTGCTGCTCGAGCCGTTCGCCGGCTTGGTATTCGGGTTCACGGTAGGAGCTTCGGCAAAACTCGCGGGTCTGCAGCATTCCGGAGTCCTGCTGGGTATGATCAGCGTGGGGCTCGCGTGCAGCGGTCCGCTGCGTTTCGGTTCGCTGCGGTCATGGACGCTGGGCGGTTGCATCGCATCGGCGTTCGCGCTACTCACGCTCGCGGCCGCCGATTGGGTCGGACCCGCGTGGCCCCTGCGCGCCAGCGTGTTCGCGCTTGGCCTCGGCAACGGAATTTTCGCGGTCGCGGCAATCGGCTCGATGATGGAACTCGCGCACGAGGGGCGCGCCGGAAGGGCGGGCGTGCGCATGGGTCTTTGGGGCGCCGCGCAGGCCATGGCGTTCGGTCTCGGCGGCTTGTTCGGCACCTCGATCGTCGATCTGGTGCGCCTGCTATTCGGTTCGCCGATGCTAGCCTTCGGCGTCGTCTTCTGCGCCGAGGCGGCGCTATTCATCCTGGCCGCGGTTTATGCGGCGCAAGTCAACTCCCTGTCACAACGCGGCGCTCCCGCGAACTCAACGGCGGTACCCATATGAACGATACCCTGCAGACATTCGATGTGGTCGTGGTCGGTGGCGGTCCTTCGGGCGCAACGGCGGCTACGGATTTGGCCCGTCAGGGGCTGTCCGTCATGTTGCTCGACCGTGCCGGTCGCATCAAGCCCTGTGGCGGGGCGATCCCTCCCAAGGCAATGGAGGAATTTGAAATTCCCGAGGCCCTGCTGGTGGCCAAGGTGAATTCGGCTCGCATGATTTCGCCGAAGGACGTCGCGGTCGACATGCCCATCGACGGCGGCTATGTCGGTATCGTCGATCGCGAGACGTTCGACGAATGGTTGCGGCAGCGGGCGGCGGCGGTCGGCGCGGACTTGCGCCATGGCACGTTCGAGCGCATCGACCGCGATGCCGACGGCGTGGCGATCGTGCATTATCGCGTCAGTGCCGGCGAAAGCGACGCCGGCGCCCCGTCAATGCGCGCGGTCAGAGCGAAAGCGATCATCGGCGCCGATGGCGCCATGTCGCAGGTCGCGAAACAATGCGTACCCGGTGCCGACAAGATCCGCTATGTCGCCGCGTATCACGAGATAGTGCGCGCGCCGCAAGGGCTGGACAAGAGTGTCGGCCAGGGCGCAACCCACGATTACAGTTCGACGCGTTGCGACGTTTATTATCAGGGCAAGCTCTCGCCCGATTTCTACGCCTGGATCTTCCCGCACGGCGACACCGCCAGCGTCGGCGTCGGTAGCGCCAACAAAGGCTTCTCGCTGCGCAGCGCGGTAGGCGCCTTGCGCCAGGTCACGGCTTTGCACGGCATGGAAACGATCCGCCGCGAGGGTGCACCGATTCCGATGAAGCCGCTGCCGCGCTGGGACAATGGGCGCGATGTCGTGCTTGCGGGCGACGCGGCCGGCGTCGTCGCGCCAGCCTCGGGCGAGGGGATTTATTACGCGATGGCCGGAGGGCGCTTCGCGGGTGTCGCCGTCACGGAGTTTCTCGCGAACGGCAACGCACGCGCTCTGCGAATCGCGCGTCGGCGTTTCATGAAAGCTCACGGAAAAGTCTTTTTCGTGCTCGGGATCATGCAAAGGTTCTGGTACTCCAGCGACAAGCGGCGCGAACGCTTCGTGAGCATTTGCCGCGATCCCGACGTGCAGAACCTGACCTGGCAGGCCTATATGCACAAGAAGCTGGTGCGCGCGAAGCCCTTTGCGCACATGCGGATATTCCTCAAGGACATGAGCCACCTGCTGGGCCTCGCACGCGCATGACGATCCGCTGATGACGGCGAGTGTCAACTCACGATGGAGGCCTATCGGCGCGGCGGCGCTGTCGGCGACCGCCGTCGGCGCGCTCGGGGCGCTGACGACGGAATTGGGAACTTGGTACTACGATCTGCACAAGCCATCCTGGCAACCCCCGGATTGGCTGTTCGGGCCGGCGTGGACCCTGATCTTTGCGCTCGCGGCGCTCGCCGGGGTGCTTTACTGGCGTGAGGAGTTCAAGCGTGAGGCGCGCTTGCAGATACTCGCGGCCTTCGCGCTCAACGCCTTCCTCAATACGCTCTGGAGTCTGCTGTTTTTTCGACTCAAAAGACCGGACCTTGCGCTCGACGAGGTGGGTTTCTTGTGGTTGTCTATCGCGCTGTTGATCGTGCTGCTCAAGCGCCGATCGACGGCGGCGGCCTGGCTGCTGGTTCCGTATTTGCTCTGGGTGAGTTTCGCCTCGTTCCTCAACTGGACCATCGTGCAGCTCAACGCACCATTCACCTGAGATGGCGGCGCTATTCGCGGACGGACGGATCATCGATTTCATTCTGTTGCTGGTGTTTGGCGAATTAATCACATTGATTCTCATTCGCAAAAAGACCGGGCGCGGGCTCAAAGCAATAGACCTAATGTTGAATTTGCTCGCCGGGGTCGCACTGCTTTTTGCGCTGCGTGCCGCCCTGCGGGGGCTCGCCTGGCCCGTGGTCGCGCTGTTCTTGTTCTTGTCCTTGCTGGCCCATCTGACGGACTTGGGGCGGCGTTGGTGGACCGCCGCGTGAACGTCTCATGCTTAAATAATTTTTATTTAGAACATTTCGGCATGTAAACACGACAAAATACACACGCTCTCTTTTTTTTACCGACAGGATCATACCGATGGACAAGAAATTCACACGGCGAGCAATCGTCAAGGGCGGCCTCATGGCCGGCGCCATGATTCCGGCTCTCGGGCTGGTGACGGAAGGGGCGCGAGCGGCCGATTTGACACCCCTGGATCCGAACGACCCCGTCGCCAAGTCGCTAGGCTTCGTCAATGACAGCACCAAGGTCGACGCGGCGGCGAACCCGACACACAATGCGACGCAGAAGTGCGGCACCTGTGCGCAGTTCGGCGGCAAGGCCGGCGACGCGCGCGGCCCTTGCAATGTGTTCGTCGGTCACACCGTGCCCGTGGGCGGTTGGTGCAAAGTCTGGGCCAAGAAGCCCGGCGCCTGAATATGAGCGCGAGCCGCGTTTGCGGCTCGGCGTTCTCAGTGCGTTTCCGGCTCCGGCGGCACGGGCTGCCGGGTCGGCTCGAACGCTTGCTACAATCGGGTTCATGAGCTGGCTCACACCCGTTTTCCTTACCGCGACCCACGCGAGTCTCGAGCCTTTACAGCTCAGTCAATGTGCCGAGTTGGCAGCCGCCGTCCAGGACGGGGAGCTTTGGAATCTGTGGTACACGTCGGTCCCGCGTCCCGAGGGCATGCGGGCCGAGATCGAGCGCCGCCTGCAGCTGCAGGCGCAGGGTTCGATGCTACCGTTCGCCGTTCGTGAACCGCTAACCGGCCGAATCGTCGGCATGACGACCTACATGCACGTCGACGCGCAGAACCGGCGTGTCGAGATCGGCTCGACCTGGTACCGTCGCAGCGTCCAGCGCACGCCGCTCAACACGGAGTGCAAGCTGCTGTTGTTGCGCCATGCCTTCGATACCTTGGACTGTATCGCGGTCGAGTTCCGGACGCATTTTTTCAATCATCAGAGCCGACGCGCGATCGAGCGGCTGGGCGCCAAGCTCGATGGCGTCTTGCGCTCGCATCAGCGGATGGCGGACGGAGCCATGCGCGACACCTGTGTCTACAGCATCGTCGCGAGCGAGTGGCCTGCGGTGCGCGCGCACTTGAGCTGGCAGCTCGCGCGACCGCGGGACTGAACGCGCCGGCACGTGCTGGGTTTCCTGACATGAAATTCGCAAAGGCGATTCCGAGCTTCGTGCTCTACGGCGAGGCGGCGCCCGCGGCTGGCCGCACCGATGCGCTGCACGTCGAGGACATTCCGACACGCAGCCGCAAGTATCTGTGGAAGATCGCCTCGCATCGCCATGGAGGCCAGGGCCAGTGTGTATACGTCTCTTCCGGCGCGGTCTCGATCGAACTCGAGGGTGTACGCCGGGATCTTTCCGGACCGGCGCTGATCGTCGTACCCGCCGGAACCGTGCACGGCTTTCGTTTTCGCACCGACACCCAGGGTTATGTGCTCACCGTCGATATGAAGCGGCTGTTGGGCCTGGCTCCGACTGCGCAGCAGGCGCTCATCGAGGGCTTGTTCACGGTCGCCCGGGGACTCGATCTGAGCGCCAGTTCCGCACTGACGGCCCGCGTCGAGCCGCTGCTCGAGCGCCTGTTGCAAGAGTTCCGTCAACCGGAGAGTCTGCATGCGCCGATCAGCGCATGGCTCGCCTGCAGCGTGCTCTGGTTGTTCGCCAGCGGCACGCAGAACGCTGCATCGACTTTCACCGCCAACAGCCAGGATGCGGAGCGCCTGCGCCGCTTTCGCCAGCTGATCGAGGATCGGTATCTGCGCCACTGGCCCGTGGCCCGGTATGCACGACAGCTCAACTTGAGCGAGGCCAGCCTCAATCGGCTCTGCCGGCGGCTCGCGGGCACGACGGCGTTCGAACTGCTGCAAGAGCGTCTGGCCCTCGAGGCGCGGCGGCGCCTCCTCTACGTGGGCGGCTCGGTGGCGGCGATCGGCAGGGAACTCGGATTCGAGGATCCGGCGTATTTTTGCCGCTTCTTTCGCCGTCGTATGGGCGTCTCGCCGAGCGTGTTTCGACGCCGCCAAGCTGACGGATAAGTACCATTTGATTCGTGAATAGTGCAATGCCCCGCGATGGCGCCTGATAGTCTTGCGAGCATGAACCGTACACAAGTCGTCATCATCGGGGCCGGCCCTTCGGGGCTGCTGCTGTCACAGCTACTGCATCGTAACGGCGTCGACAGTATCGTGGTCGAACGCTCCTCGCGCGAGCACGTCGCGGCGCGGATTCGTGCCGGCGTCCTCGAGCGCGGCACGGTCGATTTGCTGATCGAGGCGGGAGTCGGTGAGCGCATGCTGCGTGAGCGCCTCGTGCACGACGGCTTCGCTTTGGGATTCGCCGGGCGCAGTTTCCGCATCGATCTGAAGGCGACTACCGGCTCCTCGGTATCCGTCTACGGGCAAACCGAAGTCACCAAGGATCTCATGGACGCCCGCGATGCCGCGGGCGGCAAGATCATCTACGAGGCGGCCGACGTTGCGATCGAACACTTCGACGGAGCCCAACCCGTCGTGCGCTACAGCAAGGACGGCAAGACTCACGAAATTCAGTGCGATTTCATCGCGGGCTGCGACGGTTATCACGGCGTCTGCCGGCGCAGCGTACCGGACGGAGCGCTGCAGACCTTCGAGCGTGTCTATCCCTTCGGCTGGCTCGGTATACTCGCCGACGTGCCGCCGGCTACGCACGAGTTGATCTACTCGAATCATGCCCGCGGCTTCGCCCTGTGCAGCATGCGCTCGCCGACCCGCAGCCGCTATTACGTGCAATGCGGTCTCGATGAAAAAATCGGCGAATGGTCGGACCAGAGATTCTGGGACGAACTACGCCGCCGTCTGCCCGAGGAGGTCGCCGACGCCGTGGTGACCGGCCCGTCGATCGAGAAGAGCATTGCGCCGCTGCGCAGTTTCGTGGTCGAACCACTGCGTTTCGGCCGGCTCTTTCTCGTCGGCGACGCGGCGCACATCGTGCCGCCCACGGGCGCGAAGGGCCTCAATCTCGCCGCCGCCGACGTGCGCGTGCTGTATGCGGCGCTGGTCGAGTTTTATCGCACCGGCAGCACGCAACTCGTCGATCGCTATTCGGAGCAATGCTTGCGGCGGATCTGGAAGGCGGAGCGTTTCTCCTGGTGGTTCACCTCGACGATGCACAAGTTCTCCGAGGACCAGTTCGATCACCGCATTCAGCTCGCGGAACTCGAATATCTCTGCGGGTCGCAAGCGGCGATCACCAGCCTCGCCGAAAACTACGTCGGGCTGCCGTTCGAGGCCGTCGCCTGAGTCAATCGCGCAGCTGCTGTTCCAGACGCCCCAAGGTCTGCATCGCCGGCAGGCATTGAGCGAGGCTCGCATTGGGCTCACGACCTGCGCGGATCGCGGCGAAGAATTCCCGATCCTGGAGTTCGATGCCGTTCAGCGAAACGTCGACCTTGGAGACGTCGATGACATTGCCCTTCCCGTCGAGCAGTTCGTCGTAACGCGCGATGTAGGTGCCGTTGTCGCAGATATAGCGGAAAAACGTGCCCAAGGGGCCGTCATTGTTGAACGACAGGGACAGCGTGCAAATGGCCCCGCTCGCGGTTTTCAGACCGATGCTCATGTCCATCGCGATACCGAGCGTCGGGTGCGGCGGACCTTGCAGGGCGTGGCACTGGGCCGCGGGTTCCCCGGTCTGATACGCGAACAAGTCCACCGTGTGACAGGCATGATGCCAGAGGAGATGATCGGTCCAGCTGCGCGGCTGGCCCAGCGCGTTGGTGTTCGTGCGCCGGAAAAAATAGGTCTGCACGTCCATTTGCAGAACTTTTAGTTCGCCCGCGAGCACGCGCTTGTGCACCCATTGGTGGCTTGGATTGAAGCGCCGCGTGTGGCCGGCCATGGCGATGACACCGGTTTCACGCTGCACACGCACGAGCCGCTCGGAGTCGGCGACCGAGTCCGCCATCGGAATCTCGATCATCACGTGCTTGCCGGCGCGCATGCACTGTTCGCCTTGATCCGCATGCATTTGCGTCGGCGTGGTGAGAATCACCGCCTCGAGGCCGGGTTGCGCGAGACTCTCGGCAAGATCGCCGGTCCAGTGCGGTATGCCCCACTTGTTGGCGACTTCGCCGGCCTTCTCGCGCGTCGATCCGACCAGCGAGATGACCTCGATGCCATCGATGTTGCGCATGGCCTCGAGATGCTTGATGCCGAATGCGCCTTGGCCGACCAGAGAAACCTTCATGCTGTGCCCTCGTTGTCCAAAATCATCAGTGCAGCCGCCGTGTTCGAGGCGGGCACGTGGTAATGCCGGTAGACCTCCCTGGCCTCGTCGTTCAGCGCCCCGCGCATGACGTGCCACATCACGAGTTCGACGCCCTCGGAGCCGGCCTCGCGCATGTAGTCGGTGTGCGGAATCTTGCTCAAGGCGACGGGATCGCCGGTCAGTCCATCGAGAAACGCTGTGTCGAACCGGCGGTTGATCAAACCGGCGCGCTCTCCCTGGAGTTGATGCGACATGCCGCCGGTGCCGTAGATCACGACGCGCAAGTCCTGGTCGAAGCTCTCGACCGCCCGGCGTATGGCCTGGCCCAGCTTGTAGCAACGTGCGCCGGTCGGCGGCGGATATTGCACGACGTTTACACAAATCGGGATCACCGGGAACGGCCAGCGGTCGGTCTGGCCGCAGGTGATGGACAGCGGCACGGTGAGTCCGTGATCGACCGGCATTTCGTTCGCGATGGTCATGTCGAACTCGTCCAGGATCAGCGACTCGGCCAGATGCCAGGCAAGCTCCGGCTGTCCCTCGACGATGGGCACGGGGCGTGGACCGAAGCCCTCGTCGGCGATCGGAAACTCGGCGGCCACGCCGATCAAGAAAGTCGGAATGATCTCGAGAGAGAGCGCCGAGGCGTGATCGTTGTAGACCACGATCGCGACATCGGGTTTGAGCTTGGCGAGCCAATCGCGCGCGGGCTCGTAGCCCGCGAACAAGGGCCGCCAATAGGCCGTCTCCGTGGTGCCCTTATCCATGGCGACACCGATCGCCGGGACGTGCGAACAAGCGATGCCGGCAACGATTCTGGCCATCTTAGGCGTCCTCTTCGGGGGCCGGTGGATTGCATGCCGTCGGTCCGTACATATTGCCTTCCGGACTGCGGCCGCCGGCGAGCATCATGTTGACGTAGGTCTCCTTCGAGACGCCGGACATCATGCCGGCCACGTCCTGGAAGGTCAGGCCGTCGCAGAAGGCGATCTTGATCGTGTAATAAATATTGCCGCCGACCTTGAGCATCCCGAGCCAATCGCGCTCGAGCACGGCGCGCCGCTGCTCCGGAGTCAGCTTGAATCGATCGAGAAAAGCACCCGGATCCGCTTTGAATTGCGCGCGATTCTCGGCTTTGTTCAGCGACATGCAAAACATGTTGAGTGCATAGCCCTGGCGTCCGCGCCGGCTGTCGTAGACGTAAGTGCCGGGAATGTCGTCGTAGTCTTTGCTGCCGCTCATGCGTTCTCCGTGGCCTGAATTTCCTGCCGAACGACCTCGCGGATCACCTCCAGCGCCCTGCGCATCAAGGGTCCGGTGGGTCGCTGGGTCGAAGTCGCGATCGACAGGGAGGTCATGAGCACCGGCGCGACGATGGGCCTGACTTGAACCTCGTCGGCCCAGCGGGTCGAGGTGACGGCGTTGCGGGGCAGGACGGCGAACCCGAAGCCTTGACGCACGAGGTCGATGACCGCCGGTATCGATTCGATTTCATAGGCGACTTGGAGCTTGCGCTCCACCGTGGCGAGCGCGCTCTCGACCGACATGCGGATCGCGTGCGGCCGGCTCGGAATGATCATCGGATGGTCGGCGAGTTCCGCGAGCCCGACCGGTTTGCGCGCGGCCTTGCCCGTGGCCTTGGGATCACGCGGAGCGATCAAAAATAGCTGGTCATCGAGCACGGGCATGAGATTCACGGCGGGCGAAGGAGCAGCGTTGTAAATCAGAGCACAGTCGACACGGCCGAGTGAAAGCCATTCCACGATGTACGTCGACAGACCCTCGACGGTCGCAATGTTTGCCTTGGGCAATTGCAGCTTGAAGGCCTTGACGAGCGGCACCGTGATGCTGCGCCCCAGGCTCGGCGGCAGGCCCAAGGACACATGACCCGTGTCGCCGTTACGCTGATCCTCGAGATCCTGTCGGGCGCGGCCGATTTGATTCAATATTCCGCGGGTATGTTCGAGCAAGCGCGATCCGGCATCCGTCAGAACCACACCGCGACCGTTGCGCTCGAAGAGATTCTGACCTAATTCGACTTCCAGCTGACGGACTTGGCGACTGAGGGCGGGCTGCACGACGCAGAGAAAACTCGCGGCACGCGTGAAACTGCCGAGTTCGGCCACATGGCGAAAATACTCGAGCTGCTTTAGATCCATGAGCTATGCCATAACGAAATAACAGCTATATGCCTCATTACGACTTAGTATACGTGATAATCCAGCGGCGTCGAAACACTGTTTGCGCTGGTTGGAAGGTTTATTGAACGGGGGGGGCAGCATGATCGGAAAATCCGGTATCGCGGTCAGGAATATCGAACGCGCATCCGCGGCCAGCGTCGCCGCCTTGGCGAACTATGGTGTCGCGACGATTCACGAGGCCATGGGGCGCGTGGGTTTGCTCGCCCCCACGCTGCGGCCGATTTATCCAGGCGCGAAAATCTGTGGCACGGCGGTCACGATCTTCGCGCATCCGGGCGACAATTGGATGTTGCATGTGGCTGCGGAATTCCTGCGGCCCGGCGACGTCGCGGTCTTGGGGACCTCGTCGGAAAATGCCGACGGCATGTTCGGCGACCTGCTCGCGACCTCGTTTCGTGCGCGTGGCGCGCTCGGCTTGGTGATCGATGCGGCCTGCCGCGACGTAGCGGAATTACGCGAGATGGGTTTTCCCGTCTGGGCCAAGGCGATCCACGCCAAAGGCACGGTCAAGGCCACGGTCGGATCGGCGAACACGCCGATCATTTGCGCCGGTGCGCTGATCCACCCCGGCGACGTGATCGCCGCCGATGACGACGGCGTCGTCGTGATTCCGAAAGCGCAGGCCGCGGCTGTCGCCGCCGCCGCCGCCCGGCGCGAGGACAAGGAGGCCCAAACGCGGCAACGCCTGGCTGCGGGCGAACTCGGACTCGACGTCTATGCGATGCGGGATACGCTCGGCAAGGCCGGATTAGTTTACTTCGACGACGCAGCCGCCTTGGCCAGAGAATCAGGCTCATGAGCGTGCCGCCGAAGAATCCCCTGAAGAGTTGCTTGCCGCCTGATCCGGAGCCGATCAAGCCGAGCCTCGTTCTGCCACCCGGCGCCTGCGATGCGCATTGTCACGTATTCGGACCGGCGACTCGGTTTCCCTACGCTGCGGACCGCAGCTACACGCCGCCCGACGCCTCGGTCGCGGACTTGCGGCGGCTGCATGCGCGCCTCGGCATCGAACGCGCCGTGATCGTGCACGCGAGTTGCCACGGCACCGACATGCGGGTGACCCTCGATGCGATCGCGGGCAGCGGCGGCAACTACCGCGGCGTCGCCTGCGTCGAGGATTCGATCACGGAAGCGGAACTCGAGGCACTACATGCGGGCGGCATCCGCGGCATCCGCTTCAACTTCGTCAAGCATCTGGGCGGCGTCCCCGATCTCGACGTGTTCCATCGCCTGGTGGCACGCATCAAACCCTTGGGCTGGCACGTCGTGCTGCATTTCGACGCCGAGGACATTCTCGCGCAAATGGAACTCCTGCGGCGCATCGACGTGCCTTTCATGATCGATCATATGGGTAGGGTCAAGGCGGCCGAAGGGCTGCAGCAGCAGCCATTTCAGTCGCTGCTGAGACTGTTCGAATCCAATCCGCTCGCCTGGATCAAGGTCTGCGGTTCGGAGCGCGTCTCGAGCGGCAAGCGTCCGTTCGACGATGCCGTGCCGTTCGCCCAGGCCTTGATCGCCGTGGATCCGGGACGCATTCTCTGGGGCACGGATTGGCCACATCCGAACATCACCAAGGACATGCCGAACGACGGCGAACTCGTCGAGTTGTTCGGCAAAATCTGTCCGGATCCGGAGGTCCGCCGTCGAATTCTCGTCGATAATCCGACCCGCATGTACTGGACCTGAAGCGAGACTTGCCATGAAGATCATCGATTGCCACGGTCATTACACGACCGCGCCAGCGCCACTGCAACAGTTCCGCGATGCGCAAATCGCGGGACTCGGGACGCAGACCGACTTGCCACTCAGCGCGGCTAAGCCGATCAGCGATGACCAAATCCGTGACAGTCTCGAAAACGCGCAGCTGAAATTGCAGCGTGCGCGCGGCACCGACTTGACCATCTTCTCGCCGCGCGCCTCGGCGATGGCGCATCACGTCGGCAACGAAACCACGAGCGAACGCTGGACCATCGCCTGCAACGACCTGATCCACCGGGTCTGCGCACTTTATCCGAGCAATTTCGTCGGGGTCTGTCAGTTGCCGCAATCACCGGGTGTCGCGCCTGCGCGCAGCGCTGCTGAACTCGAGCGCTGCATCAAGGAGCTCGGGTTCATCGGCTGCAACTTGAACCCGGATCCGTCCGGCGGCCATTGGGACTCGCCGCCGCTGACCGACCGGCACTGGTATCCATTCTACGAAAAAATGGTCGAGCTCGACGTACCCGCGATGGTGCACGTGAGCTCGTCTTGCAATCCGAACTTCCATGCCACCGGCGCGCATTACATCAATGCCGACACGACCGCCTTCATGCAATTCTTGACCAGCGACCTGTTCAAAGACTTTCCGACGCTGCGTTTCATCATTCCCCACGGCGGCGGCGCCGTGCCTTTCCACTGGGGGCGCTATCGCGGGCTGGCGCAGGACCTGAAGCGGCCGCCGCTGACCGAGTCCTTGCTGCACAACGTCTTTTTCGACACCTGCGTCTACCATCTGCCCGGCATCGAATTACTGCTCAAGGTCATTCCGGTCGATAACATTCTGTTCGGATCGGAGATGGTCGGAGCCGTGCGCGGCATCGACCCGGAGACGGGACAGTACTTCGACGACACCAAGCGCTACCTGGACGCGCTGGACCTGCCGGACGCGGATCGCTACCGGATCTTCGAGGGTAATGCCCGGCGGGTGTTCCCGCGGCTCAGCCTAAAGCTCGACGCGGCTGACCGCGCGGCCCCGACTAGCCCGGCCTCCAATAGCTGACGAGTATGCCGCCGGCGACGATCAGGACGCCGCCGCAGACGATCGGTAGCGTCGGGACGCTGCGAAACGCAATCCAGTTGATCAGTTGCCACACGACGAACAGCACGGCGATGTACAAGCCAACGACCCGGCCGAAATCGATCGGCGCCAGATTCAGCAGGCTCCCGTAGCCGAACAACAAGGCGGCGCCGAGTGCGAACAGCGCAAGTCGCACGGGACCCGGGACGTGGTGCAGCGCGTGCCGCACCACCGCATCGCCGCTCACCTCGAGCAGCGTCGCGAGAACCAGGAAAACGATCGGCGGCAAGCTGGGCAGGCTGTTCATGGCACCCCGCATCAGAGGGCTTGCAGGGCGAGCGCAAGGGCGCCGAGTATCCCGGCGCGAGCGCCGAGTCGCGGTGGGACGAGGTAAGAATCGATCTGGCCGAGTAATTCATCGCGCCGCAAATAGCCGCTCAGCCAATGCTGCAAGCGCAGTCGTATCATGGGCAGGAGGCGCAATTGATTCATGACGCCCCCGCCGAGGACGATCCGCCGCGGCGATAAGGTCAGTACGAGCGCAGCGCATAGCTGACCCAGATAGTCCGCCTCGATCTCCCACTGGGGGTGGTCCGGCGACAATCGCTCGAACGAGGAGCCGCAGCGGGCGATGATGGCCGGCCCGGACGCGAGACCCTCCAGACAGTCGCCGTGAAACGGACAAACGCCCGGAAAATCAGCATCCCGCGCATGTTTGCGCGGGTACAGGTGACCGACTTCCGGGTGTAGGAGTCCATGCACCAGGTGCCCACCGACGATCGCGCCACCGCCGATGCCGGTGCCGATCGTGAGATAGACGAGATCCGCGACGTTTTGACTCGAACCCCAGCGGTGCTCCGCGAGCGCCGCGCCATTGACGTCGGTGTCGAAACCCACGGGAACCCTGAATTCGCGCGCGAGCGCGCCGACGATGTCCGTCCCCGACCAGCCCGGCTTCGGCGTGTCGAGAATGTAGCCGTAGCGCGGCGCCTCGCGCCGCAGTTCGATGGGGCCGAAGGAGCCCAAACCAATCGCCGACAGCGGTCCTAAACCTGCCGCCAAGCGGTGCAGGGTTGCGATCATCGTGGCGATGGTCGCGTCCGGCTCGGTGGTCGCGAAGCGGTCCTCGACCAAGAGTCGTCCTGCGTCGTCGCCGATCGCACAGACGAACTTGGTGCCGCCCGCCTCGACGGCGCCGTAGTAGCGCCCCGTGCTCGTAGCCATGCGAACCCCCCCTCGAGCATTGTAATTTCGCCGGCAGCGCAGTTCCCGGCAGAGCCGTCGCGCCTGGGCAAGCATAAAACCCTAGCAAGCATTACAATCGATTTCGCTCTGCGTGTCATCCGGTTGGGGGCGGGGGCCCACAAGTAATGAAAAACGACAACAGCACGGCCGCGACCTATGGCGCGACGTCGGGCAAGGCGTCTGCACCCGGCAAGGCACCGGCGCGCAGCCGGACCAGCATCGCCATGATCAAATGGCTCACCTATTTGATGTTCATGATGTTTGCCATGACCACCGATTCGGTCGGTGTGATCATCCCGCAGATCATCAAGCAATTTGGTCTCAGTATGGCGCAGGCCTCGGCGTTTCAATATGCGACCATGCTCGGCATCGCATTCGCAGGCCTGTTGCTCGGTTATCTTGCGGATAAGCTCGGCCGCAAGCGTTCCATCATCCTCGGGCTCGCGCTGTTCACGCTCAACGCCTATCTCTTTTCGGTCGGACACGCGGTTGGATTCTTCGTGATCTTGCTGTTCGTGTCCGGGGCTGCGATCGGGATTTTCAAGACCGGCGCGCTCGCGCTGATCGGTGATATCTCGACGTCGACGACGCAGCATACGGCGACCATGAACATGGTCGAGGGTTTCTTCGGCGTGGGCGCCATCATCGGACCCTATATCGTCACGTCGCTGTCGGAACGGGGCGTTCCATGGCAGTGGCTCTATGTCATCGTCGGCACGGTGTGTGCATCGCTGATCGTGATCGCCTTGCTCGCGCGCTATCCCGTGACCCAGGAGCGCAGCGCGGAGCCCGTCGATTTGCGGCGCACCGCGTCGATGTTCAAGAATCCTTACGTGCTCGGCTTCAGTCTGGCCGCCTTTTTTTACGTTGCGACCGAATGCGCGATCTACGTCTGGATGCCGACGCTGCTCGCGGATTACGCGGGCTCGGCGCAGGATCTCGCGATCTACGCGCTACCGGTGTTCTTCGCGTTGCGAGCGGCGGGGCGGTTTCTCGGCGGTTGGCTGCTCGCACGCCACAGTTGGTCGGTGATCCTGACGCTGCTCTCCGGCTGTATCTTCGCCTGTTTCCTGGGCAGCGCCGTCGGCGGCGTACGCTGGGGGGTCTATTTATTACCCCTGACGGGATTGTTCATGTCGGTGGTCTATCCGACCATCAATTCGAAAGGCATCAGTTGTTTCCACAAGGCGGAGCACGGCGCGGTCGCCGGCGTGATCTTGTTCTTCACCTGTGGCGGCGCGGCCTTGGGGCCCCTCAGCATGGGGTTCTTCAGCGATCACTTCGGGCATGCGCGCTACGGCTTCATGCTCGCGGCCGGTTTCGCCGCAATCTTGTTCGTCGCATGTCTCGCCAATTCGATCTGGCATCCCGCGCGCCGACGACTGGCGGCTCGCGACCTCGGTGATTATGGAGCGGTCCGGCTCGCGCACTAGGGCGACAGCGCTCGTGTATCATGCGAGGCGCGCATCATGATCGACCTCAAACCCTATATATCGGAAGTCCGAGACTTTCCGCGTGCCGGAATCCTGTTTCGCGACATCTCGCCGCTCTTGCGGGACCATTTAGAACTGACGCTGCAGGCGCTCGAGGAACTCTTGAGTGCCGCGGAGTGGCGCGAGATCGATGCGCTCGCCGGTATCGAGTCGCGCGGGTTCATCCTCGGTGCCGCGCTCGCGGCCCGCTGCGCCAAGGGTTTCGTGCTCATCCGCAAACAAGGCAAGCTGCCACCCCCGGTCGTCGATCAAGCCTACGATTTGGAGTACGGCTCGGGCATCCTAGAAATGCAGGCCGGACGGGGGCGAGTCGTGATCGTCGACGACGTGCTCGCGACGGGCGGTACGATGAGCGCCGCGGCGGAGTTGTGCCTGCGCGCCGGTTACTCGGTCCATGCGCTCGCCGCGCTGATCGACTTGAGGATCGTGCCGGATTACCGGTGGCGCGATTGCGCTCTCAGGGCCGCCGTCAGCTATTGAACCGCGGCCACCTCGACGAGGCAGTCGTAGAAGGTCGCTGCACGTCCTAGGTCGGTGAGTCGTTGATGCGTGAGTTCGTTGGGGTTGGTACCGTTCGGCCCCAATTTACGCCACCAGATGCCGAGTCCCACGACGAGGCCACGGCGCGCGCGGTCGGTGACATGCGCCTTGCAGCGGTACTCGCCGCGATCATTGAAGGTTCGCACCATCGCCCCATCGCCAATGCCGCGCGCAGCCGCATCTTCCGGATGGATCTCGATCAGCGGTTCGCCCTCGATGCTGCGCAGACTCCGGACGTTGACGAAGCTGGAGTTCAAGAAATGGCGCGCCGGCGGCGAGATCATCGCAAGCGGATAGCGCGCAGCGAGTTCCGGCGCCGAAGCCTGCGACTCGTACGGTGCGACGTAGTCGGCGGGAGCGAGTTCTTCGGGATGCGCGAATTGGGCGCGACCGTCGACCGTGGGAAAGCCGCCGCTGGCGAACGGCGCTTCGGCGACCGGGAGCCGGATCCAGCCGTCGCGCCGGAGTTGGGCGAAATCGACCTCGGGGCCGAAGGCTTGGGCACCGATCTGCTCATCGCTGTCCCGAAAGCAGGCGTCTTCGAAACCCATCGCTGCGGCCAGGCCACGAAAAATCTCGGTATTCGGACGTGCGTCGCCCAACGGGGCAATCGCCGGCTCGTTGACCAGCACATAAGCGTGACCATAGCTCTTGTGCACGTCGAAGTGCTCGAGTTGCGTAGTCGCCGGCAGCACGTAATCGGCATAGTCGACGGTGTCGGTCTGGAAATGTTCGAGAACGACGGTGAACAAGTCCTCGCGCGCGAAGCCGCGCACCACCTTGGCCGATTCGGGCGCGACCGCCACCGGGTTGGCGTTGTAGACGATGACGGCCTCGACGCGGGGACCGAACTCGGCGGAGCCCTCGCGCAATAGATCGTCGCCGATCGTCGTCATATTGATCGTGCGCGCCGCCTTGCGGCGCAGTTCGGGTCTTTCCAAGGCCGAAGTCCGCACGTTGGCCCAGCCGGAAGCGGACAGCAGCAGACCACCGGCACGCTCGCGCCAGGCGCCGATGAGACAGGGAAGAGCGGCAATCAAGCGCACGGCATTGCCACCGCCGCGCACCCGCTGCATGCCGTAGTTGAGCCGGATCGCGGCCGGTCGGAGCGTCGCGTAATCGCTCGCCAGCCGGCGCAACGCGTCCACCGGAATGCCGCAGACGGCTGCCGCGCGCGCGGCCGGCCATTGTAAGGCGACGGCGCGCAGTTCGGGCCAGCCGCTCGTGTAACGCGCAAGGTAGTCATGATCGAGCCGGTCATGCGCGATGAGTTCGTGCATCAGACCGAGCGCGAGAGCGCCGTCGCTGCCCGGCAGGAGCGCCAGATGCTCATGACACTTGTCCGCAGTCTCCGTACGCCGCGGATCGATGCACACGAGTTTCGCGCCGCGGCGTTTCGCTGCTTGCGCGAAGGTCCAAAAATGCAGATTCGAGGCAATGCTGTTGCTGCCCCAGATCAAGATCAGCCGGCTTTCGGCGAAATGCTCGACGTGCATGCCGACGCCGCGACCATAGGTCGCCTTGAGTCCGGCCGAGCCTGCGCTCGAGCAAATCGTCCGGTCGAGCAGCGTGGCGCCGAGTCGATTGAAAAACCGCGAGGCCATGGCTTCGCTCTGCACCAGGCCGAGCGTGCCGGAGTAACTATAAGGCAGGATCGCCTCCGGGTCGCGAGCGGCAATCGTCCCGAGGCGTGCCGCTATTTCGCCGAGCGCCTGATCCCAGGTGGTCGCCTCGAAGCGACCGCTGCCTTTCGGACCCACACGCCGCAGCGGACGAAGCAAGCGTTCCGGGTGGTAGGTGCGCTCGGGATAACGCGCCACCTTGGTACAGAGCGCGCCGTGCGTCGGTGGATGATCGGGGTCGCCCTGGACTCGCGTCGCGATACCGTCGGTAACCGTTACGCGAATCGCGCAGGTGTCGGGGCAATCGTGTGGGCAGGCCGCATGGACCGTATGTTCGGGCATGAGGCGAATTAAATCACAGGACGCTTGCGCTGACGATGGACGCTTATGCCAACGATCGCCGTGCTACCATTTTTAAGATGACTCCGGCGTTCGCAGTCCTGATTGTCGCCGCGTTTGCGGCCGGCGCGCAAAATGCACTCGCGGGCGGGGGCACCTTCATCACCTTTCCGGCGCTCCTCTACGCGGGTCTCGATCCGCGGGCGGCGAACATCACCTCGGCGGTCGCCCTGTTTCCGGGGCAGGTCACGACCGGCATCTCGGGCTTGAATCTCGTCACCGGCGCCGCGGGTCTGTCGGTCAAGTTGCTCGTGATCCTGAGCCTCATCGGCGGCGCCTTGGGTGCGTGCCTGCTGATCGCGACACCGGTATCGGTGTTCACGCATCTGGTCCCTTTCTTGGTGCTGTTCGCGACCGCGGTGTTCGCCTGGGGCAGCTTTTTTCGCAAACGGTCCGCAACGCCCGGCCACGCGAGCTTGGGTCCGCGCACGGCGGCCTTGTTACAGCTGTTGATCGGCATCTACGGGGGCTATTTCGGCGGTGGCATCGGGATCCTCATGCTGGCCGCCTTGACCGCCGTGGGCATGGCGGTGCGCAATGCCGGTGCGACCAAGAACATGCTCGCTTCCATGATGGGTGGCTCCTCCGTGCTCGTATTCTTGTTCCAGATGAAGTTCGATTGGCGTATCGTCATCTCGGTGGCCATTGCGGCCATCTGCGGCGGTCAACTCGGCGTCTATCTCCTGCGCAGGATCAATGAGACGGCTCTGCGGGTCGGCATCACCCTGATCGGACTCGTATTGACCGTGGCACTCTTCTTGCGTTCTTGACAGGAGGTCTCGATGCAGTCGGACATTGCAATCGCACAGGCGGCGCGCTTGATGCCGATCCAAGCTATCGCCGAGCGACTCGGCGTCCCGGACTCGGCGCTCGAACCCTACGGTCGCTACAAGGCGAAGCTGTCGCTCGACTATCTCGCCGGACTCGAACAGCGAGCCGACGGTAAATTGATTCTGGTGACGGCGATGAGTCCGACGCCCGCGGGCGAGGGCAAGACGACGACGACGGTCGGACTCGGGGACGCGTTGAACCGCCTCGGCAAGCGGACGATGATCTGCCTGCGCGAACCGAGTCTCGGGCCGGTCTTCGGACTCAAGGGCGGCGCGGCGGGCGGCGGCTATGCGCAGGTGGTGCCCATGGAAGACATCAATCTGCACTTCACGGGTGATTTCAGCGCAGTGGCGCTCGCCCACAATCTGCTCGCGGCGCTGCTCGACAATCACGTGCACCACGGCAACGAATTGGACCTCGACGTGCGCCGGATTGCCTGGCGGCGCGTCATGGACATGAACGATCGGGCGCTGCGCGAGATCGTGGTTGCGCTCGGCGCCGCCGCGAACGGCTTTCCGCGCCAGGATGGCTTCGACATCGTCGTCGCTTCCGAAGTCATGGCAATCCTCTGTCTCGCGACCAGCCTGCAGGATCTGAAACAGCGGCTCGCCAAGATCGTCGTGGGCTATAGTCGCAGCGATCGGCCGGTGCGGGCCAGCGATCTTCAGGCGCAGGGCGCGATGACGGTGCTGCTGCGCGAGGCATTGAAGCCCAACCTCGTGCAGACGCTCGAGAACAATCCTGCGCTCATCCACGGCGGCCCTTTCGCGAACATCGCACATGGATGCAACTCGGTGATCGCGACGCGCGCGGGTCTCAAGCTCGCCGACTACGTGGTCACCGAGGCTGGCTTCGGCGCGGATCTCGGCGCGGAAAAATTCGTCGACATCAAGTGCCGCAAGGCGGGCCTGCGGCCGGCTGCGGTGGTCGTCGTCGCGACTCTGCGCGCGCTGAAGTTTCACGGCGGCTGCGCTCTCGCCGACGTCTCGCGCGAGGATCTAGCAGCCTTGGAGCGCGGCATGCCGAACCTCGAGCGCCACGTGCGCAACGTCCGTGAGCACTACGGGCTGCCTTGCGTCGTCTCGGTCAATCATTTCTCGCACGACACCGACGCGGAGTTTCAGGCGCTGGAGGCGCGGATGGCGGCTCTCGGCGTGCGGGCGATCAGCGCCAGGCATTGGGGGCTCGGCGGCGCCGGGGCGCAGGGGGTCGCCGAAGCGGTCGTCGCGCTTGCCGAGGGGCCGGCGCCCGAATTTCGCTTCGTCTATCCCGACGAGCTGCCGCTTTGGGAGAAACTCAGGGCGGTCGCGACCAAGATTTACGGCGCCGCCGACGTGGCTGCCGACCCGGCCGTACTCGCGCAGATCCAGCGGCTCCAAGACGGTGGTTTCGGGCACTACCCGATCTGCATCGCCAAGACGCAATATTCCTTTTCAACCGACGCCGAGCGGCGCGGTGCGCCGTCGGGTCACATCGTCCAGGTACGCGAGGTGCGTCTTGCGGCCGGTGCGGAATTCATCGTGATGATCTGTGGCGAGATCCTGACGATGCCCGGTCTGCCGAAGCTACCGTCCGCGAATCGCATCGACATCGATGCCGACGGCCGCGTCGTCGGCCTGTTCTAGCCGCCCTTGGCGGAGCCGCTCGGCGCCGCAGCGCTGCCGTCGGGATTTCGCACCTCGAAGTCGACCGGCAGCGGTGGCGAATCCGCGAACCGCAGCGTCACCGTCACGTGCACGCCGGGGTGCACGGACTTGCCGGGCTGCGCGAGCATCAGATGATACCCCGTGGTCTCGAACGTGAGGGTTGAGTGGCCCGGAACTTCGATGTGATCGACCGCCAGCATCTCCATGCTGCCGCCGCGGCTCACGGTGCGGTGCAAGGAAATATCACCGAACGCCGGACTCGAAGCCGACAGCAGCACTGCCGGTCGACTCTGCAGATTCGTGAGCGTGAGATAGCCTGCGGCCGGGATCGCGCCGGGCAACCAGCGGATCCAGGCCGTATCGACGCGCGGTGGCGCGACCGCGTCCCCTGGGTTGGCCATGACCGGCAGGGCGGCCATGAGCGGCAGGGCGACGAGGCAGGATGCCACAGCGGCCCGTAACTCAAAACGCATAGCTGAGACCCGCGGTTCCGGTCCATCGCGGAAACAATTGATAGCCATCCAGATTACTGTACACCGGAATTTGCACGACGCCATAGGCATGGAGTCGCCCGACCAATTTGGCGGTGAGGCCGGGACTGAGGTAGAGCACGGTGCCGGCGGTATCGGTCGTGTCGGCGAGCGCACCCTGATCGGCACTCTTGCGCGACAGATTCAACTGTAGTTGCGGAATGAGATTGGGGTTGGCGACGTAACGCACGCCGAAACTCGATGTCGCGGTATTGCCGGGGCGAAAGTCGTTGCCGGGTTGATCGAGCCGGTGTGCGACGGCCGCTTGGAACTGTACGTTGCCGAAGGCATCGAAGTTCTCGCTGATGGGCTGATGGTAGTAGACCCCCACGATCACGTCGGTGCTGCCGGTGCCTGCCTGGAGACTGGTGTCGAGCGGCGTGCCGGCGTTCGGTCCGTCGTAGAAATTCACGGCGCTGCCGGTTTGACCTGTCGGCAGTTTCACGCCCAGTTGGAAGCCGAGGTTGTGCATCGGCAGGAGTCCCTGCCAACTCGCGAGCAGCCGGATATCGCCGAGATTCGAGACGTGCGCGCCGCTGATTTGGTCGGGTGCCGACTCCGCCGGCGTGTAGGGCTCCTGCTGTTGACCGTAAGTCGTGTGATCGCGTTCGATGTAGGGCACGAGCAGATTGAGATTCCAAGCGGCGCTGGGGCGATAGCTCACCCCGAGCGTAAAGTACTTATTGATCGTGTCCTTCTCGATTTCGCCGCCACCGAGCGACGGATTGGAGGGATTATTGACGACGGCGGAAGGCGTCGCGTAGCCCGTTCCGCCGCGCAACTCATCCTGATCGATATAAGTGTATTCCAGATTGACCCGCCATCCCGAGGCCGTCGAATAACCCATGGCCGCGTCCGAATTGACGGTGCAGCCACAAGTTGCGCAGGCCCAGTCGATACCGGGAGACAGAGCGAAGCCGAGACCCGTGAGCGCCACGGCCCAAAATTGCGTGCGTGTAAACATGTGCGAATTCCTCGACGACCCGCAACGGCGGGTCTTGCGTTTGATGGAACGAAGACGCTGGGTAGTGGACACACCGCCGTCGTGGCGGGGCGTCATGCCAGATCAGGTGCGAATCAAACGAGCTGGGGCGGCCCGCGTGCCTGGTGAGCACGAACCTGTGGGGTCGCGAAACGCGGGGCATCGCTCGCGAGCGGTTCGAAATAGGCGTCGAAGGTAGCGGCAAAATCGAGACTCTGGCCCAAGGGCCCGCCGACGGGCGCGTGGCCGAAGGGACAGGCGGCGCCGTCGCCATGGGTCGCGGCGTCGTGCGGCGCCTGACCGTGCCGCGGCGCAGACGCTTGCATGCCAGACTGACAGAGCTCGAGCGCGAATGGACCGGCGGCCGACGGCATGAAACCCACGGGGACGTAGGCCCGCAATACCAGCAAGGCCAGTAAGGCATTGATCGCCCAGCGGCGTCGGAACGGGTTACGGAGCGAGCGCATCAGTGACCGGTACGATGCCACACGCATCACCCCCGCGCTAGAAGGGCCTCAGGGTTTGAGATGCAGGGTCATGTTGGCGGGTGACAATACCGCCGTGGTCGTGTCCGGCCCCGATTGTAGGACGAAGATGCCGCGATGCGAGGGATCGATCGCGAAAAACAGATGATAGGCGAGCGTCAGTTGCCGCGGCGCATGCGCGCAGAGCACCTCGAAAAAAAGCGCCGCGTAAGCACCGTCGGCGTGATCGTCGATCAATTGCCGTCGCGGCTCGATGCGGCATCCATTGCCCGGGCCGCCGTCGATATTCAGGTCGCGATACGCATAAGTCGCGATATCGGCCTGACGATGCCGGACTTCACCCCAGGTCAGCCGTCCGTCGCCGTCGGCGTCCAGATCGAGCACGAAGGCAAGATCGCGCAACGCGATATCCCACTGCCCCTCGATCACCTTCGCTCCGCCGGGCTGCTCGCGGATCGACAAATTCAAATACGCATCGCTGGCCGAGTGCGCCCTGGCAGGCTGCGCGCCGAGGATCAGTGCCACGAAGCAGGCGAGGAGCCGGCCGCTCATGGTTTGGTTCCGGCGAGCGTGCCGGCAGCTGAGTGCACGCGTTGCACGAGGCCGTCGATGACCGGGTCTTCCAGTTTCACAGAATCGCGGAACTCGAGCACGTCGTCGACGGCGTGTGGTTCTCCGGCCGCCAAGGCCGCCTCGAGCAGGAGACGCGTGTCCCAGGGTTCTCGCTGGACCTGCCAATTTTTGCGCGCCACATCGAGCGCGGTCTGTGGGTCATGCTGGAGTTCCAGCGCGAAGCGGGCTTGCTCACGCCCGAAAAAATCACTGCCGCGCGCGGTCAAGGCCGCAAAGCGCGCCGCCATGATCCAGGTATACCGGGCGGTATCGGCGCTGTGTAAGGCCGCCTGCGCCAGCGCGATGCGCAGGAAGGCAGTATCGGATTGCGTGTCGTCGGCGAGCAGCACGAGCACTTCGCGCGGTCGCGACCGATCGAGCAGAAAGTCGGCATATGCGACGAGCAGGAAATTATCCCGCGGCAATAGTTGCAATGCGGCCCGGTAATGTGTTTCGGCCAGCGGCCAATCCCCCAGGCGCTCGGCAGCCTCAGCCATGAGACCCTGGATCCAGGCGCGATAGCTTGCACTCTGCGCGCTGCCGCCGGCTTCGAGTTGGGTCAGCAGAACCAGGCTCTGGCGTGCGTGACCGGTATAAGTCCTTAGGTTGGCCGAGCACGCGAGCCCGAGGGCGACGCCCGCCGTGCTCGTGACCTGGACACACTCCTTGCCGGCGACCGCATAGTTCGCTTGGACCATGTCGAGCGTCGCGAGCGTGAGCCAGGCCTGCGCGTTGCCCGGGTCTTCGCTCAAGGTCTCGTGCAATAATTTTCGCGCTTCCGGAAATTGATGCCGGTACTGCAAAATAGTCGCCTCGGCGAGCAGCACCGAACTCGGCACCGGTTGCGCGGCCAACCACGGCGCGATCACGGCTTCTGCATAGCCCGCATAATGGGCATCGCCGACTTGCCGACCATAGTCGACATAGGCGGTGGCGAGCGAGATCGCGCTCGCCAAATCGTGCGGCGTCGCGGCGAATGCCTTGCGCAGAGTCGTCATGCGGGCGACGGCCGGGTCGGACATTGCCGGCACCTCTTGTAAGATTTCCGTGTCCTGCGTCGGTTCGTAGGGTGCGCGATAGGGCGGAGTCGGCGTGGCGCTGCCCGCGCCCGGGGCGTAGCCCAAAGCGAGGGCGAACCAGAGTCCGGGTAAAACAAACATCGGCCGCATGGCGGTATAGTACTGTCGGTACACGCCGGACACTACGAGAGTGCGGCGGCGGCGGATGCATCCACTCGGCTGCGCATACCGTAGACTCGAGGTACGAGTTCCCAGGGAAAAGCGAGGTCCATTGACTGAGTTCGTCTACGTCGCCCGGCCCGCAGTCAGGGGATCCGCGCAGTTCAATTTTTCGACGGCGGAGCGCTGGCGGCTTGCGGGTCTATACGGCGTCATCACGGCCCTGCACCTAATCGGCTGGGGGCTATATCTCCATTACTCCACTCGGAATCCGCAACTCGTCGGTTTAGGTCTGGTCGCCTATCTGTTCGGCTTGCGGCATGCCTTCGACGCCGACCACATCGCGGCCGTCGATGACACCGTACGTCTGCTCGTGCAAACCGGTCGCAAACCGCTGGGCGTCGGCTTCTTTTTTTCGCTCGGGCATTCGACCGTGGTGTTTGCACTTGCGATCGGCATCGCCCTTGCCGCGAGTACGGTGGGGGCGCACCTGCCGGCACTCAAGAACATGGGTGCGCTGATCGGAGCGGGCGTTTCGGGCATGTTTTTATGGATCATCGGCGTGCTGAACCTCCTCGTGCTGCTCGATCTTCTGCAGGTATGGCGGCGCAGTCGCGCGAATAATCACACGCATGCGCACTTGGAGACGATGCTGCAAAAGCGGGGTCTGCTGAACCGCTTTTTTGGGGGCCGGCTACGTAGTCTCATGAGCGCCAGTTGGCACATGTATCCGCTCGGTCTGCTGTTCGGACTCGGCTTCGATACCGCCTCGGAGGTTGGCCTGCTCGCGATGACCGCAGGGGCCTCTGCCGGGAATTTGCCCGTTCCAGCGATTCTCTGTCTGCCTGTGCTGTTCGCCGCCGGCATGACCCTGATGGATACGACCGACGGCGTACTCATGTGCCAAGCTTACGATTGGGCGTTCTTGAACCCCGTGCGCAAGATTTTCTACAACGTCACGACGACCGGCCTGGCGGTGCTCGTCGCACTCGTCATCGGCACGATAGAATTGATGCAGGTGCTCGTCGGCGCGCTCGGTTTGCACGGCGCCGCGGCCGATTTTCTCGCGGGTCTCGATTTCGGCATCCTGGGTTACATCGTGGTTGGGCTGTTTCTCTTTGCCTGGGCACTCTCGGTGGCAATATGGAAGTTCGCACGCTTCGAGGAACCCGCGATCCCGCGGATCGGGCCGCACTCGCATGTGCGCGAGCACACGCATTTGCGCGATCCTTGCAGGCCGGAGTGATCTGCGCTCGCCGGCCAGCGTTCGGGACCTCGTGCATGCTCGCGTTTGCAGCGCTGCTCGGGCCTCTCATGAGCCGCGCCGACACGGTCGCGAGCTTGCTCGGCAACTTCACCGTGAACCAGTATTGTGGCTTGAGCCTCGCCGATCACGCGACGAGCCTGCACTACGTGGTGGTTTTCGGCCAATTGCCGGCGCTGCGGGAATTGCACGAGGCGGATGCCAATCGTGATGGGGTAACGACCCAGACGGAGCGTGACGCCTATGTCGAGAAGCTCGCGCCGGGCTTCGCGGACGGACTGAAGCTCGAGGTCGACGGGGTGCGCCTGCCGCTGCTGGCGACGCGTTGGACCAGTAGTCTGCCGGTCGAGCAGGGCGGTTTCTCCTTGCGTGTCGAGGTCGAATTCCGTGCGGCGGCGGCGCTCGCCGACGGCAGCGTGCATCGTATCGAACTGCACAACGAGAATTATCCCGGCCGCATGGGCTGGCACGAGATCGTGGTCGAACCCGCCGCCGATCTTCGCGCCTGGGACAGCAATGGTTTCGACTCCTCGGTGACGGGCGGACTCGCGCAGGCGCTGCAAAGCTTGCCGGCCTCCGGACCTCTGGACGAGCGCGCGGTGCAGTTGACCATCAGCACCGGTCCCGCCCCTGCGGGCGCCCGCTTGCTCGGCGCCCGCGCCGGCAATCCCGCAGACGCGTCCGGCAAGTCGGCGCGCGTTTCGGTCGGCGCTGCAGGCTTCGAAGTTGCCTGGATCGAGCGCAAGACCACAGAGCTTGTGCGCTCGATTTCGAGCGCGACTCTCGCGCCCGGGATCATCTCCATCGCGTTGCTCGGCGCCGTCCTGTTGGGTGCGGTCCACGCACTCTCACCTGGACATGGCAAGACCATCGTCGGCGCCTATCTGATCGGCTCGCGCGGCACGGCGCGGCACGCCGCCTTCCTCGGACTCACCGTCACGATCACGCATACGGCGGGGGTCTTCATGCTCGGTTTCGCGACGCTATATGCGTCGCGCTTCATCATGCCCGAACGCTTGTTTCCGATTCTGAGCCTGGTTTCCGCGCTGCTCGTCTTGATCATGGGAGGTGTACTCCTGTTGCAGCGGACCCGTCTCGCATTTGCCGCTGCGCCCGCTTTCCTCCCCGTCGCGGCCGGCGCCGCGCCGACGGGCCGCGCGCTCTTGGTCGCAAAAGAGTTTCGCCCGCTCGACGCGACCATGCATTCGCATGGCGGCAAGATGCATACGCATCTACCGCCAGGCGCCGCGGGCGAGAAGATCACCTGGCGCGGACTCTTGGCGCTCGGGGTGTCCGGGGGGCTCGTACCCTGTCCCTCCGCGATGGTGATCCTGCTCGCTGCGGTTGCGATCAACAAAACCTTGTTCGGGATGGTGCTCGTGATCGCCTTCAGCTTTGGATTGGCGATCACCCTCACGATCGTGGGACTGGCGTTCTTGTACGCGCGAAATCGCTTTCGCGGCCCGACTGCGGGAGGGCGTTGGTCGAAGCTCCTGCCCATCGTGAGCGCCGGATTGATGACCTTGCTCGGTGTCGGGCTCTGCGTGACGGCGATCCGCAGTTTCGGTTAGGGCGCTGCGCCGCGCGCGGGGGCGCGTGGCGCAGCGCCGCTGCTCGCTTAGAAACTTCCCTCGGCAATCAGAGCGTCGAATGCCGTGGGGTCGTCGTTGGAATCGAAGTTGAAGCTCAGCTTGTTGATCGCGACCGGCGTCGAGTTGGCGCTATTCGAGAACGCCTGAGTCGCGAATATCGTGAAGTCGATCGTCGCGTTCGGCGGTGTCGTCGCAACCGGCACCGTATGAGTCGTTGCACCGCTATCACAGCCGCTAATCACGGCGGCGGCCACCCCGGCCGCCGACAAGAGTTTGCAAAGCGACGATATTTTCCAAGCATTGATGGCTCTAGTCATGACCGATCCTTACTGCGCACCGAGCGGCGAGCCCGGCAGGGGGTTGTTCAGGTAAGGGAAGCTCGTGCCGAAGCTCGCCGCACTGACCGGCGCCCCGTCGGTGAAGGCGACGTTGCCGACCGGCGCATTGGCCGGCGTGCACAGACCGAGGTTGGTCGCTGCACCGTTCGTGCCGATCGGCAGCGGATAACAGAGCGCTCCCATGACGACGCGCAGCGCGACGTCGACCACGTCATCGCCGGGCCGTCGGCCGTTCGGGAATCCGGCGAGGTCACCCGCCGCGACACCGAGCGGACTCTGGCTTGCAGCCGGGGTCGCGGCGACCGCCGTATTCAGGCGCAACATTTCCGATGGCGTCACGGTGCTCAGCTGGTTCAGTCCCTTGAAGCCCGTCAGGAACGCGGCTACCAAGTCGTTGCGCGGAAAATTATTCGGCGCAAGATTGGTCAGCGTCGTCCCCAAGGTGGCGTTGACCGGTGCCAGAAACAAGACGTTCAACAAGGCGGGCAGGCTCGGGTTGGTAACATAGTTCAAGAAGGTCCCATCGTTCGCCGGTGCGCTCGCATTGAACGCATCCTTGTCGGGGAGACCGATCACGAGTTCGTTGACCAAAGGCATGCCGAGACGCGAGACCTGCGTCCACGCACCGCCATTGACTTCGGGCTTGGCGAAAGTCGCTCCCCCGTTGAATATGCGGACTTGTCGGGTGCTCGCAGTCGTCCATGCACCGATCACCCCGTTACCCGTGCCCTTGAGGCACGAGGCGGCCACTTCGAGGGCGAGAGTCGTGATGTTCTTGGTCGCCAGCTGATTGTTGCTGGCGCTTTGCGTAATGCCACCCGGAAACACGAGGCCCGGGGCCGGATTGTAGGCCGGGTTGTTGTCGCCTTCGATCGGGACGAAATCCACGAGGTCGAAGATCTCGCCGAGATTGGCCGCGAAGCCCTCTTGCCGTTGACCGACGAACACCCGGCCCGGCATGCTGCAGCCCGGGATGTTGACGGTGTAGATATATTGCGCGGCATAGGCGGCGTAACCCGCATCGGACCCAAAGGTCTTTCGGCCGATGTAGTCCATCGGGCGCGTGAACGTCGTGCTGCCTGTTGCGGTATTCGTGACCGGCGTCGCCGTGCCGGTTCGTGCGGGTCCCGTCACGACGGACAGGGTGTAGGTTTCGTTGAAGTTCAGATTGGCGTTGTTGGTCGCGCTGATCGTCCCGGCTTGCTTGAGCGGAATCGCAACGCTGTCAGTACTACCGGTCGGACCGACGCTCAGGGCGACACCAGCGTTATTGTTCGCCAGCGTGTTCGTGAATTGAAACTGGAACGTGAGGTCCTCGACCGCGTCACCCGTGTTGTCGATTTTGATTTCGTAGAGGCCGGCCGGATCGAGCGCGAAGTAGTTCGGTCCTCCGTAAGGGTCCTGCAGCGGAATGTAATTCGCGAGGATGGTCACATAGCCGGCGCGCCCCGTCTCATAGCTGTTGAAAACATAAAGATCGGTCGCATCGAGGGTCGGATAGCGCGTGATGTTCGGCGCCTCGCGATGGCTCGAGGCGAATGCGAACAGCGGCAGCCCGAGCGCGGCAGCTGCAATCGTCGACTGGTACTTCGGCATAAACGTCCCCTTGGTTTGAAGGCACTCTCAGGCAGTTCGGCTCTCTCTTCAGGTGAGTACGACAGGAAGCGGCGTCTGGATGCAGGGGATGGGAATAAAGCCTAGCGACCTGAGTTTTCAGGCATTAAGCGGTCAGAGGCGGGGGCCGTCGGTACGCTAGCTAACATACCGAAGCAGCAGCGTGCGCTCGTGGTCAGGGGTGCAGGCGCTCGCCCTCAGGCATGCACGTCGAGATAAACACCCTTGCCCACGGTTTCGTAGCCGGCATGTTGCTCGTACTGCAGTGCAGGAGTCCAAGCGCCGGAACTGCGTGAAGCACCGCCGGCGCTCGATTGATAAATCGGAAAACGGGAATTCGCGCCCGTCTCCGTGGCCACGTCGGACCCGTCGACCTCGGTCCAGTTCACATCGAGGGGTTCCGCGCCGAGGGCGGTGGTGGCTCCACGTTGCGCCGCGCTGGCCGCCCCGACGCGGCCACTCGGACGGTCGGGTGATGCCGTCAGGATCAGCGATTGGGTGGAATTGACACGCATGAACACTAAGCTCAAATGAACGGGGAGCACGCGAAGGCGTGCTGCAGCCGAACATTTTGACCTGGCTCAGTCATGAGTGGCAAATCCTATGCGCAACGCGCCCGATTCCTCTGGCTTCCAGCATGTTTAGGATACCATATATCGAGGCGTTCGGCTCGGCTTCGCCAATCGAGCAGGCATCAGATCTTGGGCTCGCTCAGCCGCGATACCCGTCCCGGTGATGCGGCCGCGCAACGCAGGCCGGTTACAGTGGTAATGCTGGGCCCCTGCGTATAGGGCTAGCGAGCCACCGGCAACACGATATACTGACGCGGATGACCGCTGCTCAGACTGCCCAAGACTATCAAAATCAAACGCTACCGTTCGTTTCCCGAACTTTTGCGTTGACTATCCCGCAATTGCCGGTGTCGCTGCGCGCCGCCGTGACCAATGCCTATCTGTTGTGCCGAATTGCCGACACTATCGAGGACGAACCGGCGGTAACGCCGCCAGAGACGATCGCGCTGATGCAGCGGTTCAAGGACGCGGTGGCGGGGCGAGCGGACGCGGCGGCCCTGGTACGCGATCTCGCTCCCTTGCTTTCGGATCGAACCCTGCCTGCGGAGCGCGATCTCGTCATTAATATGGAACGTGTGATCAGCGTTACCGCCAGTTTTAATGCGGCGCAGCGGAACGCCATCGAGCGTTGCGTCGAGCGCATGTGCCATGGCATGCCGCATTTCCAGTTCAACGCGAGTCTGCGGGGCCTGTCCCGCATGACCGACCTGGACGATTATTGTTATTACGTCGCCGGCGTCGTCGGTGAAATGCTCACGGAATTGTTTTGCTGCCATTCCCCGGAAATTGCCCGTCAGCGGGAACAACTCGCGGCGCTCGCCGAATCTTTTGCGCAAGGTTTGCAGATGACGAACATCCTCAAGGACGTCTGGGAGGACCGCAGTCGCGGCGTTTGTTGGTTCCCGCAGTCGGTTTTTAGCCGCCATGGTGTCGACCTCGCCCAACTTTCCGCGGAACCGCACGACCCACGTTTCGCCGCGGGCCTGCGTGAATTGATCGGTATCGCCCACGCGCATTTGCGCAATGCCCTGGAATACACGCTGCTGATTCCGGCGAGTGAACCGGGCATTCGCCGCTTCCTCCTCTGGGCGGTCGGACTCGCGGTACTCACTTTGCGCAAGATCGAACAGAATCCGCGCTTTACGGCCGGCGCTCAGGTCAAGGTGCCACGCTCGGCCGTGGCTATGACACGTATTTGCACGGAGATCGGACTGAAGCGGAACTGGCTGCTGCGCGCCGCGTTCGGTTACGCCGCCCGGGGCATGCCGCTGGCGAGACTGGGGCCGCTGCGTCGGCATGGTGGGGAGCTCGTGGCGGTGCCGCCGGGCGGTCATCAAGACCTGGTGAGCGAGACGACCGAGAGAACCGCTACTTATGGAAATGCGCGGCGATGATCAACGTAGCGGCGGCAGCGCGAAACGACACGCGTGGGTTTGCGGAGATCGACAACGTCGATGCCTCCAGCCTCGATGCGGCGATCGCCGTGGCACGCGATGCCTTGTTACATCGGCAGCATGCCGATGGCCATTGGCTGTTCGAGCTCGAGGCGGACTGCACGATTCCGGCCGAGTACATCATGATGATGCACTTCCTCGACGAGATAGATACCGCTCTCGAACATAAGCTCGCCGCCTATTTGCGCTCGCGCCAGGCGGCGGCGCATGACGGTTGGCCGCTCTATCATCAGGGCGACTTCAACATGAGTTGTTCGGTCAAAGCTTATTACGCCCTCAAGCTCGTCGGAGACGATCCGGAGGCGCCGCATATGCGCCGTGCGCGCCACGCGATCTTGAGCCGGGGAGGCGCCGCACGCGCGAACGTGTTCACGCGTATCGCGCTCGCGCTGTTCGGTCAGTTGCCATGGCGCGGCGTGCCCTATATCCCGGTCGAGATCATGCTGCTGCCGCGGTGGTTCCCGTTTCATTTGGACAAGGTTGCGTATTGGTCGCGCACGGTCATGGTGCCGCTGTTCATTCTTTGCACCCTCAAGCCG